>Ga0207988_1000042_pt1 | contig 73705 bp, 77 predicted proteins | sample ETNtaG_11_FD_185773 | JGI IMG/M metagenome (GOLD analysis project Ga0207988, IMG submission 185773) | Marine microbial and viral communities from oxygen minimum zone, Eastern Pacific Ocean - ETNP201310SV74 (SPAdes) (version 2) | ecosystem: Environmental > Aquatic > Marine > Oceanic ...
GATGCCCGAACAGATCGACCCGATCGAAGGCTGAGCCCTACGCCGTTTCCATGACGCGTCTCGACCGGACCCGGCGTTCGAGGTGGTATTCGACGGCGTCGGTGGCGACGGCGTCGACCTCGCCGCAGACCCGTGCGTCCTCCACCTCGAGGGCTGTCGCCAGGTGGCCACCGAGGACGGCCCGCATCACCGCCAGCGCCGACTCGGACACCGGACGGCCCCGGCGGCAGCCGTCGCACAGCACCCCGCCCTCCCCCACGTCGACGGCCACGAGGTCCTCGGTGGCCTGACACCGGACACAGGCGTCCAACGCCGGTGCCAGGCCCTCGTGGGCCAGTGCCTTGAGGAAGAATGCCGGAACCAGCAGCGGCGACGGTCGCTGGTCGAGCGTGCGCAACGCCCCGACGAGCATGTCGTATCGGCGCCGGTCGCCCTCCCCCTCCGGTGCCAGGCGCTCAGCCACCTCCAGCAGGGCCGACGCCTCGGCGAAGCGGTCGGGGTCGGCCCGCAACGTCACGAACGTGTCGAGGCTCTCGGCCTGGGTGACGATCTGCAGGTCGCTGCGCCCCCTGTGGAGTTGCACATCGACATGGCAGGTGGGCTCGAGCCGGCCGCCGAACTTCGAACGGGTCTTGCGCACACCCTTGGCGACGGCCCGGACCTGTCCGTGGCCGGCGGTCAGCAGGGCCAGGATGCGGTCGGCCTCGCCCAGCTTCCAGGTGTGCAGCACCACCGCCCGGTCCCGGTACAGGGCCATCAGGCACCGGCCTCCGAACCGGACTGCACTACTCGCCGCCCACTCCGCCGAAGCGCCGGTCCCGGTCCTGGTATTCCTTGATGGCGGCGTAGAGGTGCTCCCGCCGGAAGTCGGGCCAGAGCGCGTCGCTGAACACCAGTTCGCTGTACGCCAGCTCCCACAGCAGGAAGTTGGAGATCCGGTACTCGCCCGATGTGCGGATCATGAGGTCCGGGTCGGGCATCTCGGGGTTGTAGAGGTGCCGGGAGATCACCTTCTCGGTGACCTTGTCGGCCGGGGTGCCCGACTCGACGATGCGGCGCACGGCATCGACCAGTTCGGCCCGACCCCCGTAGTTGAAGGCGATCGTGAACGTGAGTCCCGTGTTGTCCTTCGTCAGCTCCAACGACTCGTCCATGCGTCGGATCAGGCGCTTCGGGACCCGCCAGTCGCGGCGGCCCGAGAACCGGATCCGGACGTTGCGCTCGTTCAGTTCATCACGCCGCTCTAGCAGGATCTGCTCGTTGAAGTTGATGAGGAAGTTCACCTCGTCCTTTGGGCGCCGCCAGTTCTCGGTCGAGAAGGCGTAGACCGTGAACCAGTCGACCCCGATCTCGTCGGCACCCTCGAGCACATCGAGCAGGGCCTGCTCGCCCGCCTTGTGCCCCTCGGTGCGGGACAGGCCCCGCTGCTTCGCCCAGCGCCCGTTGCCGTCCATGACGCAGGCGACATGGCGCGGGATCCGGGAGGGATCGAGGTCGACGGGAAGCACGGCACGAAAACTACCGGCTGGCGCCGATCCCCCGGTGGAGTACCGCGCCCGTGTCATCCACCACCGGTACCGTCGGCGCATGGATCCGGAACAGGTGGCTATCGCCCTCGAAGAGGTCACCGCCCACCTGCCCAACGGCGGCGAGCGGCGCCCCGGCCAGGAAGCCATGGCCCGTGCCGTGGCCGAGGTCATCGACGGCCTCGGAGGAAAGAACCACCTCGCCGTCCAGGCCGGCACGGGCACCGGCAAGACGCTTGCCTACCTCATACCTGCCCTCCTTGCCAAAAGGCGCACCATCATCGCCACCGCCACCAAGGCGCTCCAGGACCAACTGGCGAACAACGACCTACCCTTCCTCGCCGAGCACCTGGACGAGCCGGTCTCGTTCGCCATCCTGAAGGGGCGCTCGAACTACGTCTGCCTCCAACGCCTCGCCGAGGTCGCCGAGGCGAACATCCAGCAGACCCTCGACGGCCTCGCCGAACACGCCGATGACGAACAGCTGGCCGCCATCGCCGACTGGGCGACCGAGACCGACACGGGCGATCGGGCCGAACTGTCCTTCGAACCCAACGGATCCACCTGGTCGGCCGTGACCGTCGGATCCCACGAGTGCCCGGGCCGCAACCGCTGCCCTGCCGGTGACGGGTGCTTCGCCGAGCTTGCCCGCGACCGGGCAGCCGAGGCTCAGGTGATCGTCACCAACCTGCACCTCTACGGCATCGACGTTGCGACGGACGGGGCCATCCTCCCCCCGCACGACCTGGCGATCCTCGACGAGGCCCACGCAGCCGAGGACATCCTCGCCGCCGCCGTCGGTGCCGAGGTGTTCGGCGGCCGATTCCGGACGCTGCGCCGAATTGCGTCCGGCGTCCTGAGCCGCTCAACCGAACTGGACAACCTCGCCGACCTCGCCGACCGCTTCGACGATTCCCTCGTCGAACACCTCGGAAAACGGCTCACCCCTGCGGAGGATCCTGTCGTCGGCCCACTGCTCGAGCTGGCCGACACCCGCCTCGAAGCGCTCCAGTCGGCGCTGCGCGCAGTTCCCGCCGATGCGGCGACGGAGGCCAGGGCACGGGCACAGCGCGCGCTGCTTGCGACGGGCAGCCTCCTGGGGGCAATCCGGTCATTTCGGGCCCCTGACGACGGCTTCGTCGCCTGGGTGGAAGGCCCCCGCAACCGACCGGTGCTGTGCATGTCGCCGGTCGTGATCGCAGGGATCCTCGAGGAGAAGCTCTTCAACAAGGAACGCCCCATCGTGCTCACCAGCGCCACCCTGCCACCCAACCTGGTCGGGCGCCTGGGCCTACCGGAGGGCGAGCACCGGATCGAGGACGTCGGCAGCCCCTTCGACTTCGAGCGCCAGACGCTGCTCTACTGCGCCGCCCACCTCCCCGACCCACGCGAGCCCGGCTACCGCGACGCCGTCCACGACGAACTCGAGCGACTGATCCTCGCCGCCGGCGGCCGCACCCTGGCGCTGTTCACCAGTTGGTCGGCACTCGACGCCGCCCACGCCCACCTGGTCGACCGGTTGCCGTACGCCGTCCTCCACCAGAACGACCTGCCCAAACCGGCCCTCATCGAGGCCTTCGCAGCCGACGAGGCTTCCTGCCTGTTCGGCACCCGTGGCCTCTGGCAGGGCATCGACGTTCCCGGACCCGCACTGTCGCTGGTCACCATCGACCGGATCCCCTTCCCCCGCCCCGACGACCCGCTCCTGAGCGCCCGCCGCGAACAGGTCGGCGAGGGCTCCTTCGCCGAGATCGACATCCCCATAGCGGCCACCGACCTCGCCCAGGCTTCCGGACGCCTCATCCGGACGGCGACCGACATCGGCGTGATCGCCGTGCTCGACCGGCGGCTCGCCAAGAGCCACTCCTACCGCCGTCAACTGCTTGCGGCCCTGCCGCCGATGCCCAGGACAGACGATCCCGACGAGGTCGAACGCTTCCTACGGAACCTGTTCGAGGGCTGAGCCGAGGCTGAGCCACAACGACCGGGCGTTCAGTACCCCAGTCGGTCGAGGGCCTTCGGGCGGCGCTGCCAGTCCTTGTCGACCTTCACCACCAGTTCCAGGTAGGCGCCCTCGGGCAACTGACCGCGCACCCGGGTACCGGCCTCTTTGAGCACGGCGCCTCCCTTGCCGATGACCATGCCCTTCTGGGATTCGCGCTCGACCAGGACCTCGCAGAGGATGTGCGGCCACTCCCACTCGGTGACCCGGGTGGCGATCGAGTACGGAAGCTCCTGGTGCACCGCCGCCAACAGTTGCTCCCGTACGAGCTCAGCCACCCAGAAGGCCTCGGGGACGTCGGTGACCATGTCGTCCGGGTAGTACTGCGGTCCCTCGGGTAGACGTGTCAGGACGTGATCGACCAGTTCGTCGACACCGGTTCCCTTCCGGGCCGAGACCGGGAAGTACTCGTCGACACCGAACTCGGTTGCCAACGCCAACTGCTCGACGATGCGGTCACGCGACTGCCCGTCGACCTTGTTGAGCACCAGCAGCGTCCGATCGGAAGGGAGTCCCTCGGCGACGAACCGGTCGCCGTTGCCGATGCCGCCCCGCCCGTCCACCACGAACAACACCACGTCCATGTCGGCGAGCGCCGACCGGGCGGTGTGGTTGAGCCGTTCGCCGAGCGTTGTCCGGGGCTTGTGGATGCCCGGAGTGTCGCAGAACACCGCCTGCACGTCGGGGCGGGTCAGCACGCCGCGGACCTCGGTCCGGGTGGTCTGGGGCTTGTTGGAGACGATCGAAACCTTGGTGCCGAGCATCCTGTTGAGCAGCGTCGACTTGCCGACGTTCGGACGACCCACGATCGTCACGAACCCCGAGCGCATGCGACCCCTACTCGCCCGGTTCATCGGCAGGCGGACCAATGCGCACCCGGGTGATGCGCCGCCCGACCACCTGCTCGACGTCGAAGCGTCGACCAGCAAGCTCGACGCCCTCCCCCACCTCCGGGACATGCCCGAGCGCATCGAACAGCAGCCCACCGACGGTGTCCCAGTCGCCGTCCGGCAGTACGTCGGTGAGCAGTTCGTCGAGTTCGTCGACCGGCATCCGGCCGTGTACCAGCATGGCGCCGTCGGCCAGGGGCGTGGTCAGGGGCTCCTCGCTGTCGAACTCGTCGACGATCTCACCGAAGACCTCCTCGAGCAGGTCCTCCATCGTCACCAGGCCGGCAGTGCCGCCGTACTCGTCGACCACCACGGCCAGGTGGAAGCGCTCGGCCTGCATCTGGCGCAGAAGGTCGTCGGCCTGCTTGGTCTCGGGCACATCGTGGGTCGGTCTGGCCAGCCTGGTCACCGGATCGTCGCCGCGACCGTCGAACTGCGCCCGCATGAGGTCCTTGGCGTGCACGACGCCTACCAGGTCGTCTGTGCCCTTCCCCTGGACCGGCACGCGGCTGCGGCCACTGCGAACGGCGACCTCGATCGCCTCGGTGATCGTGGCGTCGGACCTCACGGTCACCATGTCCGGCCGCGGCACCATCACCTCCCGGACGAGGGTGTCGCCGAAGGCGATCACCGACTCGACCAACTCGTGCTCCTCCTCGTCGATGGCCTGCGACTCCAGGGCCCGGTCGGCAACAGCAAGCAGTTCCTCCTCCGAAATGGCGGATTCGACTCCGTTGGTCCGCCTCGGGGCGATCCGCTCGGCGAGGGATACGAGCGAAGTGGTCACCCAGCGGAGGGGGACGATCCTCGACAGGCCGCTCGCCAGGGGCGCCATGCGAACTGCCACCGCATCGGTGTTGGTCAGCGCCCAGGTCTTGGGGACGATCTCGACGGCAACGAAGAACACCAACAGCAGGACCAGCAGTGAAGGAGCCACCCAGCCGCCACCGAAGCGGTCGTTGACGATCACGGTGGTCAGGCCGGCCGCTCCCAGTTGGCAGGCCAGGAGCACCAGCAGGATCGGCCCGAGATAGCGGGAACGCCTTTCGAGCACCTCGAGAAGTGGACCGGTTCGGTCATCGGCGCCGTTGTCATCGTGCCCGTTGCCGTTCTCGCGGCCGCCGCGGGCCAGCACCGCCGCCCTGGCACGCCGCATGTGGGTGAGGCTCGTCTCGGCCGCGGCCAGCACCGATCCCACACCGGTCAGGACGACGAGGGCGAAGAGGCCGAGGATCTCGGTGCCGGTCATGGGCGGTGGAGCCGGTCGAGCAGTTCGCTCTCGCGTCGCTGCATCACCGCCTTCTCGTCGGGATCGCCGTGATCGTGGCCGAGCAGGTGGAGGATCCCGTGGACGAGCAGGAGCGCCATCTCGTCGGCAAGTTCACCCGGCATGCAGGCCGCCTGCCTTTCGGCGACAGCAGGACAGATCACAACGTCGCCCAGCAGCACCGGCTCATCGTCCGGCACCTCGGCGGGATCATCGACCGGAAATGCCAGAACGTCGGTCGGGCTGCCGTCGCCATCGAGGTGGTCGCGCTTGAGGTCGGCGATGGCCTGTTCGTCCACGAAGTGGACCGTGAGCTCGATACGCGGCTCAGCGAGCCACTCGGAGACGAGCACATCGGTGGCAAGGCGTCCCCAGCGGTCGACATCGACCTCTGGGCCCTCACCGGGGACAGCCCGTTCGTCGACGACCACGACCGTGGGGCCGGGTTCAGGAGGTTCGTCGCCCATCCGGGTCAGGAGCCCCTGCGTCGGGGGGTATTGCGGTCATAGGCCTCGACGATGTCCTGGACGATCCGGTGGCGGACCACGTCGCGTGCACCGAGGCGCACGAACGAGAGCCCGTCGATGCCATGGAGGACCTTCTCGATCCCGTCGAGGCCACTGCGCCCGTCAGGAACGTCGACCTGGCTGGCGTCACCGGTCACGACGACACGGGTTCCGAAGCCGATCCGGGTGAGGAACATCTTCATCTGCTCGGGCGATGTGTTCTGTGCCTCGTCGAGAATCACGAACGAGTTGTTGAGCGTACGACCCCGCATGAACGCCAGCGGTGCCACCTCGACCTGCCCCCGGTCGAGCAACTTCTGTGCGGTCTCAGCCTCGAGCATCTCGAAGAGTGCGTCGTAGAGGGGACGCAGGTAGGGATCGACCTTGGCCATTAGGTCGCCGGGTAGAAAACCCACCCGCTCGCCCGCCTCGACCAGCGGCCGGGTCAGGACGATGCGGTCCACCAGGTTGCCCTGCAGGGCACGGACGGCCATGGCAACGGCCAGCCAACTCTTACCTGTGCCGGCGGGGCCGATTGCGAAAGTGACGACGCTGTCTCGCACCGCCTCGACGTAGTGCTTCTGGCCGACCGACCGTGGACGAACCGGCTTGCCGCGGGCCGTGCGCATGATCTCGGTACCGAGCACCTCGGACGGGCTCTCGTCGGCGCGGACCATCTCGATTGCCCGGTCGAGGGTGCGGTCGTCGACGGACAGTCCCCGCTCGAGGAGCATGACCAGTTCGTTGAACACCCTGCCGACCAGGTCGGCGCAGGGACCGTCAACGGAGATCTGGTTGCCCCGCACGTGGATGACGGCATCGGGAAAGGCGCCCTCGACCCTGCGGAGCAGTTGGTCGCGCTCGCCGACCAGTCCCGACATCAGGTCATTGCCCGGCACGTCCAGGGTCACGGTCGTCTCTGCCATCAGCCCACAGAGCGTACCCGTCCGGACACGACACCGATTCCCCTGTGTTCGGGGCTCGTGACCCGGGGCCGTGCCGCCGCTACTCTCCGGCCATGTCTGCTGATCCGCTGGACCGCCTTGCCGCCGAGGCCGGGGTCGACGAGGCCGTCCGGCGCCTCGGTCACCAGGCGTGGCTACGACGGCGTGCCGAGGAGTCCGCCAGCCTTCTCGGGTTGCTCGCCGACCTGGCCGAACGCCAGGACCCGGTCGAACTCCTGCTCGTCGGTGGCGGGCGGCGCCACGGATGCATCGAGACGGTCGGCTCCGACCTCGTCGGCCTTCGACTCGATGATCGCCGTCTGGCGCTCGTGGCCCGGCGGGCATTGGCGGCCATCCGTCCCGACCGCGGCGTCCCCGACCTGGTCGGCGACCGCACGGTCCCCCATGACGGGCCGAATCTCCGAGATGTCCTCGATCGACTCGTCGCCGACCAGCCACGTGTGACGATCACGTTGGTCGGCACCGTCATTCCCGTCGAAGGGGTCCTCGAGCGACTGGGACGCGACGTGCTGCTGGTCAGGGAAGCCGACGGTTCTACGACCCACCTGCCCTTCGGCGCCGTCGTCGAGGTGCTGGTCGCCTCCGACTGAGGAGCACTCCGCTACGCCTCAGCCCTTCCGGGGCTTCTTCCTGCGGGGCTTGCCGCCCTTGCCCCGGCCCTTCAGGAACCGGCGCTTCGACGATTCCTTGTCGAGTTCCGCCATCACCCGGGGGCCGGCCTCGTTCACGATGTCCTCGGCGGCATCGAGCAGGGCGGCGATGCTGTCGTCCTCTCCGAGGCTGGCCGGCTCGTCCGGCGTGGCCGGAGTGATGAGGGTGCCGTGGCTCCAGTTCACGTCGACCATCCGCCGGGTGTACGACGGACAGTCGTCGGGGCAGCGCCAGGGCGCCTCGGGGGCGAGGTCCAGGTCGCACTTCCGGACGGTGTCCCCGTTCGGGTACGAGCGGCTCTCGAAGTACTTGCAGTCCTGCTGCATCGGCATGTCAAGTTCCTAGCCGGTCCGCAGCCTCAACCGACCGATCCCTCCATCTGCAGTTCGATGAGGCGGCTCCACTCGACTGCGTACTCCATCGGCAGGGTACGGGTGATCGGCTCGATGAACCCGTTGACGACCATCGACATGGCCTGTTCCTCGGAGAGCCCGCGGCTCATCAGGTAGAAGATCTGTTCGTCGGCGACCTTCGAGACGGTGGCCTCGTGGCCGACCACGGCGTCGGCAGCGCCGACCTCCATGTAGGGGTAGGTGTCCGAGATGCTGTCGTCGTCGAGGATCAGGGCGTCGCACTGCACGTGGCTCCTGCACCCGTAGGCGTCGTCCTCGATCCGGACGAGACCCCTGTAGCTGGTGCGGCCGCCGTCCTTTGAGATCGACTTGGAGACGATCTTGGAGGTGGTTTCCGGTGCAACGTGGGTCATCTTGGCGCCGGCGTCCTGGTGCTGGCCCGGACCGGCATAGGCCACGGACAGGACCTCGGCGGAGGCCTTCGGGCCGGCAAGCACCGCGGCCGGGTACTTCATCGTGAGGCGCGAGCCGATGTTGCCGTCGATCCACTCCATGTGGCCCTCGGCCTCGACCCGTGCCCGCTTGGTGACCAGGTTGTAGACGTTGCTGGACCAGTTCTGGATGGTGGTGTAGGTGACCCGGGCCGACGGCTTGACCACGATCTCGACCACCGCCGAGTGCAGCGAGTCGGTGCTGTAGACGGGCGCCGAACAGCCCTCGATGTAGTGCACCTCGGAGCCCTCGTCGGCGATGATGAGGGTGCGCTCGAACTGGCCCATGTTCTCGGCGTTGATCCGGAAGTAGGCCTGCAGGGGCATCTCGACCTTGACGCCGGGCGGGACGTAGATGAACGATCCGCCGCTCCAGACTGCAGAGTTGAGGGCCGAGAACTTGTTGTCGTTGGGCGGGATGATCCGACCGAAATACGCCTTGACGATCTCCGGGTACTCGCGCAGGGCTGTGTCCATGTCGCAGAAGATGATCCCCTGCTCCTCGAGGTCCTCGCGGTTGCGGTGGTAGACGACCTCGGACTCGTACTGGGCGGTGACGCCGGCCAGGTACTTGCGCTCCGCTTCCGGGATGCCCAGCTTCTCGTAGGTGTTCTTGATCGAGTCGGGGACCTGGGACCAGTCGTCGACGAGCGATTCTGTGGGCTTGATGTAGTAGAAGATGTCGGCGAAGTCGATCCCCGACATGTCGCCGCCCCAGGTGGGCATCGAGCGACGGCCGAAGCGTTCGAACGACTTGAGTCGGAAGTCGCGCATCCAGGCCGGCTCGCCCTTCATCCAGGAGATCTCCTCGATGATGTGCTCGTCGATGCCCTTCCTGGGCTTGAAGACGTAGTCTTCCTCGTCGCTCCAGCCGAGCTTGTAGCGGCCCAGGTCGAGCCCCAGGTCGGTTGCGGAGTCGGTGGCGGACATTGTCCGGGATGCCTCCAGGGCGGTTGCCGGACGACGGGTGGCCGTCCGGGGATTTCTCCTACGGCCATAGTAACAATTCCCGACCCGTATCGGTAGGGAGGGACGCCCCGATTCAGGCGCTGCCCACCAGGCGACGGCGACGGTCCAGCCAGCCCAGCAGGATGGCGATCGCCCGGGGGTCGTGGCGCAGGTGGTGGCTGGCCCTGTTGATCATTCGCAGGTCGCCGGCCCCGTGGGCGGCGGCGACCGCACGGGCGTCGAGGGACGGCACGATGTCGTCGTCGGTGCCGTGCACGACCAGGAGCGGCCGGGGCGCCAGGGCCTCGGCGGCATGCTCTGCCGAGATCCCGGAGAGCCCCGAGGCCCACCGGTCGAAGTCCGTCGAATAGGCCCCTTCGTCGATCACCCCGGCAGCACGGGCATGGAGCAACAACCTGCGCGGGTTGGCTGCCCAGTCGGAGAAGTCGGCAGGCCCGGCGATGGTCGCCGCACCGCCGATGCGTCCGTCGGCGGCCGCTGCGCACACCGCCAGCGCACCACCCGTGCCGAAGCCGGCAGTCCAGACCGAAGTGGCCTGCTGCCCGAGCAGCAGGTGGTCGGCGGCGGCGATGACGTCCTCGAGCCAGCCGTCGAGGCTGAACGAGCCCTCGGACCCCGGCATGCCCCGGGGGGCCGGCACGATCACCACCCAGCCCAACTCGCGTGCGATCCGGGCCGCCAATTCGGGGAACGTGGCGGCCGAGTTGGCGCCTCCGCCCTCGCCGGCGGGGAAACCATGGCAGATCACCACCCCGTGCAGGCCGCGACCGCTCTCGGGAGGTCGCTCCAGGTGGGCGGCGAGCGTCAGGTCCCCGGACCTGTAGGTGTGGTTGGACACGTTCGTTGCGGGTTCGAAGAGATTGCCCGGCGGTCGTCAGCCGACCTGGCGCAGTCCCTCACGGAACTGCCTGGCCCGCTCGACGTACGCCTGGACGTTGACGAGATTGGTCCCCTCGGCGACGACGCCCTCCCGGATCACGGCCGGCACGCCGAGCGCCATCGACAGCGGCGGCACGACCTGGCCGTTGCGGACCACGGCGTTGGCACCGACGATCGCGCCCCGGCCGACAACGGCCTCGTGGAGCACCACGGCACCCGCTCCCACGAGCCCCTGGTCCTCGACGGTGCAACCCTCGAGGTGGCAGAGGTGGCCCAGCGTGACGTCGTCCCCGACGATCGTCTGGAATTCGTCGGTGCAGTGCAGCACGGCATTGTCCTGGACGCTGGTGCGGGCGCCGATCGAGATCAGGTTGTCGTCGCCACGGATGACGGCATGCGGCCACACGCTCGACTCGGGACCTATCTCGACGTTACCGATCACCACGGCCTCGGGGTGGACATAGGCGGTCGGATCGATCCGTGGCTCGACGCCGCCGAGTGCATACACAGGCATCAGTCGGGCTCCGTGAACGAGCCGTACCGGCCACCCAGGAACACCAGCGGTGAGCCCTCGTCGACATGGGTGAGGTACTCGACGAGCCCCACGACGAACACGTGGTCGCCGGCATCGACAACCTCGTGGATCGAGCAGTCGATCGAGGCGAGGCAGGAGGGGATGAGCGGCGAACCCGACGGGGCCGGCTCCCAGCCGGTGCCGGACCACGGGTCGCCGTCCCTACGGAAGAAGGCGTTCGAGAGGTCGGCCTGCTCGTCGGACAGGACGTTCACGCAGAACGAACCGGTGCTCTCTATCCGGGGCCAGGTCAACGAGCCCTCCCCCACCAGGAAGCCGACCAGCGGCGGGTCCATGGACACGGACACGAACGAGCCGATGACGATCGCCAGTGGCTCACCGTCGGGACAGCCCGTCACGAGGGTCACCCCCGTCGGGTACCTGCCGAGGACCTTCCGATATAGGTCGCCGTCGATCTGGTCAGCCATGCTCGTTCCCGGGGGTTCTGCTCGTTCCTTCCGGCGGAGGGTAACCGGGGCCGCCCGATCGACCATGTCCGAGGGTCGGATGCCGGAGGATCAGGAACCTGCGGGCACGAGCGAGATCGTCCGGCCCTCGGCCGCAGCCGACACCACACCCACGTTGCGCCCCTCGGCGGCCGCCTGCGCCTCCTCGAGGAGGCCGTCGACGGTGGCGTCGCAATGGGCCGGGTCGTGGTGGAACAGCACCAGTTCGCCCACACCGGCCTGGTGGGCGACCTCGACGGCGTAGCCGACGGTGCAATGGCCCCAGTCAGGGCGCTGTACGAACTCGTCGGGCGTGAACTGGGCGTCGTGGATCAACACGTCGACTCCATCGGCCAGGGCCAGGACAGCCTCGTCGACCCGTGCCGGTTCGCCGACGGGCTCCTGGTGGTCGCTGACGTAGGCGATGCTGACACCGTTCCAGTCGATCCGGTAGCCGTTGGTCGTGCCGACATGGGGGACGGCAGCGACGGTGACCGTTGCCGGGCCCACGGCGAAGCTCCCTGCGTCCACGTCATGGAATTCGATCTCGCCGGCCAGGTCACGGAACCCGATCGGGAAGTACGGCGGCGCCATGAACTCCTCGAAGCAGGCCTCGAGCGTGCGGCCGTTGCGGGGTCCGTAGACGTCGAGACGGGCATCCGGACAGTTGATCGGGGCGAAGAAGGGAAGTCCCTGAATGTGGTCCCAGTGGAGGTGGCTCACCAGCGCCGTCCCCCGGAACGGGTCGTGGGCACAATGCTCGTTGAAGCCGTAGAAGCGCAGGCCGGTGCCCAGGTCCAGGAGGATCGGATCGCCACCCGGCACATCGACGACCACGCAGGAGGTGTTGCCGCCGTAGCGGGCGTTCGCTTCGCACGGGCAGGGGGTCGAGCCCCTGACCCCGTAGAACGTGACGTCGAGCGTGGCGTCCATCGCTGGCGAGGGTAATGACGGTCCCGATGCCGCAGGCGGGGTTGTGACCCATCTCACGCCAGGTGCCCCACGCCGTGTGCCCCCTTGCGATTGCCGTGCGCGAGACTGGCGGCGATGGGTGCTCCCGCTCTCCCGACGATCCCTGACGGGCTCGTGGCCGTGGTCAAGGAGGCCTGCCCAGCCTGCTCGCTGGTCGTTCCGGTACTCGAACACCTCGCCGAAGTGGCAGGTCTCATCGTCTACACCCAGGACGACCCCATCTTCCCGGCCGATGCCGACTGGGTGATCGACGACACCGACCTGGCCGCCAGCTGGCAGATCGACCTCGACGCGGTCCCGACGCTCGTTCGCCGGGTCGACGGTGTCGAGGTCGCCCGCACCGTCGGTTGGGACCGCTACGACTGGGAGGAGTTCACCGGCGTCACCGGCCTCGGTGACGGCCTCCCGGTCTTCAAGCCCGGTTGAGGTTCCCTCACGGTCGACCCCGGGCGGGTCGACGAACTCCGGGCACGGTTCGGCGCCACGGGCCTCGCCTCCCGCCGCGTCGAACTGGCCGAACTCGAGGATGACCACGAGGCACTGTTCGACCGCGGCTGGACCGACGGCCTCCCCGTCGTCCCACCCACCGGGGAGCGCGTGGTCCGGATGCTCGGGGGCACCACCCGCCCCTCCGACGAGGTCGTGGCACTCATCCCGCCGAACCTGGTCGAGGGCACGGTCGAGAAGGTCGCAGTCAACGCCGTGATGGCCGGCTGTCGCCCCGAGTACCTGCCGGTCGTCCTCGCAGCCCTCGAGGCGATCTGCACCGACGAGTTCAACATGCACGGTGTGCTCGCCACCACGATGTCGGTCGGACCGATCCTCGTCGTCAACGGGCCCATCGCCGCCGCCATCGGCATGAACTCGGGGATCAACGTCCTAGGCCACGGCAACCGGGCGAACTCGTCCATAGGTCGGGCCGTCCAGTTGGTGCTGCGCAATGTCGGCGGGGGCGCCCCCGGGGGCATAGACAGGGCCACCCTCGGACACATGGGCAAGCAGGGGATCTGCTTCGCCGAGGACGAGGCGGGCTCTCCGTGGAACTCGCTCGCAGAGGAGCGGGGCTTCGACCGGTCACAGAGCACGGTCACGGCGTTCTGTGGCGAGGGTCCCCGCCTGGTGGTGGACCAACTAAGCCGCTCCCCGGAGTCTCTCACCAGGTCCCTGGCTGCGAGCCTGCGCAGCGCCGTCTCGCCACGCCTCGTCCTGGGCATGGACGGCATGCTCGTCCTCTCTCCCGAGCACATGGCCCGCTACCGCGACGCCGGCTGGGACCGTGCCCGCTTCCTGGCCGAACTCACCGAGTACCTGATGTTCGACACCGACGAGATCATCGCCGGTGCCGACGGCATCGAGGAGGGCCTTCCGCCGGGACTGGCCGGCCACCGCCTGCCCAAGTTCCGACCCGGCGGCCTGCTCGTCGTCCACGCCGGTGGACCTGCCGGCCTGTTCTCGGCCATCATCGGTGGCTGGATGAACGGCCCCGGCGGCTCCGACCCCGTCACGAGGGAGATCACACCATGACCACCACGGTCCTCGACCCGACAGCCGAACAGCGACCCGCCACCAGGGAGCGCAGCCAACGGCCCGAGTCGCTTTCCGGCCTGACGGTCGGCCTGCTCGACATCTCGAAGCCGCGGGGTGACGTCTTCCTCGACCGGGTCGAGGAGGCGCTCTGCGCCCTGGGGGCGAGGGTCACACGCTATGCCAAGCCCACCTTCACCAAGCCGGCGCCCGTCGACCTGCGCCACGAGATCGCCACCCAGTGCGATGCCGTCATCGAGGCCCTCGCCGATTGAGGATCCTGTACGACGTGCAGTGTGCACGACATCGACGATCTCGAACGACGGGGCGTGCCGGGGGTCTACGTGGCCTCCGACACCTTCACCGACGCCGCTGCCGTTCAGGCCGCCGCTCTCGGCCTCGACGTGGCCGGCGTCTTCGTGGCGCATCCCATCCAGGACCGCACCGACGACGAGATGGCAGGCCTCGCCGACGATGCCATCGACGCCCTCGTCGCCGCCCTCACCGCTTCCTGAAAAGCGCCGGTTCCGACGGGACACAGAGACGACCGCGTCCGTGCCGCCGCGCCGGCGCCTTGCTAGCGTCACCGTTCGTGGCACAGGACCCCTCCCTCGACATCGAACTCCAGCCGATCGGCGGCGACCCCTTCCCCCTCTCGGAACTGCTCACGCTGTTCCCGTTGGTGGCCGTCGTTCTCGACCCCTACACGCACGAGAGTTCATGGCTGCTCGACACGGCACGACGCATCCTCAACGAGTTCCGTGACGCCGACGTACGCGTGGCCTACCTCGTCACCGACACCGACGCCGATGGTGCAGCCGGATTCCTCGGTCCGCTTGCCGGCGAGATCCTCGGGTTGGCCGACCCCGATCGTTCCCTTGTCCGCTCCCTCGGGCTCGACACCCTGCCCGCCCTGGTGGCAATCCGCCAGGACGGGCACCTGCTGGGTTCTGCCGAGGGCTGGGACCCTGTTGCCTGGCACGGGGTGGTCGATGAACTCGTGGCAATGACCGCCTGGTCGCGACCCGAGATTCCCGCCGCCGGCGATCCTGCGCCCTATGCGGGAACGTCAGCCCTGGGTTGACTGCCCATCGGATCGCCAGGATGAAACTCCGTATCGGCTTCGGCTTCGGCGGATCGGCGCATCCCGACGACACCGGCCTGTTCGGCCGCCTCGTCGACGACCTCGAATCGCTCGGCTACGACTCGCTCTGGGTCAGCGAGCGGGCCAACGGCCTGACCCTCGACCCGATCGTCGCCATGTCGTATGCAGCCGGCCGCACCGAACGCCTCAAGTTCGGGCCGGCGGTCATGGTGCTCCCCGGTCGCAACCCGGTGCTCTGCGCCAAGGCCATCGCCAGCCTCGACCTCGTCTCCGGCGGTCGGGCGCTCCCCGCATTCGGACTCGGCATCGCCGACGCCGCCGAGCACCAGGCGTTCGGTGTCGCCCGTGGTGACCGGGCAGCCTGGTTCGACGAGGCCCTGCCGTTGATGCGCCGCCTCTGGGACGCCTCAGAGGAGGTGGTCGACCACGAAGGCCCACGATTTTCGTTGTCCGGGGTCCGGGTGCAACCGAAGCCCGTCCAGCAGCCCATCGATGTCTGGCTGGGCGGCTTCGCCCCTTCGGAACTCCGGCGCTGCGGCCGTCTGGGCGACGGCTGGCTCCCGTCGTTCACGACGCCGGCCGCAGTTTCTGTTGGAATCGACACGATCCGACAGGAAGCGGCGACCCACGGCCGCTCCATCGACCCGGGTCACTTCGGGGCGCTGGTCCCGTTCGTCCACCGCTCGCTCCCCGACCGCTTCGTCGCCAGGCTTCGCGACCGCCAACCCGACCTCGACCCGGCCGAGACCGTCGCAACGGGAGTGACCGGGCTGGCCGACCGCCTGACTTCGTTCGTCGACGCCGGGGCAACCAAGTTCGTGGTCTTCCCGCTCGACGAGCCCGACGACTGGCAGGGCACCATCAACGCCGTGGCCGACGAGTGCCTCCACCTCCAGACCTGAGACCACGATGACCCGAAACGTTGCCGTTGCTCCCGAGACTCGGCCTGAAATGCACCAGCGACTGTGCGCGGCCGTCGAAGCGGCGGGAGCGCAACGGGTCGACATGGCCGAGGCAGAGGGCCTCATCTGGGCTGATCCCGCCAACACCGGGGCCTTTCCGGAACTGGTGGCGGACGCCGACCGGCTCGAATGGATCCAGCTCCCCTACGCCGGCATCGAACCCTTTGCCCACCACCTCGACGACCGCTGGACATGGACGTGCGGCAAGGGCGTGTACGCCCCTGCAGTGGCCGAGACGGCACTGGCCATGGCGCTGGCCGGCTTCAAGCACCTGCACGGCTACGCCCGCGAGCAGACGTGGTCGGCCCACGTCGGGCGCCTGCTGGCCGGCAGCCGGGTCACCCTGCTGGGCGGAGGGGGCATCGCCGAGTGCCTCCTGCCGCTACTCAAGCCCTTCGACTGCCACACCACGGTGGTCCGCCGCAGCGGGCACCCGCTCGACGGAGCCGACCGGACCCTCAACGTCGGTCACCTGTCCGAGGTGCTCCCGTCCAGCGACCTGCTGATCCTCGCCCTGGCCCTCACCGACGAGACCCGCGGGATCATCGACGCCACCGCCATCGACCTGCTCCCCGATGACGCCTGGATCGTGAACGTGGCGCGGGGCGGGCACATCGTCACCGACGACCTGGTCGCTGCGCTGGGCGAATGCCGCCTCGGCGGCGCTGCCCTCGACGTGACAGACCCCGAACCGCTGCCCGACGGCCACCCGCTCTGGACACTGCCGAACTGCCTCATCACCCCGCACATCGGCAACACGCCCGAGATGGGCCTCGACCTGCTCGAGCCGTTCGTCGAGGAGAACGTGCGCCGCTTCTGCGAGGGACGCGACCTCCTCGCCCCGGTCGACGTGGCGCTCGGCTACTGACCGTGGCACGGGCAGCGGCCGTGCTGTTGGCGCTGGTGTTCGGCGCAGCGGGCATCGCCAAGCTCCGGTCACCGACCGACATCCGACGGGCCCTCGGAGGGCTGGGCCTCCCCCGGCCCGACCTGTTCGCGGTAGCGCTCCCGGTCGTCGAGCTGGCCACCGCCCTGCTGTTGCTCCTCGACCCCCTCACGGGCGGCGCCAGCGCAGTGGCCCTCCTCGCCGCGTTCACCACGCTGCTGGTAGGCCGGCTCCGGACCGGCCACACCGGGGGCTGCGGATGCTTCGGCGCCTGGTCGACGAAGCCGCTCTCGTGGAGGGACGTGGTACGCAACCTCGCACTCATCGCCGTCGGCTGCGTCGCTGTCCTCGGCTGATGAGCACCGAAGGTCGGCTGGTACCTTGCACGGGACCTGACCGGGAGAACACATGGACGCCCTGACCGCCGCACGACAGATCGCCGAACCCGTCCAGGTGCTCGGCGCCAGGTTCATGCTCGACGGCGCCGCCTATGCACGTGGACCCGAACTGGGCCTCCCGCCCGGCATGGGCACCTACTTCCTCGGCCGATTCGGCGTCCTCGGTGATGTCGACACCGACGCCGTCATCGAAGCCGCCCACTTCTGGAACCCCGACCTGATCCGAGCCAACTGGACCGACAGCGCCGACATCGGTGCCGGAGCCGGGGGTGCGGCATACGGCGTGATCTGCGCCGAGAGGGGACGCGACTACCTCGACGGCTTCGCCGGCTCCGGTCGGCTGGCCGATCTGCTCGCCACCGTTGCCGACAATGCCGACGACGCCGGAGCCGCCCTGTTCGCCGGCTGGCGTGACCTCGAACGCCCCGACGACGACGCCGGCCGCGCCTACCTGCTGGTACAGACCATCCGCGAGCTGCGCTTCTGCCGGCACGTGGTCGCCGCCAGGGCCGACGGTGCCGACCCGGCCGGCATGGTCCTCTCCCACAGCGGCGAAGATCAGGTGAAGCTCTTCGGCTGGGGTGACACCGACGTCGAACCCGTCGCCGCCGACCGCATGGACGCCATCGAAAAGGCAACCGACGAGGCCTCTGCCGCAGACCTCTCACCCTTCTCCGACGACGAGCGCTCAGAGCTCGTCGAACTGGCAACGGCAGCGCACGCCCACGCCACGGCCTGAGCCCTGGCCCAGACAGAAAGCGAGCACCCCATGGACGGCCTGATGATGGACACCCCGCTGTCGCTGGTCCACCTGTTCGACCGCGCAACGAAACTCCATGCCTCCAAGGAGATAGTGACGGCCTCACCCGCTGGCCGGTCACGCCTCTCCTACGGCGAGTGGGGTGAGCGCACACGCCTCCTCGGTGGTGTCCTCGACGGCCTCGGCATCAGCGCCGACGGCCGCGTCGCCACGTTCGCCTGGAACACCGCACGCCACCTCGAGCTCTACTTCGCCCCGCCGTGCACCGGCCGGGTGTCGCACACACTCAACCTGAGGCTGTTCCCCGAGCAGCTCACCTACATCGTCAACCACGCCGAGGACGAGGTCATCTTCCTCGACCACTCGGTGGCCGGGCTGATCTGGCCGCTCATGGAGCAGTTCGACACGGTCCGGCACGTGGTCCTCATGGACGACGGCGCCCCGGCACCCGATGCCGATGCCATCCGCCCCGAGGTCCACGACTACGAGGACCTGCTCGCCGCCGCATCGCCCGCCGACTGGATCGACGTCGACGAGAACCGGGCCGGCTCGATGATGTACACCTCGGGCACCACCGGGAACCCCAAGGGTGTCGTCTACTCGCACCGCTCGATGGTGCTGCACACCTTCGGGGCGATGATGTCCGACACCCTCGGGGTAAGCGAACGCGACGTGATCCTTCCCGTGGTGCCCATGTTCCACGCCAACGCCTGGGGGCTCGCCCACGCCGGCGTCGCCACCGGAGCCACGCTCGTGATGCCCGGACCAGACCTCAGCGCCCCGTCCCTGGCTGATCTCATCGAGTCCGAACGGGTCACCCTGGCCGCTGGCGTACCCACCATCTGGATGGGCGTGCTTCCCGAACTCGAGGGCCGCGACGTCTCGGCCCTGCGGGCCATCCCGTGCGGCGGTTCGGCAGTCCCCCGGGCCCTCTCCGAGGGCTACCGGAAGCAGACCGGACTGCCGATCCTGCAAGCCTGGGGCATGACGGAAACCAGCCCCCTCGCTGCGGTGTGCAACATCAAGTCCACGCTCGACCACCTCGACGACGACGCCAAAGCCGACCTGCGCACCACCGTCGGGCTCATCACCCCGGGCGTCGACTTCCGCATCGCCGACCAGGAGACCGACGAGGATCTTCCATGGGACGGCGAGTCGCGCGGCGAACTGCAGGTCCGGGGACCATGGGTGGCGCGCACGTACTACAACGACGACCGGGCCGCAGAGTCGTTCACCGCCGACGGATGGCTCAAGACCGGCGATGTCGCCATCGCCGACGCCGAGGGCTACGTACGCCTCGTCGACCGCACCAAGGACCTCGTCAAGTCCGGCGGTGAATGGGTCAGTTCGGTGCAACTCGAGAACGAGATCATGGCCCACCCCGACGTTGCCGAAGCCGCCGTAATCGGCGTGACCTCCACCAAGTGGGGCGAACGGCCGATGGCCTGCGTGGTGGTAGCCGAGGGAGCCACCCTCACCACCGACGACATCCTGTCCTGGCTCGAGGACCGGGTAGTCAGGTGGTGGTACCCGGACCGGGTCGAGTTCATCGACGAGGTCCCCAAGACCTCGGTCGGCAAGTTCTCGAAGAAGACCCTCAGGGACCGCTTCGCCGACGTGGTCGTGGACTAGATCCCTGAGGAGACTTCGACGAGTTGACGGAGGCTGAGCGTCTCTGCGCTACCAGGCGCAGGGCAGGTGCTTGACGCCGTTGACGAACCCGCTGGTCAGGCGGTCCGGTTCACCCGTGGCGTGGATCCCCGGCACCCGTTCGGACAACTCCCGCCACATGACGGTGACCTCCCGCCGTGCCAGGTGGGCACCGAGGCAGAAGTGCGGTCCCGGCGCACCGAAGCCGAAGTGGTCGTTGGGGCTGCGCAGGACGTCGAAGCCATGCGGGTCGGAGAACACGGCGGGATCCCGGTTGACGGCCCAGTAGTACAGGACCACCTTGTCTCCGGCGGCGAACTCCCGCTCGCCCAGGCGGACGCCGTCGCGGGTGGCGGTGCGCCGCATCGAGATCACAGGTGACGCCCAGCGAACGACCTCCTCGACCGCGGTCGGCGCCACGCCCTCGAAGTCGTCCCACCAGACGGCCCGCTGGTCCTCGTGCTCCGTCAGCAGGTGGAGCGCCCACGAGATGGCGTTGCGGGTGGTCTCGTTGCCGGCCACGAGCAACAGGATGAAGAACGAGGCGATCTCGTCGTGTTCGAGGCGTTCGCCGTCGACCACGGCGTGGACCAGGGTCGAGGTCAGGTCGTCGGTCGGACTCCCGACCCGCTCGGCGATCAGCTCCTGCATCAGCTCCGTCAACTGCCAGGCGGCCAAGAACAGCTGGGCACCCAGGTCGACGTCGTCCCGTCGGTACTCGTCGTCCTGGCTCCCCAGGATCGTGTTGGACTGTTCGAACACCATCCCCCGGTACTCCTCAGGGACCCCCATCATCTCGCAGATGATCTGCAACGGCAGGCGGGTCGCCACCTCCATCACGAAGTCGCAGGGTCCACGCTCGAGCAGGTCGTCGACCACCTCTCCGGCGATCCGCTGGACGGAGTCCTCGAGCGCCCGGATGCGTCCCGGCGTGAACCCGGCCGAGATGACCGACCGCAGCCGCCTGTGGCGTGGATCGTCCATCGAGATCATCGACCCGAAGAAGCGGGTCAGTTCGTTGCTCGGCAGGTCCACCGGGGACGTCCCGCCCTCGCCGCTGCAGAAGTCCTCCGGCCTACGGCTGGCTTCCGCCACGTCGCCGTGCCTCACCAGGGCGTGGTACCCACGTTGCGGGAACTGGTCCGTGACTTCGGCGGGCAACTCGAAGTAGCGGTAGGGGTCCTCGGCACGCAAAAGGTCGAAGGCGTCCGCACGCTCGGAGAGGGGCCGATCCCAGAACCTCGGGTCCGAAAGGTCGATCGCTGTCAGGTCCATCCACTGATGCTGGCACCCGGGTCCCGGGCAGCGGGAATCGGGGAATCCCGGCCCATCGAACCGCGGATGCTTTGCGCGGCACACGGGGCGTGCCATGATCAGGCCCTCCGAGGGCCTGTCCCTCCTTTCCCGCCCCCTACCTGGAGCAACGAACATGGAACTCTTCAACGACTGGATGGGCAGTGGAGGGGGTGGCCAAGCCATCGGTCGCTACGCCCACTACCTGGCCGGCATCACCTGGATCGGCCTCCTCTACTTCTTCAACTTCATCCAGGGCGCAGCCTTCGGAGAGATGAGCGATGGCGCCAGGGGTGAGGCACTCCGCAAGATCACCTGGCGCACGCTGTGGTGGTTCCGCTGGGCCGCCCTGCTGACCTTCCTCTCGGGTGTCTGGATCCTCGCCCACCAACGGGCCTTCGGCGAACTGATGCCCGACTACTGGAACACCTCCGCCGGTGTCGGCATCGCCTTCGGCTCCCTTCTCGGCACCACGATGGCAGCCAACGTCTGGATGGTCATCTGGCCGGCACAACAGATCGCCATCGGCTCCTCGGTGTCGGTAAGCGAGGGCGGCGAGGCCGACCCCGCCGCCCCGGCCGCCGCCAAGCGGGCCGCCAGGGCAAGCCGGGTCAACACACTGTTCTCGATCCCACTGGTGTTCTTCATGATGTGGCCCAGCCACTTCGCTTCGGCGTTCGGCGATGAGATCATGGGCGGCATCGGCTTCGGCCCGTCCGCCGGCGGCCGCTGGACCCTCTGGATCGCCTTCCTGGTGATCTGGATCGTGATGGAGGCGTCAGCGCTCGGGAAGCTGGGCGGCTACGACAACGCCATCAACAGGGTCGTCCTCGACAAGCACCAGGACACGATCAAGTGCGGCTTCGCCATCACGATCGTGCTCTACGCGCTCTTCGAGATCGTCGCCTGAACCGAGCGCCGGGGTCGCCCACCCGGACCCTGCTCAGCCAACCGTGAGTCGTGCCTCCATGCCCGATGAGCGATGCCCGGCAATGTCGCAGTAGAGGATGTAACGGCCGGGTTCCAGCGTCAGGTTGCCTGAATCGGTGCCGCCGTCTTCGACGACGAGGCGCATCTCGTCCTCCATGCCCTCGACCACGAGCGTGTGCTCCTGAATACCGACCTGGCTGAGCCTGAAGGTGATCTCGCCGGCAACCGCCGAGAAGCCGTCGGCGTTGTAGTCCTGTCGGTCGAACGCCTCGACGCTGACGGTACGGCCGTCCCCGACGGGATCCGCATCCCCACCGTCACCACCTCCGCCGCAGGCGGTCAGGAGGATTGCCGCGGCAACCGATGCGCCGATGGTGCTGCGAAGTCTCATGGGCATCTCCGACGGGATCGTCCGGTGTGTTCGGGTCACCGTCGAGGCTAGCGATGGGCGATGATGGCAGCGTGTTGCACATGGCACTCCTGGCCAACCCCGAGGCGCGTGCCGGTCGCGCCGCCGCCGACCTGGAGCGGGTACTGGGGCGACTGCAGGACCACGGGATCCGACCCGAAGTGCTCACTGCCGCCTCGCCCGGGGCATCCACCGAGGCCGCACGCCACGCCGTGTCCAACGGGGCCACGCGCCTCCTCGTCCTCGGCGGTGACGGCATCATGCACCTGGCAGCCGGTGCCCTCGTCGACACTTCGACGGTGCTGGGTGCCATACCCGCCGGCACCGGCAACGACTTCGCCCGGGCACTCGGGTTGCTCACGGGAAACCTGGAGCAGCGGGTCGACACCGCCCTTCTCGACCCGGCTGTGATCGACGCAATCGATGTCGAAGGGCGCACCGCCCTGACGAGCGTCATCGCCGGCTTCCCCTCTGAAGTCAATGCCCGGGCCAACCTCATGTCGTTCCCGAAGGGGACCGCCCGGTACACGATCGCCACGCTCCTCGAACTCCCCCGCATGCGACCCGCCGAATACCGGATCGTCCTCGACGGTGAGGCGCAGGATCTCCGGGCCGCCGTGGTCGTCGTGGCCAACACCCGCTTCTTCGGTGCCGGCATGGACATCTGCCCCGATGCCGACCCCACCGATGGCCTGCTCGACGTCTGCATCGTCGGCGATGCCGGGCGCCTCGAACTGCTGCGTTCGTTCCAGAAGGTCAAGGCCGGCAACCACGTCGACCACCCCAGGGTCACCATGTTCCGGGCAACCGAGGTGGAGGTCGGGGGCATCGGAAGGGTTCGGGCCGACGGCGAGCCCTTCGGCGGGCTTCCGGTGCGGATGAGGGCAACCCCCGGGGCGCTGATGGTGGCGGGCGCTTCGGTGCACAGGGGTGATCGCGTCTAGCGTCGGGCCCATGGCACACCACATTGAGATCACCTACTGCGTCCCCTGAGACTATTCGGCCCGCGCCGTGAGCGCGGTGAGCGACCTGCTGACCGACTACCAGCACGTCATCGACGACATTCGGCTGGTCACCGGCGACAACGGCGCCTTCGAGGTCGTCGTCGACGGCGAACTCGTGTACTCGAAGCACGCCACCGGCCGGCATGCCGAGCCGGGCGAGGTGCTCGGAATCTTCCGCGACATCCTCGGCGCCGACGTCCCCGTCTACGCCGACCAGTAGCCGGAATCGCCTGCCGGTCAAGTCCGAAACGGGACAACCCCGAGATGGCGCGCCTAGGATTCGCCACCTGGCAACAGCCCGCTATTCCCCCGATTCATCAGGAGCATCCATGAGCCTCGACGGCACCCAGACACACGAGAACCTCAAGGCCGCCTTCGCCGGCGAGTCGCAGGCCAACCGCCGCTACCTCTACTTCGCCAAGGTCGCCGACGTCGAGGGCTACCCCGACATAGCCGGCAACTTCCGCGACACCGCCGAAGGCGAGACCGGCCACGCACACGGCCACCTCGACTACATCAAGACGGTGGGCGATCCGGCCACCGGCCTGCCGATCGGCGACACCCTCGAGAACCTGGCGGCGGCCGTCGCCGGCGAGACCCACGAGTACACCGACATGTACCCGGGCATGGCCAAGACCGCCCGCGAAGAGGGCTTCGAGGAGATCGCCGACTGGTTCGAGACCCTCGCCAAGGCCGAGAAGGCCCACGCCGGCCGCTTCCAGTCGCTGCTCGACGACAACAGCTGAGCACGCGGGCCCGCAGATTCTCCAGGAATGCGTCTCACCGGCCGTCTCCTCCGGGGGCGGCCGGTGAGACGCGTCTGAACGAAAACCCGCCCATGGCCACGCCGATCCCCTACGAACCCACGCCGGGCCTCACCTACGACCCGGCCGACGGGCACTACTGGGACCCCGATGCCCTGCGGAGCGAGGTCCTGCGCACCTTCGAGATCTGCCACGGATGCCGCATGTGCTTCAAGTACTGCGACAGCTTCCCATCGCTGTTCTCGTTCATCGACGACCGCCACGACGGCGACGTCCGGGCGGTCACCGACGCCGAGACCGACCTGGTCATGGACGCCTGTTTCCAGTGCAAGCTGTGCGAGGTCCAGTGCCCGTACACGGTGCGCGACTCACACGAGTTCCAGCTCGACTTCCCGAAGTTGGTGCACCGCCACAGAGCCCAGCGCCGGCGTGCCGGAGGAGGCACCCCCAGGCAGCGCCTCCGCGACAACCTGTTGGGCAATCCCGACAGGACCGCCCGCATGGCCCGCGCCACAGGCGGCCTCGCCAACACGCTGAACAGCCGCAGCAGCATCCACCGGCGCTTCCTCGAAACGCTCGTCGGCATCCACCCCGAAAAGGACCTGCCGTCGTTCGCCCGGCAGACCTTCACCGCATGGGCGAGGAAGCGGGGCCTGATCGGTCGACCCGACAGGGGCGAGGTCGTGCTGTTCCCCACCTGCTACGTCGAGCACAACGAACCCGAGGTGGGCCACGACACGGTGGCGGTACTCGAGCGCAACGGAGTGGAAGTCACCTGTGAAAAGGGCCTCGAATGCTGTGGAATGCCGGCCTGGGAGTCGGGCGACCTCGACACCCTCCGCCGAAAGGCAACCGCCAACCTCGACCGACTGGGTCCACATGTCGAAGCCGGCAAGACCGTGGTCGCCATCAACCCGACCTGTTCGATGATGCTGCGCAGGGAATATCCCGAACTCGTCGCACCCCAGGACCGGGAACGGGCACAGGCGCTCGCCGACCGGGTGGCCGACCCCAGCGAGTTCCTGTGGTCGATCCGCGATGAGGACCGCTTCGACGACGGCTTCGCCAGCACGCCCGGCAACGTCGCCTACCACGCCCCCTGCCACCTCCGGGCCCAGGCGGTCGGCTTCAAGGGCCGTGACCTGCTGCGCAGGGTCCCCGGCGTGACACCCTCCACCACCATGGAATGCTGCGGCCACGACGGCACCTTCGCCATGAAGAGCGAGGGCTACGAAGTCTCGGTCCGTATCGGGCAGAAGGCCTTCGACGGTATGACGACCGCTGCCGACACCACCGGATCGGAGGTGTGGGCCACGGACTGCCCGTTGGCGGCGTTGCAGTTCGCCCAGCACGCCGGCCGCCGACCGATGCACCCCATGTCGATTCTGGCCCGGGCCTACGAGCCTGACGGCTTCCCCACCCCCGTCGAGCTCCACGACGAGCCGGCATGAGCGACACCCCACACGGCCCCCACCACGTCCGCCGCGACGAAATCGTCGACTTCCAGACCTACGACGACGACCGCGCGGCCACCCGTACCGAAGTCATGGCCCTGAAGCGACCCCGCCGAATCCACGTCGGCGAGCACCTCACGTTCCTGTTCGAGAACCACGACACCATCCGCTACCAGATCCAGGAGATGGTGCGCGTCGAACGGATCGTGCGCGAGGCGAGCATCCAGCAGGAACTCGACACCTACAACGAACTCCTCGGGGGTCCGGGCCAACTGGGTTGCGCACTCCTCATCGAGATCGAGGACGAGGCGAAGCGCCGGCCGCTGCTCGAGGCATGGATGGGCCTCCAGGAACGCCTCTACGCCGTGACCGCAGACGGCGACCGTGGCTACGCCGGCTTCGACCCCGCCCAGGTCGGGCGCGGGCGCCTCTCCTCGGTCCAGTACCTGACCTTCACGCTGCCCTCGCCGCCGGTCTCCATCGGCTGCGACTTCCCCGGCCTCGAGGCCGAGGTGGCGCTGGACGAGGAACAACGGGCGGCCCTCGCCGCAGACCTGGCCTCCACCCGCGGCTGAGGGATCGGGCCGCTCCGGACCCTCGACAGACGGCCGGCGGCCACTACCGTCGTGGCATGAGCACGCTGGCCCATGAGGAGCACCTCGACGACATCCGCGTCGAGTTCGACACCCTCTACACCTGGGACTACGACCGCAGCCGCGACGGGCTGAACCGCCTCTACGAGAAGGCCAAGCGCGCCCAGTGGAACGTCAGCGACGACCTCGACTGGTCGACGCCGGTGGATCCGTGGCGCCTGATCGCCCTGCAGGCAGAGGCGACCGGCATTCCCCCGGGCTTCCCGGGCCGGGCACTGGCGGAGATTCCCGGCTCACCGGTCGCCGACTGGGACGAGGACCGCTGGATCGACTTCGCCGTCCATTCTCAATGCGCCTCGCTCAGCCAGTTCCTCCATGGCGAGCAGGGCGCCATGCTGTGCGCCTCCCGCCTGGTCGAGTCGGTGCCCTGGATCGACGCCAAGTACTACGCCTCCACCCAGGTGGTCGACGAGGCCCGCCACGTCGAGGCCTTCCACCGGTACCTCGACGAGAAGATGCCGACCACATTCCCGATCAACGACAACCTCAAGACGCTGCTCGACCAGTTGCTCCAGGGCTCCCAGTGGGACCTCGTCTACCTCGGCATGCAGGTAGTGGTCGAAGGCCTGGCACTGGCGGCGTTCGGCATGATGATGGGGACCACCCAGGATCCACTGCTCAAGCAGATGATCCGCTACATCATGGCTGACGAGGCCCGACACGTGGCCTTCGGCATCCTCTCGCTCCAGGAGATCTACGACGACCTGTCGTCCGCCGACTTCCGAGAGCGCCAGGAGTTCGCCTACGAGGCGTGCGACCTGATGCGCCGCCGCTCCCTGAATGCCGAACTGTGGCCCTCGTTCGGCGTGTCGAACGACGACATCATTGCGCTCCTGCCACCGACCCGAACCCAGCAGCGCTTCCAGCACCTGATCTTCTCGAAGATCGTGCCCAACTGCAAGAAGCTCGGGCTGCTCGACCACCGCGACGGCTGGCTGCGGGAGCGCTTCACCGAGATGGGGATCATCCAGTACGAAGACTTCTCGATCGAGGCCGAGGAGTTGACGGTCGACTCGGCGATCGAGCCCGGCGAGGGTTAGAGGTCCTTCACCACCTCCACGAATCGGTCGAGGAGCGGCAACACCTCGTCGGCACCGGCGGACGGCAGTCCGAACAGGGCCCGGTCGATTCCGGCCTCGGCCATCGCCTCCACTGCCGCACGCTCGGGCGGGGCGTAGTAGATGCTCAACTCCACCTCGGCGGGGTCGCGTCCGGCTCGTTCGCAGGCCTCGTCCCGCTGGGCCACGACCGTTGCCGGGTCGAACCCGTCGTCCCCGCGTCCGGCGATGGGGATCCAGCCGTCGCCGTACCGGACGGCGCGCTCGAGGCCGCCGGGGTACACGCCACCCACGTGGATCGGCGGATGCGGAGACTGCAACGGCTTCGGGTTCTGGTGGATGGGTGCGAAGTCGACCTGGTCACCGTGGTACTCGGCGCCGTCGGCGGCCCAGATCGCCTGCATGGCCTCGACGCGTTCCCGCATCAGGCCGAAGCGGCGGGACGGGTCGGTGCCGTGGTTGGCCATCTCCTCCTCGTTCCAGCCGGCACCGACGCCGAACAGGAACCGGCCGTCGGAGAGCACGTCGAGGCTGGTGACCTGCTTGGCCGTGTGGATCGGGTCGCGCTCGACCACCAGGCAGATGCCGGTGCCGACCTTGAGGTGCTCGGTGGCGGTGGCCGCAGCGGTCAGCCAGACGAACGGGTCCATCGTGTCGTAGTACATCTGCGGCATTTCCGGACCGCCCGGCCAGGGAGAGGCACGGTCGACCGGGATGTGGCTGTGCTCGGCCACCCACAACGACTCGAAACCCCGCTCCTCGAGGGACGTCGCCAACTCGACGGGGCCGATGGCGTACTCAGTCGGGAAGATGCAGGCGGCGCTGTGCAAGGGACTACTCCTTGGGAAACGCACCGCGGCCCAGCTGGTCGCGGACCGTGGTCACGGGCGGGCTGGTGAGGGTACGGCGCTGCCAGTTGGCGCCGTCGACGACGAGCGTGTGGCCGGAGATGAAGCGGGCGTAGGGCGAGGCCAGGAAGGTGGCCGCCCAACCCAGTTCCTGGCGCTCGCCCACCCGCATCGCCGGCTGCAGCGGGTCCTTCTCATGCGTCAGGTCGAGGCTGGCCCGGATGTCGTCGGTCATGTCCTCGTGTGGGAACAGGCCCGGCACCAGCCCGTTGACCTGGATGCCGGAGGGACCCCATTCGACGGCGAGCGTCTCGACCATGTTCTTCACCCCGGCCTTGGCGGCGGCCGAGTGGGCGAAGCCGGGCCCACCCGTCCATGCATAGGAGGCACCCACGTTCACGATCGACGCCGGTGTGCCGGCAGCGAGGTGGCGGCGGGCGAACTCTCTGCTGACCAGGAAGGTGCCGTTGAGCGTGATGTCGACGACCGTGCGCCAGGCGTTGGGCGAGAGGTCCTCGGCTGGTGACGGGAAGTTGGCGGCAGCGTTGTTGACGAGCACCCGGGGCAGGCCGAAGCGACCCTCGGCGGCGTCGAAGGCTGCAGCGACCGCCTCGGCGTCACGGATGTCGCATTCGACGACCTCGACCTCGGCGCCGAGGGCCTCGATGGCTGCCCGGCCGGCGGCGAGGTGCTCCGGATTGCGGCTGGCGACGACTATCGATGCCCCCAGGCGGGCGAACTCGACGGCGATGGCCTTGCCGAGGCCGGTGCCGGCGCCGGTGACGAACACCGTGTCGCCTTCGTAGGTGCCGGCGGGCAGGGCACTGGCGCCCTGGGGTGGCGGGGCTGGCAGGCCCGGCACTTCGGAATCGCCCCTCATGTCTGGCCGCGTTCCTGGTTGAGGCGCGTCTGGAAGGTGCGCTCTTCGGCCATCGAGGAGGCGATTCCGGGTCGGGCCAGGTTGCCGATCACCCGGCGGGCCAGTGCCACGGTCCCGGGGTCGGCTGCGGCGACCTTCTCGGCCATCTCCCGCACGGTGGCGTCGAGTTCGTCGTTGGACACCACCCGGGACACGATCCCGTACCGGAGTGCCTCGGCGGCGTCGAGTCGTCGACCGGTGAGCACCATGTCGCTGACGAGGCCGTGTCCGCACATCCCGTAGAGCACGCCCATGCCGCCGGTGTCGGGGATCACGCCGTGGCCGAGCTCGGGGAGCATGAAGCGGGCGTCCTCGGCAGCCACCCGGACGTCGCACAGCAGGGCGCGCTGGAACGATCCGCCGATGGCCCAGCCCTGGATGGCCACGATGACCGGCGCCTCGAGTTCCCAGAGTTGTTGGATGCCGTCGTGGCCCCGCCGCATCAGCGCTGCATGCTCGTCGGCGGTCAGGGGCACGCCGATCGCCGAGACGTCGCGGCCCGAGGACCACGACCTTCCCTCGCCCCGCCAGATCACTGCCCGAACCTCCGGGTTCGCCTTCAGTTCGCCCAGGATCTCGAAGAGGCGGGCGTCCATGGCGTCGTCGAAGGCGTTGTGCTTCTCGACGTTGTCGTTCGTGATCGTGGCGATCGGACCATCGACATCGAGCCGGACGCGTGTCTCCATCAGTCGGACACTACGTGGAGACCCGGCGTCGGTCCTGCCCGGCCGGTTTGACGAGGTGATAATGACAATTATCATGCGGGCATGGCAACGGGGACCCATGGAGCTCAGCCACACGCGCCCACTTCGGAGTCGGGCACCCTCACCGGGCGACTCCTCCACGCCGCCGCCGAGGTCTTTGCCGAAAAGGGCTACGAGAAGGCCGGCGTCGCCGAGATCGCCCGTCGGGCGGGCGTCACCACCGGCGCCATCTACAGCCGCTACACCGGCAAGGCTGAACTCCTCCTCGACGCAGTCGACCACCATGTCTCCCACGACATCGAACAGTTGCTGCGTAGCGAGCACCCCGGCGAATCGGCGACCGACGTCCTGGCGTCGATCGGCAGCCACCTCCTCGACGACCTACCCACCGGCAGCGGCCTCCTCCTCGAGGCCATCGTCGCAGGGCGCCGCGACCCCGAACTGGCCGACGCCATCAGGCGCCGTGTCGAGGACGAGGACGCCCACCTGGCCAAGTTGTTCGACGAGGCCACCACCGATGGCCTGTTCGACCCCGACCTCGACCGCCTGGCCACCGTCCGCCTAGCCCACGCCATCGGCTTCGGCATGACCCTCACCCGGGCCATGGGTCTCGAACTACCCGAGGCCAGGGCCTGGACCACCGTCATCGACCGCGTCATCGCCGCCGTGGCGGTGCCCGAGACACAGGCACAAGACCCGAGTTCACCGATTTCCGAGACCGCACGACAAACAGGAGCCCCCCAGTGACCACCACCGAACCACAACCCGACTACGCCTCCGACCTGGCCGAGTACGCCAACGATCCCGAGCGGATCACCGAGTACTCCGTCTGGAACGACGACGTCACGTCGGTGATCCACACCGTCGAGGACAACGCCGACGCCATCTTCACCTGGCGCTACGACAAGGGCGAGAGGGCACGGCTCGACAAGCTCTACGAGAAGGCCAAGACCTCACAGTGGAACGGCCAGACCGACCTCGACTGGTCGATCGACGTCGACCCCTACAAGACCCTCGCCCCCGCCGCCCCCCTCGAGGTCGAGTACTTCGCAGAGAACCCCGAGTCGCCCCTGCACAAGCTCACCGAGGACGAATGGGCCGACCTCGGTGTCGAGTCCATGAACTGGAGCCTGTCGCAGTTCATGCACGGCGAACAGGGTGCCCTGCTGTGCACCGCCAAGATCGTCGAAACCGTCCCGTGGATCGACGCCAAGTACTACGCCGCCACCCAGGTGATGGACGAGGCCCGCCACGTCGAGGTCTTCGCCCAGTACCTCGACCAGAAGCTCGACGGCATCAAGTACCCGTGCAACACGCATCTGGGCCTGCTCCTCGACGACATCCTCGAGGACAACCGCTGGGACATGACCTACCTCGGCATGCAGATAATGGTCGAGGGCCTGGCGCTGGCCGCGTTCAGCTTCATGCACCAGACCACCGAGGAGCCGCTGCTCAAGAAGTTGCTGCGCTACGTCATGAGCGACGAGGCCCGCCACGTGGCCTTCGGCGTGCTCAGCCTCCAGGAGGTGTACCAGGAGCTCACCGCAGCCGAACTGCGCGACCGTCAGGAGTTCGCCTTCGAGGCCGCCCTGCGCATGCGCGACCGGTTCTTGCGCCAGGAGGTCTGGGAGCGCATGGGCGTCGACGTCAAGGACATGGTCAAGTTCACGCTCGCCATGCCCGACGAGTTGCGCGTCTTCCAGCGCCTGCTGTTCTCCAAGATCGTGCCCAACTGCAAGAAGTTGGGCCTGCTCGACGCCGGCGACGGCTGGCTGCGCGACCGGTTCACCGATATCGGCGTCATCGAGTTCGAGGACTGGGTCGACACCGGCGAGGAGTACGCCGACCTCGACGAGGTCGCCAAGGACCGTGAAGCGGCTCAGGCGTAGTTATTCGGCGGGCTGGACCTCGTCAGCCGCCTGCAGGTGGTGGCGGATCACCTCATCGATCACGAACCGCAGGAACTTCTCAGAGATCACCGGATCGAGCCCCGCCTCGTCGGCCAGGTACCGCAGGCGGTCGACCTGCGCTGCCTCCCGTTCGAGGTCGGCAGGCGGAAGCCCCGCCGCGGCCTTGTAGGTGCCCACCCGGCGGGTGACCTTGAAGCGTTCTGCCAGCAGGTGGACGAGCGCCGCGTCGATGTTGTCGATGCTCGCCCTGAACTCCTCGAGTTCCGGATCGTGTTCTGGGTGTTCTGGGTTGCTCATGCGGTGCGCTGTCCCCGGGTCCGTCGGATCCGCCAAGGCTAGGCGCCCACAACTGCCCGTACTACTGTCGCCGACCCGGGGCAACTGACAGGAGAAGGAGCGCACATGGAGATTCCGCTGACCGTCGCAGACCACCTGCGGCGCGCCGAGTTGGTATACGGCGACCGGATCGCAGTTGTCGACGAACCCGACCAGGCGGCGCCCCCGCTCCCCGACCTCACCTACCGGCGCATGGCCGAGCTGGCAAAGGCGATGGCCGCCGGCCTCGACGGCATGGGCCTCGACCTCGGCGCACGGGTCGCGATCGTGTCGCACAACGCCGCACGAATGCTCGTGTTCCTGTTCGGCACCAGCGCCTTCGGCCGCATCGGCGTACCGATCAACTTTCGCCTCAACGCCGAGGAAGTCCAGTACATCGTCGACCACTCGGGCGCCGAGGTACTCCTCATGGACCCGGAACTGGAACCGACGCTCGGCGACGTGAAGGTCGAGCAACGCCTCCTCACCGGTGAGGAGTCCGACAGCCTGTTCGTGGAAGGCATGGAACCCCGGCCCTGGACTCCCGACGAGCGTGCCACCGCAACGATCAACTACACGAGTGGCACCACCGCCCGACCCAAGGGCGTCGAGATGACCCACCGGAACCTGTGGCTCAACGCCGCAACCTTCGGCTGGCACACCCTGGTCAACGACCGGGACGTCTACCTACACACGCTCCCGATGTTCCACTGCAACGGCTGGGGCATGCCCTACGTCGTGACCGCAATGGGCGCAAAGCACATCGTCCTGCGCAAGGTCGACGGGCCCGAGATCCTTCGGCGCATCGACCAGCATGGGGTAACCCTGCTGTGCGGCGCCCCGGCCGTCGTCGCAGCGGTACTCGACGCAGCCGCCGACTGGGACGGGCCCATCCCCGGCGCCGGGACCGTCCGGGTTGTAGTGGCTGGCGCCCCGCCACCGACCCAGACCATCGAACGGGTCGAGACCGAGCTGGGCTGGGAGTTCATCCAGATATACGGCCTCACCGAGACCGCCCCCCTCCTCACGATGAACCGCTGTCGGGCCGAATGGGACGACCTCGACGCCGCTGGGCGGGCTGTCAAGCTCTCGCGTGCCGGCGCACCGGCACTGGGTGTCGCCCTCGAGACCACACCCGACGGCGAGCTCCTGGCCCGCTCGAACCACGTGCTCAAGAGCTACTGGCAGCAGCCGGAGGCCACCACCGAGGCACTTGCGGACGGCTGGTTCCACACTGGCGACGGCGGTGTCATCGACGACGAGAACTATGCGGCGATCCTCGACCGCAAGAAGGACGTGATCATCTCGGGCGGCGAGAACGTCTCGTCCATAGAGGTCGAGGACACCCTGTTCTCGCACCCGGCGGTCGCCGAGGTGGCGGTGATAGGCGTGCCCGACGAGAAGTGGGGCGAGACCATCAAGGCGCTGGTGGTGCTCGTCGACGACCACGGTGGGCCAGACGGTCGAGCCGTCGACGAACAGGCGCTAATCGATCACTGCAGGGCGAAGCTGGCCCACTTCAAGTGCCCCACGTCGGTCGAGTTCCGCGACGAGTTGGCCCGTACCGCCACCGGCAAGCTCCAGAAGTTCAAGCTGCGCGCCCCCTACTGGGAAGACATGGACAAACAGGTGAACTGATTCGGACTGCATTAGGGTCCCGCCGTGAACCAGCGCCGCCTGATGTGGTCGATCAAGGGAGCGCTGGTCGCTTGCCTGCTGGCCGGGCTGCTCTTTCCCGGCATTCCCGGGGTCGAGGGCAAGGGCTGGCCCGAACGGGCGGTGGGCTATCCGATCTCGCTGCTGATCGTGCCGCTGGTGTGGCACCTGCGCGGTCGCCGCATCTCGTATCCGCACCTCGCCGACGCACTGTTCGTGACGCCCTTCGTGCTCGACCTGCTCGGCAACCTTGTGAACCTGTTCGACACCGTCGAGCAGTTCGACGACTTCCTCCACTTCACCAACTGGACTTTCCTCGTCGCCGCCTTCGTCCTGTTCCTGCGCCCCTACGTGCTGGCCCGCTGGAACCTCGTGATGCTGGGATCGGGCCTGGGCGCGATCGCCATCATCGCCTGGGAGGGCGTCGAGTGGGTGATCCAGGAGATGGGCACCACCGGCCTGCAACTCACCTACGACGACACGGTCGGAGACCTGGTGCTGTCGACCTCGGGCGGCGTGCTCGGTGCCGTCCTGGCCGCCGCAGCACTGACGCGGCGCTGACCCGGGGACGGTCCCGCCCTCCCACTCCTGCGGTGGTTTCAGGGGTTTTCGCCACATGCTTCAGGGGTTTTCGCCAAATGTTGCCAATGCCACACCCAGCATCTAGCGTTACTGCGCTACCCGAAGACGGGTGGCCCCGCCTATCCGTCACCGGGTGGGGGGATCTGACACCCGGAGGGGTTCACACATGAAGAGCAAGTACTGGAAGTTGCTCGCCGTGTTCCTGTCGATCGGAATCGTCGCCGCAGCATGCGGTAGCGATGACGACGGCGGCAGCTCGACGACCACAGCCGCACAGACCACGACCACGGCCGAAGCCACGACCACCACGGCCGAAGCCACGACCACCACGGCCGAAGTCGAGGTCGTCCAGACCGGCAGCCTGCTTGACACGGTCAAGGACCGGGGCACCCTGAACTGCGGCGTGAGCGGCAGCGCGGTGGCCTTCTCGGAGACGCAGGCCGATGGTTCGGTTACCGGCTTCGACGCCGACTACTGCCGTGCAGTGGCCGCCGCCATCCTTGGCGACGCCGACGCAGTCAGCTTCACCGCCCTCACCGCATCCGAACGGTTCACCGCCGTCCAGACCGGCGACGTCGATGTCCTGATGCGCAACACCACCTGGACGCAGAGCCGTGACAGCTCGGTGGGCATGGACTTCGGTCCCACCACCTACTACGACGGCCAGCAGCTCATGGCCCGCGTTGGTGACGGCTTCTCGGCCGACAGCACGGTCGCCGACCTCGACGGCGCGATCGTCTGCACCAACATCGGTACGACCACGGAGAAGAACATCGCCGAGGCCGCACTGCTCGCCGGTGCCGAGATCACGCTGCTCGGCTTCGAGACCAGCGATGAGGTCTATGAGACCTTCATCAACGGTGGCTGCGACATCACCACCACTGATGGTTCGGCACTCGTCGGCCGCAAGGTCAAGATGCAGCCCGCTGACCAGGAATGGGTGATCTTCCCGGCGACCCCGATCTCCAAGGAGCCGCTCGGCCCGACCTACGGCCAGAACGACTCGGCTTTTGCCGACGCCGTCAACTGGACCGTCTACGCCACGATCATCATGGACGAGTACGGCGTCACCTCTGCCAACGTCGAGGCCACTTGCGCCGACGCCGAGGCTGAGGTCGCACGCCTCTGCGGAGGCGAAGGTGAGCTCCAGACCGGTATGGGCCTGCCCGCCGACGCCTTCTACCAGGTGGTCCTGCAGGTAGGTAGCTACGGTGAGATCTACGCCCGCAACCTGAACCCGGTCGGACTCGTCCGCGCGGGTTCGGCCAACGCCGGTTGGCTCGACGGGGGCCTGATCTACTCCCCGCCGGCACGCTAGGTAGGCAGTACCGAAGTACGTGATGATCCCGGGGTTCGGGAGCGCAAGCTCCCGGCCCCGGGATCATTCGCGTTCCGGAACGCCTTGGCGCTACGGATACCGGCACTGCGAGTACTGTCACACTCCTGAAATCATCTCCTGACCCGATCTCACACCACCTGACCCACCCGGACCCTCTCCGACCATGACGGCTCCCACCACCCACGAGCGCGTATCACACCGTGTGCCGCTGTGGCGCGATGTCGTCGTCCTGAAATGGTTCACCCAGGTGGTTCTGCTGGTCGTGGTGCTCAGCACCATGGGGTTCCTCGCCAGCCAGGCCGGCGACAACCTTCGGGCACGCAACATCAGCACGTCTTTCGACTTCCTCGAACGACCCGTCGACATCCAGCTCAGCGAGGGCATCGACACACACCCCGACACTGGCGCCCGGGCGCTGTGGACCGGCATGGTCAACACCCTGCGCATGTCGATTGCCGGCATCTTCTTCGCCACGATCCTCGGTGTGGTCGTCGGGCTCGCCCGCCTCTCTGACAACTGGCTCGTACGCCGACTCGGCAGCATGTGGGTCGAGACCCTCCGCAATATCCCGTTGCTGGTGCAGATGGTCTTCTACTTCTCGGTACTGACCACGCTTCCCCGGGTCGGGCTGGGCACGGGCCCGATCAACGGCTGGTTCCACGTCTCCAACAAGGGAATCTCGATGCCCCGGGTGTTCATCGCCGACGGCTTCTACCAGTGGCTCGTCGTCGTGTTGATCGGCGCCGTGGCCGCCCACTTCGTCCGTCAGCATCGCCAGCAGATCCAGGACGAGACCGGTGCCATGACATCACCGATCCTGTGGGGGCTGGGCACGGTTGCCCTGTTCGGGCTGGTCGGGCTGTTTGTCCACCCGGTGTTCTCGTGGATGGGTCCGGTATTCGTCAGGATCGCCGACCTGCTCGACTCGCTACCCGTCATCGCACCGCAACTCGGGTTCTCAGCGATTGCCCTGGGCGTCGCCGTCACCTGGATCCGACGCTTCCTGTCGGCCCACCGCAGCGCCCGCGGCCACCTTTCGCTCTCCGACGACGACTGGTTCCGGATCGTCTTCGCGGCCGTGGCCTCACTGGCCGTGGTGTTCGTGGCGGTCCGCTGGACCGGCCTCTCGGCATGGACCCTCGACAGTGGCCGCGACCTGTTCCAGGTCCTCGCTGACAAGTTCGACGTCGACGGCGCTGCCCGCCCGTTCGACGCCATGCGCCCCGACATCATCCAGAAGGGCAAGTTCCCGAACTACGGGAAGAGCGGCCTGACCATGTCGATCGGATTCGCCGCCGTGTTCTTCGGCGTCGTGTTCTACACGTCGGCATTCATCGGCGAGAACGTCCGAGGTGGGATCCTCGCCGTGCCCAAGGGACAGTCCGAGGCGGCCAAGGCCGTGGGCCTCGGCCGTGGGCAGATCCTGCGACACGTGGTGCTCCCACAGGCGTTCCGGGTCATCCTGCCGCCGACCGGCAACCAGTACCTGAACCTGCTCAAGAACACCTCGCTGGCCGTCGCCGTCGGCTACAGCGAGCTGGTCCAGGTCGGCAGCACCACGTACAACCAGACCGGCATGACCCTGCCCGTGGTGGCCATCTGGATGCTGTTCTACCTGAGTTGCTCCCTGACCATCTCGGTCGTCGTGAACTGGTTCAACGTCCGCATGCGACTGGTGGAGCGGTAGATGAGCGAGATGTCGAGCGGCCTCGGTGTACCGACCATCCCGGCGCCCCCCGAGGAACCGCACCTCCCACCCCGCCAGTGGATCCGCGAGAACCTGTTCTCGAGCCTGTTCAACACCGTGCTCACGATCGTCTCCTCACTCGTCATCCTTGCCATCGTCCGGGGCCTGCTGGCCTTCATCTTCAACCCGCAACGCCAGTGGGAGGCCACCGCCACCAACCTGCGCCTGCTCATGACCCAGGCCTACCCCGAGGAGCAGTACCTCAGGGTCTGGGTGTGCGTGGCCGTCATCCTCACGCTCACGGCCATGTCGATGGCCGTCTGGCGGGCCGGGTCGGCCGTACCACTCCCCGGTGTCGGCCGCCGCCTGTTGTCGGGCGGCGTCCTCTTGGCCATCATGGCCCTCCTCGCCCCGTTCGGCACGCGCTCCACGTTCATCTGGCTGGTGATAGCCATCGTGGTCGCCGCCGGAGGAGAGGCGCTGAGACGGTTCGCCGACGAAGAACGCTCCCTCAGCACCCTCGCCCTGTTGGCCATGGCCCTCGGAGGCCTCGTGGCGACGCTGTGGGTGGTCCCGTACGGCAGCCACACCTTCAACCTGCAGCGCACCCCCCGGGTGCTGGCCGAACCCGGCACCGTGGCGATGTCCACCAAGTTGCCATGGACGCTCATGCTGGTCGTCGCCGTTGCGGCCTACTTCGTCGGGACCCTCGTCCGGGACCGACTGCCCACCAACCCGCTTCGAGCCACCCTGCTGGTGACCTGGCTGCTCATGCCGCCGATCCTCCTCTACCTGGTGCTGCGCGACCCGAGCTTCGACATGGGCCACGTGTTCACGACCGACATCCCGATCTTCGCCGCCTACGCCGTGCTGGGAGGTGCGCTGCTGTCCTGGCTCACCCGTCCGTCCACCGGCGAGGCCGGCCGGATCGTCGCTGCACTGGTCCTGGTGGCCGGGTTCGCCATGTTCGTAACGCCCATGCGGATGATCGTGCGCCTCGACATGCTCCTGCTGGCCGGCTTCGCACTGTCCGCCCCCACCTTCTCCGGCGGGCCCCGGGCGCGCCGTCGCTACACCGCCGGCTGGCTCGGCGTACTCGGGATGATGTCGTGGCTGATCACAGCCATCAACACGCCTTCAACGGTCGATGTGCCGGGTGAATTCTTCATCGGTGGCATCTCCCTGACGCTGATGGTGGCGATCTTCACCATCGTGATCTCTTTCCCCCTCGGCCTGGCCCTGGCCCTCGCACGCACGTCGAACATGCCGATCTTCCGCCTGTTGGCGACCTGGTTCATCGAGTTCGTACGTGGCGTGCCCCTGATCACGATCCTGATCTTCTTCTCGATCATGGTGCCGCTGTTCCTCCCACCGGGAATGCACCTGGGAGAGGTCGCCGCCGTGGTCATCGGCTACTCCCTGTTCTCCTCGGCGTACCTGGCCGAGAACGTGCGCGGCGGCCTCCAGTCCGTGACCCGCGGCCAACACGAGGCCGCCGAGGCGGTCGGGATGACCACCTCGCAGAAGACGGTGTTCATCGTGCTCCCCCAGGCCCTACGAGTAGCGATCCCCCCGCTGGTCGGACACTGCATCGGCGTGTTCAAGGAGACCTCGCTGCTGGCCATCATCGGCCTGTTCGACGTGCTCTACATCGCCCGTTACGTGATGTCGAACCAGACCGAGTTCATGGGCAGCACCAAGGAGAACATCCTCTTCGTGTCCCTGATCTACTGGATCTTCGCCTACCAGATGTCCAAGGCCAGCCAGCGGCTCGAACAGCGCACCGGACTGGGAGAGCGCTAGGTGGCCCGAAACCTTTCCCAGACGCGGCAAGCCGTGAACCGAACCACAACGCGAACCCTTCGCCACAACGAGGTGATGTCATGACCGACGCAACTGCAGCCGAGAATACGGACAACCAGGCCATGGAACAGTCCAGGGACCTGTCCGGCGCCCGTGACATGATCGCGTGCGAGGGCGTGTCGAAGTGGTACGGCGACTTCCAGGCCCTCGACGGGATCACGGCGACCATCAAGGAGCAGGAGGTCGTGGTGGTACTGGGGCCCTCGGGTTCCGGCAAGTCCACCTGGATCCGGTGCATCAACCGCCTCGAGGTCCACCAGGAGGGCCGCATCGTCGTCGACGACGTCGAGCTCACCAACGACCTGCGCAACATCGAACAGGTGCGCTCCGAGGTCGGCATGGTGTTCCAACTGTTCAACCTGTTCCCCCACCTCAAGGTGATCGACAACGTCTCCCTGGCACCGATCTGGGTCCGCAAGAAGCCCCGTGCCGAGGCCGAGGAACAGGCCATGGCACTGCTCGAGCGTGTCGGAATCCCCGAGCAGGCCCACAAGTATCCCGGTCAGCTCTCGGGCGGACAGCAGCAGCGCGTGGCGATTGCCCGGGCGCTGGCCATGGAGCCCCGGATCATGCTCTTCGACGAACCCACGTCGGCCCTCGACCCGGAGATGATCAAGGAGGTGCTCGACGTCATGAAGGTGCTGGCACAGTCCGGCATGACGATGATGGTCGTCACCCACGAGATGGGCTTCGCCAAGGAGGTGGCCGACAGGATCATCTTCATGGAAGAGGGCCAGATCGTCGAGCAGGGCACACCTCAGCACTTCTTCGAGAACCCGACCGAAGACCGTACGAAGCTGTTCCTGTCACAGATCCTCTAGGGAATGCGATTAATCCCTGAATCGAGTCTCTTCAGATCCGTACGCGTCACAGGACCCACCGTGTGGCGGCACATCCACTACTGATCGTTCTGGCTAGTCCCTCGGGCCTCTAGGTTCGTGCTGTTGGATACGGTGCAAGTCCGTCGAAACTCTTCGGTAAGTCCAGAAGGATGGCTCCATGACCGATCGACCTACCGTCATCGAGGCAGCCGAGAAGTATCTGTTTCACGGGCTCATCGAACAGGACGGCACGAAGGTGCCGTTGGCAGAGAACGTGGTCCGCATCGAGCAGGGCAAGAACACCGGCGATGGTCGAGAGGCCCTGGTGGCAGCGCTGGCCAACGTCGGCATGGGCATGATCGAGGATGTACGAAACGTGCGCTGGATCGTCGAAGGCGAGCAGGCGGTCGCGTTCTACGACCTCGATCTCAACATTTCGGATCTGCCCGTCCTCGTCGCGGAGCGCTTTCGTGTCGTCGACGGTCTCATAACTGAAATCGAGGTCCTGTTCCATGCGCAGGCGCCGATTCCTGTGGAGAAATGATGCGGCTTCAAGACAAGATCGCGATCGTGACGGGAGCAGCGCGCGGCTCTGGAGAATTGGCAGCGCGGCGACTAGTCGCCGACGGAGCAAAGGTCGTCATTGCCGACTTGCTCGACGACCGGGGCAAGCAGGTGGCCAGCGAACTTGGCGACGCCGCACGTTATCTACATCTCGACATCACTGACGAAGACCGGTGGCAACAGGTCATCGATTTCTGCATCGACACATACGGCGGCCTGACTACCCTGGTCAACAATGCAGCCGTCCTACACGTGCGGCCGATCGAGCACACGACGACGAGCGACTTCGTGCGACTGCTCGAGGTGAATACTGTCGGGACCTTCCTGGGTGTTCGGTCCGTGATCGAGCCTCTTCGGTCGTGTGGCGGTGGGTCGATCATAAATGTGGCGTCGATCAGCGGGCACCACCCTGCCGCTGGTACGTCTGCCTACGCCGCCAGCAAGTTCGGTGTGCGCGGCTTGTCCAAGGTTGCGGCCCTCGAGCTTGGCCGATACGGGATCCGCGTCAATTCGATCAACCCGGCGATGGGCAACCCGGAGATGGTGATGGAGTCGCTGCCGGCCGACATGGACACATCGGGTCTTGGTAGAGGCGACGTCCTCAGTGGCGGGCAACCGATCTTGCGCGCGGGTGACATGGTCGATGTCGCGAATGCCGTGGCCTTCCTTGCCTCGGATGACAGTTCTTTTTTCAACGGTGCCGACTTCGACCTGGACGGTGGGATTACGGCCGGTAGCCACTTGTTGGGCGGCATTCCGGGTGCGCCACGTGAATGATGTCCGGACGACCACTATGCGATGTGCGCGGGCTACGAGGTGTGGCTGTGATCAGCCAAAGATTGGCTTCAACCCCTCACGGAAGCAGTCCTGTATCCGTGCACCAGTTTGAGGGACCCAAAGCAACTCTTGGGTTTGGTGCTACGCCCCCTAGCCAATGCGACGAATCCCTAAACAGGGATGACTCCGTATCGCTAGAGCGGCACAGTCCCCACCGTGTGGCGCCACATTCACTACTGATCATTCCGCCTAGCCCCCTCGGGCCTCAATGCGCTTGTGGAAGGCCTCCTGCTCTTCCTTCCAATCGGCGATCTCGTCGACCTGTTCGTCGATGTGCTCGACCGGGGGGCGGTGGCGATGGCAGCCAGGAGCCCCTCGGGGTCGGCCGTGCCGATTGAGAACGTACGCTCCTTGTCGGCCAGGGTGAGTTCGACGGATCCCCGGCCCCAGACCCGCCACAGCGTGCCGCCGGGGACGAAGCGAATGCCCCAGCCGTAGCGGGCGCCGTGGGTGGTGACCCGCTGAGAGGTGACCTCCGCGAGCGCGATTCGTCTACGGGGCCAGCCCCAGTGGAATACCGTTACGATCTCGCCGTCGGCGACGGAGATGGTGAGCGTCATGAAGGCCCGAATCGCCACGAGTGCAACGGGCAGCGCAGAAATGTTCCAGAGGACCACCTCTGCGGTCGCATCGAACGCCACCAGGGGAACTATCCAGAACAGCAGCACTGCCGGGTAGAGCACGGCCCACTGCCGGGGCACTCGGTTGACGTAACGGTAACTCATGGCGCCCCTGACGCTACTTGGACCTGTGTACACGGCTCCGGAGGCCACTGCTCCCAATCGTCTGGTGTCCGCGAGAACATCCCGCTGAGTAGTACGCCCTCTAGTCAATGGGATGAATCCCCGAAAAGGTCCGACTCCTCCGATTCAGGGATTCATCCCAGTCGCACTAGGCGGATCTTCAGGGGTTCACGCGACACATTGGGGATCGAGCGCCTGACAGGGGCCCTCCGCACACCACGACCCGTCCGATGACGAGATGGGCGACCGCCCGCTCGAGGTCACGACCGCACGCTCGGACAGCGCCTCGTAGTCCCCCGCCCAGACGTACCGTCGCCCGGAGCGTTCCGGCTACCCGACCTCCAACCAGTTGCTAGTCGTCCCTGAGCAACTCGATGAGCGTCGAGGTGTCGGAGCGGCCGTGGCCGAGGCGTTGGAGACGGGCGTAGAACTGGTCGACCATGGCGGTCACCGGAAGCGTCGCCCCGATTCGGCCAGCCTCGTCGAACACGATCCCGAAGTCCTTGCGCATCCAGTCGATCGCGAAGCCGTAGTCGAACTTGCGATCCAGCATGGTGCGGGCCCGGTTGTCCATCTGCCACGAGCCGGACGCCCCCTGGCCGATGGCCTCGAGCACCTTCTCCTCGTCGAGACCTGCCCGGCGCCCGAAGTCGAGCGCCTCGGAGAGCCCCTGGATGAGACCGCCGATACAGATCTGGTTGACCATCTTGGTGAGTTGACCGTGGCCGACGGGGCCGACCAGCACGGTCGCCCTGGCGTAGGCGTCGATCACGGGCTCGATGCCGGCGAACACGTCCGGATCGCCGCCGCACATGATGCTGAGTTGGCCATTCTCCGCTCCGGCCTGGCCGCCGGACACGGGAGCGTCGACGAAGCCCACGCCCTGTGCCGCAGCCGCCTCGGCGACCTCGCGGGCCACGGCTGCCGAGGCCGTGGTGTGGTCCACGAGGACGGCGCCCTCGGACATGCCGGCGAGCACGCCGGTCTCCCCGAACACCACGCTGCGCAGGTCGTCGTCGTTGCCGACGCACACGAGCACGACATCGGCGCCCCCTGATGCCGATGCAGCCGCCTCCGGCGTGTCAGCCCGGGCACCGCCGTGTTCGGCAACCCAGGCCTCGGCCTTCGAAGCCGTCCGGTTGTAGACGGTCGTCGGATGCCCGGCCGCCTGCAGGTGCCCGGCCATCGGATAGCCCATGACCCCGAGCCCTACGAATGTGCACCTGGTCATCTTCCCTGCCTCACTTTCCGTCTCCTCCGTACTTCAGGGCCGCCATCGCTCCGAAGACGTTGCCGGGACCCTGATGGTGTTCATCGAGTTCACGGTAGACGGCATGAACGTTCGCCACGATCCGCTCCCACTCTCCCCACTCCCGGAATGGGCCGAGGTCGATTTCGGCGATGGCCTCCTCGGCACCCTGCCCAGCAGCGTGGCGGGCCCGACACTCGTCCTCGACGAAGGCGAGGTAGTCGCGTACGGCGAGCACGCCAGCGTCGTCGGAGAGGGGTCCGTGGCCGGGAACGACCACCTCACAGTCGAGGGCGAGGATGGCGTCGCATGCGCCGATCCAGTTGGCTACGGGCCCGTCCCAGATGATCGGCGTGCCCCCGACGAACAGAATGTCACCACAGAACACCGTGGAGGCGTCCGGCAGGTGCACGAGCAGGTCTCCGGCCGTGTGGGCAGGGCCGACCTCGAGGAGTTCGACCGTTCGGCCGCACACGTCGAGTTGGAGCTCGCCGGAAAAAGTGCGGTCGGGTTCGGGCACGCCTCCGGCTTCGGTGATCGCTGCGAAGTCAAAGGGAGCGAACGCCTCCTGGACATAGCGGTTCGCCGGTTCTCCCAGGTCTGCGTGGAGCAGCGCCTCGATCGCCGATGGCGGCACGGCGCCCATCTCATTCGCAGCAGCCTCCGTCGTCACCACCTGGGCGCCTGCTTCGACCAGCAATCCGTTTCCGTAGCAGTGGTCGCCGTTGGCGTGGGTGTTGACCACCACGTCGATCGGTCGCCCGGCGGTGACCGCGTCCATGGCCTCGAGCATCTTCCGGGTGAGCCGGAGGTCGAAGAGGGTGTCGATGAGAAGGGACGACCAGTCGCCCGCCAGCAGCCCGGCGTTGCTCCACCCCCAGCCGCCGTCGGGCTGGAGGTAGGCGAACACGCCGTCCGCCACCTCATGGAGGCCCTGTTCGTAGCTGGTCTGACCGCTCACGGTCAGCGACCCTACGCGCCTCCTGTCCCCGTCTCGTCAGCCGGATCGCCCGGATGACAGGCTCGGGGGCCGGGGCAACATCACTGCCGGGGACATCGAGGAAGCAGGAATCCATGGGTGACTTGTGTGCGGGCCGCGTTGCGGTCGTGACGGGTGCGGGGCGGGGCATCGGCCGCGAACACGCCCTGCTGCTGGCCGAACACGGCGCCAAGGTCGTCGTCAACGACCTCGGCGGCGACGCTGCCGGCGGCGGATCCGACCTCTCGCCCGCCCAGGAGGTCGTGGCCGAGATCGAGGCCATGGGCGGCGAGGCAGTCGTCAACGGCGCCAACGTGGCCGACTTCGACGCCGCCGGCCAGATGATCCACCAGGCCATCGACACGTTCGGGAGTTGCGACATCCTGATCAACAACGCCGGGATCCTGCGGGACCGCATGGTGTTCTCGATGTCCGAGTTCGACTGGGACGCCGTGATCGACGTGCACCTCAAGGGCACCTTCGCCCCCACCCACCACGCCGCCGCCTACTGGCGTGAGAAGGTGAAGGCCGGGGGCGAGGCGTTCGGACGAATCGTCAACACGTCTTCGCCGTCAGGCATCTACGGCAACGTCGGCCAGTCGAACTACGGGGCCGCCAAGGCCGGCATTGCCGCCTTCACCATCATCACGGCCATGGAGCTCGTCAAGTACGGCGTCACCGTCAACTGCCTCGCACCCGGCGCCTTCACCCGCATGACCTCCGACCTGCCGGGATTCGAGAAGATGGACGAAGAGACCCAGGAGGCCATGTCGCCACGTTGGATCGCCGTGCCGGCGGTGTGGCTCTGCAGTGAGGCCGCCCAGAACGTGACGGGCCGGGTGTTCGACGTGCGCGGCGAACAGTTGGGGATCTCCGAGCAGTGGCACCTCGGGCCGAGCACCACCCAGCCCGACGACCCGGCCGACCTGGCCGACGTCATGGCGGGACTGATGGCCGAAGCGCAGTTGAACTCCGGCATGCACGGTCTTCCCACCGAGGGACCCGGACGTCCGGGCCCCGGGCTCTGATCAGGAACGGGAGATAGCCATGTCCATCGACTTCAGCCTGTCGCCGGAACTCGAGGAGATCCGCCGACGGGTCCGCACGTTCGTCGACGACGTGATCAAGCCTGCCGAAGCGCGCATCGAGGGGCACGATGACGAAGGAGAAGCGCGGCTCAAGGAACTCATCGGCATGCGCAGGGAGGCCCATGCCGCAGGCATCTGGCTGCCGCACATGCCCGTGGAGTGGGGCGGCATGGGACTCGGCCACGTCGAGTTGGCCATGGTGCAGGCCGAGGCAGCGAGGTCCTACTACGGACCGTGGGTGTTCAACTGCCAGGCGCCCGACGAGGGCAACATGCACACGCTGTTGCACTGGGCGACCGACGAGCAGAAGGACAAGTACCTCAAGCCGCTGTGCGAGGGCCGCACCTGGTCGTGCTTCGCCATGACCGAGCCAGAGGTGGCCGGCTCCGACCCCACCCTGATCCAGACGAACGGCTACCAGGACGGCGAGGAGTGGGTGATAAACGGGCACAAGTGGTTCATCTCCAACGCCCACCGGGCGTCGTTCGCCATCCTCATTGCCCGCACCGAGGACGACCCCGACCTGCCACAGGCCGCCAACACCGCCTTCCTCGTCGACCTGCCGCACGACGGCTGGAACGAGGTACGCCAGATCGAGACCATGCACGGCGCGACCGGCCACTCCGAGATCCAGATCGAGGACCTGCGGCTGCACGGATCACAGATGCTGGGCGGCCGCGGCCAGGGACACCTGCTGGGCCAGTACCGGCTGGGACCTGCCCGCCTGGCGCACTGCATGCGCTGGATCGCCCAGGCCGAGACGGCGCTCGACATGATGGTCGAGCGCTCCCTGGAACGCTTCAGCCATGGCTCGCTGCTGGCCGAGAAGCAGGGCATCCAGTGGCTGATCGCCGACTCGACGATGGAGCTCTACCAGTCGAAGCTCATGGTGCTCCACGCCGCCTACAAGATCGACCGGGGCGAGGAATTCAAGTCCGAGGTGTCGATGGCCAAGCACTTCGTCGCCAACGCCCTGGGCCGCATCATCGACAGGTCGATCCAGGTGCACGGAGCGCTCGGGTACTCGACCGACACACCCCTGGCGCACATGTACCAGCACGCCCGCTGGGCACGCTTCGCCGACGGCGCCGACGAGGTCCACCAGATGCGGATCGCCCAGCGCACCATCAAGGCCTTCTCCGACAGCGGATCGACCGCTGCCGCGACCGGCGGGTTGCCGATCTAGCGATTCTGACCGGCTAGCAGTCTCCGGGCTCCGGGTCCTGGCACGGATGGCATTCGAGGGCGAGCGTGGCGTGGGCAACACCGTGTTCGGCAAGGTCGGCCTCGAGCCCTGCGGCGACACCCTGGGCGTCGTGGAGGGTGTCGGCGGCCACGACCACATGGGCACTCAGGGCGACCAGCGTCGAGTCGACCGCCCAGACGTGCACGTGGTGGACGTCGTCGACCTGTTCGTGGGCGGTCATCAGTCCCGACAACTCGTCGATGTCGATGCCACCCGGTGCCCCCTCCAGAAGGATCCGGGCAGTGCGACGGATCAGGCCCACTCCGGACCACAGCAGCAGGGCGGCGATCAGGTAGGAGACCGCCGGGTCCACCCATGCGGCGTCCCAGAGCACCATTGACAGGCCGGCGACCAGGGCACCGAAGGAGCCTGCGGCGTCGCCGAGCAGGTGGAACGCCGCACCCTGGACGTTGACGCTGCGGTCGCCGGTGCGGCGCAGCAGCCAGGCGCTCCCACCGTTCACGGTCAGGCCGGCGAGCGCAACGGCGGCCACGCCCCAACCGTCGACCTCGGGGGCGTCGCCGATGCGGCGCGAGGCCTCGACCACGATCCAGCCGGCGGCCGCAACGAGCAGCACGGCATTGAGCAGCGCACCCATGACCTCGGCCCGGCGGAGCCCGTAGCTGTAGGGACCGCTCGCCGCACGGCGTGAAACGACCACGGCGACGACGGCAATGGCCAGGGCCAGCACGTCGGAGCCCTGGTGGACGGCATCGGCGGCAAGTGCCAGCGACGAGAAGGCGAGCACACCCAGCACCTGGACGACCAGCAGGGCGCTGTTCGCACCGAGGGCCCAGGCCAGGACGCGACCCGATCCCCCGTGGTGCCCATGATCGTGCGCCATTGCTGCTCTCCTCGCCCGGTCTCACATGGTCGGCCCGGTAATCGTAGGGTGAACGTAGCCACCCTCTCTCTGGAGCACCCAATGACCGAATATCCCGCCTCTCCCGACAACCCCGTCGTCATCGTCGATGCCGTGCGCACCCCGATCGGCCGTCGCAACGGCGGGCTCTCGTCCTGCCACTCGGTCGACGTGCTGGGCACCGCCCAGAAGGCCCTGTTCGACCGCACCGGGATCGACCCACTCGAGGTCGGTCAGGTGGTCGGTGGCTGCGTCGGCCAGGTCGGCATGCAGTCCATGAACGTGACCCGTACCGCGTGGCTGACGGCCGGGTTGCCGCTCGAGGCACCAGCCACCACCGTCGATGCTCAGTGCGGCTCGTCGCAACAGGCCACCAACCTCGCCTACGCCCTGGTCGCATCCGGCACGGTGGATGCCGCCGTGGGCTGCGGGATCGAACTGATGAGCCAGGTCGCGTTCGGTGCCACCACCCCCAAGGAACCCAACTCAGGGCGCCCGATCAACCGCAACTACTTCGAGCACTTCGAGTTCACATCACAGTTCGAGGGCTCCGAGCGCATGGCCGACCACTGGGGCATCACCCGTGGGGACTGCGACTCATTCGGCAAGCTCTCCCAGGACAGGGCTGCACGGGCGTGGCGGGAGGACCGCTACGGGACCCAACTGGTGAGCGTGGAGGCCCCGGTACTCGACGACGAGGGCAGCCCCACCGGCGAGACGGTGACCGTCGCCCGGGACGAGGGGCTGCGCGAGACGACGATGGAGGGGCTGGCGCAGCTCAAGCCGTCCGGGCGACCCGACGGGGTGCACACGGCCGCCTCGTCGTCGCAGATCTCCGACGGCGCCGGCGCCATCCTGCTCATGACCGCCGACAAGGCGGCGGCGCTCGGCGTGAAGCCGCTGGCCAGGGTGGTCGACACCTGCCTCGTGGGTTCCGATCCCGAGTTCATGCTGACCGGCCCGATAGGGGCCACTCAGAAGCTGCTGGCGGACAACGGCATGGCCATCGAAGACATCGACGTCGTCGAGATCAACGAGGCCTTCGCCTCGGTGGTGCTCTGTTGGGAAAAGGAGATCGACCCCGACATGGAGCGGGTCAATCCCAACGGCGGCGCCATCGCACTCGGCCACCCGCTGGGCGGCACCGGCGCCATCCTCACCACCAAGGCCGTCCACGAGTTGCAGCGCACCGACGGCGAATTCGCCCTGGTCACGATGTGCTGCGGCGGCGGCCTCGGCACCGGCACACTGCTGCAGAGGGTGTGACGACCTGTAGCGCCATCGTCTTCAACGGCGACGGCACCTGGGACCGGCGTGACGACTTCGCTGTCGCCACCGCTCCCCCGGGTGGGGCCGTACTGGCCGTCGAGGCGGTCGGGCTCTGCCACAGCGACGTCGCCCAACTGAACGGCCACCCGCACGTGCCGGGTGAGGTCTCACCCACTGTGCCCGGCCACGAGATCGTCGGACGGGTGCACGCACTCGACGACGGTGCAGACCTGGGCGTCGAGGTCGGCGACCGGGTGGCTGTCAACATCGTCACCTACGGTGCCCCCTACGAGGGCAACCCGTTCGGGGTGCGCTGCTACGGATACTCGTTCGGCCTCGACGAGCGGGAGGGCCTTTGGGGCGGCTACGGCGAGTACATGTCGATCCTGCCGGGCACGCAACTCGTCAGGCTCAGCGACGACATCTCCGCCGAGGAACTCACGCTGTTCGAGCCGCTGTCCAACATGGTGGCCTGGCTGGCGAAGGTGAACCTGCAGGCCGGCCAGACCATCGTCATCCAGGGTCCGGGACACATGGGCCTCACGTGTGCCGCCTACGCCAAGTCGCTGGGGGCGACCGTGGTCGTGACCGGCACCGACGAGGATGCCCTGCGACTGGAGGTGGCCCGTGGGGTCGGTGCCGACCACGCCATCGACGTGACGGTCGACGACCCGGTCGAGGTCGTGCAGGACCTCACCGGAGGCTTCGGCGCCTCGGTGGCGGTCGACCTGGCGTCGGCGCCGTCGACACCGAGCCTGTGCTTCGACCTGGTCCACCACCTCGGCCAGGTGGTGTGGGCGGGGCTCAAGGACCGGGCCGCCGTGCCCGTCATCACCGACAAGGTCGTGATGAAGTCACTCACCATCCACGGGGGCGCCGGCGGCACACCCGAGTCGGTGGCCGAGGCCTGCCGGATCCTCAACCAGGGCGACTTCCCGACCGGTCCGCTGCTGGGCGAGGTCGTCGGCCTCGACGAGATCGACCGGGCCATGGAGATCCTGCTGCGCACCGCCGAACCCGATGCCGTCCGGGCGGTACTCAGGCATGCTTCGGAGGGTGTCTAGGCGGGATTCTCCGGGAACTCGGGGCGGGAACGCGAGAGCCTCGCGCCGGCGTCGGCGAGGATGAGGCCGCCGGTGACGGTGCGGGCGAGGTCCGAGGCGAGGAACACCACGAGGCGGCCCATTTCGTCGTGCTCGGTCATGCGCCGGAGGGGCGTGGACGCCACGACGGCGTCGATGTAGCCCTCGGGGAGCGCCCCGGCGACGGTCTCCGTGAGGGTGGTGCCGGGGGCGATCGCCACCACCCGGATGCCGAGCGGCCCCCACTCGACTGCGGCGGTGTCGGTGACGTGGTTGATGGCGGCCTTGGCGGCGCCGTAGCCCGCCAGCCCCGGCGCCGGCCGCGTGGTCTCGCCGGAACTGACATTGACGATCACCCCTCCGGAGTCCTGACCCTGCATCACCCGCGCCTCGGCACTCATGGAAAGGGCGGTGAGCACCAGGTTCTGGTCCAGGACGTCGCGCCATGCCTCACCGTCGAGGTCCAGCAGGGGCGCACTGCCCCTCGGGCCCAGCATCCCGATGTTGTTGACGGCCACGTCGAGGCCGCCCAGTCGTTCGGCCGCCTCCGCCACCATGCCCTCGAGTTGGGCGTCGTCGCGTGCGTCGGCGACGACGCTGAACGCCTCGCCGGTGGCCTCGTCGACGATCAGTGAGCAGGTCTCGGCAGCCTTGTCGGCCCGAACGTCGGCGACGGCCACGCAGGCACCGGCCCTCGCCAACCAGCGGGCGATCTCACGGCCGATGCCCGCACCCGCACCGGTCACGAGGGCTCGCGTGCCGTCGAGGTCGATTTCGATGCTCATCGTTCAAGTGCCTCGACGATCTCGTCCACTGCGGATTCGGCCCATGCGGCGACGGTCGCCTCGTCCGTGCCGCCCAGGGGGTGCGGGACGGAGACCACCCGGGCATCGGGGAGGCCCAGATTCGTCGCGGAGGCAGCTGCGAGGTGGGCGAACGGAACAGTGGCGAGCACCACGGTGGCGACACCGGCCCTTTCGAGTTCGACGAGGTCGTGGACACTCCACGACGAACACGACCCTCAATCGGCCGATCCCGTCAGCACTACCTGGACCTCCTTGCTGAGGCTCTCCAGCACCTGGGACTCACACGCCGTCGCTGCGTTGTTGGCTGCACCGCCCGACCTGCCCGACTTCCCGGTCACCCGCACCACCTCGCCGCCGATCCGGGCGGCCAGGCCCTCGGCGGCCCTCGTGAGCAGCAGGCGGGCGTTGGGCTTGCCGTTGTCGAGCACGCCGATCTTCCCGCCGACCAGGGCGGGCGCTGCGGAGGCGAGTTGCACGGCGCCCTCGGCAAGGGGCCCGGAGGGATCGAGGATGGTGGTGGTCATCGGGTACAGCCTCTCATGCCTCCAGCGCCAAGGTGACGCTGCGGGTCATTCCCCAGGAGGGGATCACACACGAGTGCCTGCCGGCACCGCCGGTGACGAAGACCCGGATGTTTGAGGCCTCCTCGGTCATGGGGAGGAGTTCGTCGTCGTCGGCGTCGCTCATCCAGGGCGCCCAGGCCAGCAGGTCGAACTGTTGGCGGAACTCCCGGGCCGGACGTCGGGCGTGCTCGAACAGGTAGGCGGCGACGTCGTCTCTCGTCCATCCCGCAGCGTCGGCGGTCGCGGCGTGTTCAGGGCACAGGCCGACGAACCACTCCCCGCCCGAGATGCAGGCGTTGTTCACCCCGAAGGTGGCCATGGCGGATGCGGCCTTGTCGAGGATGCGTTCGATGTCGTCGGACTCCATGTCGTGGAAGTTGTGGGGGTTCTCGCCGCAGTGGACGGTGACGGCGCTCGGGGCGTCGACGCCGACGGTGTGGTGGTACGGCTCCCAGGGGCTGGCGGCCCGGTTCTCGGCGGTGCAGTAGGCGTACTTGGAGGGCTGGCCCTGGGTGGCGGCGTCGCCGGGGCCGGGTCGGGCACCGGCCACGTGGAGCAGCACGAGGCGCACCGCCCGGCCGACGGTGGCGTTGGCCCGGTTGCCGGGACCGAAGGCACCGACCTCGGCGTTGAAGCCCATCTCCGCGACGGCGTCGCCGTGAACGATGACCAGCGGCGCCACCGGATGGGTGGTGGCGTTGACGCCCCGCAGGTTCAGGCGCTGCTGGCCGAGCGCCCGCACGGCGGTCGCCACGACCGGGAACACCTCCGGCGGACAGCCGGCCATGACGGCGTTGACGGCAACGGCCCTACGGGTGGCCGATCCTCCCCTGGGCGGCAGCACGGCGAGGACCTCGTCCGGGTCCAGGCCGGCGAGCATCGCACCGACGCGTTCTTCTGTGGGCGCCACGACCGGCAGTCCGTCGCCCCACTCACGCTCCGCCAGGAACGCATACAACGCCTCGGGGGATTGATCCTCGATCTCGTGGAGCCCTTCGCCCATCTGCGCATTCTCCCCCATGGGGACAAGCCTGCGAGACTCCTGCGGTGAGCGACAACTCCCCACCCCCCCTCCGCATCCTCTGGATCGACATCGACTCGCTGCGGCCCGACCACCTGGGCTGCTACGGGTATCCCCGTCCGACCAGCCCCTGCATCGACGAACTGGCCGCCGAGGGGGTGCGCTTCGACGGGCTCTACACCTCGGACTCGCCGTGCCTGCCGTCGCGTTCGGCACTCCAGACCGGCCTGTTCGGGATCCACAACGGGGCGGTCAGCCACGGGGGCACCGCCGCCGACCCGTTCTCGGAGGGCCTGCGCCGGGGGTTCCGGTCGCCACGGGCACACGGGAGCCTCGCCGCCGTGCTGTCCCGGGCCGGGCTCTGGACGACCACGATCTCGGTTTTCGGGCAGCACCATTCGGCGCTCCACTGGTACGCCGGGTTCAACGAGGCCATCCAGGACGGCTACAACACCTGGTCCGCCGAAGGGGTCGGCCGCCATGCCCTCGACTGGCTGGCCCGCAACGCCGACCGGGACCGCTGGTTCCTCCACGTGCACGTCTGGGACCCGCACACGCCCTACACCGGCACCCTGGAGGACGCTGAGGTGCTGGGTGGTGGGCGTCCCGACTGGGTCACCGAGGAGGTCCTGGCCCGCCACCGGACGCAGGGCGGCCCCCACTCGGCTGCAGAGGTGATGGGCTTCGGCGGCTCGGGTTCCCTCTTCGCCGGCAACCCGGCCTTCCCGCTGCTCCCGGACTCGCTGGACTCCCTCGACGACGTGGCCAGGTTGTTCGACGGCTACGACACCGGCATCCGCCGGGCCGACGCCCTCGTGGGCCGACTCATGGACGCCCTCGCCGCCCAGGGGGTCGCCGACGACACGGTCGTGGTCGTGTCGTCGGACCACGGCGAGAACTTCGGCGAACTGGGCGTCTGGTGCGACCACCACACCGCCGACGAGTACACGCACCGGATCCCGGGCGTGGTGCGCTGGCCGGGAATGCTCGACCCAATGGCCGGCGGCGCCGACCCGGGCCTCCACTACCACCTGGACCTGTTCGCGTCGTTGGCCGAGTTGGCCGGCGCCGAGGTGCCGGAGCACTGGGACGGGCAGGGCTTCGCCGAGGAGTTGCGTTCCGGGGACACTTCATCGGGCCGGGACGAACTGGTGCTCTCGGCGGCGGCCTGGACCGTGCAGCGCAGCCTTCGCTGGGAGGACCGGCTCTACGTCCGCACCCGCCACGACGGCTACCACGGCTACCCGGAGGAGATGCTCTACGACCTGGGCAGCGACCCGCACCTGCAGGCCGACGTGGCCGCCGAGTACCCGGAGGTGGTGACGGCTGCACGGTCCCGGCTGGACGCATGGGAATCCGAGATGCTCGAGACCACGCCCGGCGGGGTGGACCCGCACGACATCGTCATGGAGGAGGGCGGCCCGTTCCACGTGTGGGGCGAACTCCCCGAGTACCTCGAACGCCTCCGGGCCACAGGCCGCGCCCCCATCGCCGACCAGTTGGAGCGGCGCCATCCGGAGGCGGCAGCCGGTGGTGGCCCTGCGAAGATCCGGTACTTCTAGTCCCCGAAGAAGTTCAGGTGGGTGGCGGTCAACTCCTCGCCATCCGGCGTCGTCGTCGTGAACCCGCCGCCCGCAAACGAACTCGCCACCAGTGCCAGTGCCAGGTTCGAGTCGTGCCTAGGCGACCACACGGCCACCCGCACCTCACCGGCCTCGACACCGTCGGGACCCACCACCGGCCACGGGTGCTCGCTGGACGCAGGCAGGCGCTCGCCCGAAAGCAGCACCGTCACCAGCCGTCGGGCCGGCCCACGCGCACGCTCGGCCAACAGGGCCGACTTCCCGACGAAGTCGTCCGCCCGGTCCAGCGACAGGAACCGCCCCAGGCCCACCTCCAACGGCGTCGCCTCGCCACCACAGTCGGCCCGATAGGAAAACAGCCCCGACTCGATCCGCTCGTTCAGCGTCGGCCCGCCCGGATGGATGCCGAACGGCTCCCCCGCCGCCCACACGGCGTCCCACAGGTCCACGCCCCGGGAGCCGTCCGTCAGGAACAACTCGAACCCGCCCTGGCCGCTCCACCCCGAACGGCACAGCACGAAAGGGATCCCCTCGTGCACGACCTCGACGAACCCGAAGAACGGGATGTCGCGCACCCACTCCCCCAGCAACGCAGCCATCGTGTCGTCGGCCCTCGGCCCCTGCACGCCCAGCGGCGACACGTCGGGCTCGAACACCCGGCAGTCCAACCCCCGCTCGGCGCCGATGGCCCGGATCCACAGCAGCAGGTCGCTGTCGGCGATCGAGAACCAGAACCGGTCCTCGGCCAACTTCAGGATCATCGGGTCGTTGAGCAGCGTCCCGTCGTGGTCGCAGACCGGGGCGTAGCGCACCCGCCCGACCGGACAGCCGGCCATGTCCCGGGCCGACACGTACTGCACCAGCTCGAAGGAATCCGGCCCCACCACCTCGACCTGGCGCTCGCACGCCACGTCCCACAGGGACACCCGCTCGACCAGCGCCTCGTACTCGACGTCCGGATCCCCGAACGACGCCGGCATGAACATGTGGTTGTAGGTCGTCATGTGGGTCAGCCCGTGGGCGACCAGCGCATCGAAGTACGGAGACTTGCGGATCCGCGAACCCGGGCCGATCGAGAAGCTCACACGCCCTCCCCATTCTCCCCATGCCGGTACTGGGGGGCAGTCGAAGCCTCGAGCGGTGTGTTCCCGAGGATCAGGTCGGCCGCCTTCTCGGCCAGCATCATCACCGGAGCGTAGATGTTGCCGTTCGTCACGGTCGGCATCGAGGAGGCGTCCACCACCCGCAGGCCCCCGGTGCCGTGCACCCGCATCGACGCCGGATCGAGCACCCCGAGGTCGTCGGTGCCCATGCGGGCCGTGCACGACGGGTGCAGCGCCGTCTCGGCATCCCGACGCACCCAGTCCAGCACCGCCTCGTCCCCGACCACGCCGGGCCCCGGCGAGAGTTCGCCGCCGTTGAACTCGTCGAACGCCGGTTGGCCCATGATGTCGCGGGCGATGGCGATGGCCTCGGTCCATTCCCGCCTGTCCTGCGGGGTCGACAGGTAGTTGAACAGCATCCCCGGCTTGGCGAACGGGTCGTCCGAGGCGATCCGCACCCAACCCCGACTGTTCGAGAACATCGGCCCGATGTGGAACTGGTAACCGTGCCCGGCCGCCGGCACCGACCCGTCGTAGCGGACGGCGATCGGCAGGAAGTGGAACATCAGGTTCGGCCACGACGCCTCGTCGTTGCTGCGCAGGAACCCTCCGGCCTCGAAGTGGTTGGTGGCCCCGGGCCCACGACGGGCCAGCCACTGCAACCCGATCCACGGCCGCCGCCACTTCGCCAGGTACGGCGCCATCGACACCGGCCGGGTGCAGGCGTACTGCAGGTAGACCTCGAGGTGGTCCTGGAGGTTCTCGCCCACGCCGGGCACCTCCACGACCGGTTCGACACCCGCATCGGCCAGCACCCCGGCCGGCCCGATGCCCGACAGTTGCAGCAACTGCGGCGAGTTGACCGCACCGCCGCACAGGATGACCTCACCGGCCTGCACCACCCGACGTCCACCCGACCGCGAACCACGACGCCGCACGTACTCCACCCCGACCGCCCGAGACCCCTCCATCGCGAGCCTCGTGGCGTGCGCATGCGTCACGACCTCGAGGTTGGGCCGCCGCAGCACCGGATGCAGGTACGCCCTCGCCGCCGACAGCCGCCGCCCCCGGTACACGTTTCGGTCGAAGGCGCTGAAGCCCTCCTGCCGGTAGCCGTTGACGTCGGTGGTCATCGGGTGCCCCGCCTGTTGCACCGCCTCGAAGAACGCCCGGAACAGCGGGCTCGTGGCCGGCCCCCGCTCGAGCTTGAGCGGGCCCTCACCGCCGCGCCACTCGTCCTCCCCGGCTATGCACGTCTCCATCCGTCGGAAGTACGGCAGGCAGTGCGCCCAGTCCCATGCCTCGCAGCCCGGAATGGCGGCCCAGCGGTCGAAGTCCATCGGGTTGCCCCGCTGGAAGATCATCCCGTTGATGCTCGACGACCCGCCCAGCACCTTGCCCCGGGCGTGGTACACCCGCCGGCCACCCATCTCGGGCTCGGGCTCCGACTCGTACTGCCAGTCGTAGAAGCGACTGCCGATGCCCATCGAAAGCGCAGCCGGCATGTGGATGACGACATCCCAGCGCCAGTCCATCCGCCCCGCCTCGAGCACCAGCACCCGGTTCGACGGGTCGGCGCTCAACCGGTTGGCCAGCGCACACCCCGCGGACCCCCCACCGACGATCACGAAGTCATAGGTGCACTCGGGCATGAGTGTCTGCTAGCCCCTGGCGGCCGTGTCGAAGGCCTCGACGGCTTCCCCCAGGGCTGCGGCGCACACCGCCAACGACTCCGGTGAGGTCGAGTTGGACGGCGTGTCCTCCGGCGTGTGGAACCACGGGCCGGCGCCCGTCACCGACAGCAGTGGCAGGTCGAACTCCGACCACACCTCGCCCTCGCCCAGCCAGGAATCCGGCTCCGGCACGAACGACCACCCGCCCGGCGCCAGCGCCGCGTCGACCCTGTCCGCCTCCGGCGAACCGGCACAGAATGCCACCCGGGTCGCGGCAAGGGCTCTGGCGCCGAGGCCGTCCGCCGCCTCGGTCGCCACATCGGCGCCCACGTGCACGATCGCCGCGACGTCCAGGCACCGATCGGCCACCCAGCGCTTCAAACCGTCGTACTGCAACTCGTGGCCCGCAGTGGACAGCACCATCAAGGGCCGGTCGTCAAGGCGCTCGACCAGGTCGAGGAGCACGGCCAGCCCCGTGCCCCGCTCACCGGCGCACCCGAACCAACCGGTCATCGGCGTCGTGAGCAGCAACGGCGTGCCCTCGACCCCGTTGGTGGCGACCACGTTGGCGGTGGTCCCCGGCGACGTCTCGGCGGTCAGGTCGATCCTGATGCGACTGCCCTCCGTCTGGTCCAGCCGATCGGCCTCGCGCCCCGGGACCAGCACGATCGGAAAGCCCGTCTCCTCGCCCGGTGCCCGGTTGACCCCCACCAACGACCCGTGGGGATGCTCGGTCGCCAGGACCGCAGACGTGTAGCCCGACGCCTGCGCCGCCCCGGCCACGGCCTCGAACGACTGCTCGCCGCCGAAGCCCACCGAGTAGCCGGTGACGAGCACCGGGCCCCCGGACACCGGGCCCTCCCACTCGCCATGGAGCGCCAGGTGCTCGACCGGCTCATCGTCGATGGTGACGTGGCCACGCGCCCGCCAGCGTTCGAATTCGTAGGTGTCCACCTCGACGGTCAGCCCCCGGTCGGTCAGTTCCTGGGCAACCCAACCGGTGGTGGCGTGATCAGCGTCGGACCCCGTGCGATGGTCACCAAAGGCCGTGTACTCATCCACGAGTCCGAACAGTCGGTCCCTCTCCATGCCTTCTGACCGTAGCCAACGCACGGACCAGCGACGACACCTGCCTCCCCGTAGGGTGCTCCCGTGCCACTCGAAGAACCAGACACCACCACCAAGCCCCTGTTCCGGGGGGTCACCCACCGTGTCGCCTTCACCGCCTCGCTGACCCTCGCTCCGATCATGGTGGTCCGCGCCCCGGGCATCGCACCCCGCTTCGTGACCGCCCTCTACTGCCTGTCGATCGTCGCCCTCTTCGGCGTCTCGGCGCTCTACCACCGGATCGACTGGGGGCCACGTGGCCGCCGGGTCATGCGGCGCCTCGACCACGCAACGATCTTCGTCGCCATCGCTGCCACCTACACGCCGGTCGCCGTCTTCGCCCTCTCGTCCTGGGCGGCCCGGCTGGTCCTTTCGCTGGCCTGGGGCGGCGCCCTCATCGGCACCTGGGTGCGCCTGCGCTTCCCGGACGCACCAACGCCTGCCGTCGCCCTCCCCTACCTGCTTGTCGGATGGTGCCTCCTGCCCGTCGTCGCCGACGCCTGGCACCACCTCGGCGTGGCCGGCTTCGTGCTCCTCCTCATCGGTGGCCTCCTCTACACGAGCGGCGCCGTCGTGTTCGCATTCCGCCGGCCCGACCCCTGGCCGGACACCTTCGGCTTCCACGAGGTCTTCCACCTCCTCACAGTCACCGCAGCGACCCTCCACTACGTCGCATTCGCCTTCATCGTGCTACCCAAGGCGTCATGACCGCGCACCCCACCGCTCCCGCCTTCGAGCTGCGCTCCGGTGGGTCATGGCGCGACCCGTTCCCCATGTACCGGGCACTACGAGACCACGACCCCGTCCACCGGGTCGAGGCCAACGGGCAAACCGGGTCCTTCTGGTTCCTCTCCCGCTTCGAAGACGTCTTCACGGCGGTCCGCGACACGGACGCCTTCTCCTCGGCCCACGGCCTCACCGTGGACCCCGATGCGCCCGGCACCCAGATGGGTGATGCCACCCCGATCGTCTTCATGGACCCGCCGGACCACACCACCATGCGACGCCTCGTGAGCGCGGGCTTCACGCCCCGCCAGGTCACCGAACTCGAAGACGAGATCCGGGCCTTCGTGGTTGAACACCTCGAACGGCTCCGAATGGCCGGCAGCGGTGACATCGTCTCCGGGCTCTTCAAGCCGCTCCCCTCCTTCGTGGTCGCCCGCTACCTCGGCGTGCCACCCGAGGACCGAACCCGCTTCGACGGCTGGACCGAACAGATCGTGGCCGCCGCCGCACAGGGCAACATCGGCGCCACCGAGGGCATCGCCGACCTGCTCGCCTACTTCTCCGAACTCATCGAGCGACGACGCTCCGACCCCGGCGACGACATGGTCTCCCACCTCGTCCAACTGGGCGAGGAAGACGTCTCGCTCCTGTGGGTACTCGGCTTCGCCTTCACGATGGTCACAGGAGGCAACGACACCGCCACCGGCCTGCTGGGCGGCTCGGCGGTCCTGCTCACCGAGCACCGCGACGAACGCCGGCGCCTCCTCGAGGACCCTGGACTGCTTCCCGGCGCGGTCGAGGAGTTCCTGCGGCTCACATCACCCGTACAGGGGCTGGCCCGCACCGCCACCCGGGACGTCGATGTGGGAGGCACCGTCATCCCCGCCGGCGACAAGGTCCTCCTCGGCTACGGCGCCGCCAACCGGGACGAGCGCGAGTTCGGCCCCACCGCCGAGGCCCTCGACGTCGGACGCGACATTGCCCGGCACCTGACCTTCGGCTACGGCGCCCACCACTGCCTGGGCGCCTCCGCAGCCCGCCTCCAGGCCCGCATCGCCCTCGAGGAACTGCTCACCCGCTGCCCCGACTTCACCGTCGACGCCGCAGCCGGCGAATACGCCACCGGCAACTACGTGCGCCGACACGTGTCGCTGCCGTTCAGCACACAGTCCTGATCTCGTCGGCGCAACACCGCGCCGCTAGCGTTCCCCCGATGAGCGGCACCCCGATCCGCGGCGACTTCCGCAGCGACACCCTCACGGTGGCCTCCCCCGCCATGCGCGAGGCCATGGCAACCGCCGACGTCGGCGACGACGTCTACGGCGAGGACCCCACCGTCAACCGGCTCCAGGACCACGTCGCCGAACTCACCGGCAAGGAAACCGCCCTGTTCCTCACCTCGGGCACCCAGAGCAACCTCTCCGCCGTCCTCGCCCACTGTCGGCGCGGCGACGAGTTCATCATCGGCAGCAACTACCACATCTACCTCAACGAGGCATCCGGTGCCTCCGCATTCGCCGGCGCCTCCCCCTGGGCCATCGAGGTCGACGCCAACGGCTCGCTCACCCCCGACGCCGTCCGTGCCGCCGTACGCGAACCCGACCAGCACCATCCCGAATCCCGCCTGCTCTGCCTCGAGAACACCGTCAACGGCAACGTCCAGCCCGTCGACCTGATCGCCAAGCTCGCCGCCACCGGCCACGACTGCGGGCTCGCCGTCCACCTCGACGGCGCCCGCCTGTTCAACGCCGCCGCCGCCTGCGATGTCGGCATCGACGCCTTCCTCGACGACGTCGACACCGTGTCGCTGTGCCTCTCCAAGGGCCTCGGGGCACCCGCCGGCACCGTGCTGGCCGGCGACCGGTCCACCATCGAACGGGCATTCCGTGCCCGCAAGATGCTCGGAGGCGGCATGCGCCAGGTCGGCCACCTCGCAGCCGCCGGCCTCCACGCCCTCGAACACAACGTGGAGCGCCTGGGCGAGGACCACGCCCGCGCCGAACGGATCGCCGAGGGCCTCCGGACCATCGACGCCATGTCGCTCACCCAGGGCACCAACATGCTCTGGGTCACGCCCCCAGCCGAACACCACGACGACCTGGTCGCCCACCTCGAGTCCGAGGGCCTGCTCGGCATCTTCTGGAAGCCCACGATGCGCTTCGTCACCCACCTCGGCATCGACGACGACCAGGCCGATGCCCTGGTCGAATCGTTCACCCGGTTCTTCGCCGGCCGCTGAATCCAGGAACCCGGGAACTCACGCCCGGAACTTCTGCACCCTCCGGTACGTGGCGCTGCGCCACGCCCACTGCACCGCCCAGATGGCGAACGTGGCGAGCATCATCCAGAACGCCGTGACCCGCTCGTCCCGTGCCTCGTTGAGCGCCCCGATGAGCAGAACACCGAGCACGGTCTGCATCAGGTAGACCGCCGAAGTCACCCCGACGTACCCCGACTCCAGCCGGCCACATGGGCTGGGACCTCGGCGCCCTCCGGCATGTGTTCGTCCGGGATCGGCGTGCCGGCGGCCACGCCCAGCGGAATGAGCCCCGCCCAGGCCGGTTCGCCCAGATCCTCGTCATCGTCGACCGGCGGTCCGCTCCGGACCTTCATCGACCATTCGTCCAACGGCATGGACAGCACCGTCGTGGCCTGGACCTCCTTGGCGGTGTGCGGCCGGATCGTCTCCATGCGCCCAGGTATGACGTGCTCGGTCAGGTGATCGAGCGCCTCGACCTTCAGGTCATGGTCGGCGACCTCGGTCGCCGTGCCGAACACCACGACCGACCGGTAGTTCATCGAGTGGTGCAGGCCCGACCGGGCGAGGACCAGGTCGTCGACCAACGTGACGGTCACGCACACCATGACCCCACCCTTCGCCGTGCGCAACAGTCGGCTCGCCGGCGAACCATGCAGCAGCAGTTGTTGGCCGAGACGCGCGTACAACATCGGGATGACCACCGGATGTGGCTCGGCGCCCTCACCCGCCACGAGCCCCACGTGGGCGATGATGCCCTCGTCGAGCACCGCATCCCGCTCGGCCGGGTCGTCCACCGCCCGGTCGGGCATGCGTCGGAGTTCGCTCTTCCCTGCCACGGTGGATCTTCCTCAGGTAGTGCTCGACAGGAGGTAGTCGCCACGCTTGTCGTCCCACGCCATGGCGACGAGGTCCCTCGCCGCCGCCGCCTTGCAGAACTGCAGGAACCCGCCGTAGCCGATGGCCCGCTCGCTGAAGTCGGGGTTCCGACGACGCAACTCGGTCTTGAGCCCCGACATGACAGCGCCCTTCTTTCCGGCGTCGCCCACGACCTCGACCAGCAGGTCGAAGGCCGCCTTCGACGGTCCGCCACCGGTTACCAGGTCGACATCCGGATCACGCTTGGTGCCCGACACCTCGACCACCTGGCGGTCGGCGAGGTGGCGCAACAACTCCGTGAAGCCCCGGAAACCATGGTCGGCCTCGGAGAACGTCGGGTCGATGCGCTGGATGGCCCGTTTCAAGGTCGAGGCCCTCACGTCCTCGCCGGACCCCTGCATGCCGGCGAGTGTCGAGATCACCAACTCGTCGAGGCTCGCCGCCGGCACCGATACGCCATCGTCGTCTCCGCCGTCGACGGCGTCGCCACCCATCTTTCCCGACGCGTCCCGCACCGCTTCGACGCCCTCGAGGCTGTCGTAGAAGAGGAACTCGTCGCACGCCGGCGGCAGCAGCTTCGACGTCGAATCGCGCACCCCGATGCCGATCACCCGACGGTCCAACTCGCGCAGCTTCTGGACCAGCGGCGTGAAGTCGCTGTCACCGGTGCAGATCACGATGGTCGTGACGAAGGCCCTTTCGAAAGCCAACTCCAGGGCATCGACCACCATCTTGATGTCGGCGGCGTTCTTGCGGCTGGTACCCATGCGCTGCGGAATCTCGATGAGCTCGACCTGGTGGCGGGCGAGGTGCCGCCGGTCCTCGTCGAAGCCCGACCAGTCGGCATATGCACGGCGGTAGACGACCCGGCCCCGCTCGGCCATGGCACGCGCGATCGGCCCGAAGTCGAAGCGCTTCAGGCCCAGGCTCTCGCGGGCGCCGATGGCGAGGTTCTCATAGTCGAGGAAGACGCCGATGCGCTCCTCGTGGCTGTCTGTTCGCATCGGCCCAGCATCGCACGGCCAGAGCCGAGAACCTCCCCTGGCGATGGGTGCAGGGCGCGGCCCCAGCAGGCTCAGTGATCGCCGGGCAACGTTTCGACATCGGGATCGAGCCGGTGGTAGTCGGCCGCTTCCCCACCGAACAGGACCAGCACCGTCGACAATTCGCTGGGGTCGTCGAGGCTCCCCGCTGCGATCGACAACTGGTCGGACTTGTCCTCGGCACGCCAGAACAGGGTCGACCCGCAGGTCGAACAGAAGCCGTACTCGGTGGTCGGGGTCCCCGCATACCACGACAGGGAGGCGTCGGCTTCGAACGTGATGTCGGTGACCGCCGCAGAGGAGGCAGCCATGTGGTGTCCGGTCAGGCGTCGACAGGGCTCACAGTGACAGTCCATGACGTCGCGGATCGGCCCGTCGATGCGATAGCGGACGCCCCCACAGGCGCACCGTCCAGTGTGTGTTCGATGCTCGTGTTCGCTCATTGCAACACGCTGCCACCCCTGACCGCAGATGGCTACCCTCGCCCTGCCGGGGATAACCTGCGCGACCCGGCGCATCCCGTCGGCTCTCCCCACCGAGACAAGTCGAGGCTTCCCATGAGCGCTTCCCTTCAGGGACGAACCGTCATTGTGACCGGATCCGGTCACGGTATCGGCCGGGCCATTGCCGAACGCTTCGCCGGGGTAGGCGCCAACGTCGTCGTCAACGACATCGATGCAACAAGCGCCGACGAGGTCACAGCCGGGATCAACGCCTCGGGTGGCACGGCGATGGCGGCCGTCGCCGACGTCTCCGACAGCGGCCAGGTCAACGCCATGTTCGACGCCGTCCTCGAGGCACACGGGACCGTCGACGTGCTCGTCAACAATGCCGGTCTCGTCTCGCCGATGCTCCACTTCCTCGAGGCCGACGAGGCATGGTGGCGCCGGATCATCGACGTCAACCTCACCGGCCACTTCCTCACCTCGCACCGGGCCGCCCGCATCATGGCCGGGAACGGCGTCGGCGTGATCCTCCACATGTCCTCCGGCGGCGCCACCCGCGCCCACCGGGCCTTCGCCGCCTACGACGCCTCCAAGGGCGGCATCGAGGCCCTCACCCGTGCCATGGCCCTCGACCTCGGTCCCTACGGCATCCGGGTCTGCGCCCTCGTCCCCGGCTCGATCGACTGCGAGGGCATGGACGAGGAGGCCCGTCGACTCCGCGGCGAGAACATCCCCCTCGGACGACCCGGCGACCCGGACGACCTGGCCGGCCCCGCCGTCTTCCTCGCCTCGGACGACGCCCGATACGTCACCGGCGTCACCCTGACCGTCGACGGCGGCATGCTCGCCCAGCAGCGCTCCGCCACAGTCGACATCATGCCGCCCGGCGACTTCCCGTCCCTGGACTCGCTGGACTAACTGGTCTCGACCGAGAGCCTCGTCATGCGCATCGGAGCCGACATCGGCGGGACGTTCACCGACATCGTCCTCGAGAACTCCGACGGAATGTTCTCGACCAAGGTGCTCACCACGCACGACGCCCCGGAACGCGGCGTGCTCGACGGGATCCGCCAGGTGGTCGACGAGGCCCACGCCGACCTCGCCGGCCTCACCAGCTTCATCCACGGCACGACTCTCGCCACCAACGCCCTCATCAACCGCACGGGGGCACGCACCGCGTTCGTCACCACGGCTGGCTTCCGCGACGTCGTCGAGATGCGCACCGAGAGCCGCTTCGAGCAGTACGACCTGAACCTGGTCCTACCCACACCCCTCATCGAACGCCGCGACCGCCACGTCCTCGACGAGCGCATCGCCGCCGACGGCACCGTGCTCCGCTCCTTCGACGAGGCCGAAGCCCTCGCGCTCGCCCGCCACCTCGCCGAAGGCACCGACGAAGGCCCCTACGAGGCGGTCGCTGTGGGCTTCATGCACGCCTACCGAAACGGGGACCACGAGCGGCGGATCCGCGAGGTCCTGGCCGGGCACCTGCCCGGCGCATCCATCTCGATCTCGTCCGAGGTGGCGCCGCAGATGCGCGAGTTCGAGCGCTTCAACACGGTCTGCGCAAACGCCTACCTCCAACCGCTCATGGCCGGCTACCTCCACCGCCTCGAGGAACGACTCCACGCCGCCGGTGCATCGTGCCCCGTCTACCTGATCCACTCCGGGGGCGGCCTCATCAGTGTCGAGAGTGCTGCCAACTTCCCGGTGCGCCTCGTCGAGTCCGGTCCGGCCGGGGGCGCCATCTTCGCCGCCCACCTGGCCGACCGCCACGGGCTCGACAACGTCCTCTCCTACGACATGGGCGGCACGACGGCCAAGATCTGCCTCATCGAGGATCAGACGCCCCGTACCGCCAAGACCTTCGAGGTGGCCCGCACCCACCGCTTCACGAAGGGCAGCGGCATGCCGATCGCCATCCCGGTCATCGAGATGATCGAGATCGGTGCCGGGGGCGGTTCCATAGCCGGCGTCGACGCCCTCGGGCAGATCCGCGTCGGCCCGCAGAGTGCCGGTTCCGAGCCGGGACCGGCCGCCTACCAGTTGGGCGGCACCGACCCGACCGTCTCCGACGCCAACCTGGCCCTCGGTCGCCTCTCCGTCGACACGTTCGGCGCATCGAGCATCGAGTTGTCGACCGAGGCGGCCGCCGCGGCGCTACTCAGCGGCGTCGGCGCACACCTGGGTGTCGACGCCACGGAGGCAGCAATCGGCGTCACCGAGGTCGTCGACGAGAACATGGCCAACGCCGCCAGGGTCCACGCCGTGGAGAACGGCAAGGACGTGTCGCGCTTCACCATGATCGCCTTCGGCGGCGGCGCACCCCTCCACGCCAGCCGACTCTGCGACAAGCTCGACATCGAAGCCATCCTCATCCCGCCCGGCGCCGGCGTCGGCTCGGCCATCGGCTTCCTCCGGGCCCCGTTTGCCTACGAGGCGGTCCGCAGCCACTACGCCCCGATGCACGGATTCAACCACGACCGGGCCAACCGCCTCCTCTCCGACCTCGAGGACGAGGCGGGTTCGTTCGTCCGCGAGGCACTCGGCGAACGGGTCGGGGAGCCCGCCGGAACCGAACTCGAGGTCGAGCGCTGGGCCTACATGCGCTACGCCGGCCAGGGCTGGGAGATCCCCGTGGCCCTGGACCAGGATCGCTTCGACGGCTCCGGCCACCTGCACCTCACGAAGCGCTTCGAGGCCGCCTATAGCGAGTTCTTCGGCCGACCCATCGAAGGCCTGGATATCGAAGCCGTCGGTTGGGCCGTCAAGGTCACCACTCCCCGACCCGTGGTCGAACGCATCGGGCACACCGCCGCCCGACGGGACGTCGCAGGCATCCGGTCCCGACCCATCCACGACACCACGACCGGCAGCACCGTCGAGGCGGCCGTCGTCGAGCGCGACGTCCTCGAGCCCGGCGATCGGGTCATCGGCCCTGCTGTCATCGTCGAACCCCAGACGACCACCTGGCTGACCACCGACCGGCAGGCCGTCCTCCAGGCCGACGGCTGCCTGCGCGTCACCAGACTGGACGTCGATCCATGAGCGACCTCCGGAACCAGGTGATGTGGAACCGCCTCATCTCCATCGTGGAGGAGCAGGCCCTCACCCTCGTCCGCACCGCCTTCAGCACCAGCGTTCGCGAGGCCGGTGACCTGTCGGCCGGCGTCTTCGACCTCGACGGCCACATGATCGCCCAAGCGGTGACCGGCACCCCCGGCCACGTCAACACCATGGCGGCCGCCGTCGGCAACTTCATCGCAGACATCGGCAGGGACAACATCTTCGAGGGCGACGCCTACGTCACCAACCACCCATGGAAGGGCACAGGCCACCTCCACGACTTCACCGTCGTCACGCCCACCTTCCGGGCCGGCACCCCCATCGGCTTCTTCGCCTGTACGGCCCATGTACTCGACGTCGGCGGCAGCGGCTACGGGCCCGACGCCGGCGACATCTACGAGGAGGGGCTCCTGGTCCCGATCATGAAGTTCATCGAACGCGGCGAGGTCAACCGGGACCTCGTGAACATCGTCCACCACAACGTCCGCGAATCGAACCAGGTCGTCGGCGACCTCTATTCGCTCGCCGCCTGCAACGAGACCGGCATGAGACGGCTCGACACCATGCTCGACGAGTTCGGCATCGACGACCTCGAGGCAATCGCCGCCTTCGTCTTCGACCGCACCCGAACCGCCACACTCGATGCGCTGCAACGACTACCGACGGGCACCTACACGAGTTCCATGCAGGTCGACGGCTACAACGAAACCGTCACGCTCGTCGTCACGCTCCACGTCTCAGGCCAGGGTGTCCATGCCGACTTCACGGGCACCTCGCCCACCTGCCCCTTCGGCATCAACGTGCCGCTCGTCTACGCCCAGGCCTACCTGACCTACGCCATGCTCGTTGCCCTCGCCCCGGGAATGCCCAACAACCACGCCTCACTCGAGCCGTTCACCGTCAGTGCCCCCGAGGGCTGCATCCTCAACGCCCGGCATCCCGACCCCGTGTCGGTCCGACACGTCATCGGCCACTTCGTCACCGACCTCTGCCTCGGCGCCATTGCCGAGGCACTCCCCGACATCGTCCCAGCCGAGGGATCCGGCGCACTGTGGAACTTCCACGTGAGCGCCCGTGCATCGGAGACGGGCAGCGGCCTCCCCCCGGTCGAGATCCTCATGTTCAACAGTGGTGGAACGGGAGCCCGCCCCACGCTCGACGGGCTCAGCGCCACCGCCTTCCCAAGCGGAGTCCGGACCATGTCCGTCGAGGCCACTGAGCAGGTCGGGCCCATCGTCATCTGGCGCAAGGAACTACGGCCCGGCTCCGGCGGCGACGGACGCCACCGTGGGGGACTCGGCCAGGTCATCGAACTCGGGCCCACCGAGGGCTACCACTTCGACTTCAGTTGCATGTTCGACCGGGTCGCCAACCCGGCCCGCGGCCGGCAGGGCGGTGGGGACGGAGTGGCCGGAGGCGTCCACCTCGACGACGGCACGCCCTTCAACGCCAAGGGCAAGCAACGGGTGCCCGCCGGTCGGCGCCTGGTCCTCGAACTCCCCGGAGGCGGCGGCTTCGGCGATCCCGACGAACGTGACCCTGCCGACGTGGAACGGGACCACGACCAGGGCTACGTCGCATGACCGGAGCGGCCACCGGGCACTACGACACTGTCGTCATCGGTGGTGCCGCCCACGGGAGTTCGGTCGCCTACTGGTTGTCCGAGAACCCCGACTACGACGGCACGGTGCTCGTCGTCGAACCCGATCCGACCTACGAGTACGCCTCGACCACGCTCTCCGAGGCCAGCGTCCGCCACCAGTTCTCGAACCCGGTCAACATCGCCCTCTCACAGTTCGCCACCGAGTTCATCGCCGGCTTCCACGACCGCGTACAGGTCAACGGCGAATCGCCCGACCTACGTTTCCGGGACACCGGCTACCTGTTCCTCGCCACCGAAACCGGCATGCCGACACTCCGCCAGAACCACGAGGTGCAACGCTCCTGCGGCGCCGAGGTCGTGCTCCTCACACCCGACGAACTCCTCCTCCGCTTCCCCTACCTCAACGTCGACGACCTTGCCGGTGCCAGCCTCGGGCTCCGCCACGAGGGCAACATCGACGCCCACTCCCTGCTCCAGGGCTTCTGCCGCAGGGCCCGCCACAACGGCATCGAATACCTGACCGACCGTGTCGTGGGACTCCGCATGCACGAAGACCGGGTCACCGACGTCGAACTCGCCTCAGGCGACGTCATCGGCTGCAAACGGGTCGTCAACTGTGCAGGCCCGCGGGCCCGCTGGATCGCCGAGATGGCCGGCCTGCCACTCCCCGTCGAGCCCCGGGTCCGCTCGGTATTCGTCTTCGACTGTCGGGAACAACTCAAAGGCGACCTGCTCCCCCTCACCATCGACCCGTCGGGCCTGCACGTCCGGACCGACCCGCCGAACTACATCGCCGGAATGCCCCCCGCCCACGACTGCACAGTCGACCCCGACGACTTCCGGGTACGGCGCGACGACTGGGAGGACCGCATCTGGCCCGGCCTCGTCCACCGCATTCCACAGTTCGAGCGGATCGCCGTCACCCACACCTGGGCGGGGCACTACGCCTACAACACCCTCGACCAGAACGCCGTCGTCGGACCCGCCACGGCCGTACCCAACTTCTACTTCGCCAACGGCTTCAGCGGGCACGGACTGCAGCAGAGTCCCGGCGTCGGCCGCGGCATCTGCGAGTTGATCACCTACGGCGAGTACCGCACCCTCGACCTGTCCAACCTGGGCCACGACCGCATCGTGCGCGGCGAGCCGTTCCTGGAACGCAGCATCATCTGACGCCGACCGGAGGGCCAGGCGGACGACGGTGGATCAGGACTCGCCCAGGTAGGCGGCACGCATCTCCGGGTTGGCCAGCAGGGCCTCGGAGGTGTCGTTCAGGACCACCATGCCGGTCTGGAGCACCCAGCCGCGATCGGCGATCGACAGGGCCATGTTGGCGTTCTGCTCGACCATGAAGATCGACATGCCCTCGTCGTTGATCTTCTGGATCAACTCGAAGTTCTGCTGGACCAGCGCCGGAGCCAGACCCATAGAGGGCTCGTCCATCAGCAGCACCTTCGGCCGCGACATCAGCGCCCGACCGATGGCGACCATCTGCTGTTCGCCACCAGACAGGGTGCCTGACTTCTGGCTGAGCCGTTCCTTGACGCGGGGAAACAGGTCGTAGACGTACTCGAGGTCGGCCTCGATGCCGTCCTTGTCCTTGCGCAGATAGGCGCCCAACACCAGGTTCTCCTTGACGGAGAGCCGCTTGAAGAGGCGCCGGTTCTCGGGCACCATCGTCACGCCGTTGGCCACCCGGTAGCTGGTGGACCGGTGGTTGACGACCTCACCGTCGAGCACGACCTCGCCCGATGTCGGGGTGACCATCCCGAGCAGGGTCTTGAGAGTCGTCGTCTTGCCGCTGGCGTTGCCACCCAGCAGGCAGACGAGCTCACCCGGATAGATGGCCAGGTCGACGTCCTTGAGGATGTGTACGGCGCCGTAGTGGGTGTTGACCTTTCGAAACTCGAGCAGCGCTGTCGGGCTGGAGGGTTCTTCGGCGCTCATGCTCTGCTCTCCACGGGTCGACCCAGGTAGGCCTCGATGACCTCCGGGTTGGTGGATACCTCGTCATAGGAACCATGGGCGATCGGCACACCGTGGTCGAGCACGACCACACGGTCGGATACGTCCCGCACGACACGCATGTCGTGCTCGATCATCACGATCGTGAAGCCCCACTCGGACCGCAGGCGACCGATGAGTCCGGTCAACTCGGCCGTCTCCATCGGGTTCATCCCGGCGACCGGCTCGTCGAGGAGGATCAGGCGGGGTTGCGTGGCCATCGCACGGGCGATCTCCAGCCGCCGCCGGTTGGCGTAGGACAGCATGAAGGCGGCCTGTTCCAGCCGATAGCCCACCAGACGGGATCCGAAGAAGCCGAGGGCCGCTTCGGCACGCTCCCGGATCTCACGCTCCTCCTGCTTGAACGCCCTGGTCTGCATGAGCGCTCCGAACACCAGCTGGCGGGTCCGGCAGTGCTGGCTCACCATCACGTTCTCGAGGATGGTCATGTTCGGGAACAGGCGGACGTTCTGGAAAGTGCGGGCGATTCCCAGGCCGGTGACCTGGTGTGGTTCGAGTCCGAGGACCGACTCGTCCTCGAACAGGATGTCGCCCTCCGTGGCCTCGACGAGGCCGGAGATGGCGTTGAAGAACGTCGTCTTGCCGGCACCGTTGGGGCCGATCACGCTGACGATCTCCCCCTCGTCGACATGGAAGTTCAGGCCGGACAGTGCATCGAGGCCACCGAACGTCACCTTCAGGTCGCGGATCTCCAGGAGGTGGCTCATGCCTGTTCGCCCGTTTCCTCGGAACCGCCAGCGGCAGCCGCCACCGCTGCCTCCTCCGTGTCGTGGTCCTCGCCCTTGAGCCAGGCGTCCTGGAGGAACTCCTCCTGATGGAGTTCCTGGCTGCGACGGGCGCTCGGCACCAGGCCCTCTGGACGCTGGAGCATCATGAACACCAGCAGGGCGCCGTAGATCAGCAACTTGTAGGACTGGAACTCCTGGAGCAGGCCAGGCTGCCTCGGGCCCCCCAGCACGCCAATCAGGACGAACGAGCCGACCAGCACACCGGCGATGTTTCCCATGCCGCCGACGATCACCACGACGAGGATGATGATCGACACGAGGATCATGAAGCTGTTCGGGAACACCGAACCGACCTTGGCGGCCAGGACCGCACCGCTCAGTGCCGCCATCATGGCTCCGACCACGAAGGCCATGAGCTTCGCGTTGACCGTGTTGATGCCCATCGCCTCGGCCACCTGCTCGTCTTCGCGGATGGCCATCCAGGCACGTCCGAGCCTCGATCCCTGGAGCCGCCATGACACGTAGATGGCGAGGATGCAGAAGATCAGGACCAGGTAGAACACCGACCTGGGGTCGATTCCCGTCACGACGGCGAAGCCGAGGTCCACGGGTGGAACGTTCGTGATGCCCTGGGCGCCCCCGAAGTAGGGCTTGAGCCAGTCCGACATGAACAGGAGTCGGATGATCTCACCGAAGCCGAGGGTGACGATGGCGAGGTAGTCGCCGCGCATCCGGATGACGGGTGCACCGATGACGAGCCCGGTCAGTCCGGCCATCATGACCACGACGATCAGCGCGAACCCGAAGTGGAGTTCCGGGGCGAAGAACGGAGATTCCGCCGAGGTGAGCACGGCCGTCGTGTAGCCACCGACGGCGAAGAAGGCCACGTAGCCCAGGTCGAGGATGCCGGCCAGGCCGACCACGATGTTGAGGCCGAGGGCCAGGAGCAGGAACAGGCCGACGTTCGCCAGCAACTCGTTCACGATCTTCCCGAGGAACAACGGCAGGACGATGCAGAGAACGGCCACTCCGGAGAACAGCATCATCGAGGCCCGCTTCCGTTCTTCCCCCTGCAGTTCCTTGTAGCGGCTCGTGGCACTCTTGACGCGGCCCTTCATCAGCATCGAAAAGACGCCGAAGACGACGGCCACGATGACCGAGGACTTCACGGTCAGGCCACCACGCCTCGCATACATTTCATCCGTCAGGGACTCGAGTCCGAAGCCCTCCGAGAGGTCGGAGATGACGGCTTCAAGGACCGAGATGGACAACAGGCCGTAGATGACGAAGGAGATGACCCGGCGCACGTCCTTCGGCAGCACATGCAGTGCCGAGCCCAGGAGGCCGAGAACCGCACCGATGCCGAACCAGGCGACGATCCCGAAACCTATCCCACGTCCGAAGGTCAACTGTTCGAGAAGCGGCGGGCCCCAGTTCACCAGCGGCTCGCGCAGGTTGAAGTTGTCGATGCCGAGGATCAACAGCACCGGGCCGAGGCCGGCCAGCACACCGGTGCAGAAGCCGGCGAGCACGTCGCGGGCACCCGGATCCGGCGTCTCGACACCCTCGAGAACGACACGCTTCGAGACCACGTAGCCGAACAGGAGCGGCATCCAGAGCAGCGCCAGGTAGCCGAGGCTGAGCCTGCCCTCGATGATCATGCGCCGGTCGAGGCCTACCGGCATACCGATGAGTGAGACGAGGATGAGGGCCAGAGCACAGAGCCCTCCCCACGTGCCGATACGGCGCCAGTCCAGGTCGAACAGCGCCGGGGCCGTCGAGGATCCCGAGATGGGAGCATTCATCGTGGCGCTCATGCCCGGTCCTCAGCGGAGAGGCGCTCCCCGAACAGGCCGCTCGGCTTGAACAGGAGCACGAGAACGAGGACGGTGAAGGCAACCGCGTCCTTGAGTTGCGAGACGCCGGGGACGCCGAGCGGCTCGAGGATCACCAGTGGGGCGACCGACTCGGCCGAACCGAGGGCGACGCCGCCTGCCATCGCACCGCCGAGGTTGCCGATGCCGCCGATGACTGCCGCGGTGAAGGCCTTGATGCCGGGCAGGAAGCCCGTCATGTGGGTGACGCCCCGGAAGAGCAGGCCCCAGAGGATGCCGGCCACGCCGGCCATCGCACCGCCGACGGCGAACGTCGTGACGATGGTGCGGTTGACGTTGATCCCCATGAGCGCGGCGATTTCCTTGTCCTCGGCAACAGCCCGCATCGCCTTGCCGGTCATCGTGCGCTCCACGAGGTACCAGAGTCCCACCATCGAGACGGCGGCCACGACCAGGACGAGGATCTTTGTGCCGGCGATCTCGAAGGTCAGGATCGAACGCTGTTTGCTGAGCCATTCCGGGAGTTGGGGGTAGCTCTTGGAGGCCGGACCGAAGAGGCCCATCACGGCGTTCTGGATGAAGAACGAGACGCCGATCGAGGTGATGAGCGGGATCAGCCGGGGCGAGTTGCGGAGCGGCCGGTAGGCGACCCGCTCCATCAGCACGGCCATGAGGGTCGAGATGCCGATCGCCATGATGATGATGAGCACGAGGCACAGCAGGAAGTTGCTCTGCCAGAGGCCGTTGGCGTTGAACTTCTCCGAGGCGATGAAGCCGGTCATGGCACCGGCCATGAACACCTCGCCATGGGCGAAGTTGATAAAGCCCAGTACGCCATAGACCATCGAGTAGCCGAGGGCGATGAGCCCGTACATGGCGCCCTGAGAGAGGCCCGACATGAGCAGGCCCTTGAACTGGTCGGCCGTGAGGCCCATGGCGTCGGGGTTGCGCCAACGGGCGAACGGGTTGTCCGGGGCGAACTGCTGTGCCAGGAACGCAACTGCTCCGATGACGATCAGACTGACCAGGAAGACCCTGATGAACGTGAGGAACCGGTCGACCTTCGAGACACGCCGGGCGGACTTTCGGTTGATGGTTGCGGTCAACGTCTTACTCCCTCAGGGCCAGAAGGGGCCACGAACGGATTGATTACGGGGTGTGAGAGGGGGCGGAGCCTTACGGCCCCGCCCCCATACTCACATATCGGATCAGCGCTGCCGACCCACTAGGCGACCGGCTCGCACCCTGGTGCGTCGGTGACCCAGACGCAGGTCGGGATGGTCCCGGCCTCGAGGTCGGCCTTGAGGGCGACGAGCATGTCCTGGACGTCGGCGGGC
>Ga0207988_1000048_pt1 | contig 67837 bp, 66 predicted proteins | sample ETNtaG_11_FD_185773 | JGI IMG/M metagenome (GOLD analysis project Ga0207988, IMG submission 185773) | Marine microbial and viral communities from oxygen minimum zone, Eastern Pacific Ocean - ETNP201310SV74 (SPAdes) (version 2) | ecosystem: Environmental > Aquatic > Marine > Oceanic ...
TAAGGGTGATTGTGGAATCGCCAATATCCGTCCGCCATTTGCTCAAGGGTCATCTCCAGACCTCGCTGTCTGATTGTCTGGGATTCGAGTAAAACCGGCTCCAGCAGGCCATCGCCAAATCCGACATCGGCGATGTAGTCTTTTCCTTTGAGATGCACCAAAAGGACAAGATGACTGCCGAGGGCGTCATCACCTCTTATCTCACGCATAACCCCGCCGCTTAATTTTCGAACAGAAAAACCAATTTCCTGCAGTGCCCAGGCGAGCAAACCATTCATTTCATAACACCAGCCGCCGCGCAGATGAGTCACTATCTTGTCGTAGATGGGCTCGACATCCAGGCTGACTCGTCGCTGCAGTTGGACATCAATGTTCTCGTAGGGAATGTGATGCAGGTGGTGGCGATGGATTGATTTGAGGGTCTGAATATCTACCTGAACCGGGTCAGGATACTGAATGCGTTTTAGATAGTTCGCAAGCTTCATCGTGATTTGACTGGAGCGGGTGATGGGAATCGAACCCACGCTATCAGCTTGGGAAGCTGAAGTTCTACCATTGAACTACACCCGCAGTGTTGTCTCCTAGTCTGACTGTACCCGGGTACGGTCTGTGTAAAAAGACATATAGCCCTTCAATTTCTCAACCTCAGCATAAGGGGATTCATAGCTCCATACAACGTTATTTTCATGCTGTTTGTTTACATCCAGATTCCAATAAGATGCATGACCTTTGAACGGACAGTATGTTGAGTGATCCGTTGCAGTAAACAGATTCATGTTGATGTCATCTCTGGGCAGATAGTAAACGTCGGCGTGTTTTGTCTCTTTGACCGTTAAGGCTCTCGTAGATTCAGCGATAACGGTGCCGTGATGACTGACAGTCACCCTGGCGTTTGCTGCTTCAATTTCCACTGCGTAATCAGGCAGCCGGGCCAGAATTTTCTCTCTGCTGGGTGTCATTGGGAACTGTGGCATATGCGCGCTCATGGATCTGTTTATGTAATCCACATCATACTGAAATAGAACCACATATGAATCCAATATGAAGGTTGGAGTCGCCGCGCGCGTGCGGATCGTTGAAACGCAGCTGAACAGAGACTTTTTCGGGTATAATGCCGCACTTTTGGTGAGTGGGTGGATAACATGTCGGAACGAACAGCGTCTGTTCAGCGCGACACCCTGGAAACAACAATAAGTGTCGCAATCAATCTAGATGGCAGTGGCAAAGCAGACCTGGATACGGGTCTGCCTTTCCTTGAGCATATGCTGGATCAGGTTGCTCGCCATGGGTTGATTGATCTGTCGGTTAAAGCCAAGGGTGATCTGGAAATAGATGCCCATCATACGGTTGAAGATATCGGCATCACGCTGGGACAGGCATTCGATATGGCAATAGGTGATAAGAAGGGTATTCGTCGATACGGTCATGCCTATGTGCCGCTGGATGAGGCTTTGTCTCGGGTTGTTATTGATTTCAGTGGTCGACCGGGGATCGTTTATGACATCGAATTTGTTCGCGCGCAGCAGGTGGGTGAATTTGATGTGGATTTATTCCAGGAGTTTTTCCAGGGATTCGTCAACCATGCCAATGTCACTTTGCATATCGATAATCTGAGAGGGGACAGTGCTCATCATCAGATCGAAACTGTGTTTAAGGCGTTCGGCCGTGCGATTCGAATGGCAGTGACATTTGATCCAGGAATGGTTGATGTTCTTCCCTCCACCAAGGGTGCTCTGTAGATGCAGATAATTCCGGCGATCGACTTTAGAGACGGAAAAGTAGTTAATCTGAAGCAGGGACAGTTGGAACAGACGACAACCTATTCCGATGATCCCGTTGGAATGGCAGATCATTGGGTTAGCCTTGGTACCAAAAGACTCCATCTGGTCGATCTCGATGGTGCGTTCGCAGGAAAACCTGTCAACCGTGAAGCGATTGAGAGGATTGCAAAGAACCATCCTCAGCTAACGATTCAACTAGGTGGTGGCATTCGAAGTCCTGAGATTATTGAAGCGTATCTGACTGCCGGTGTGGACTATGTGATTATCGGCACCAAGGCCGTGGATGAACCGGAATTTGTCGGTGAGATGTGCAAAAGGTTTCCGGATCACGTCATTGTGGGTCTGGATGGTTTGCACGGTATGGTGGCCAAAAATGGCTGGCAGGAAGTCACTGATATCTCGGTGAAGAGCCTGGCCATGCTGTTTCAGGCTGACGGTATTGAATCTATTGTCTATACAGATATTGGCAAGGACGGCATGATGGGAGGAGTGAACCTGCATGCCACCAGAGAACTGGCAAAAAGTGTCACCGTTCCGATAATCGCGTCAGGTGGCGTCACTGATATGAGAGATATCGAAACACTGGTTGAAGCCGGTCGCAAGGTAGACGGTGGAATCTGCGGCGTGATTACAGGGCGTGCGCTCTATGAAGGTACGCTCGATCTTGCTGAGGCGATTGATTACGTGAATAACAACTAGCGTCTCGATGCAGGGTTCTCGAATGAGAACCTGCATATTTCCCGGAGAGTCTATGAATCTCGGTATCAGCATTCGTAATATGGGTCCGCAATCGTCCAGGGAAATAGTGACCGAATGTGCCGTCTGTGCCGATCAGGCAGGATTAGACTCGCTCTGGATCACCGAGCATATCGCCATCCCACCCGATGATGCCGAAGGATCGGAGGGTAGATATCTAGATCCACTGATAACCTTGTCCTACCTCGCGGCAAAAACGGAGCGAATCAAACTCGGTACAGGTGTATTGATTCTGCCCTACAGACCCCCCGTGGTGACTGGCAAACTGGTTGCGACTCTTCAGGAACTAAGCAACGAGCGAATTCAGCTTGGTGTGGGTATTGGCTGGATGAAAAGCGAATTCAGGGCGCTTGGTATTAATTTGAGAAAACGTGTCAGTGATTCAGAACGGGTACTGTCATTTCTGCTCGAAGCTTTCGATAATCATATCGTCTCACAGCACGACCAACCTTTCATATTTAGCCCAAGACCCGCAAAGCCGCCGATTATAATTGGCGGCGCAGCACCCCATGCGATAGAGCGGGCGGTCAAGTTTGGTGACGGGTGGATACCCATGGGGCTGAAGCCAGAGGTGCTGAAACCACTCGCTCAAGACTATCGAGCTCAGACCCGCGATGCCGGGTTGGCAGATCCACAGATCGTGGTGATGACAGGTTTACCTCTGCAGGATCCGGGTCGGACTCGTGATGTAATTGATACTTATCAAGAGGCTGGAGCGACCACTCTGGTTCATGGTCAACGGTACGATAAAGCCAGTCAATTACAGGATTCGATTGAGACGCTTGGGCAACTGATCTGAGATAAGCTGCTATTCAGCCCCGAAAGCGGCAATCTGTCTGCCTCGCAGCTGTTGCAGTGCAATCAGATTAGAAACCGAAATAATCTGAATCCCTGATCCCAACTTGGGTATTGCGGATTCAAGATAATCAAGAGTCGTTCGATAGGGATGACCAATGCCAATTGCAGTGCCTCTTCTTTTTGCGATTTTCACCAGTTGTTGAAATGCCTTGTCAATCTCCTCGGTAGAACGATCATTGTCCAGGAACACATCTCGACTGGCCGTCAGGATATTGTTCTCCCAGGCGATTTTTCGAGCAACTGATTTTGCTGTGGTTCTCGAATCAATAAAGAACAGGTCACGCTGTTTAAGATCGTCCATCAACCATTTCATTTGTTTGGGTTTCTGGGTCAGATAGCTGCCGGTATGATTGTTGATACCTTTTGCATGAGGCACTTGCTTAATGGCTCTGGCGATAGTCGCTCGAAATTCTGATTCACTGAGAGAATCTGTCAGACCATCCGGTCCGATTGGATGATTGGTCAGATTGGACATCGGAAGGTGAATAATAACTTCCTTTCTCGATGAATATGCTGCTTCAGAGAGTGATTCTGAGTGCTGCGTGTATGGTAAAAAGGCATAAGTAATAGACCCTGGGAGATTGATAGCTCGTCTGCCGCGGGTAACATTGTGACCCATATCATCAATGATAATTGCAATATAGGCAGTTTGATCCGCCAGAGAATCAGCGTTGGAGAGTAGGGTTAGCGCGAGGCAATAAACCAGACTGAGCCGTCTTATGATTATTATCCTTGTGGTTGAACCGGTTTCGTTGCAAGTATATTAAGTCCTTTCAACAATGTCAGCGCTTCGTTTAGCTGATAATCCAGATTTGCAAGGTCTGTCGTTTTTACTGGTGTCTCATCTTCCCCTGATTTATCGCCATTTCCATTCTGCAGGTGCTTCGGTAGGTCACGTTCCTTGATTCTGAATGGATAGCTCTTCAGCTTGGTTACCTTGGACCTGTCAACACGGATATCCGGGATAATCCCTTCTGCCTGGATCGAACGACCATTTGGTGTGAAATACAATGACGTTGTGAGTTTTATTGCCTTTTCATTGTTGAGCGGCAGGACGGTTTGTACAGATCCCTTGCCGAACGTGTTGACGCCCATGATCACCGCACGACCATGGTCCTGTAATGCACCAGCAACGATTTCAGATGCAGAGGCACTGCCTTCGTTCACTAGCACGACCATTGGGACGCCGCCGATTGAATCCGGAGTGGTTGCGCTGAATCTGAGGTCAGCATTTGACAACCGACCAGTGGTGTAAACGATTAATCCCTTATCGATAAAAATATCCGACACCTGCACAGCCGATTGCAGGACGCCACCTGGATTATTTCTTAAATCAAGTACCAGGCCCAGCAATTGACCTTCTTCCGTCAAACTGGCAACGGCTTTCTCTACCTCATCACCGGTACCACTCTGGAACTGGGCAATCCGAAGGTAGCCATAGCCGTCTTCCAGGAGCCTCTTGCGTACGCTTGCGACCTGGATGACTTCGCGGATAAGGGTTAACTGTAGAGGTATGGGTTCACTTTCTCTGGCAATCGTTATTTTCACTTCACTGCCTGGTTCCCCTCGCATGGTTTCAATTGCATCATTCAATGACATGCCTTTTACGGGGGTGTCGTCCAGCTGCAGTATCATATCACCCGATTCAATACCTGCTCTGTCAGCGGGGGTATCGTCCATTGGTGTCACGACACGGAGGAAACCACTGTCCATGGCGACTTCCAATCCCAGGCCACCGTAATTGCCAGTGGTGTTTTCCTGCAGATTGGAGAATGTTTCGCGATCAAGATAGGCGGAGTGAGGATCAAGTTGGGACAGCATGCCTTTTATGGCATTTTCGAGGAGTGTTCGATCATCGATTTCTTCCACATACGCCTCACTCACACGATTGAATACCTCGGCGAACACGCGCAGTTCATTCAGTGGCAGTCTCGGTGGTAGCTTCTCTTCGTCAGCAGGCGCTTCACTGCTTTCAGTTGCGAAACTGCTTCCCGCAAAGATGAGAAGCGCAATCGCCAGTGAATGTCTATTGAATCGTTTCATGTATCTAAATCCCCGTGTAACACCTTCTCTTTGCCTCTGCAATCGCCATAAATAGCTCAGACCGCTTTAACAGGTCGTGCATGACACCATAGTTGCGGATCCGATGGTTTGCCAGCACTGCGTATTTCAAAATATAAACCGGACTCGCGTTGACCGCCACTATTGCCAACATTAGCGATTAACTCACCAGCTGTCACCCAATCTCCAGTTTCGCGAAAGAGAACCTGATTGTGGCCGTAAAGAGACATATAGCCTTCTCCATGATTAATGATCAACAACAGACCGTAGCCACGCAGCCAGTCAGAAAAAACAACCCGGCCATAGTGAATTGAATGAACGGGTTCACCCTCGTCAGTCTTGATAAGAACACCACCCCACCGAAGTTTACCCTCGCTTCTTCTGGCGCCGAATGTTCGTATGATCTTTCCAGCAGCCGGTAAGAGCAGATTACCACGCATATTTGAGAAAGGTGCCGCGTCAGCAGAGGTAGGCAAATTCGCGATACCAGCAACAATTCGTTCCAGTAATGCTTCAAGACGTTCTCTGTCAGACTCACGTTTTTCAATGGCGTCCCCGGTTCGGCTGATTTCCTCATTTAGGGCTGCAAGGACCAGTACTTTTTGTGCCTGGACAACCAATAGACCGGATTTCTGTTCATCAAGTTGCATCTGCTGATTATTAAGAGAAAGCACCTGCGCCGTGATTTTCGTCTCAATGATGTCAAGCTCAGCAATTGTGGCCTCATAGGACTCAATCTGCTCAAGTCTTGCATGGTTAAAGTAGTCATAGTACGTCAGTATACGAGCAAGCTGGTTTGGATCTTCCTGGTTGAGAACCACTTTGAGATACTGCTGGTTCCCTAATTCGTGAGAAGCTCTGATTTGCTGAATGATGTGATCCTGCTGGATTACCTTTTGCTTATTCAGCTGATTCTGCTCGCTTGTCAGCGAGGAAAGCTTGTCCTCACTCTGGCCCAGATCTTCCTGGATCTGCTTAATCTTTTTCAGGATCTCACCAATAGATTTTTCGTTTACCTCAAGCGTATCTTCAAGATCTGATCTTTGGTTCTGCGTATTTTTCATCAGCTCTCGAAATTTGGCGATTTCTGCTCCGAGACTCTCCAGTTCCTGTTTTAACTTTTCCGGGTCGGATGACGACACTTCTGCAAAGACAGGTGTCGTCACTGCCAGTAAGAAAGTCAGAAGAAAACTGATTGTTCGTCTTCGAATTTCCTGTACCACTTTAGTCTCTCCCATTCTGCTGTTGGGTTATTTCTCTTAAACGATCAGGGATCTTCCTGTCATCTCATCTGGTTGCTCCAGTTCCATTATCTTGAGCAATGTTGGTGATATATCGCATAAGCACCCACCTGATTGTTGGAAACCTATCGCTTTATCACCGACATAGATGAGTGGCAGCAACTCCGATGTGTGGGCAGTGTGTGGTTGTCCGGTTTCATGATCACGCAACTTCTCCACGTTACCATGATCGGCGGTAATCAGGCAGTGGCCGTTTGCTTCGTGCACTGCGTTGACGATGCGATCTAGACATTGGTCAACGCATTCAACAGCCTTGATCGAAGCATCAAGGCTGCCTGTGTGTCCCACCATATCTCCATTTGCATAATTGCAGATAATCAAATCATAGTCTCGTGAAAGAATTCCACCAACAAGTTCGTCGGTGACTTCCGGCGCACTCATGGCTGGCTTGAGGTCATACGTAGTGACCCCAGGCGACGGTACCAGCTTTCTTGTTTCACCCTCGAAAGGCTTTTCGCGCCCACCCGAAAAGAAGAAAGTGACGTGAGCATATTTTTCGGTTTCGGCGAGTCTCAGCTGGGTCTTGCCCAGTGAAGAAACATACTCGCCCATACTGTTGCGCAATGAAACCTTTTTGAAAGCACAGTCTGTATTGATGTCAGCCGCGTATTCAGTCAACATCACAAAGTTTGACAGTCTGGGTCGAAACGAGCGTTTGAAATGATCAAAATGGTCATCAACAAATGCGCGCGTTATCTCCCTGGCCCGGTCAGCCCGAAAGTTCATGAACAGAACCGCGTCACCATCTTTAATGGTTACGACCGAATTGTTGATCATGATTGCTGTTGCCTGCACAAATTCATCAGACTCATCTCGGTCGTAGGCTGCTTTAAGTGCAGTTACAGGGCAGTCATAGCGGAATTCGGCTTCTGCTGATGCGAGGAGGTTGTAGGCCGATTCAATTCGTTCCCATCGGTTGTCTCTGTCCATTGCATAGTATCGGCCAATGATTGAAGCAATCCCGCCGGTGGACTTAAATTCCTGTGAGAGTGACTCGAGATGAGACTGCATGTCTGCAAGGGAGGTTGAAGCCGAGCGTGGTAGCACATCTCGACCGTCCAGGAATGCATGAACATAGACCTGTCTGACGCCAGTTTCGAAAGCCAGTTTAACTGCAGCCCTGATGTGATCCTCGTGACTGTGAACACCACCAGGAGACAGTAATCCGAAGATATGGAGTGCTTTGTTCGATGTCGTCAGGGTTGTAAGGGTTTTATTGAAAATGTTGTTTTCAGAGAAACTTCCGTCAGCGATGGCCTTTGTGATTCGAGTGAAGTCCTGGTTTACCACCCGGCCTGCACCCAGATTCATGTGACCTACTTCCGAATTTCCCATCTGACCTGGCGGCAAACCCACATCGAGTCCTGACCCGGAAATCAGGCAGTGTGGCTGATTGCGCCACAGATTGTCCCAGACAGGGCTGTTTGCCAGAGAGATTGCGTTGGTGTCCGTTTCGTCTCGATATCCCCAACCGTCTAATACAATCAGGACGTACGGAGTTTTACCAGTCATTTTGTCTGCTGCCTGGGATTTAAAAACTGAATTCTAACGGTATCGCCGCGACGAGAGAATGGGCGGGCGGGAACATTTTTGGTGTATACTGCGCGACTTCAAATTTTTAGGTCCAACAAAAGCAATATGTTCACACAGATTTTCGAGTTTATCGGTAATCATCCGTACCTGGTCGGTGTTCTTGTCCTGCTGATAGTGGCATTTGTGATTAACGAGGGTAAGCAGGGTGGAGCGTCGATCAGCACCAGTAATCTGGTCAGCCTGGTGAATCGCGAAGGGGCCATTGTTCTGGATATAAGGGACAAAAAGGAGTTCGGTCAGGGCCATATCGCCGAGGCATTGAATATTCCCATGGGTAGTTTCGATCAGCGTGCCAATGAACTTGAATCAAAAAAAGATAAACCTGTTGTTGTGGTTTGCAAGATGGGGCAGCAGTCCAGTACGGTTGGTCGGAAACTGAAGGCTCTTGGATTTGAAAATGTCAGGAGACTCTCTGGTGGCATGTCCGAATGGACTGCGTCTAATCTGCCTGTTGTGAAAAGCTAGAAATGAGCGTTGAAACCAGGAAAGTGGTGATGTATACGACACGTTCGTGTCCCTTTTGTTTGCGAGCCAAGGCGCTGTTGCATCAAAAAGGTGTGATATACGACGAGATAAAGGTGGACTTCAGCCGGGAACAGAGGCAGGAGATGGCCCAAAGAGCCAGAGGCTACAGCGTACCTCAGATCTGGATTGGTGATAATCATATTGGTGGTTGTGATGAGTTATTTGTTCTTGAAAGAGAGGGAAACTCGACAACCTGTTAACCTTTTAATTGGAGTAATAGATGAGCGAACAAGACGATAATCCTGAGGTTGGCGCAACGGAAGAAAATCAGGCGCAGTTTTCACTGCAACGAATTTATGTGAAAGATGCATCTTTTGAGTCTCCCAAAGCACCAGATTGCTTTCGTGGTAATTGGCAACCAAAAATCAATCTTGAGTTGAACTCTCGTCATGCGATTATGGAAAATGACCTGTATGAGGTTATCCTGAATGTCACTGTGACGTCTCGTAATGATGAAGACGAAGTCGTTTATTTGACTGAGGTTCAACAGGCAGGAATTTTTCTGATCAAAGGATTGGACGATGCAGCGCTCGCCCGGACACTGGGTAGTTTTTGCTCCAGTGTGCTTTTCCCGTATGCCCGTGAAGCGATCGATACCCTGGTAACGAAAGGAAGTTTTCCAGCGTTGATGCTGGCACCGGTTAACTTTGATGCTATCTACGAAGAAAGCCTTAAGCAGCAGCAGGCTAAGGCCACGATTCAGTAACGGAATTCAAACCGAGGTCTTAAACCCGTGCTGATGCCAAGCCTCGTACACAATCACTGAGACTGCATTGGCAAGATTCAGGCTGCGGCTGTCCGGTAACATGGGAATCCTGATTTTCTGACGCGATGGTAGTGCATCCAGGATTTCATCCGGTAAACCCCTGGTTTCAGGTCCAAAGAGGACCAGATCGTTAGGTTTATAGCTGATGTCGGTATAGGCTGTCTCGCCTTTGGTTGTTATGGCGTAGATCGTGCCAATATTGAGGCTTATCAGAGCTTCATAATTCCGATGGACCTGTATCTCTGCCCACTCATGGTAATCAAGACCGGCGCGTCGCAGACGTTTATCGTCGATTCGGAATCCCAGAGGTTCCACCAGATGCAGTCTTGCACCGGTATTAGCACAGAGACGAATAATATTTCCTGTATTAGGGGGTATTTCTGGTTCATACAAAGCGACGTTCAGCACTTTCTCTCCTTGGTTATCCAGGGAACGCCCTTAACCCGTTGCTTGAGCTGCGTTGGTCTACACTTCTAATTGAACTGTCGATAAATGACGGAGTTTATCACTAACTCAACCGGACGATATTTCGCCGTTAATACGCTAGAGATTGTTTTGTGCTCAGGATTAAATAGTTTTGGGATTGTCGAAGTTGTTCATGAAGAAACCGAAACTAGGGCTGTTGGGGGTCGAGGAAAAAAAGTTTATGCCGTGATCAGCATGAAAGACTAGTTACGCGATATTGTATCGACACTGAAGGAACCAGGCCTAGATCTAAAATCTGCCGGGATCAGTGAGTGGACAGTGAGAAACATCATCAATCTGTTATATGAAGATTCAGGTGGTGTTGCTCTTCTTCGAACGCGGAATTCCAACGGGACAATTAACCTGAGTGATGAAGGCAATCTCTGTTTAACCCACCATATTTAATCCGGGATATCAATGTTAGAGAACGATGACGATACCATGCGGCATAATTATAGATGGGTGCAAGTCTGTTGCCATGCCACTCATCGGAATTACAGATCAAGATCATTGATTTTGCGTGTCAGCGTATTTCTACCCCAGCCCAATAGAATGGCGGCATCGTTTTTCCTGCCTCCTGTTTGCTTGAGTGCTGTATCGATCATTATGCGTTCAAACCTTGGCAAAGCGGTTTTCAACAGTCCGGTCTCTCCGGGTTTTTGCTGCGACAGTTTTCGGCTTGCCCAGGTACGCAGAGATTTCTCCCAGTTCTCGCTGCGGTGGCCCTGCTCTTTCTCCTGTAACAGTTCAGGGGGCAGGTCATCGACGACAATATCATTTCCGGTCGCCATGACAGTAATCCAACGGCAGAAGTTCTCGAGTTGCCTGACGTTGCCGGGCCAGGGCAGATTGCTGATGAAATTCATCGCCTGACGCGTCAGTGTTTTTGATTCTTCATTGAGCTCCTCCGCTGCTTTTGCCAGAAAGTATTTGGCGAGCAGTGGAATATCTTCCTGACGTTCTCTTAGTGTGGGAATGTGGATGCGTATAACATTCAGCCTGTGATACAGATCTTCTCTGAACCTGTTCTGAGAAACCAGATCTTCGAGATTTTGATGTGTGGCAGCAATGATTCTTACGTCTGCCCTATGGGCTTCATGTCCACCGACACGATAGTATTCACCGTCAGACAGGACACGAAGCAAGCGTGTTTGAGTCTCTGCTGGCATGTCACCGATCTCATCAAGAAAGAGTGTACCGCTATTTGCCTGTTCAAATCGCCCCTTTCTGGTTTGGGTAGCTCCGGTAAAAGCGCCTTTTTCGTGGCCAAACAGCTCTGATTCAATAAGGTCTTGAGGAATCGCCGCCATGTTCAATGCGAGAAACGTTTTGTCTGATCTTGGGCTGTGTTTGTGCAAGGCCTGTGCTACCAGCTCTTTGCCTGTACCTGATTGGCCATTAATCAGTACGGTTACGTTGGACTTCGACAGCCTGCCAATCGCCCGGAAAACCTCCTGCATGGCAGGCGCTTTACCAATGATTTCGGAGTTAAAGCTAACCTCAGTTGTAGTTGGTGCAGGCTCTGATTGTTGGTGATGCTCAACAGCTCGCTTGACAATAGCGACTGCTTCGTCGACCTCAAAGGGCTTGGGGATATATTCAAACGCTCCACCCTGAATGGAAGACACTGCGCTTTCCAGATCTGAATGAGCCGTCATGATAATAACGGGAATGTCAGGATATCCCCGTTTGATCCTTGTCAGAAGATCAAGACCATCAATCCCTGGCATTCTGATATCAGACACAATGGCATGAGGAGGGTTGGCGTTAATGTCAGAAAGCAGATTTCGACCATTCTCGTAACAGGTTACGTTTAGTCCTGCTTGAGTAAGGGCTTTATCAAGCACCCAGCGAATGGATCGCTCATCATCGACGATCCAGATATTTGTTTCTGCACTCATAGCGACGGCTCCAATGGAAGAAAGATAGAAAAAACGGTATCACCAGCCTCACTTTCAAATTCGATAAACCCGTGGTGCTGATGAACTATCGACTGTGCAACAGACAGACCTAATCCGCTACCTTCGGATCTACCGCTAATCATGGGGTAGAAGAGATGATCTCTGAGGTCTGGCGGGATCCCCGGTCCGTTATCCTTTATATCGAGCCTGACGACGACTTTATGTTGCCGGGTACCGATAATGTATTGACGTTCAATTCTGGAAGCAAACTGCAGGCTGGGAGATTGGGTCTCCGCCAGGCTTTGCATGGCATTTCGGGCGATGTTGAGGAAGACTTGCACCATCAATTCCGCATCAACGTTCAGTTCCGGGATGCTTGGATCGTAGGCCCGGTAAATCGTAATCGGTGGATCCGACTCGAGTTCAATCAGCTTTCTGACTCGTTCCAACACCTCATGGATATTGACCAGGCTGGGGTTTGGCATGATTTTTGGCCCAAGTAAGCGATCAACCAGGGACGTCAGCCTATCGGTCTCATCGATAATGATATCGGTATACTGATCCAACTGGTTGTCATCAAATTCTCTCGCCAACAGTTGTGCTGAACCGCGAATACCACCCAGAGGGTTCTTTATTTCATGGGCCAGTCCGCGAATCATTTGTCGTGTAATTTCCTGGTGTGATGCAATGGTTTCGTCCCGATCAATTCTCAGATATCGGTCGAGAGGATAGAGTTCGATAAGCAGGCGGATTGAATCTTCGTCATTGATTGGTGTCACCGCGTAATCACAGGTAATCGAGTGGCCCGTAATCAGATCGAGTTTCACTTTCCGTCGTGTATACAGCTGCCCTGTATCCAGTGCTTCAAGCAGAATTGTTTCAAGCTCATCTGTATTCAGCAGGATGTCGGAAATATGCTGGTTGATTGCTCGTTTGCCCGAGATCTCAAGCAGGTTTTCTGCAGATTGGTTGATGAAGCACAACGTCAATTGCTGGTCTACAGAAAGAACAGAAATGCTCAGATTGTGTAATATCTGTTCTGACATATCCGGCATTAATCCAACGGGATGATTGAGAATTTAGTCACAATTTTGGTTATTCACGGCCTTTTGTTAGCAATAACCAAACCACAATGTAAGGGATCCTGTTTACAAGGGTTTAGCGAGTATGAGTATAAGCAATGTAGCTTAGAATTGCACCAATATAGTGCGACTAGGCTAGTTTGAGGTGCGGGACTGGTTTATCTGTGTATGTTGGACGGAGTGCCTTAAGATGGTCACGCTGACACTGGCGCTGGATTTCAGCACCTTCCCCGATTGGCTATCGATGATTTGCAATTGCAGTTGATGGGTACCTCGATCGAGATTATTCAAGGTAAAGGCGCCACTCTTGGTCGACTGCGCAACCGAGCCATCGACGAGTAGCTGTAGGCTGTGATTGGACTGTAAATTGGGTGACATCTCATAGAGAACCTGCAAGGTGCCAGCATTTGTGCGAATGGTATCGTTGGGTGCTGGGCTGGTAATCAGCAGTGTTTTGTAGCCTGGCGGTTTCTTTTTGAGTTTTAAATCAGGTTTTGACTGGAATTTGGGTATTCCTTCTGATTTTATATAGTTAACAGGTTCCTCAACTTCAACCTCGGTAGCGTTCTCAGGTGCCTGATCTGTATAGATAGTATTGCCGTCTGCGTCGCGGGTTTTGTAAATTTTGTTCTCGGCGGAAAGAACAATCAGGGGCAGGCATATCAGAAGACCCAAAAGAAATTGTTTGATTGATAATCGCATGTTGACCAGATCAATGGACTTGTGGTCATTTTGGACCAGAAACAGGCAAAAGCAAAAGTCATTGGGATAAGATAAGCCTCATCTGCTACCAGATGAGGCTTATGTTGCTTTCTACGGCTGACTACATCTGAAATTAAGTGGGCCTAGACACTGTAGTACATATCAAACTCAATTGGATGAGTCGTTGAATTCAAAGCCTGTACTTCTTCCATCTTCAGATCAATGTATCCATCAATTGCAGAATCGGTAAATACACCGCCTTCTGTGAGAAAAGCACGGTCAGCATCAAGATTCTCAAGGGCCATTTCCAGAGATGAGCAGACTGTTGGCACATCTGTCAGCTCTTCAGGTGGCAAGTCATACAGATCCTTATCCAATGGTCCGCCTGGATCAATCTTGTTCTTAATCCCGTCGAGTCCAGCCATTAGCATGGAAGCGAACATGAGGTAAGGATTCGCCGTCGGATCACCAAATCGCACTTCAACGCGCACGCCTTTGGGGCTCCCTCCCTGAACATATGGGATACGAATTGAGGCAGACCGGTTGCGAGCCGAATAGACCAGCAACAACGGTGCTTCAAATCCAGGCACCAGTCTTTTGTAGGAATTCGTTGATGCATTTGAAAAGGCGTTTAATGCCCTTGCGTGCTTGATAATGCCGCCGATATACCAGAGTGCTTCCTGGGAAAGATTGCCGTAACCATCACCTGCAAAAACGTTTGTATCGCCTTTAAATATGGACTGGTGACAATGCATGCCGTTACCGTTGTCGCCGACCAGTGGTTTTGGCATGAAGGTCGCAGTCTTACCGTAGGCATAGGCGACATTGAGGACGCAGTACTTATAAATCTGTAACTCATCCGCTTTGGTTGTCAGTGAATTAAATCGCGCACCGATTTCCGCTTGACCTGCTGTGCCGACCTCGTGGTGATGAAGTTCTATGGTGACTCCCATAGCTTCCATCGCGGCACACATTGAATTGCGAATATCGAGCATCGAGTCAACAGGAGGCACCGGGAAATATCCGCCTTTGATACCAGGGCGATGTCCAAGGTTGCCACCATCAAAAGTGGCATCGGTCATCCAGGCTGCTTCTTCGGATTCGATCTCATACATTGCGCCACTCATGGTGGACTTGTATTTCACATCATCAAATACGAAGAACTCGGCTTCTGGTCCGAAAAAGGCAGTGTCACCAATACCAGTTGATGCCAGATAAGTTTCTGCTCGTTTGGCGGTTGAACGCGGGTCCCTTTCATAGCCCTGCAATGTGGTTGGTTCTACAATATCGCAGCGGAGATTGATCGTGGTTTCTTCAGTGAAAGGATCGACGATCGCAGTATCGTCATCAGGCATTAAGATCATGTCTGATTCGTTGATTGCTTTCCAACCGGCAATGGATGAGCCATCAAACATCGCGCCGTTTTCAAAAAACTCGCTATTGATAATGGCAGCGTTATTGGTTACATGTTGCTCTTTTCCGCGTGGGTCGGTGAACCTGAGATCCACCCACTTCGCATTGTTATCTTTTATTAATTGCAGAGTTCTCTCTGACATTATGTCCTCCGTATGGTAAACCGAGAATGGCCCGGAACAAGTCCGGGTGACGTTATTGGTGCAATTAGAGACAGCAAAGAATATGCCATCAGAGAAGAAAGATAAACCCTTGTTTTACTGGGTCTTCAGAGAGATTCACAAGCACCAACCGCACAGTATTGGTGCGTAATTGGGGTGGCGGGTATTGTGATAGTGCAGAAGAAGATAACTCAGCAGACTTTTATTCTGATGAAGATTTCCCCGTCACTGCTTTCTGAATGGAGGATCTCGTGTTGATTGATACGGCACCAGGCCGGAACGTCATTCAAGGCACCCGGGTCTGTGCAGATCACCGTTAAAATGTCACCAGTCTTTAGCTCTTTGATTTTATTCTGGGTACGAATAACCGGCAGCGGACACAACAAACGTCGGGCATTGAGTTCGTACTCAGACATGCCAGTTCCGAGTAATGTCTGCCGTTGAAATCGGTTGGATTAGCTCTCTGCTGGTATCACCCGCTGGTGTTCTGATTTCCACTTCTACCTGATGGGCATCACGACCCTGACCGTAGCGAGCGACGATTGCAGCTGCAAGGATAATATCTGCTTCTGTCGGTTTTCCGTCGATAATGGCCAGAGGCCCGTTGTGAGAAACAGTTTCGAGGCTGATGTATTCATTGCGATAACCTGCCAGATATCGACTTTCACCTTCTTCCCGACTGATAATGATTTTGAAGTTGGGTTTCGGGCGAAGGTGTCGACCCACTTTTAGCAGCATAATGTCGTCAAGTTCATAATCTCGTGCTCCTCGCGAAGCCCAGAGATCAGCAAGCTTGCTGGAGTAGGATTTGTCTGTCAGGAAACAGCAACCCCCGGCTGGTTGAGAGTAATCGGAAAACCCCAACTCATTTGCGAGTGCTATCTGTGGTTTGCGGTTTCTGCCATGGAAGTCATACAGTTGTTCCCGGATTACCCAGCCCTGTCGTTCCGGTCGGGTTTCAGGCAGATTCTTTGCACATAGGGGTCTGAGTAACAGATCATCTGCACCGGATTCCCTGGCCACAATCGGCATGGTCTCTTTTCGTTGTGACTTGGGTCTTTGACCGACCACCTCGCCGGTAATGATGAAGTCGAACTGGTTCTCCTCCAGCCAGCCTTGTGCTTTGTGGACCATGAAGATCTTACAATCAAGGCAGGGATTGAGATTTTGGCCGTAGCCGTGCTTGGGGTTGATGACGATGTCTTTGTATTCCTCAATGATGTCGATAATATGGAGTTTGATCCCCAGCTGTTCTGCGACCCAAAGGGCATTGTTTCGTTTCTCTTTGTGTCTGTCTTTTTTACGGATTGCGTGAGTGTGTCCTTCAACACAGAATCCTGTGTAAAAGTTGATCCCTTCGACATGAATTCCCTGATCCTGGACTACCTTGGTTGCCAGCATGGAATCCAGTCCACCGGAAATCAGGGAAACTGCGCGTCGCCTTTGAGTCGTTGTGGTCATGGCTTCGAATTTTAGTAGGAGCTGAGTTGAAACGCGGCGCGGATTATATCCTATTGTAAAAGTTTGTGGTGACCTGGCTGATCGACCTTTAATCCCAGGGCCGCTTATGTATAATGCCGCGTCTTCGTCAGGGACTCACCGTAATTACACCCATGATCGGGAAACTTCGAAATATCGCCATTATTGCCCATGTTGATCACGGTAAAACCACGTTGATTGACAAATTACTGCAACAGGCTGGTGCGTTGCAACGTGGCGAGGAACAGGTCGAAAGGCTACTCGACTCAAATGATATTGAGAAAGAACGCGGGATCACTATCCTCGCCAAGAATACGGCAATAGAATGGCGTCAGCATCGGATCAATATTGTCGACACGCCGGGGCATGCGGATTTTGGCGGTGAGGTAGAGCGAATTCTCTCTATGGTGGATTCGGTGTTACTGATTGTCGATGCGGTAGATGGACCCATGCCACAAACCCGTTTTGTCACCAGCAAGGCGTTTGCGAACGGGCTGAATCCGATTCTCATGGTCAACAAGATTGATCGGGACGGTGCGCGTCCGGACTGGGTGGTCGATGAGGTTTTCGAGTTGTTTGACCGACTGGGTGCGAATGAGAAGCAGCTGGATTTTCCTGTGGTGTATGGATCTGCTATTGAAGGCAGAGCAGGATTAGCAATCGATGCGATTGAAAGTGACATGAGCTGTCTGCTGCAAACCATCCTGGATCATGTCCCTGCCCCTCGGGTTGACATTGATAAGCCATTTCAAATGCAGATCAGTGCTCTGGATTATTCTAGTTACGTGGGTGTTATTGGCCTCGGGCGAATTGAACGAGGAAGGCTCAAGAAAGGTGCTCAGGTCGTGGTGGTATCTGCCGAGGGGGAGACGCGAAAAGGGAGAGTACTGCAGGTGATGGGTCACCAGGGGCTTGAGAGGGTCGATGTCGATGAGGCCGGTGCCGGGGACATCGTCTGCATAACGGGGATCGAAGCGTTGAAGATATCGGATACCTTGTGTGATCCTAATAATGTGCTGGCCCTGCCACCACTGGTGGTTGATGAACCCACCATCTCCATGACCTTTCAGGTCAATACATCACCTTTCGCTGGTCAGGAAGGCAGATATGTTACCAGCCGTACTATCAAGGAGCGGCTGGAAACAGAACTGATTCACAATGTCGCATTGCGGGTTGAAGCAACAGATTCCGCAGATCGATTCAAGGTATCCGGCAGGGGTGAACTGCACCTGGCGGTACTGATCGAAAATATGCGCCGCGAGGGATTTGAGCTGGGCGTTTCACGTCCCGAGGTCATCATCAGGGAAGTTGACGGCAAGAGGCTTGAGCCTTTCGAAAATGTTCTGCTCGATGTTGAAGAGGCGCATCAGGGTGCGGTCATGGAGGAGATGGGCAGGCGCAAAAGCATACTCGCGAATCTGATGCCGGATGGGAAGGGCCGGGTTCGCATTGAATATATAATTCCAAGTCGCGCATTGATTGGATTTCGTTCAGAATTTCTGACCATGACATCAGGTACCGGGATACTGACCAGTGTTTTTTCGCATTATGATGATGAGATCAGTCAGGAAGTAGCGGGAAGGGGTAATGGGGTGCTGGTCAGCATGGCAACGGGTAAAAGTCTGGCGTTCGCGCTCTTTAATCTGCAGGCACGGGGTCGCATGTTTATTGATCCGAACCAGGAAGTATACGAAGGTCAGATTGTGGGGCTGCATTCCCGTGGTAATGACCTGGTGGTGAATCCGCTAAAAGGTAAGCAGCTGACCAACATAAGAGCTGCCGGGAGCGATGAAGCGGTAATTCTAAACTCGCCAATTCGGCATAGCCTGGAGCAGGCGATTGAGTTTATCGATGACGATGAACTCGTTGAAGTCACCCCGAAGTGCATTCGTATTCGCAAGAAATTGCTGACCGAAAACTTGAGAAAACGGGCAAGCCGAGACAAGGTTGCGTAGACTGTAAACACAGATAGGAAAGCCCAGCGATGTTACCACTTTATCCAGAGATCAAACCCTACGCGAGACACATGGTTGAGGTAGGTGATACTCACCAGATATATGTCGATGAGAGTGGCACAGCGGAAGGCATACCGGTTCTGTTTGTTCATGCCGGGCCTGGTTCAGGTTGTGAATATGACAGTCGATGCTTTTTCAATCCGGAAAAGTACCGAATCATCCTGTTCGATCAGCGAGGAGCTGGTCGGTCAACACCCCATGGTGATTTGACGAACAATACAACCACCAAGCTGGTTGAGGACATAGAGAAAATTCGCGAGTTTCTCAACATTGACAGGTGGATGCTGTTGGGTGGGGGCTTTGGCGCACTTTTAAGTCTGGTTTATGCAGAAACCCATCCCGGATCGGTTCTGTCTCTGGTGATGAGAGGTACCTTTCTTGGTCGAGAGAGCGACATCAAGTGGTTGTATCAGGATGGTGCGAGTCGTTTCTATCCCGATCATTGGGAAGACTTTGTTGCACCCATACCCGAAAGCGAACGAGGCGACCTGGTTACCGCCTACAAAAAGTTACTTGATGAACCAAATGAGTTGGCACGAATGGCCGCTGCGAAAGCATTTTCTCGTTGGGAGGCGGATTGCTCGACGATTCATCCGAACACCAGGTTAATTAAACATATGATTAATCCTCATCGTGCCCGGGCACGATCAAAGATCGGCCTGCACTATTTTGTGAATGGTTGTTTCGTTGAGGAGAATCAGATCATCAATAACATTGAAGCCATACAGAACATCCCAGGTATAATTGTCCACGGTCGTTACGACATGATGTGCCCATTAGACAATGCCTTCGCATTGCATGAAGTCTGGCCGATATCGCAACTGTTTATTGTACGAGAAGCTGGTCATTCTGCCACAGAGCCTGCTTTGATTGACGCCTTGATTCGTGCCACCAGAGACATGTCCCTGAGGTTTGAAGCAGATTTCGGTGTCTAGCCATCCAGGCCATCTCAGCCCCCGATCCGGGAGCAACATCTGAATGCGAGCCCTGATCCAAAGAGTCGCCTCAGCCAGTGTGGTTGTCGACAACCTGCCGATTGGTGAAATCGACCGAGGTATCCTCTTGTTGCTCGGTGTGCAAAAACACGACAATGAAAAGGCGGCAGAAAAACTGCTCAGCAAGGTTCTCGCCTACCGCATCTTCCCAGACAACAACGGTCACATGAATCTCAGCCTGAGCGATATTGATGGGGAGTTACTGATTGTTTCTCAGTTCACCATTGCGGCAAATACAAAGAAGGGACTCAGGCCGTCATTCTCCTCTGCTGCACCACCAGAAAAAGCCGAAGCCTTGTACAAGTACGTCGTTGACGTTGCCAATGAAAGCTGTCGTCATGTTGCAACAGGCAGATTTGGTGCAGACATGCAGGTGAGTCTCGTCAACGATGGACCGGTGACGTTTCTGCTGGAGGTTTGATAAAGTCAGAGGGTGCATAGGCTATGCCCGGGCTTCATCCAAATGCCCGGTTCCCCATTCGATGGCGTTTGTTAGAATTTGCCTAAACGCGTCATTGTTCCAGGCACCACGGAAGTGAAGTGGGACCACATGTTCAGGATCAATACTATTATCGACAGTTACCTGAACATTGGTCGTTGGACTATGGCAATGTCCCGATGCGAAATAGGCGACGGCTCCCTTGCCGACCTGACGAACGTAGCCTAATGCCCTTTTCTTGCCATCGGGCAGGAGTGTTGTGTCTTCACCGTAAATTTCCGCCACGTACTGGGGCGCTTTGATATCGGTTGTGGTTAACAGTACCTGCGTATCTGGATGGAGGACTTCAATCATGTACGGTTCGTCCTGGATTTGAAATGATGCGGGTAGACCACGGGTAAGCGGGTGATCTGCATCGTCCACATTTATAGTGAATTCACGAATCGGTGGATGGGTCAGAAAGAAGGATCCCAGAGCTTCATGATATGACGTCTTAACCCACCGGCGCATACCCTTATCTCCCACACGAACTGCCTTGCCGCCGGAACTGCCATGAAGGGCCAACCATCGACCACCTTCATTCATCCAGTCCTGAATCACGCCAGTCTGATCATCATCAGCATAAGGGCCCGCTGTGTAGGTAATGAGAAACTGACAGTCACAGATCCATTTGTCGCAGTCGGTAAAGTCGTTACTCACTGTCACATGGACGTCTTCATTGGACTGTAACGCCTGCAAGATCTGCACTCTGGCGTAATCCATGTCGTGTCCAGCGTGTTGACCAGGTGGGAAACCTCCAGCCACCAGGTGGACTCGGATTGGTGTTGTCATCTGAAACTCCTCAGTTGTTGTATAGATGCTGGATTCTGTTCAGCCTGTTCATGGTAGTGTGATCCTTCTTATTCGGCAAGTAGGTTGATTCAGCTAATTTAATGTTTTTATATGATTGCCGGGTCAAGGCTGGTACTAAGTAAGTTTACTGATCTGGCAGGTGTCAGCGAGATTAAACTAAATGATTATGTTTGTGGCGTCGAGGGTATCCCAACAGTTTCACTAGGGGGCCGAGCTGGTTCAGAGAGATATCATTCATTCAGAAAAATAAAGTAAACTGAAACTGAATCTTAAGCTGAGGAAAATACAATGGCAGAAATACACAGTCATGCCAGCGAGCACTCAGATGATGTTGTCGCAGCACCAGGGCCGGAACTGGAGGCACTGGCGATGGTCAATGCCTATCAGGATGCCTGGAATACACGGAATCTGGAGGGTATGGATGCAACGTTTCACTTCCCTCATGTGCGCATTGCCAGTGGTCGAATCCACGTTCTGGAAGAGCCAATGTCCCGTTCACCATCTTTTTTTGAGAAATTTGTCGAGGCTACTGACTGGCACTACAGCCTCTGGGACTATCGTCGTGCGGTGCAGAGTACAGATGACAAGGTACACTTTGCGGTTCAGTTCACTCGTTATCGGGAGGATGACTCTGTAATTGGTCATTACCCTTCTCTCTGGATAGTAGCCAGGATAGATGGGCGGTGGGGAGTTCAGGCACGTTCGAGTTTTGCTCCATAAGGTTTGAGCGAGAATCCGTTATGCTATCGAAATCTGCTGAGCCTGATTGATACTGGCAGGACGACCGCAGAATTCTTCTCTGGTCATTGCCAGCATCAAATCCATGTCTTCTGAATTCACCCAGACTCTTTCCCCTGCTTCAGTGAGACAGGACAGGTGGGCGATGGCAGGTCCGTCGGCGCCATACATGACGGTGTAGGATTCTATGGCGACTGCGCCTGTAAATTCCGGCAGGCAGGTTCGGGCGGGGAGGGCATCGATTTGTTCCTGGACATTCTCTCTCCTGTAGTCTACTTCGGGCGGTAGTCCTGAATAGAGACCCTGCGCAGATTTGTAAAGGTTCCCTCCATTGCCTGTGACCAGACCTTTCTTTTCAGGTTCCTCCCGGAGGAGTTCAACCATTCGAGCGATGCTGTGCATTACGTAATTATTGAGTGGTCCGCCGCCGAACGTGAGTCCGCCGGTGACCGTAAGCGGTCGCTCCTCGGACAGTCCCAGCTCTTTTGCCGCGACTTGCACGGCCGATGGAAAACAGCTGTACAGGTCGACATGATCCAGCTGCCCGGGATTGGTCCTGGTCAGTTCGAACATTCGTTGCCCGACAAAGCGAATGGCAGGAGATGTGTAGAAGTTGTCCCTGACTGAAGCTGAGAAGTGATCCCGACCTTCGACACCTGCGTGAAGATAGACCCATTTGGACTCAGGGATTCCCAGTGATCGTGCTCTTTGAACGGAACACATGATCAGTGCGCCACCCATATCCACAGCATTGTTCGAATTCATGAGTTTTGTGTAGGGAAAACTGATGGGGCGGTTGGTTGATGAGGGTGTTCGAATCTCTTCTGCGGAAACCTTGTTTTTAATCCATGCATTGGGATTGGCTGTTGCCACATCGCTGAACCTTGCCCAGAGTTCAGATATACGTCTCAGATGTTCATCAATGGCCTCGCCCCTGTTAAAGCGAATCGCATTGTCGTACATGGGATACACCTGAATTGCCTGACTGATACCCCTGGCAATCTCATAATCGTGATGTTCAGGCATCTGGGACTGGCCGAACAGAACATCGTAGCTGCCCGGCAAATCTCGAAACGGGACCTGTTTGCCTGCTTTTCGCAGCTTAGCCAGCGTGTAGCCTACTTCTGCACCGGTAACCAAGGCCAGGTCGATACTTCCGCTCAATACGTCCTCTGCGGTTGCATTCATCATCACCTGGTTGTAATTACCACCGTACAGAGTGCCGACCAACTGTGCCCGGGGAGAGCCAATAGTTTCAGCAATGTATTTGGCCGGATTCTCATAGGTCCAGAATCCTCTGATAACACGAACTGATTGCACTTTGTCCAGGAGTCTGACGGTTGTGTCTTCTTCTGCCTGACGACAGGCCCGGAGCATCAGGTCAATCGGCTCGACGACATCATTGAGATCACGCATCCGATGTTGTAGTTGAGCGACGCCAACGATAATGGGAGTGTTAGGATTCATATATAAACAGCCGCAACAGAAAAGTTTCGTCTACTTTTTACTACACTCAGTGCTCGCGCTTCAATAGCTGTAGTGTTGGATCTCTCCTGGTACATAAGAGGATACTTGATTCAGGCCAGGTTTGCTTTTTGAAGTGGCTGTCCGGTCGACTAGTTTGTGGTTTCCGGTTTCTTAGTCACCATTGAGAATATGATTCCCAACTCGAACAGTATCCACATAGGTAGTGCCAGCAGTAGCTGAGAGATTATGTCTGGTGGGGTCAGCAGCATACCGACAACAAAACAACCGACAATTATGTAGGGGCGTTTCTTTCTCAAGCTATCGACATCGCTCGCTCCTGTCCACACGAGGAGAACCGTAGCGATAGGAATTTCAAACGCGATTCCAAAGGCGAAGAACAACTTCAGTACAAAATCCAGATACCGATTAATATCGGTCATGATGGTTACGCCATCCGGTGCTACGCTGGTAAAAAAGCTGAATACGAGAGGGAACACAACGTAGTAAGCGAAGGCGATTCCGGCATAAAACAGAATAATGCTGGAGACAAGCAGAGGCAGCGCAATTCGTTTTTCGTTTTTGTAAAGGCCAGGTGCAACGAAACTCCAGAGTTGATGAAGGATATATGGGATCGCAATAAAGATAGCGAGTACCAGGGAGAGCTTGAAGGGAGTCAGAAATGGTGAAGCGACTTCCGTTGCGATCATTGACGTGCCTTCCGGTAGATAAGCACGCAGTGGTTTCGAAATGTATACGTAGATTTCGTTGGCGAAATAAAATAACGGGAAGAAGATAACCAGTACTGAAATGATGCTGCGTAGAAGACGTGAACGCAGCTCGATTAAGTGCTCAATTAACGGCTGGCCTTCATCCTCCTGATTCTGATTGCTTTGGTCCGTCACTATCCTGGTCTGGGTTGTTGGAGGTTAGAGGATTATTTGTAGATTGCTTGATATCGGTGATGGTACTGTCGGCTTCATGAATTGCGTTTTCGATCTGTTGTTTCGTGTCACCAAAGCCGCCCATTAGTACTTCATCATTGATTTGTCGCCGAATCTCGTCTGCACCAATTTCTTGCTCGATTTCGGTTTTTATTTTTGTGAAACTTCGTCTGAGCCGACCTATCCATAGCATAAGGGTGCGCACTGCCTCCGGTAGTCGATCAGGCCCAACCACCAGCAGCGCAACAGCGCTGACCAGGAGCAGCTCCGGAAAGCCAATATCAAACATGCGAAGTTAGGATTCTTTCTTAGCTTCGACTTTTTCTGAAGCGTCAGGTATCGGATTTGGTTCGTCAGCTTCCAGTTTTGGTTTGTCCTCATCCTGATCCCGATCCATTGCTGTTCGAAATCCCTTGATGGCTGAACCAAGATCACTTCCAAGAGACTTCAATTTGGTGGTGCCAAATAAGAGCAGCACGATGACCGCGATGATAATAAGTTCTGTTACGCCAAAAGACATATTTGCTCTCCGTTAATTTCCACGGGCTGCTTTTTCAACCAGCCCTGAGGTGCCAAATCGACTGTTAAGTTCTTCCAGCAACTCGTTTGTATCAATGTTCAGGTGACTTAGCATCACCAGTGAGTGAAACCAGAGATCTGCGGTCTCTTTGATGACCTCACTTCTCGCTTCTTCCTTGTTCATAGTCGCTGCGTTCATAGTCGCTGCATCTTTCGCGGTTAGCATTGTTTAGACCGCTTCCTCGCCGACTTTCTCCAGTATTTTATTTATGCCTGCCTGGTGTAACCCTGCAACGTAGGATGAGTCAGGATCGGCTTGTTCGCGCTGTTCCAAAACCCGCGTTAGAGGCTTTAGAACATTGTCACTCATTATTGTACATCTCCTCGGGCGACTTAATCACAGGATCGACGGTATGCCATTGACCGTCCTTCAGCACTCTGAAGAAGCATGACTCTCTGCCAGTATGACAGGCGACATTGCCCTTCTGAACGACGTTCAATGTTAGCACATCACCGTCGCAGTCGAGTCTGATTTCCTCGATTTGCTGGACGTTGCCCGATTCCTCTCCTTTTCGCCAAAGTTTCTGTCGAGATCTTGACCAGTAAACCGAATAGCCTGAGTTAACGGTCTCCAGCAGTGACTCCCTGTTCATCCAGGCAACCATGAGGACACGGTTGGTTTTTGAGTCCTGTGCAATGGCAGGAATGAGTCCCTGCTCTGAGAATTTTATATCTGCTAGCCAATCAGGATCACTCATAATGGATTCCATTTAGGCCTCTGGTTTTAAACGGCTGGCGAGGATACCACGTCAGGGTTTGATAAACATCCAGTAGATTCCAAGGCTTCCGAGAACTGAAGCTCCCACCATGGCATCCTGTTGGCTTGCCAGGCCGGTCGCCGGTAAAAGGGTACCGAATAAGGCCAAAACCAGCGCAAATCCGCCGAGACGACTAAAGGTTTTCTGTCGTCGCTGGGCCGCCAGTTCAGTATTGAGTTCGGTCAATAGTTTTGTCTGCTTTTTATTGTTCTGGCCGAGAGCTTTAAGTTCTGTCATGGCGTCAATGGCAAGCTGCGGAAACTCGGGTAACTGCTCGAGCCACATGGGAGCGTTAGCCGAGATTTTTTTAAAGATACCTGTCAGACCAACCCGCTCTCGCATCCACTTTTCCATAAATGGTGCAGCGGTTTCCCAAAGGTCCAGGTCCGGGTATATCTGTCTGCCCATGCCTTCAACATTTAGCAGTGTTTTCTGAAGTAATACCAACTGAGGCTGTACTTCCATATTGAAGCGACGAGCGGTTTGAAACAGGCTCATCAAAACTCTGCCGAAGGAAATTTCTTTTATCGGTTTCTGGAATACAGGCTCACAGACACTCCTGATGACTGATTCGAACTCAATGACATTGGTGTCAGGTGGAACCCAGCCGCTTTCTACATGGAGCCTGGCAACTTCGAGGTAATCCCGGTTAAAGAAAGCCAGTAGGTTCTTTGCAAGGTAAGATTTGTCGTTCTCTGTTAACGAACCAATTATGGCGCAGTCGAGAGCGATGTAAGTTGGGTTTGATGGATCGCTGATATCGAGGTATACATTGCCGGGATGCATATCGGCATGAAAGAAGTTGTCTTCAAATACCTGGGTAAAGAAAATTTCAACACCAAGGTGAGCCAGCTTTTTCATATCAACCTGCCTGGCCCGCAGCTCTTCAATGTTTGCAGAGGATATGCCGTAAATCCTCTCTATCACCATGATGTTCTGACGGCAGTAGTCCCAATACACCCGGGGAACGTACAGTTTTCCTGACTGGTTCCAGTTGAGACGTAGCTGATTGGTGTTAGCGGCTTCCAATTGAAGGTTCAATTCGTCAAGTATGGTTTGCTCGTAGTCTGCGACGATTTTCTGCGGGTGAAGGCGTTTTGCGTCCCGCCAGATTCTTAACAGCAGACTCGCTAGAAGGTGCATGACCTGAAGATCTTTCTTGATGACGCCCTCTATTCCAGGTCGGATAATCTTTAGGACCACCTCTTCACCGGACTTGAGTTCGGCGGTGTGAATCTGGGCAACTGAGGCTGAGGCGAGTGGTGAGTCATTGAAATTATCAAACAGATCGTCAATTGGCTGAGCAAGGCTGTCTTCAACGACCTTTCTTGCCAGCTGACTGTCGAAGGGAGGGACCTGATCCTGCAGTTTCTGTAGTTCGTTAGATGTCTCATCATCGAAAAGGTCTCTCCGGGTCGAGAGGATTTGACCAAATTTGATAAAAATCGGTCCCAGTTCCTCGAACATCAGTCGAAGTGAAACTGCAGGTGATTGTTCTGGGCCGGGGAGTATCTTCAAGGGTGATAAGACCAGCCTGAACCAAACAGGCACATGGCTGGCTGGCAACATTCTGTCCAGGCGATACTTAGCGCAGATAAAAAGGATCTTGCAGATACGGAAGATGCGCATGCTAGTCTTTTTCGATCCAGGCCTTGCGTCCGGTATGAATGGCAGTAATCCCATTCAGCAAATTATGGTATTCACATTTTGTGAATCCAGAATCCAACATCATTTTCTTCAGTGTTTCCTGATCCGGATGCATCTCGATTGAGTCGACAAGGTATTGATAGCTATCTTCGTCGTCCGCCAGGGTCTTTCCTATTTTCGGCCAAAAGTCAGAGAACTTTTTGTAGGCAGACTTAACGACATCATTCTGTGGTTTTGAAAACTCAAGAATCACTAGCCTTCCACCCGGTTTCAATACACGAAGCATGGAATCTAGCGCTTTTTCCTTTCTCGTGATATTCCGCAGCCCAAATGCAATTGTGATCGAATTGAAGTAGTCATCAGGAAATGGAAGGTTCTCTGCATCAGCCTGGAGGTAGGAAACATTGTTGATGATTCCTTGATCGATCAGGCGATCGCGCCCACGAGATAGCATGGATTCGTTGATATCGCACAATATCACCTGCCCTGATTCACCAACGATTGGAGACAGTCGCGCTGTCAGATCTCCAGTGCCCCCGGCAAGATCCAGAATTTTGTGTCCCTTACGAGCAGAGGTATGTTCAACTGTCAGTTGCTTCATCAATCGATGACTGCCAAGCGACATGACATCGTTCATTAAGTCGTATTTTGTTGCGACCGAATGGAAGACTTCTGCAACCTTGCCGGCCTTCTCGCGAATAGGTATCTTTTTGAAACCGAAGTGGGTTGATTCGTGATCTTTCATAGCGAGTATTTTACGCCTGTACCCGGCGTTGTGCTAATCGCCAGGTTTCATCGTCCAACCGCAATAAACTGGGGCTCTCTAGACTTACCAGCCTTTTCCAGTTTTTCGAGATATTCAGCCCACTTAGCAGCCTGGTTCTTACCGAGTTTATAGAGGTATTGCCAGGAAAAAACCCCACTGTTGTGTCCGTCAGAGAATTCGATCCGAATCGCATAGTGACCTTGTGGTTTGAGGTTAGCTATTTTTACCATCATTTTACCATGCTGCAGTACTGCCTCATCGAGTGAGTGCCCCTGAACTTCTGCCGATGGAGAAAACACTCGGAGATATTCTGCGGGTAAATCAAAGTTTGTTCCGTCCTCATAGATCAGCTCCAGCACGCTGGAAACCTGATGCAACTTAACTTCAACTGGCGTCATCAATTAACACTCACCTGTTTGCCCTGTTAGAGGATATATCGACTGAGATCCTCATTTCCCGCCAGATCTTTCAAATGTTGATCTACATAATCGGCATCGATGGATATTTCTTTTGTAACAGTGTCGCTGCCTTCATAGGATACTTCTTCAAGCAGTCGTTCCATAACGGTATGCAATCTTCGTGCACCGATATTCTCGGTTTGTTCGTTGACCTGCCAGGCGATCTCTGCGATTCGGGTTATGCCATCGTCGGTGAAGCTGAGTTTGATCTCTTCGGTTTGTAGCAGTGCCTCGTATTGCTCTGTTAGAGATGCGTCAGGTTCTACGAGAATGCGTTCAAAATCCTGAACATTAAGTGCATCCAGCTCGACCCGGATTGGCAGTCGTCCCTGCAGTTCAGGAATCAGGTCCGATGGCTTGCTGAGATGAAATGCACCAGATGCAATAAAGAGAATATGGTCGGTCTTGATCATTCCGTATTTTGAGGTGATGTTGCAGCCTTCAATCAAAGGCAACAGGTCGCGCTGCACGCCTTCTCGAGAAACATCAGCGCCGCCATGCTCAGCCCGTTTCGCAACCTTGTCCATTTCGTCCAGGAAAACGATGCCGGTTTGTTCAACAGCCTCGATTGCCTGGGACTTGAGGTCGTCCTCATTAATCAGTTTGGATGCTTCTTCATCTGTGAGTTGCTTCAGTGCTTCGTTTACTTTGAGAGTTTTGGATTTTGTTTTACCGGGTGACATGGAAGAAAACATATTCTGCAATTGACCTGTCATTTCCTCCATGCCAGGGGGTGCCATAATCTCGACGCCAACCGAAGGCGCTTTGATCTCGATGTTGATTTCTTTTTCATCAAGGTCACCTTCCCTGAGTTTTTTTCGGAACAACTGGCGAGTCGTACCTGAATTGCGATCATCGACCGAATCCTCAGTTCTTGCAGGTGGCAGCAGGGCATCGAGGACTCGTTCCTCAGCCGCGTCCATTGCCCGTTGTTGTACCTGTTTGTATTGATCCTCCCTTAACAACTTCACAGCAGCTTCGGCGAGGTCCCGGATGATGGATTCTACGTCTCGACCTACGTAGCCGACCTCAGTGAACTTTGTCGCTTCAACCTTAACGAAAGGAGCAGAAGCAAGTTTGGCGAGTCGGCGGGCGATCTCTGTCTTACCAACACCGGTTGGTCCAATCATCAGAATATTTTTTGGTGTGATTTCAGTTCTTAACTCTTCGTCCAGTTGCAGGCGACGCCATCTGTTGCGCAATGCAATGGCAACGGCGCGTTTTGCACTTGTCTGACCGATGATGTGCTTGTCTAGCTCATGGACAATTTCGCGAGGGGTCATATTGGACATGGATTTTCCATTTAATTAGCTAAACATCCGGATTCGGGATCAGAATGTTATTTCTTCTATGGTTCGCTCATGGTTGGTATAGATGCATATGTCAGCGGCAATTGACAGACCTTTTTCGACGATATCTCGGGCTGACAGCTCCGTGTTATTCACCAGAGCCAGGGCAGCTGACTGGGCAAATGGTCCACCGGATCCGATTGCCATAATGCCATCTTCGGGTTCGATAACGTCACCGTTTCCGGTAATGATCAGAGAAGAGGCTTTATCTGCGACTGCCAGCAGGGCTTCCAGACGACGCAACGCTCTGTCGGTTCGCCAATCCTTCGCCAGTTCTACTGCAGCTCGCAATAGATGTCCCTGATGTTTTTCCAGCTGGCCCTCAAATCTTTCAAACAGTGTGAATGCATCCGCTGTGCCACCTGCAAAGCCCGCGATTACATCGTCCTTGTAGAGGCGTCTCACCTTTCGAGCATTACCTTTCATCACGGTATTGCCCATCGAGACCTGGCCATCGCCGCCGATGACGACAGCGTTGCCGCGGCGAACCGATAATATGGTTGTTCCACTAAACTGTTCCAACTGTCACGCCTGTGTCCGGGTTCCTGTCAAGTAGAGTTGGGGGCACATTTTGGTTTTTTCAACCGTGTTATTGACTCATCCGCAGCTGAATCGACACGATATTGGCCTGTGCAAGACGATTTCGGGTTCGATCAAGTTCGAGCCTAGTGTCGATAGGTCCGACCAACACTCGATGCCAGACACTATCCTGCTGCTCAACCGGCTGAATAATGACCTGAAGTCCCATAAGGATGAGTTTAGCGCGCAGTCTGTCGGCATCAGCAGGATTCCTGAATGAACCAGCCTGCAAGGCGTAGGAGTAGTTTTGTTTGACAACGACTTTCTTCCCTTCAGGTGTGTATTCTTCGATGGGGACTTCGTTCTTAGGAAAGATCTCATAGAAACCCAATTTGATCTCGCCATCTTTTTTGTCTGCGATCACATCGGCAGTAGGTTTGGCAATATCGGAATTCTCATCAGCAGGTACTTCCTTCCACAGAAAGATAATGAAGGCAACGAACAATCCGAATACAAAACCAATGATGAACCAGGACCAACCGGGCCATTCCGTTTGCTGAGGGGAAACGGTCGAGTGTCGTTTAGCGTAGTCTTGCGCCATTAGTCTGTCCCATGCCCCTGTTGTGAGTGATTAACTGAATATTGTGAATGCCGGAAGATGATTGTACCAAAGCTGACACAGGGCGATTAGAAAAGATCAACAGGATCAACATCGACACTCCATCGTACTTTTCTCACCGTACTGCTTTGTTCGGCGATACCGATGGTTTCTGACAGGCAACTTTGCAAAGTCCGACGATCCTTACCGCTGAACAAGAGTTGCGCTCGATGTTTCCCCGCCCTCTTTTCCATATTGGATGGAACAGGACCCAACACCATTACAGAGGCAGAGTTGGTTGTACGTTTTGCCAGCTCAGATAAGAATTGCATCGCCACCCCTGCATTTGTTGCCTCGGCCCTGATGATCGCCTGGTAGGAAAAAGGTGGCAGATCAAATCTCGTTCGCTCAGCTAATAACTGTGATGCGAATATCTCGTATCCATCTTCAATCAGAGTTCTAAGGATTGGCTGGTCCGGAAAGCTTGTTTGTACAGCGACGGTGCCGGGTTTATCTTCACGTCCTGCGCGACCACCGACCTGCAGCAGTAATTGACCCATACGCTCGATCGCCTTGTAGTCTGCACTGTAAAAACCAGAGTCAACGTCAACGACGGCAACCAGTGTTACGTCAGGGAAGTGATGACCCTTGGCAAGTAACTGAGTCCCCACAAGAATGGCGGGTTCACCGGCGATGATGTCTTTGCTGAGTTTTTCCATTGCGTGCTTGCGACGGATAGAGTCACTGTCAATTCGAATGATTTTCTGATCTGGAAAAAGCTGGTTCAGAGTCTGTTCTAGGCGCTGAGTACCGAGACCAAGAGGAACCAGCTGATCCGAAGCACAGTTTGCACAGTTGCCAAGAACGCGAGTTTGAACACCACAGTGATGACAGATGAGACTACTGATTGAGAGGTGGTAGGTCATGCGTGCATCACAGCGACTGCATTCGGCAATCCACCCGCAGTTTTGACAGAGCAGCACGGGAGAGAAGCCCCGTCGATTCAGGAACACCAGCACCTGGTTACCCTCGTCGAGATGATTCTTGATCAGTTGAACGAGTCGCGGTGAGAATCCATCATGCAGCGATTCGTGCTGAGTGCCTATCAGATGATAGCTGGCTGTGCTCGCCTGATTGGGTCGTAAAGTGAGTCTTGATAATGAATATTTGCCCGAGAGAGCATTGCTGTAGCTCTCAAGAGACGGTGTAGCACTCCCCAGTAAGACAGGAATGTCCTCCATCTGCCCTCTTAATACAGCGAGGTCACGTGCAGAATATCTGAATCCATCCTGCTGTTTAAAGGAGGCGTCGTGTTCTTCATCAACGACGATGAGTCCGGGAGAGAATAAGGGCGTGAAGACTGCGGACCTTGTGCCGATAATGATTGCTGCACTGCCTTGTCTCGCCTGGCGCCAGGCATCAAGGCGCTCGTGATCGGTCAAGCCGGAATGCAGCACGCACACCTGTATTTGAAAGCGTGATTTGAATCGTTGAACCGTTTGTGGTGTCAGTCCAATTTCAGGAACCAGCACCAGCGCCTGCTTACCTCGTTTTAGGACGCCTTCAATGGCCTGCAGATAAACCTCGGTCTTGCCGCTACCTGTGATACCAAAAATGAGATGAGTGCCTGGCTGCTGGGAATCCGAAAGCGCCCTGGACTGCTCTGTCGTCAAGTCCAAAGCGGGTTCATTGCACAGTTCTTTGGTAGAAAAATGTTTGCCCGTTGGTTGTGATTCGATCCACTCGGCGAGTTCTTTATCCACCAGCCCCCTGCTGACGGCTGATGAGATTTCCTGGCGACGCAACTCAGATCGCGTCAGTCCCTGTGGATTGGCGATCAGCCGGTGCAGCAGGGAAAACTGTCGGGGAGACCTTTTAAGATTGAGTCGTTTTAACTCCGCCTCATCGGGCAAGGCTTGGCGTGTTGCGGTAAGAATCGAGACTGATTGATGTATGGCTTCTCCTTGCCTCAGGAGAGTGGGCAGAGCAGAGTGCAGAACCTCGCCAACCGGGTGCTGGTAGTAGTCAGAAGCCCAGAGACATAGCCTGAACAGGATCTGATCCAGCACGGGAGTATCGTCAATGATACGAATAACGGGTTTAATCTTCTCGACATCGTAGTCCGTCTTGCCGTCAACAGATAAGAGAATTCCCGTCAGTGTTTGACGACCAAAAGGGATCTCAATGCGAATACCGGGTTTAAGTCGCCGGGATTCGATACCTTCCGGAGCTCGATAGTGAAAGCTGCGGCGAATTGGAATCGGAACAGCAATATCTAGATAGACTGGTTTCACGGCTCGATGTCTGATTTCTGGTGCCTGTCATTATGCATTATTCACCTCGGGGATTTCGAGGATTGAGATTCCTGTGTGGTTACTTATGGTGACGGGGACATCCGTCGGAGATTGTGCTGGAATGTGCCTGCTGAGGGACAACAGCTTGCGCTTCCTGGTTTCTCTGGTATGATTGCGCACCTCACGCGAGGCAGGTCTGGACATTACGCTAGACCATTCAGGTTAAAGGCATGAAATCAGATATTCACCCAAAATACGACGAGATTACCGCGACTTGCAGTTGTGGCAATGTCATTAAGACGCGTTCCACAATTTGTGAGGACATCCACCTGGAAGTATGTTCGCGGTGCCATCCTTTTTACACCGGTAAGCAGAAGGTTCTTGATACCGCTGGAAGGATTGATCGCTTCAATAAGCGATTTGGTGGTCGAGGCAGCTCGAAGTAATAAAATTCTGGAATCAGTCGATTTCAGGTCTGTTAAAAAATCTGTTGCAGAGGTTCGCTGGCTTCTTCCTCCTTTTTTGCGATAGTACCTGGTGGAGCATGTTCCTCTCTGAATAGCTCAAAGACTGCTTTTGGATCCTTAGGATCAGCACGGAACCCAGTGGCGGGATCAATTCTTACAGTGACCAGACTGTCCGGGAGAGCATGAATTGAAGATTCAGACTCTGGTGGCAGCACCTGTCCCATATAATCTATCCAGGTTTCCATAGGAGTAGTTGATCCCCATTCTCGGCTTCCAACAGGACTGTTATCGTCAAAGCCCGCCCAGGCCGTTGCAACCAGATCGTGGGTAAAGCCAGAGAACCAGATGTCAGCGTCGTTGGTTGTACCGGTTTTGCCTTTGAGATCCTCTCGATTCAAAGCCCGATATGCCTTGCGGCCTGTCCCCTTTGTGATCACGTCAGAGAGGATGTCATTCATGACATAGGCAACTCTCTCTTCGATGATCCTTTTTGCCTGTGGCAATTCCTGGCACGCCGGATCGCAAACTGTTGCTGGTCTTTCAAGAAAAATCACGTCTTCATTGATTGAATCAATTCCTGAAATGAAGTGTGGTTCAACCTTGAATCCACCATTGGCAAAAGCCGCGTAACCAGTCGCAACTTCGAGCGGGGTCAGAGCAATTGTTCCACCGCCAAATGCGAGCTGAACATCTTTCGGGAATCTCGAGGTATCAAATCCAAAACGATTGACGTACTCAATAGCATTTTCCGGGCCCCAATCCAGTATCACCCTGAGTGACACCAGGTTGATTGATCGATAGAGGGCTTCCCGTAACCGGATATTGCCGTGGAATACGTCGCCGGAGTTCCTTGGGCGATAGACTTCTTCGAGGTCACCCCCGGGTAAAACAATCGGTGCATCATTGTAAATTGATGCCGCCGTTAGACCGTTCTCGATGGCGCCTGCATAGAAAAACGGTTTGAAATTGGAGCCAGGTTGTCGACGAGCCTGAGTCGCATGGTTGAATTGCTGTGCCCTAAAATCATAGCCACCTGCCAGTGCGAGAATTGCACCGTTTTCGGGATCTAGAGAAACCAGTGCACCCTGAATTTTGGGCACTTGTCCCAGGGACCAGTTGCTGTCAGTTTCCTTTTGGTAGCGAATGATGTCACCGACCGAGACGATGCTCGATGCCAGCCTGGGTCTTGGACCTCTCGTATCCACGTTGATGTAGGACCGCGCCCAACCCAGCCCCTGCCACCCGATGTTGATGACATCCAGATCCTGAGTCAGAACGTCAATTTCCTGCTCGTGAACAGCAATGACAATACCAGGAAGCTGATTGCCAATGACCTTTGAGTTTTCGAGGGTTTCGATGAAATTGGTTGGATAGCCGTATTCCGGTGCTGCGAGAAATTCTTCGGTCCCGTCGATGCGGTGGTGCTCCGAGCCACGATATCCATGTCGACGATCATATTCATTCAACTTTGCCTGAAGAGTCTGCTCGGCGATTATCTGCTTGTTACTGTCGATGGTTGTATGAATGACGAATCCTTCGTTGTAGGCGTTTGTTCCATATTTCGCCAGCAAGTGTTTGCGTACCATCTCAGCAACATATAGAGCTGGCAGGTCAATAGTTCTTCGATGGACTTCTGCAGTAATGGGGGCTTTCACAGCCTCAGTATGCTGTGTTTGAGTGATTGATCCCTGCTCGTACATGCGCTGCAATACCAGGTTACGCCTGTTTGTGGCTCGAACGGGACCATTGATGGGATTACCCGCCTCGGGTGCCTGGGGAATGCCTGCGAGCATCGCCAGCTGAGCCAGGTTCAGCCTATTTACATCTTTACCATAGTAGGTTTGTGCAGCGGCTTGCAGACCGAATGCGTGTTTCCCAAACGGGATGATATTCAAATAGAGAGTGAGGATTTCCTGTTTAGTCAGCTCACGCTCGATCTTGAGTGCCAGTAGCATTTCCTTGAATTTGCGGATAAATCGAACCTCGGTTGCACCAGAGATATTTTTTACCAGCTGCATGGTGATTGTGCTCGCACCTGTCTTTATCGAACCCTTGTTTCGAACGAATTGCCAGGCTGCGTTCACCACTGTGATGACATCAATGCCACTGTGGTCGAAAAAGCGCTTGTCCTCGGTATCCAACAGGGCGTGGATGAATAGTGGTGGGATTTCGTCGTAGTTGATCGGCGTCAGTCGTTCTCCAAATTCCTGTATCAACTTGTTATCGGATGAGTATATACGTAGCGGTGCTCTCAACTTGACGTCCTTGAAACTGGCGGCGTCCGGGACTTGAGGGTTCAAATAAAGAAAAGCAGCAGACAGGACAAGGATGAAGCCACAGAAAGTGCCAAAAAGCGTCCAGAGGATATTTTGGACGAATGACCGCATGGATTCTCGGAATAACATGATTGAGGATGCATTATAGATGTAATCGACCAGATTCTGTCCAGAAATCGGGCATTTATCCTGCTCAGTCGTTGAGTATCTGCTGCCTCGGCGGGCGGGAATCCAATTCTGGGGACCTCTCAGAGGCGCGAGACTGGATTCCATTGATCGGAATCAGGACATGAGATGCGCGCATAAATACTAATAATTGCCGCCCCCGATTACGAATTTCAGAAGGTTGAGAATGCGAAAATTGATAAATAAATGAATGGATTACGTGATTTTATTCAATTAAATTGTTTGCGCTTGGGTTAAGAGTGTTATTTAATGTGATATTGCAAATATCGAGCGTAAGTCCGTGTACTGAATAGGAATTTGTAGTGTTTGGCTTTTTGAACAAAGGACCGACTAGCATGCTGGGTTTGGACATCAGTTCAACCTCAGTCAAGTTGCTTGAGTTAAGCAGGTCAGGTGGAAAGTACCGGGTTGAGAGTTACGATGTTGAACCTCTGCCGGGAAATGCTGTTGTTGAGAAAAATATATCGGACGTTGAAGGTGTCGGTGAAGCGATCGAACGCCTCGTCGCTCGAAGCAAAACCAAGGTCAAAAATGCAGCCGTGGCTGTGGCAGGATCAGCAGTAATCACCAAGAACATAGAGATGGCAGCTTCTCTGACTGAAACTGAAATGGAGAATCAGATCCAGGCCGAAGCAGACCAGTATATTCCTTATCCGCTCGATGAGGTTTCACTTGATTTTGAAGTTCGAGGTCCGTCTCCCAGAAGCGAAGAACTGGTAGGAGTATTACTGGCAGCATGTCGAAGAGAAAATGTTGAGATGCGACGGGATGCGCTCGAGCAGGGTGGCCTCAAGGCCAAAGTTGTCGATATTGAGGCACACTGTATTCAGAGAGCCTTTGATCTGGTTCGACAGCAGTTCATAGGTGAAGGTGAAGAGGAGAAGGTGATCGCCATTGTTGATATTGGCGCCACTATGACCACGCTCAGTGTTCTGACCGATACAGCAACCCCATATACCAGAGAACAGCTCTTTGGCGGAAAACAGCTCACAGAAGAAATTCAGAGACGGTACAGCCTGTCGGTCGAGGAGGCTGGACTCGCAAAGAAAAAGGGTGGTCTACCCGACGATTACGAAACGGAAGTGCTGCAACCTTTCAAAGAAGCGGTGGTACAGCAGGTAACCCGTTCGCTTCAGTTCTTCTATTCATCGAGCGCCTATGATGATGTTGACCATATCATCCTTGCCGGGGGAACTGCCTCCATTGAGGGACTCGCTGACATGGTTACTGCCAAGTTAGGAACACCGGCGACAATAGCAAATCCCTTCGCCAACATGGCACTTTCCTCAAAGGTCAATGAGGTTTCTCTGATGAACGATGCACCGGCGCTGATGATTGCGTGCGGGCTTGCGATGCGGAGTTTTGACTGATGAACCCACTCTCTTTGAATTGTCTGACCTCAGATAAGCAGGTATAGGCGATGGCAGACATAAAAATTAACCTCCTTCCCTGGCGGGAAGAACTGCGAGAAGAGAAGAAGCAAGAGTTTGTCAGAGTGACTGCCGGGGTCGTCGTGTTGGCAGGCCTTGTCGCATTTGCGGTATACAATTATTACACCCTGGCGATAGCATCTCAGAATGAACGCAATGCCTTCATTCAAGGCAAGATCAGTGTTCTGGATGAACGAATCAGCGAAATCAAGCAACTAGATGAAAAACGAAATGAGTTGCTGTCGAGAATGCAGGTTATTCAGGAGTTGCAGGGTAATCGACCTATCATTGTCAGACTGTTCGATGAACTGGTGCGCAAGTTGTCTGATCGAGTGTTTTACAAATCAATTCAACTACAAGGCAAGAATCTGGATGTTCAGGGTGTGGCTGAATCAAACAACAGAATTTCCAGTCAGCTGAGAAACTTCGATGAGTCGGAATGGTTTGACAGTCCTAATGTGACTGAGATTAAAGCGGATCCGAACTATGGACCTCAAGCCAGCCTGTTTTCTTTGAGCGTTATTCAAGCAACGCCGGTCAAAGAAGAGGAGCAGTAGATATGGCTTTCTCACTCGAGGACATCCAGGAAAGTTTACAGAACTTTGATCCGGAGCAATTAAACGATATCGACGCGGTTGGTTCCTGGCCTTTGGCGGTAAAGATCATTATCTGGTTGATTTTCTTTATTGGTGTGCTGGCACTTGGCTATTTTTTGTTTATTAACAATGAACAGGCAGAGCTTGCAAAGGTACAGACCGCAGAACAGAACTTACGAGCGGATTACGAAAATAAATATTTTCAGGCAGTTCATCTGGAAGCATTTAGAAAACAACAGATTGAAATGGAGGAATCCTTTCAGGCAATTATTCGACAGCTACCAGTGGATACAGAGATACCGGGTCTGATCGAGGATATTACTCTGGTAGGGCTCGAAAATGGCCTGACTTTTACCAGCATTGATTTGCAGGCTGAGGTACGTCATGAGTTCTATATCGAAAAGCCCATTAAAATAATCGTAAATGGCAGCTACCACGATCTGGGATCCTTTGTCAGTGATGTGGCTGATCTGTCTCGAATCGTAACGTTGCACGATTTTACCATTGTTCCTGCCCGTAGCGTCACACGAGGTCAGGATTCTGGTGGCTTACTGAGAATGGAAATTCTCGCCAAGACGTATCGCTACAATGACGAACCAGAATGACGAACCAGAATGACGAACCAGAATGACGAACGAGAATGATGAACGAGGGCAAAAGTATCATTAAAGGTCGACTCAGTCTGGCGCGCTGCAAACACAGTCTGATGCTGGCCTGTGTGTTGCTTCTTGGTGCCTGTTCGAGTGGGAGTCAATATGCCGATATCAGAGAATTCATGACTGAGGTTGAAAAGAAACCTCGAGGTACCATTGCTCCTTTACCTGAATTTCAATCCTATCAGGCGTTTACTTATGGTGCTTCGAATCAAAGGAGTCCTTTTGAACCGCCGGCAGTAATCGTACAGAAGACAAAAGAGCAGAGGCGGAACATTGATATCAAGCCACCTCAGGATCATGTCAAACAATATCTTGAGCGTTTTAGTATTGCTTCTTTGCAGATGGTCGGGACATTTCAACGCGATGATCAGGTTTTTGCCTTGATTCAGATTCAGGATGGTGTGGGTGGTGTTGAACAGGTGCAGGTTGGCGACTATATGGGTACCTCCTGGGGAAAGATAGAGGGCATTAGCGATACACGAGTTGATATTACGGAGATTGTAAGTGATGGCACTGGCGGATGGCTCCGCAAGCCGAGAACGATTGAATTAAAAGTTAACGAATAGAGATTCAAACTGAGGGCGTATGATGGCATACACGCATAAGAAGAAAGTGTCTGCAAACAACTTGAGAATTGAGCCATTCCTGGCGAAGCTCTTACTGATCTTATTGAGCCTGTTAGTTTCGATGACCAGCCATGCCGCTGTGATGATGGAGGACATTGAATTCTCGACATTGCCGGGTGACAAGATTGAGATTCGCATGCAATTTGACGGCACACCACCTTCCCCTACCGGTTACACCATTGAACAGCCTGCCAGAATCGCGCTTGATCTGAAAGGCGTCTCAAGTGGTCTTGATTCCAAATACCATCCACTTGGCAGTGGTAATGCGCGCAGTGTCACGGTTATTGATGCAGGCGATCGAACCCGCGTCATCGTCTCTATGACCGAACTGGTTGCCTATTCCACCAAAATAGAAGGGAATTCTTTAATGGTGCTGGTGGGGATGCAGGACGGTCAGGGATATGTCGCTGAAGAAACAAGCCTGGCGTCGGTTGTTGACTCAGCTGCTGATCGTGCCCCGTCGGTCAGCGTCCCTGTTCTTGAAGAAATTGACTTCAGGCGAGGTGAAGGCGGTGAGGGTCGGGTAATCGTCAAACTGTCAGACCCAGGTATTGGTGTCGATGTGGTTAGTGAAGGCGGGAATATCAGGGTTGAATTTACCGGTGCACATATTCCGGAGAGTTTACAACGGCGTTTGGATGTCACGGATTTTGCAACGCCGGTCCTAACTGTTGATGCCATGCCGGAAGCGGACAACACAATACTCATCGTTGAGCCGACTGGTGAATTTGACTATCTGGCATATCAGACTGATGAAATATTCACTCTTGAGGTGAAACCGCTGATCTCTCAGGAATTGGAATCTTCACTCGATGCGATATTCCGATTTAGGGGAGAGAAGCTTTCTCTCAATTTCCAGGATATTGAAATTCGCTCGGTGTTACAGCTGATTGCGGATTTTAATGATAAGAACCTTGTCGCCACGGATACAGTAACCGGACGGATCACGTTACGTCTGAAGAACGTACCCTGGGATCAGGCACTCGATATTATTATGAAAACGAAAGGGCTGGCAGTACGTGAAGTCGGTAATGTTATGTATGTGGCGCCAGCGGAAGAGTTGGCTGCCAGAGACAAACTTGAGCTCGAAAGCCAGCAGCAGATTTCAGAATTAGCCCCTTTGCGGACTGAATTTATTGAAGTCAGATATGCCAATGCCAGTGAAATATTTGATTTATTCAAGAGTAGTGGAGAAGCTGAAGGGTCCGGTGTCGTGTCAGGACGTGGCAGTGTCATCGTGGATGAACGCACGAACTCTATAATTTTAACAGAAACGACAGACAAGATTAATGAGTTCCGTTCCGTCCTTGAGAAGCTGGATGTGCCGGTCAGGCAAGTGCTTATCGAGGCACGAATTGTGACAGCCAGCTCCAACTTCAGTGAAGCACTGGGTGTTCGCTGGGGTGGATTGGGTTATGGGCTTTACAATGACAGCACGACCGTGAGTACCACGGGTGGTTCCCTGACAACAGTTCAAGAGGTCAGAGACGGACTGGGTGAGGGGGAGATTACGTTTACATCACCAGATCATCTGGTCGTCGACCTGGGTGTTGGTTCTGCAGACGCTACTTCATTTGCGATAGGCGTAATTGATGGAAAATATCTGCTGGATCTTGAGATTTCGGCTCTCGAATCAGAAGGTAGCGCTGAAGTAATTGCCCGACCAAAAGTCATTACTGCTGACAAGAAAGAAGCTAGCATATCGTCGGGTGTACAGATTCCATATCAGGAAGCATCTTCCAGTGGTGCAACGTCAGTCTCATTCGCTTCTGCGACATTGGAGCTTTCTGTAAAACCACAGATAACACCTGATGATCGCATCATTATGGAACTCGAAGTTAAACAGGACACAGTAGGTGCAGTATTCAACGGCGTACCGAGTATTAACACGAACAACGTGCAGACACAGGTACTTGTTGATAATGGAGAGACAATCGTATTGGGCGGGATTTTCACCACTCAGGTAACTGAGTCAGTGACCAAGACGCCATTCTTCGGGGACCTGCCCTATGTAGGCAGGTTGTTCCGAAGAAGTACCAAAACGGACGACAAGCAGGAACTGCTGATTTTTATCACGCCACGTCTGTTGAAGGATTCACTCACAAGCCGCTAGGTAGCTTGAAGTGCCGGATCATTCTCAAAAGGTGACGCTAGTTTTCCAGCGTAACCTTGGCTACAGTGCTGTCATGGAAACGACCACAAACCATTTCAATCAAAATCTCTTTCTGGTTGGTCCGATGGGGGTCGGTAAGACAACAATTGGGCGACTCTTAGCTGAAGAACTCAACCTTGAGTTTATAGACTCCGATCATGAGATTGAACGCAGGGCCGGTACCAACATTGCTTGGATCTTTGATGTCGAGGGGGAGGATGGCTTTCGAGCCCGGGAGTCGGATGTCATTGATGAATTGACGAGCCTCACTGGTGTGTTGATTGCTACCGGAGGTGGCTCAGTATTGAGACCGGAAAATCGTCGCCGGCTGGTTTCTAGAGGTGTCGTTGTTTTTTTGAACACTTCCCTTGAACTTCAGATCAAGAGAACCGAGAAAGACAAGAAACGCCCACTTCTGCAAAACGTTAATCCTCCTGCTGTGCTGAAAGAGTTAAAAGAAAAGAGGCATCCCTTCTATGAAGAGATTGCAGATATAAGTGTGTTCGTCGGTGAAGAAACCAGTCGACGGGTAGTTAACAACATCATTCGAAAAATGAAAGATAAAGCATTGTTGAAGGATTGAACAATGGAAGTCGTTGAACTCGAACTGGGCGAACAAAGTTATTCGATTCACATTGGTGCCGGGCTGATTTCAGACTCGGCGCTGATTCAATCAGAGATCAGTGGAGAGCGAGTACTGATCGTCACTAATGAAACCGTCGCACCTCTGTATGTCGACAGGTTAAAACAGTCCTTGAAAGACCGAAGCGTTGATGTAATTGCACTGCCAGATGGCGAGAGATATAAGACCCTTGATACGCTGAATACGATATTCGATATCCTTCTAACCAATCAGCATAACCGTAATTCAACTATTATTGCACTCGGCGGTGGCGTAGTGGGTGATACCGCCGGATTTGCTGCAGCAAGCTATCAGCGCGGCATTGCCTTCATCCAGATTCCGACCACCCTGTTGTCCCAGGTAGATTCTTCTGTCGGTGGTAAAACCGGTGTTAATCATGCGCTCGGTAAGAACATGATTGGCGCATTCCATCAACCGAGGGCGGTATATATTGATACCGATACTCTTCAGACACTACCGAAAAGAGAGTTGATTGCAGGTCTTGCGGAAGTTATCAAGCACGGTGCACTTGCCGACCGTCAATATTTTGAATGGTTGGAACAGGTTGTTGACGATCTGCTGAGTGCTGATGCCGAAACACTCACTCGGACAATAAAGCGAAGCTGTGAGTTAAAGGCGCAGATTGTTGCCAGTGACGAAAAAGAAACCGGGACTCGAGCATTGCTGAATTTTGGTCACACCTTTGGACACGCCATAGAGAGCGGCCTTGGCTACGGTGAATGGTTGCACGGTGAAGCAGTGGGTGCAGGTATGGTGATGGCAGCAGATCTATCCTGTCGATTGAATATGTGTCCAGGGGAAGATGCTCTCAGGCTCAAGTCACTGATAGAGAAAGTTGGCCTGCCAATTGCGCCACCGATGGGGCTCATCAACGAATTTGTGACGTTGATGCAGCGAGACAAGAAAAGTTCCGATCAAGGGATGCGGCTTGTGCTGCTTCGGGAAATTGGAAAAGCTGAAATAGTGAACGCAGTCGATGACGGACTGTTGCGAGAGACAATTAATACGGGTGAAAGACTGTTGGAATAACCCCTGCTCCTGGCAACACTGGCTTGTATATGCGTGGGGGTTCTCATAGTGAGGCAAGGATTCTGGAACTGATAAAGGCACAGGGAAATGATGAAGCCTTTGCCTATTTTGAGACCAAGTACAGAAACCAGCCATGGCATGTGTTGACGGTTGGACAATTCGGGAACCGTGAAAGCGCTCTGACTGTGATTGCTAAGCTATCACCAGGCTTACAGGCACATAAAACTCCGGGCAAGAAGCCAGGGAGTATTCGAGAAGCCCTTTAATAACTGAACGTTTCTAAAACAAATTTTTGTAAGCGTCTTTACTTATTAAAACAGGCCGAATGGAAATAGCCACTCGTCGCGTATGCCAGGAAATCCGAGTGAACCTGTTGCAAAATGGTGATTGTCATTAGATGTAGGTGGAATTTACTGTGTTTTGTTCACGTTATGTCGTAACAAATCTTGTTAACGGCATGATTTTTATTGAAATTTTTAGTTACATCTTTTAAGGTTCGATGATTGTTCGCGCTGATTCGCCTGAGTCGGTATGGTGCTATTTAGGAGACAATAATAATGCGAGAGAATCTCCCAAGGTTTGTCATCATCACGTTTCTTGCTATGTTGCTCTCTGCCTGTGGCGGCGGGGGTGGCGGCGGTCTTGCCAGTGGAGGTACGGAAACCACGGAAGAAACCGTGCCGACACTCACACTCTCTATCCTGGATGAATCTGGTGTCGCTACAAGCGAGGTCAACGGTAATACGCCGGTCACTGTTCGTGCGGTGCTTGTTGATGGGAATGGAGATGCAGTTGTTGGTCAGGTCATCATATTCACCACCGCAGTTGGCACATTGTCACCTGCAACCGGAAATGCATTAACTGGAGCAGGAGGTATTGCTGAGATTACCTTGAGTGCCGGGACTGTAGCCGATGCGGGTGTCGTCAGCGCGTCAGCGTCTATTGATGAAAACACAATCACCAGTAATCAGGTTGGCATCGAGAGTGACGGCGGAGAAACAGATACAGGATCACTCACCCTGGTTGTGACATTTGCCTTAACGACACCGGACGACAGCATCACGGTTTCAAGAGACAATGCAGGTACAGGTACCGTTACGGTAACCGATGGAGATGGTGACCCGGTGGATCAGGCGATCGTTCAGTTTGCGACCACTGCTGGAGAATTGGACCCGTCGTCTGGTGTTATCTCGACAGATTCGTCAGGCATTGCAACTGTTGCCCTGTTAGCGGGTACTACGGCAGAATCAGGTATCTTTTCGGCCTCTGTGACATCGGGGTCTGAAACGGTGGAAGCTAATTCAATCAACTTTATTACTGAAGGTGATGCGGTCGCGACCATTGAGTTGTCGGTGTTAGGTGCTACCACTTCAGCACCTCCCTCTATACCAACAGCCGCGGTTGTTGACGGCGCGGTTCTAATTTCTAATGCATCACCGGAGACCATCATTGCAACCGTGATCGACTCGACAGGTAGTTTGGTTCAGGGGTCAATCGTAACTTTTACAAACACCGGTGAAGGTGAACTTAGCGTTACGACGGATATCACCAATGCCAGCGGTCAGGCCCAGGCAAACTTGCTGCCTGGAACCGTTGCTGGATTCGGAGAAATCACCGCATCGACTGTTCTGGATGGCACGACCATTTCGACCCCTTCTGATGGTTCAATAATCTTCACCACCGATGGGGATGGCCCGTTCGATGGTGAGGGAACGAGTAATCTGAGTATCTCGATCACAATGCTTGATGGTGCTGGTGCAGCTTTTAGCGGTCCAGTCGATGCAGAAAATCCGGCGATTTTGCAGGCAACAGTGCTTGACGCAACCGGCGCGGCGCTTTCTGATATTGTTGTTGAATTCAGTGCCGAAATTGGCGATCTATTCCCCGTCAACGGTTTGGGACTGACTGATTCATCAGGTATGGCGACCGCTGCGCTCAACGCGGGAAGCGTTCCGGGTGCGGGTCTGGCAACAGCGACTCTATTGATCGATGGTGCAAGATTTAATGCTGCCAGCCTGACTTTTGAAACACTCGGTAACGCAGGCGATGCGGTACTTGCAGTGACGTTGACTTTCACCGATGCGACACCGGGGAACAGCTCGAATATTATTACGAAAGCTGATGATGCGACCATCGGAATCCTGGTCGAAGAAGAGGAAGTTGGTGGTCTGAACTTACCCAATCGTAGTGCGACGATTACCACTACTCTGGGTACCGTCAGTATCAGTGGTGGAACAGCTGCATCAGCGGTAACCGCCGTAACGGATTCGGATGGTCGGATTAGTGTACTACTTGAGGCAGGTGATGACTTTGGTACCGGTGATGTGGTGGTGACTGTTGGTGATACAAGCGAGACGGTTCAGTTTGATGTGGGAGTAGCGGGGTTGCAAATTGGAATTTGCAGCGGCGGCACCGATGCGTTTGATTGTGGTGCCGGTACAACATTTAATGAAGGCGAAATAGACGTCGGAACAGATCCATTATCAGCAGGTGGCACTTCGTCTGTAAGTCTCATGGTGTTAGATGCTGACAATGACCCTGTACCGGATATTGATATCGCATTTACGACAAATTGTGCCGACACTCTCGATGACGATACGGGCCTGCCGTTGGCTTCGATCAGTTCTACCTTAACATCAAATTCGTCAGGTGAGCTCTCTGGCACCTACCAGGCCTCGGGTTGTGTTGATAATGACATTATCACAGCGACAGAATCCAGTACTGGTGAAACCGCCTCGGCAACTATCGCCGTTCTTGCGCCAACGATTGGTTCGATTGTATTTGATTCAGTAACGGATTCTCTTGGTGCTGATATCGATAATATATTTATTCAAGAATCTGGCGGTGAAAGCACTGCGCGAGTTATCTTCCAGGTGCTTGATGTATTCGGAGACCCGTCAGAGGATGAAGATGTAAATTTTGAGCTAACGAGTACTGTGGGGGGGATAGAACTGCAGAATGTAACTGCTTTGACTGACTCGACTGGCAAGGCTACTGCCTTTGTTAATGCGGGGTTTATCTCCACATCAGTGAGAGTAAGAGCGAGCATTGATATTGATACTGATGATGACGGAATTGATGATACGACACTGGTAACACTGTCTGCTCAGTTGTCAGTAAACACAGGTATCGCAGATCAGAACAGCTTCACATTGTCTGCATCAGAACTTAGCTTTGAAGGATTGCAACGTAATGGTGAGTCAATAACGCTGACTGCATTTATGGCTGACAAATTTAACAACCCCGTACCGGATGGAACGTCAATCTCCTTCCGAACTGAATTTGGCCGAATTGATCCATCCTGTAACACATCGGACGGCAACTGTACGGTCTCACTGAATTCTCAGGAACCAAGGGCGCCTCTGGATCCAAACACGATCCAACAGGATGTTGTTGATTCATCCTGCCCGTCGGCTTTTATCTTTGATGAGAATGTCACCATCTCTGGTGGTGCGGGTAATACTGAATATCAGGCGTCTAGTATTGATCGAGTAGAGACAACGTTAGATGTTGTCCTTATGGAGACCACAGACTATACCGTCGACTCCGATGGATCAGGTATTACCTGCGTCAGTGTTTCCTGTGTCGGTACTCTACAGATCACCTACACGCGTGAAGCCCTCGATGAAGACGATAGTAGTGATACTACTCACTTTGCGACCAATCCCGGCCAGGCCACAGCGCCATACAGGTCAAGAACCAGTATTCCGTGCCTCGCGAGTACAAGTGATTCCGGTGGCGCAGTATTCTCCGGCTACAGCGGCGGCCTGGGCCAGATTTTCGGCGGCAGATCAACCATATTGTCTTTTGCACAAGGCGAGGAGAGCTTTGTCGATGCCAACGGTAATGGTATTTATGACTACAACGAACCATTTGTCGATCTGTCTGAGGCGTTCCATGATTTCAATGAAGACGGTGTATTTGGAAACGGCACCGTTGGTGTTGATGACTCCAGGGATACGACCAGTCGTGAGTGTTACGGGCCGAGGTCTCCCGTTACCTTACCCGGTGAAGTGCTTGGAAATTGCTACCAGATCGGGGGTGATGAGGAAGAGTTTGTTGATTTTGGTGATGATACGACACTGAATAACCAGTTTGATGCCGGTAATGGCATCTACAATGGCACCTTGTGTCCCAAGGATATCAGTGATCGCACGGATACTTGTGATAACAACGTTGATCCCTGCGATGAGGCGACGGAGCAGTACTGTACCCGGGAGCTGGTTAATATCAGGCAGGATGGTGTGATTATCTTCTCCGGATCAAGTTTTGTGTTCTCGGTACGTGATGCCGCCTATGGTGAATATGTCAGCAGTGTTGAGTTGACTTCCCTCGATTCAGGTATCTTAAAAGCAGGGACAGAATTGACGGACACTGATGGCGATGCAGTCGTGGCAGGTACGGATTTTGTCGTCGGTCATGATGACAATGAGGTTGCTCCTCATGTCGGTGATACCGTATCGCTGACCTCAGGAACAGCCGCGGTTATTGTCAATTTTGCGGATATCAACAATAACCCACCGCCAGCTGGTTCAACCATTGCGGTCAGTTCGGGAGCGAATGGTTGTGATATTGCCAGTACCTCGTCATCAACTGTAGCGAGTACCAATGCGGTAGGTGGGTACTCAATAATGATTGGCCTTGCGGTTGAAGAGACGAAAATAGGTTCAGGTGACACCACGACGGTCACGGTGACGACGCCGTCTGGTGTAAGTTCGTCAGGTAGTTTCTACTGTCAGAACTAGTGGCGTTCCGAGACGGTTGCCTCGGAATCGCTTGCCTGGAATAGTAGTACCGGACATTTTAGATGCACATTGGCGTTAAACCGTCGTTGATTCAGTATTACTGATCGGCGGCTGCCAATTCCCTGTCAATCTCACGTGCAGCCTCTCGTCCCTCATTAATGGCACGTACTACGAGAGACTGTCCGCTGCGACAGTCTCCTGCAGCATAGATCTTTGCAACATTAGTCTTGTAATTGTCCCTGCTAGCCTGATAGTTGCTGCGTTCATCATAATGGATCCTGACCGGATCAGAGGCATAGTGTTCAGGTCCGATAAATCCCATGGAAAGCAGGATCAGATCTGCACGCCATGTCTTTTCTGTCCCCGGGATCTCCTGAAAGTTCTCGTCAACATTGACCGTGATTACGCCTTTCAATACATTGTTCCCATCACGAATAAATTCCTTACTCATAATGGAAAAGATCCGTGGATCATCGCCGTATCTTTCTGCTGCCTCTGCATGACCATAGTCAATGCGGTAGATCCTGGGCAGACCGATTGGCCAGGGGCTGTCTTCGGGTCGGTCCTCGGGAGGTCTTGGTAACAATTCAAAATTGACCAAAGATTTGCAGCCATGGCGCAGGGATGTGCCAATGCAGTCCGTTCCCGTATCACCTCCGCCGATAACGATGACATCCTTATCTTTGGCGGAAATGTATTCGCCATCACTCAGATTAGAATCCAGAAGACTCCGGGTATTGGGATGCAGGAATTCCATTGCGTAGTGCACACCAGCACCTTCTCTGCCGGGGATGCCTAATTCTCTTGGTTCCGTCGCGCCTGTTGCAAACAACACAGCGTCATTATCTGCCACCAGGTCGTTCACATTGATGTCATTCCCCACATCGGCGTTGACTATAAATTCAATACCTTCCTTCGCCAGTAAATCAACTCGCCGATCAACAATATCTTTACCGAGTTTCATATTGGGGATGCCATACATTAACAGACCCCCGATTCGATCTGCTCTCTCGTACACGATGACGGAATGGCCTGCTCTGTTGAGTTGCTGGGCGGCAGCAAGACCGGTAGGACCCGAGCCGATGATTGCCACTGATTTCCCAGTGCGAACCTCAGGTGGGTCAGGCCTAATCCAACCTTCAGCAAATCCCCTGTCGACTATCGCGCACTCGATGTTCTTTATTATCACTGGGCTTTCGGTCACACCCAGGACACAGGCACCCTCGCAGGGAGAAGGACAGACACGACCGGTAAATTCAGGGAAATTATTCGTTTTGTGCAGGCGAACGAGTGCGTCGTGCCACCGACCATGATAGACCAGATCATTCCATTCCGGGATGAGGTTGAACAGAGGACAGCCATAGGAAACCTGTGGTGCAGTATCAGCCGAATTGCTGGACTGGCAGAACGGCACACCACAGTCCATACAGCGAGAACCCTGAGTCTGCAAATGTGACTCCTGGTGCTCAGTATAGATTTCGTTGAAGTCTGCTAACCTTACAATCGGGTCGCGGTAGGCTTCTACTTGTCTGTCGAATTCTTTGAATCCAGTGGTTTTACCCATATTTTGACTCGTATTACTCATCTTCAGTGCTCATTTTTCCGCAAAGGATACCGTCTAATTGGTCAGATCAGGCGGCTGAGCTTTCTTCCGTCATTTGCATCAACACTCGCTTATAGTCCGTCGGCATAACCTTAACAAATTGTCGTAGTTCATCTTCCCAGTTGTCGAGGATCTGCCTGGCAACTGTGGATCCTGTGGCTTTCATGTGATTGCTGACTAGCTGCTTAAGCTCGATGATGTCATTTTCCATGCACAGTATTTCCAATTCCAGAGTGCCGGTGTTGCATTTACTCGCGAAGTCACCTTTTCGGTCTAGAACGTAAGCGATTCCACCGCTCATTCCAGCACCGAAATTCCGACCGGTTTCACCAAGTATCACAGCTCTGCCGCCGGTCATGTATTCACAACCGTGATCACCAATACCTTCGACGACAGCAGAAGCACCGCTGTTCCGTACACAGAATCGTTCAGCTGCAATACCTCTGAAATAGGCTTCGCCACTCGTGGCACCATAGAGCACGACATTGCCGATCAGGATGTTTTCTTCCGGTTTGAAATGACTGCCCTGGGGTGGGTAGATAGCAATCTTGCCACCGGAGAGACCTTTTCCGACATAGTCATTGGCATCACCTTCAACCTGTATGCTAATCCCGGAGGCGAGCCATGCTCCCAGACTCTGACCCGCAGAACCATTTAGTTTTATGTTGATGGTGTCGTCCGGTAATAACTTGCCGTCAGTTGCTTTCGCCAATTCGTGAGACAGCATCGTGCCAACAACCCGATTGATGTTGATGATAGGTAGTTCAATATCAACTTTCTCACCGTTTCTGAGTGCAGGTTGTGCGAGCTTGATCAGCTCATTGTCCAATGCTTCATCCAGGCCATGGTTCTGATCAATAGTTCGATAGGTTTCGGTGTTTTCAAAAATAATCTGTGCCGGAGTCAGGATCGAGGAAAAATCGAGTCCGGCTGCTTTCCAATGATCTATCGCTTTGTCGGTTTCCAGCACATCTACCCGACCAACCATCTCATTGATGGTACGAAACCCAAGCTGCGCCATGATCTGTCGCATTTCTTCGGCGACCATAAAGAAGTAATTCACCACATTTTCGGGCTTGCCTTTGAATTTTTTACGCAGATCCGGATCTTGTGTCGCGATGCCAACCGGGCAGGTATTCAGATGGCACTTGCGCATCATCATACAACCCAGGGTGATCAGGGGAGCGGTGGCAAAGCCGTATTCTTCGGCACCCAGCAAGGTCGCAATTGCCACGTCGCGTCCGGTTTTGATCTGACCATCGGTCTGCAGATAAACTCTGGAGCGCAGGTTGTTCATGACCAGCGTCTGATGAGTTTCTGCAAGACCCAATTCCCAGGGTAATCCGGCGTGCTTGATTGATGTCAGCGGGGACGCGCCTGTGCCGCCGTCATGTCCCGCAATGACCAGATGATCTGTTCGTGCCTTTGTCACACCAGCAGCGATCGTACCCACACCAACCTCAGAACCCAGTTTAACGCTGATTCGAGCCGACGGGTTGGCATTCTTCAGATCATGGATCAGTTGAGCAATATCCTCAATTGAGTAGATGTCATGATGGGGTGGCGGACTGATCAGACCAACGCCAGGGGTAGAATGGCGAATCCGGGCGATATTTTTATCAACCTTGCCGCCTGGCAATTCGCCGCCCTCACCGGGCTTGGCACCTTGCACAATCTTTATCTGCAGTTCATCAGAATTCGTTAGATACCAGATCGTGACACCGAATCTGCCGGAAGCGACCTGCTTTATTGCAGATCGTTTTGAGTCTCCATTGGTCAGGGTGACAAAACGATCGGGGTCTTCACCACCTTCACCCGTATTGGATTTGCCGCCGATTCGGTTCATCGCGATAGCCAGCGATTCATGACTTTCCTTGGATATGGAGCCGAAGCTCATGGCACCGGTGCAGAATCGCTTGACTATGTTCCCCGCGGATTCGACCTCATCAATTGGGATAGAGCCACCGTTGGCGCCTTCCTTGAAAGACAGTAAACCACGAAATGTACAACGTCTGGTTGTTTCTTCGTTGGCATGTTTTGCGAATAACCTGTAAGCATCCTGGTTATTAGTCTTTGAAGCGAGTTGCAGATTGGCGATTGTGGTCGGATCCCACATGTGGATTTCTCCTTCACGTCGCCAGTGAAAGTGTCCGGGATTAGGTAGAGCCGGGGTCTGATCTGATTTTCGTGACGGGTAACCAATCTCATGACGCTGTAGCTTTTCATTAAAAAGAACATCGAAGCTGACCCCCTGGACTCGACTGGCGGTCCCTACGAAACAGCGATCGATAATATCATCCGCCAGGCCTACTGCTTCGAATATCTGTGCTCCCTTATACGATTGCAGTGTCGATATACCCATCTTGGCCATGACCTTCAGCATGCCCTTGGCAACCCCCTTTTTGTGGGCCTCAACGATACTGTCATCATCCGGGTATACCTCCTTGTCCAGCAGACCATCAGCTCTGGCCTGCCAGAGCGCTTCAAATGCCAGATAAGGATTGATTGCATCTGCACCATAGCCTGTCAGAAGGCAGTGATGATGAACTTCTCGGGCTTCGCCAGATTCGAGCACCAGTCCGATTCGAGTTCTCTCATGAGTTCTGACAAGATGATGATGAACCGCGCCACAAGCGATCAGAGAGCTGATTGGCATTCTCTCAGCAGAGATATTCCGATCGGAGAGGATGATAAGAGAGTACCCATCAGCGATTGCTTCAGATGCCTCATCACATATTCGGTCTAGGGCTTGCAGCAAACCCGCTGTACCCGAGGTTTTATAAAAAGTGATGTCGATCAGCTTTGATCGCCAGCCGCGATGGTCAATTTGCTTCAGGGAACTCAGTTCCTCGTTTGACAGGATCGGATGTGATATTTTGAATCGGTGAACATGTTGTTCCGTCGTGTCAAGTAAATTGCCTTCCGGGCCTATGAAGCACTCAAGTGACATCACAACTTCTTCTCGAATTGAGTCAATCGCCGGATTTGTGACCTGGGCAAACAGTTGCTTGAAGTAGTCGTAAATCATGCGTGATTTGTCGGACAGGCAGGCAAGGGCAGCATCGTTGCCCATTGAACCAAGTGGATCACGGGCTTCTGTTATAAGGGGCAGTAACATGAACTGCATCGTTTCCACGGTATAACCGAATGACTGCATCCTGGGCATGAGAGTCTCAGGTCGGAATCCGTGGTTATCAGTTGCGGGTGGAATATCTGCAAGTTCCAGTTTCTGATTTCTTAACCATTCACCGTAGGGTCGCTGCTTTGAAAACTCATCTTTCAATTCTTCGTCCGGAATCAATCGGCCCTCTTCAAAATCGACCAGAAACATCTTGCCGGGTTGAAGTCGTCCTTTTGATTTCACGTTTTCTGGCGCTACCGGCAGGACACCCACTTCCGAGGCCATGATGACCTTGTCATCGTTGGTAATATAGTAACGGCTGGGTCGCAGACCGTTTCGGTCCAGAACGGCACCAATATAGTGTCCGTCAGTAAATACAATGGATGCAGGTCCATCCCAGGGTTCCATCAGCGCTGAATGGTATTCGTAGAAATCGCGCTTCTGCTGCGACATGTTGTTATCCGACTGCCAGGCTTCCGGGATCATCATCATCACGGCTTCCTGCAGCGTACGACCGGACATTAGCAAGAATTCCAGAACGTTATCGAATGTGCCCGAATCGGAGCAATCGGGCTCAACGATAGGAAACAGTTTTTTAATGTCCTCACCGAACAGGTCTGATTGCACCAGTCCTTGTCTGGCGGTCATGGAATTCTGATTGCCACGCAGGGTGTTGATTTCACCATTGTGGCTCATGTATCGATTTGGCTGCGCACGATCCCACGATGGGAATGTATTTGTGCTGAATCTGGAATGCACCATGGCCAGATGAGTTTCAAATCTCTCATCCGCCAGATCCAGATAGAAGGGAAACAACTGACCTGGCGTCAGCATTCCCTTGTAGACAATTACGTTGCTGGATAAGGAGCATACGTACAGCAGATGGGATTGAACCAGATCTGATCCTCGACGCAGGAACTCGGTAAATCGACGACGGATGATATACAAGGACCTTTCGAAGGCAGCCTCGTCGCTGACAGTCGAGCTAATGAAGAGCTGTTCAATAGCTGGTTGTGCGTTGCGGGCAGCCGGGCCGACATCTGCCGTATCTGGATCAATCGGAACGGGTCGCCAGGCGAGAAAAGTCTGTCCTTCATCCTGGATGACTTTCTCAATCTCCTGCTTGCAGAAATGGCGTTCTGAATCATCCTGGGGAAGAAAAATGTTACCAACCGCGTATGAGCCGGCATCCGGCAAGTCGAATCCGACTTCCGCCGCGATCTGTGTGAAGAACGAGTGGGGCAAGGCAATCAGTATTCCGGCACCATCACCTGTATTGGCTTCAAAGCCGCGTCCACCGCGATGATCCATTCGAGAATTGATGTGATAGGCATCGAGCATTATCTGATGGCTGGGCTGGCCCTTGATATTTGCCACGAAACCGACCCCGCAGGAGTCTTTTTCGTTTGCCGGATCATAGAGTCCAACTTTGCCAGGAAGTCCGCCAATCTTCATAAGATCTTCATACTGAGATATTTATTGTTATCACTTTCTACACGCTTTTTGAGAGACTACTATCCCGCCTGGGTTAAATGTGCTGCCAAAACAGACCCGGGATGAACTCAATCACACAAAAAGGACTGCAGAAAAGCTTCATTTCTCTGCAAAAATTTGATACCAGAGGTATCGAAACTCTTGTGGAGTTTTCGCCATTTACGAGATCCTACCGGGTAAAGTCGGTCGCTGGCGAGTCAGAAACCATACCAAACAGGGGGTGAAAGTCAAGTTTGAGGACCTATGAACTGTGGGAATGCTGGTTATAACACTTTGTTTTTTAACGCAATTTGTGGTTGCAAGTGGCGTCTGCCCGTCGTGAAGTGACTTTTTGATTTCAAAGATGGCGGATGAAGCTTTCCGGATCATTGAGGAATGCTCTGGTGACATCCACATGCTCAACTTCGTCCCATTCAATTGGCTGGATGACCTGATCGAAGTGAAGGATGGTTGCTTTTGGCAAGGCCATCAAGATGGGCGAATGGGTTGCAATAATAAACTGACAGTTGTGTTCCAGTTGCTGCATGATCAGGGAAAGCAGCGAAAGCTGGTGGACGGGCGAAAGAGGTGTCTCTGGCTCGTCTAGAATATACAGGCCATTTGGGTTTAAGCGGCTCTTTAGGAGTTCGATAAACCACTCACCGTGCGATCTTGCGTGAGGGTTTTCGCCATACCGGGTTTCATAAGCTGCAATCTGGGCTTTCGCCATATTCATAGCCCGGTCTCTTCCCTCTCCCGTGAGTGAAACATCAAATTCACCGATCAGTCCATGTAGCATGTGCATGTCTGTCTGCACTCTGCGGGTGAAACCGATCGCATCTTCAGCCCGGAAGAACATCTTCAGTCTGGCGTTCACCGAGCGTCGGAATGTGAGGAAACCGGCCAGTTGTCTCGCGTCCTCAAGCATCGGGTCCCTTTGAACATCAGAAGCCCCCACAGCAGGGCAATTCATACCGACTGCAATTGCTTCCAGCAGACTTGATTTACCGCTGCCATTCTCTCCTACGAAGAAAGTAACCCTGGGATCGAACTGAATAGAATCAAGTGACTCGATAACAGGCAGGTTAAAAGGATAAGCATCCGGGATATCTCTCCCCTGAGAAACACTGATCCTGTCAAGGAAAGCCATACCAGCCATCTGCACCATTAATCTATTGTGGTGCAGTATGACCGAATGACGATGAAAGCTCGATGCCCATTTCTCGAGGGTATTGCTATAATCTCGGCCCTTTGCCGCCTATCTTAGGAAGACCTGAGGAATCGAAATGAAACAGCCAGTACGAGTCGCGGTTACCGGTGCCGCAGGCAATATTAGTTATTCCCTTCTGTTCAGAATTGCGTCAGGTCAAATGTTAGGAGCAGATCAGCCTGTTATTCTGCAACTACTCGAAATTCCACCTGCCATGGAAGCCCTGAGTGGTGTAGTCATGGAGGTTGATGACTGCGCGTTTCCACTGGTACAGGAAGTTATCGCAACAGATAACCCCGATGTGGCATTTAAGGATATAGAATTTGGCTTGCTGGTAGGATCGCGACCCCGCGGGCCTGGTATGGAACGAAAAGATCTGCTCGAAGCGAACGCAGCGATATTTTCGGTGCAGGGTAAATCTCTGAATGACCACGCCGCTAAAAATGTCCGTATCCTGGTCGTCGGCAATCCCGCGAATACCAATTGTCTGATTGCGCAGAGAAATGCACCAGACCTCGACCCCAGGCAGTTCACCGCAATGACCCGCCTGGATCATAATCGGGCTGTGACTCAACTGGCGCAAAAGACCGGCGAGCATATAACAGTAGTCAATGGACTTTCGATCTGGGGAAATCACTCGGCCACTCAATACCCGGATATAACCCAGGCCACGGTTGATGGCACCGCGGCCACTGATCTCGTGGATCAGGAATGGATTGAGAGTACTTTCATTCCAACCGTGCAGCAAAGGGGGGCGTCGATTATCAAGGCGAGAGGTTTGAGCAGTGCAGCCTCCGCAGCCAACGCGGCAATCGAGCACATGAACAACTGGACCCTTGGTTCAGATGGAAATATCGTCAGTATGGGGGTCTGCTCCGACGGCAGTTACGGCGTCGAGGAAGGCTTGATCTATTCGTTCCCGTGTCAATGTGCTGACGGTGACTGGTCTATCAAACAAGGTCAGGAAATCACAGAATTCAGCCAGCAGAAAATGCTGGAAACAGAAGCGGAACTCAAAGAAGAACGTGACGCTGTCAGTGATCTGTTGCCTTCCTAGAGAATACAAGTATGTCCTGATTCTTCAGGGCATTCTGCTGTTAACTGCCTGTTCCGGTAAACCGCTGCTGTCGAGTTTGTCGACAAATGCCCGTATCGTTGCGTTCGGTGATTCTTTAACCTATGGCACGGGTGTCAGCAGTGAGCAAAGTTATCCCAGTGTCCTTCAATCGCTGATTGGAAGAACCGTGATTCGCTCAGGCGTGCCGGGTGAAATCTCAAACAAGGGATTGGCCCGTTTGGATTCAGTCCTGGCCAGGGAGCAACCCGACCTTGTAATCGTTTGTCACGGTGGCAATGACATTCTAAGACGAATGAATGGTGCACAGACGGAAGCTAATTTGAGAGCGATGGTCAGCAAGGTGCGAACTTCGGGGGCTGAAGTGATTTTGCTGGCGGTACCGAGATTGGGTCTCTTCCCGGAAGCTCCCGGGTACTATGAGCGTATAGCTGAAGACATGCAGGTTCCCATCGAAATGGACGTCCTTGCTGATCTGGAAGGTGACTCATCGATGAAGTCAGACCAGGTTCATTTTAATGCGGCAGGCTACAGAAAAATGGCATTGGCGGTCCAGCAACTGCTGATTGATGCAGGGGCAATCTGACGATCTGTTGAATGCTGTGTCAAATAGAGGCAGGTTCAGCTATTAGAATTACTGCTTCGTTGTCAGTGGTAGTAAGATCTAATGATGACGCTGATGCAGGCAACAGATATCCTTGTTCCGGCTTTATTGTCTTACCACTTATCTTTGCATTTCCTGTAACGCCGATAACCAGACAGTATCTTTCGATCCATCGTTGATAGGTGGTGTGTGCTCTCACTGTGATCCGGTACACAGAGAATTCGGGGAACGCTGCTACTGACTCTACCTTGTACTCGTCAGAATTGTCGATTACATCAAGCGGGGTCTCCTCCTTGATGTCCGTGATTGCGTCCACAAGCGCTGATTCGGTATCCCATTGATTTTGCGTCAAGACTTTCTGGGTGAATGACAGGATCATTCTTTCATAGTGCGGTGTTTGAAACTCGATCACCCGTACGCCATGCTGGAGGGAGTGGGGCTGATGAGGATCAACTCGAATAACGTCACCGACCTTCAGATCGCGCAATTGAGTGTAGGAGTACATATCCTGTTTGTGTTCTTCCTCGCACTGAGTGAGTTCGTCAGGTAAAGCCGCCTGCCACTGCATCATTAAGTCTGGGCTGACAGGATCGGAGGTGACTAAACCCAGTTCCAGCTTGTGTTCATCTAGCAATGAATCAATTTCGTTTCTTGTACTTTGATAGGTTTCTGCAGACCGCAGATAGGCTGATTTGAACGAATCGATATCAGTGAATTGTGAGACTTTTCCCTGGTTGAAACCGTAACGAATCTGACCGATACCATCAGGCCAGGCAACACCGTCAAGGTGAGTGACGACATAGACCTCACGTTTTTCCCTGTGAAGTTCGAAATAGAGGTCTCCATAGCCCGGATCGGGAAGAGGATCCAGTATCTTAAGTAGCAGTGGTTCGTTTGCATTTTGATCGCCCAGAACTCTGCCCGGCGCAATCGAGAGCAACCAGGGCAGTGGGATTCCCGCCACGGTACATACGCCTCGTTGCTCGATTCCGGTGTACCAGATTTCTGCCCCCCACGGTTTCGGAATGCGTACCGTCTCAAGGAGCCAGGGTTGCGTCAGGCTGACACTGGGAGAGTGCCAGAGCCGAAGGGTATTGCTGAAAGCAGTGTCTGGATTGCCATCGTCTGATGGCACCTCGGTTCTGGGTACCACGCTGCATTGAGTGTCACCTTTGGTGACCAGAACAAGGGCTGTCAGTGAGATGACAGGATTACCCGGGAGATAAGATTGCGTGTGTTCGAAATCGAACGTCACGCAATAAGGCTGCGTCATTGTCAATTCAACAAGTGACTGTTCCGGATTCGCGACATGGCCTAACGAGTAAATCATAGTCAGCATTATATACAGACTTTGGTTGTGTGCTGAGTACAAAATACGAGGTCCGATCGTGACTAGATAGATATCGTCTGGTTGATTAAGCTTGGTTTCATGAACTGATAGTGATGAGGGTTATGAACAGTCAGGTTTTTGAACAGGCCAGGCAGGCACGGGATCCTCGGTTCGACGGCAGGTTCTTTATCGGGGTAAGGACTACCGGTGTGTATTGTCGACCAGTCTGCCCGGTGAAAATACCCAAGGCAAAAAACGTCACCTTTTTTGAGACTGCAGCAGCGGCGGCAAAAGCCGGGTTCAGACCCTGTTTGCGATGTCGACCGGAGACATCTCCAGGAATACCAGCATGGATGGGTACTTCGACGACCGTTAAGCGGGCGCTTCGCTTGATTTCAGAAGGCGCATTGGATTCGGGCAGTATTCAAGATCTGGGTGATCGTCTTGGGGTCACCCGTCGACATTTAAGTAGATTGTTCTCGAGACATCTTGGTACGTCTCCCAAATCTGTGGCTCAGACAAGAAGACTGCATTTCGCCAAGAAACTACTGGATGAGACCAATCTCACGATCATCGAAATTGCACTGTCTTCGGGATATCGAAGTGTTCGTCGATTCAACGACCACTTTAAGAATGTATATGGGAGAGCGCCCAACTCACTCAGAAAGAAAGCGAGGGATAAGAGTGGTAAAGAAACGAAGTCGGGATTTGAATTAAAGCTGGCTTACAGACCACCATTTGATTTTGAGGGCATTCTGAGATTTTTAGCACTGCGCGCCATTCCGGGCGTTGAGCAGGTGGATGATGCCCATACGCGATACAGTAGAACCATTCAGGTTGGCTATCAGCCGGGTCGACTCACCGTGACTGATAATAGTGAACACCGCTGCCTGCAGGTTTATATCGAAACAGATGAGGCACATCAGCTCATGACTGTGCTGGAGAAAGTAAATCGGCTTTTCGATTTAACTGCCGATCCAATTGAAATCATGACCAGTTTTAAGAATGACAAAATTTTATCCGGATTGGCTCAACAGAATCCAGGGCAGAGGGTTCCTGGATGCTGGGATCCATTCGAGCTGGCAGTTCGTGCGGTTGTTGGTCAGCAGATTTCAGTGAAGGGCGCAACCACGGTGATGGGTCGAATCGCGAAAGAACATGGAACAGAAACCTGTGTGGGATTGTGTTTTCCGCTTCCAGTTAAGCTTGCAAGGCTTGATCCTGGATCTCTTCCCATGCCCAGACAACGAGCCATGGCGATTAAGGATATGAGCACAGCCGTGATACAGGGAAAGATTGATCTTAGTACAAAAAACACCACCGATAATCTTCAGGCGCAACTTACGAGTATCAAGGGAATAGGACCCTGGACGGCGCAATATATTGCAATGCGAGCACTTAATGATCCTGATGTCTTCCTCCATAATGATCTCGTCTTACTCAAGGTTGCCAAACAGAAACTAAAAATAGACAACGACAAGGCGCTTCTTAAGCGCTCCTACAGCTGGCAGCCCTGGAGAGCATATGCAGGCATGCACCTGTGGCGACAGGCGTCTGAATTGAAATAGAGTGCGAATCGATCAGAGGAGGAGATCATGCAATATAGATATATAAACTCAACTCTGGGGGAATTGTTACTGGCTGGAGATGAAGCGGGATTGCGGATAATCGGTTTTCCCTGCGGCAAGGGAAGGGTTGACCCGGATTCAGACTGGGAAATGAACCGAGATTGTTTTAAAGAAGTCGAAACACAGTTGCTTGAATATTTTAATGGCGAACGGCATGAATTCGACTTACAACTTGCGCCAACCGGTACTGCTTTTCAATTGGATGTGTTGAAGGCGTTGCAGGAGATTCCCTTTGGAGAGACACGAAGCTATCTACAGATCGCGCAACGAATCAATCGTCCTAAAGCAGTGAGGGCTGTTGGTGCAGCAAACGGGCGGAATCCTCTGCCCATCGTGATTCCCTGTCATCGAGTGATAGGTGCTGATGGGAGTCTGACGGGTTTTGGTGGTGGATTGAATGCAAAAGTTTTTCTGCTTGAACTGGAAGGTGGACTTGCCCGGGTCAGAAAGCAGGGGAGTTTATTTTAAATCACTATTGACCGTTGGCTCCAAATCTCCTCCAGCTGTTTGTCAGTTTCAGCGAATGCGGTTGTTGGTGCAGGAGGTAATATCACATTGGTTGCAGACAACTTTATCATGGATACTGAAAGCAGCATCAATGCCACCTCCGAAAGAGGGATCGACAGCACAGTTGAGATTGGGTCACCGAATCAAGCCGTACATCCGTCAGCGAATCCATTTCAACCGGGTTCCGGGATCTGCCTGATTTCTTATCCAGTGACTGTACTGTACCAGTTCTGCAAAACAGAAGTTTTCTTGTTATAGAGAACCTGGGCCCGGTGCAACGAAATCCCACTGATTATACATATAAGAACTGCAGATGCGCCGCTGAGCCGCTGAATAGTATTGAGATCAATCTGGATTTGCTGAAGGGATTTGTTTCGATGTCCCCCGACTGTTTTGTTATCTACCAGCGAGGGTCATCAAAAAGCTCCTGAAATTCGATTACATTTCCATCCGGATCTCGACCATAAGTAGTTCTGCACTGGGGTCCGAGGTTAATCGGTGGACAATGAAACGTGACACCAGCTTCCAGCAGTCTTTCATATTCGACATCTACGTCTGTTACATCCAGGCTGAAATGCGTATACCCATGATCATTGACTGGTCGATCTTCAGCCATGGGTGCGGGCTCAGGGCTTGAAAACTCAAATAGTTCGATATGGCAGTTTCCGCATAGCAACATGGCTTGCCTTGCAGCTGGATTCTTTAAATCGAGAATCTTTTCGGGTTTTGGATTGCTTTCCGAGCTACTTGCCCAGGTCTGGTCCGAGAGAACTTTCATTCCCAGTAAATCCCGATAGAAAGTCAGGGATCTCTCCATATCCTTGACTGAAAGTGCAGTGTGGTGGATTCCAACGATCATGACGTTCTCCTGATTTGAACTGATTATTTCTTCTGCCTACTTTTTCAATTTTATGCGCTGCCGATATTTGGTGTCACCCTGGGCGTATTCTGGCACATATTGCCTGTAAACCGGATTCGTTTACCATCCTTGAGAATGCTGTGGGCACCACTTGAAGATTTCACTTTCGCGAAATCCAGTTTATCCATTGCTCTGGTTATCTTCGTGGTTGTGAGTTTATAGATGATATGAAATTTCACCATCGCCCATCGCTCAGTATCGAAAAACTTTTTGTGCCCTGAGAATGTCGCGTAGCGCTTTTCCAGTTCTTTGACTCTGGCCTTGTGTTGTCCCCGGGCTGGCAACGAAATGAAACCGGAAATAACTGCCAAAGCCAAGAAGTATCGTAGGAGAAAGGATTGGGAAACCCTCACTGTTCTACCAGGTCCGAGGGTGTGTACATTGAGAAACACTAGATATTCCTTGTGTTTATGAACGATTCATTGGCGTGTCCCTACCGACAGATTGAGGCAAGTACGTCAAAGTACTGAGGAAATGTCTTTGCGGTCACTTCTGGCTCATTAATCGTAATCTCGGCATCGCTCAGAGATGCCAGCGAAAATGCCATGGCAACACGATGGTCTCCGTAGGTGTCGATACTGGTTGAGTTTATTTCTTCAGGTGGATTGATGACGATATAGTCTTCACCTGTTTCAACCTCAGCGCCTAACTTTCTCAGTTCTGTCGCCATGGCATGCATGCGATCGGTTTCTTTCACTCGCCAGTTGTGAATGTTACGGATTGTGGTGGTTCCCTCTGCGAACAAAGCCATGGCAGCAATTGTCATGGCGGCATCCGGAATATGGTTTAGATCCATGTCGATACCGACAAGTTTGTCGCCTTCGACTTCAATCCAGTTCGTCTCACGGGTGACCTTTGCACCCATTTCCTCAATGACATCGGCAAACCCGATGTCACCCTGAACACTGTTTTTTCCGAGGCCGTTCACGCGAACCTTGCCACCTTTGATTGCGGCAGCGGCAAAAAAATACGAGGCGGAAGAGGCATCGCCCTCGATCAGATAATCAGAGGGTGACTGATAGGTCTGGTCGCCAGGGATAGTGAATGCCTGATAGTTCGTATGACTGGCGGTTACGCCAAATCTGTCCATGATATCCAGGGTCAGATCCAGATAGGGTTTGGAAACCTGTTCGCCGATGACTTCAATTTCGCTTGTCCCCGGTGCCAGAGGTAAAGCCAGCAGAAGTGAGGTTAAGTACTGACTGGATACATCACCTCGAATCCGAACACTGCCGCCTTGTATCTGGCCACCGGATATCTTAAGGGGAGGGCAGTCTTTTTGACCCAGATAGGCTATCTTCGCACCAAGCTGCGTGAGCGCGTCCACCAGATGTGAAATAGGACGTTCGCGCATGTACTTATCACCGTCGACGATGAATTCACCCTTTATTAATGCCAGGATGGCGGTAAGCGGTCGAATAGCAGTTCCAGCGTTGCCAAGAAAGAACTTATTGTTGGCAGGCGCGTGGAACAACCCTGCATGTCCGCGCACGGTACAATCCTGCCAGTCTTTAGATAGTGAGATGTGAATACCGAACTGACCAAGGGCATCAACCATCCTGTTCGTGTCTTCGCTCTTCAGTAGATTGTGTAAACGAGTTTCTCCAGGCGATAGGGCGGAAAGGAGAAGCGCTCTGTTGGATAGACTTTTTGAACCAGGCAGGTGAACCTCCCCCTCGACATGATCAACCTGAGGTAGTCTGAGCTGAGTCATCAGTAGATTCCTGGTGAGTTGGTGACAGCTTCCAGTCGATCCAGAAAACTAGCAAGATCTGACTCGACTTCGCGAATGGGTGGTTTGCCTGGTTCTTCCAGAAGGACCTTACCTGTATCGTTGTCGACACTCAAAAAAAGTTCTGAGTCAGGATCTGTGGTTGCAAAAAAGACAGTGAATGGTTGTCTGGCCTGCTGTTTTGCCATCAGGTGACCGATCAGGTTTTCTATCAGTCGATCGAAGTCACTTTGATTCCAAAGCTGTATAAGGCTCAGGGGCCCTTCTTGTGATTTGGCCTCCAAGCTCCCTGACCAGAAAGACCCGTAAAATGCCTGGATGTCGGGATGAATTCTTGCTTCAGCAGCATTTGCCAATCCTGAAAAATCGACGGGGTATTTTTGCGGGCATGGCTTCCAGTAACTTATGTTGTCTGCTTGTTTGAACTCGCACTCAGAATGCCAATCTGCATCGTAGGCAGTCACAAAGTAGCCAGCATCCGTTAGATCGAGTGCTTCATCGATTACTCGCGAAAGTGCATACCTTACCTGGCTCATTGGATCGGGTCATTAAAAAGCGGGCATTATACATTGATCAATAATGAAAGGAGATTCCGTCGCTGTTTCAGGAGGATTTCGGGCTAAGGTCTTCTCCCACGTCGACCCGGGGGCCCAGCATCTCTTTTGTGTAGAAAACGCAGTGCCTTAGCTCGATCTTGCGGGTTCATTTCCTTCATTACACCAATCATCTGAAGATGCAGACGGGTTTGATTTTCGCGGGCGGTTTTCTGGAGTTTGTCGAGGGCCAACAACACCTGCTCTTCATCGAATGGGTCAGCTTGCAATGCCTTTTCGAACTCTCTTTGGGCGAGGCCCAAGTCACGTCGTAATGGTCTTGCTTCTTCGGCATTTTGTTTCAGCAGAGGCCATAGTTTCTGGCGAGTGTCATCATCAAGCTCCCTGACAATCCATCCGAGGTGTGATGGGAAAGGCCTGCCGGGGGGGGGTGTAGCAAAATGACCAACTAAACCCCCTATGAGTAACAGATTAATCGCAATTGAGCAGATCAGTACAATGACTAGAGTACGCCTTCGTCCCTCACTCATAAGGGGACTCCACAGAGTTTGAAGAAAACGACATCAACTGAATTTCATCTTCCCAGGAATCATTGGCATCGACAGACACACGTTCAATATTCATGCCCAGCACTGCACCGACGATCAAAGGCAGGGTTGCGGCCAGGGCAGGTTGCCAATAGTGGGTTGGATTCAGGGGCAGCAACCAGTCCAATAGTCTATCCAGCAATCCAATCTGTGGTGCTGAGACTTCTGAAGCGGGTTTGTTGGCGACACTAGCCAAAATGGACTTCTTCAGGCTATAGAGGTCGCTCTCAGGGAGTAAATAGCCATCGAGCTGATCGTCCAGCAGCATCCCTGTCTTGATTAGATCAGCTGCAGCCTCGCTGGAATCAAGAAAGTCGATTGCTGCCTGCCGCTCATCGCTGGGCCAGTGTCCCGGTATCGTACCGTAAGCTTCAATGAGTTGACTAAATCTATGCAGATTCATATTGCATCTCCTTTCAGCGATTCTCGTAACCTTTTGCGGCCCCTCGACAGCAAAGATTCCAGTGCGTCAACGGAAACATCAAGAATACCTGCCGCTTCCCTGTTGGACAGCCCCTGATAGTGACACATAACGACAGCACTTCGCTGTCGTTCTGGCAGACTTTCCATCGCCTGATTGATGGTTGATGCCTGCCTGACCTTGAGCAATTCCTTTTGTGGTTCCAATCCACCACTGTTTTCTTCAAGGTTCGAATCACTCGTCTTCATCTGTTTTCGAAAAAAGTCAATGCACATATTGTGAGCAATCTGATGTAACCATGTGCTCAGTTTGGCAACCTCTGGATTGAATTGATATGATTTCTCCCATAGACGAATGAACACTTCCTGGGTGATGTCATCAGAATCGATTGTGTTTCCCATCATACGAACCACATAGCGATTGATAGAAGCGAGGTGTCTGTCTAGAAGTTGTTGGTAGGCTTCCGTGCTTCCTTCTCTGAGCTGAAAAACCAACTCCGCCTCAGTGTCTTCACTCAATCGCTACTCCAGTTTCTAGCGGTTAGCCACCGAAGGGACCATCATGCTCCTTTCGATGACGACGAGGACCTCGTTCCGGACGCTTAATTTCATCGGCAGCGAGGAAACCATCTCCATTTTCGTCCATTCGCCCAAATATGGCGAGTTTTGCTTCCTCGGCAGTGACACTGCCGTCGCCATCAATATCAAGCTCAGCGAAATGTTCAGTCATTCTCCTCTGCATTTCACTCTTCCTCGCTTCATGCTCTTCCTGGCGCCTGGCGGCTTGTTCAGCCATATGTTGTTGTAACTCATCGAGAGTAACAGCGCCATCTTCGTTCAAGTCAGCATGTTTGAGCATTCGTTGCTCCGGCGCGCGAAACTCCTCGATCGACACAAGCTCGTCTCCATCTTCGTCCAGATGGCTGATCAGGCGTTTACCGTGACGGTCTTTTTGCGCCAGTGTTGGCCCAGAGAATATGGCAAGGGAAATCAAGATGATAAGTAATTTGATGTTCATAATTTGTGCTCCATTTTCGATCTGCTCATAACCTTGTACGGGCTGATTGCTAAATTCCGTCGCTCTATTTTGGGTATTCATGTGAAGGGTTTTAGAACCACCAGGATGAGGATCGGCACGACGATCAGGAGTGCAGATTCGTTAAAGACCCGAAAAAACAATGAAGTAGGGATGACGGCATCGGTGTTCATTCTTACAATGTAGCGATAACACTGACCGTGATAAAGCAGCAGAAGACATACAGGGATCAGCTTGACCTTTAGCCATGTACCAGTAATCCCATACCAGAGCCACAGCCAGAGACCGAGCCCCAGCGCCAGCACTGCCATGATGGTTGAGAACCGGAATAACTTACCGACCATTATGACCAGACGCCTTACGTCCTCACCGGCATCCTTGCCTTCAACATAGTGAACGAAGATTCGAGGCATATAGAAAAGTCCAGCCATCCACGCCATGACGAATAAAATGTGAAATGTCTTGATCCAAAGCATCATCAGATAATGTCCAGAGCGCCGCCATCAACACGGATATTTTGAGCGTTTACAAAACTTGCTGCCTGGCTGCACAAAAAAATAACCACGTTAGCTACCTCTTCCCTGGTTGCTATTCGTCCGACAGGATTCGGCGCGTACTTGTTTACGATTCGTTCTTCAACCTCGCCCCAGGTATCACCCCAATTCTCCTTGCGAGCCCGTTCAAGATAGGTCGCTTCGACTTCGGGTGTTCGAATCAGGCCAGGTGAAACAAGGTTGACAGTGATGCCGGTGGTGGCGAGTTCCTTTGCAAGACTGACAGTCATATTCGCGAGTGCAGCCTTTGAGGCATAGTAATGTGGCATTCGTTTGTTGGGCCTGGTTGATCCGACCGTGCCAAGATTAACAACTCGACCATAGCCTGATTCGATCATATCTGGTATGAATGCCTTGACCATCCTCATGATAGACAGACTGTTCTTCTGATAGATATCAATCCAGTCATCTGTGTTGAGGCTTCGCCAGTTGCCTTGTGATGTCGTGCCATAATTGTTAACCAGAATGTCGACTTTAAGACTTTTATCTTTGATCTGGTCAGTGAGTTCCTGAGCACCAGCATCAGTCGTGATATCTCCAGATACTGCTATTGATCCTGATATCTCTGAGGCTGGATCTTCAGATTCACCTTGCTCAATGCTGTGGACCAGAACAGTTGCTCCTTCTTTGGCGAGTAGCTTCGCGATGATAAATCCTGTGCCGCGATTACTGCCCGTTACCAGAGTTACCCTTCCCGTTAAACCTAGATCCATAATTTGTGTCGAATTACTGCAACAAGGTTGATGAAATGAAACGATAATAAGCTATCTTCATCGCGACATCATCCTGCTTTGATGGGTCCAAGTCAGATTTATTTCCTGTTGTTCGTTGTCCTTGACGTAGTGGTGCAGAGTATTACTGGTTTTGCCATGGGTCTTATCATCATGGGTGGAGTTGCTGCCATGGGATTAGCAGATATCTCTCTGTCAGCAGTTGTGGTCAGTTTAATCAGCTTATGCAATAAGTTAGTGGCGCTTAGATACAATCATCGGGACATTGACTTTGAATATGTGAAACGAATAGCGACAGGCATGTTACCCATGGCCCTGGTTGGTGTAACAACTCTTACCACGAGTCGAATTGCGCACAGGATTCCAGAGAGCGTGATTAGAAAACTGGTATTCGTGCTATTGGTCCTACCGGGTGGATCCCTCACGCTGACTTCCTAAACAGAAACAAGGGCTGAACGGAGACATTGGTTCAATCGCTGCATCCACGGCATTCGAGCTTAAGTTGCCCACGATGTTGTGTCGAAAGTAATAGCCGTATTGATGATGTAATGATTGTAAATCGCCGTTATCTGCCCAAGGACAGCGCTGATTGGGTGTCGTATGTGAATTGGTTGAGCCATGATACGATTGGGACTACTTCGGAATAAAGATCCGCAGTGGAAATGAACGAATTTGATGATATACGACC
>Ga0207988_1000059_pt1 | contig 59074 bp, 36 predicted proteins | sample ETNtaG_11_FD_185773 | JGI IMG/M metagenome (GOLD analysis project Ga0207988, IMG submission 185773) | Marine microbial and viral communities from oxygen minimum zone, Eastern Pacific Ocean - ETNP201310SV74 (SPAdes) (version 2) | ecosystem: Environmental > Aquatic > Marine > Oceanic ...
TTGCTGATTTGAGTCAGGATCTGAATCGGATGATTGAAATTCAGGCCGGTAGCTGGAAAGAGCAGGAACTGCCAATTCAGTTTCAGACGGGTTCCAGTGTAATTGAAAAGCATTATGGCACACAGCTGAAGAAGATCTCAGAAGTCCTGTCTCGAAATATGGATGCAAAAGTGTCCTTATCCGGGTTTGCTGATCGTCGCGGTGCCAGTGAATACAATCAGAACCTGTCAGAAAAGCGTGTTTTGGAAGTGAGGCGGTATCTGCTTGATCATGGTGTCAGGGATCATCAGATATTCACGTCAGCCCATGGTGAGTCCCAACCCCTGAAACAGCTAGAAACATTTGAGAGCAATTTTTTCGATCGCCGGGTCGTGCTGGAACTGACCCTTGATGTTGATTCTCAGTTGGCTGATAGATAAACACTGTTGAAATTCGGCGTGTATTTTAGGGGGCTTCGGCCCCCTTTTTTATCCCTATGGACCGATCACTCGTGATACTGGTTCAAGTTGAACGACGATTCGCAGAGGACCTCCTGGATTGATGACATCGAAGGGGAAGCAGGTCACCAGATAGATTGTGTCGAGAGACTGGTCAAGCAACCAGGTATCGTTTTCGGTCGTATCTATAATGTCTATGTTGCTAACCAGATAGGTCTGCCAGGTTCCGCGACGGGTCTGGATCTGAAATCTGTCATCAATCACGATGTTTTCTAGAAACTCAAAATGAGTATCCCGGTGTCCTGCAATGACGCTGCTGCCAGATTCTCCCGGGGCAACCGTACCATCCATATGTCCCGGACCAAAAGCCAGGGTGCTGCCATGAGCGCCAGCAAGGATATAAAGATCCCCGTCCAGAATCTCGGTGTGCATTCTGGCAACCGGCCAGGTATCAGCCCAGGGCCACGGTTTGAAGTCACGGTCTCTCTCAAGAGTATCTGCCCAGGCATCCGCAATGAGAAACTGAGCCAGTACCGCTTTGACGTGAATATACAGTGTGTTGCCCCATGACAGAGCCGTTATGGTAACTAAGAGGAGGGGGATGGTGAGGATAAACTTAGTAGCCACGTCTTATTCTGAGCACGGAAACAGTGACAAGGGATAGAGCCAGTGAAATAGCACCAATGACAAAGCTGAGATCTGCGTTTGTTGCAGTGCGCGGGTACATGATGGGAGAAATGATCTGTCCTTGAGCCACAAGATTAGGTAAAGCTTTGGTATTGAGAGCGTCGTGTGCAAAACGACTCAGCGTTTCTTCAACAGCAACCAGGCTTGTGTAGTTGGATACCAGATTGTGAGTCAAGGCTGCGTCGAGTACTGCCCGACGAACCTCATCAGCATCGCGACCCGCTATCTTCTCGTCTTCCAGTGATTCAATTTTTGATCGTGCCCAGAGTGTCGCGATCCCCGGGTGTGAGGTTTGTGTCTCCAGGGAGAGCTCCCGCCACCATGGCAGATGGGCGGTGTTACCCGTGATGCGGATATCACCCTGCAGCATCTCTGCTTTAGCAACCACCAGCAGTGGTTCATTCAGGTATAGTGAAGGTAGTCTGGCAGGATAGCTCTCAACCTCTTGAGGCCAATTAATTTGAATGTCGCTGGCAATCGGATTATCGAGCTTCTGGTAAAGCGTATCCATTTTGTTGGCAACCTCGGCTGACATTCCGATGTGAGTAAATGTACCTCCTCCAAATTCCGCTGCTTTTCGCATAAAGAAGCTGTTCGGCGCACTTCCTATGCCTACCGTAAAGAGGCGAGAATTCCCCAGTTGTCGATAGATCATCTCGAAAAGACTGGCTTCATTACCCACCGCGCCATCAGTGACAAATACGATATGTTTGTGGTGACTTTCCTCTATTGGTGAATTGAGTGCCAGTTGCAATGCTGATCTCATGTTGGTACCACCGTCTGCCGAGAGTCTCATCACCCAATCAAGAGCATGTTTGACGTTTGATAAATCCGCCATTTGAGATGATCGAAACAGCTGTTTAGCCGAATCGTTGAATTCGATGATATTAAACAGATCTTGAGGACGCAGGCGTTTAAGTGTTTGTCCGAGACTTTGTTTTGCCTGTTTGATCGAGGGCCCCTGCATCGAACCTGATGTGTCGATAACAAAAATCATCTCCCTCGGCATGATCTGTATATCGGAAGTGTCATTGGGAGGCAGCATCATCAACATGAAATAGTCATTCGATTCAATGGTTTCTTTGAAGACCGCTACAGCCGGTTCGCTACCCACCACAGGTTGCCATCTAAGCAGCAGATCCCTGTCCATTGGCACTGCCCCGTCACGAAGTGAAATTTGATGACCACTCCCAGACTTCTTCACGACGATCTCATGATAAGGGCTGCTGATATCCTTGAGTGGTAACCCTGGATTCAGGAATACTCGGACCGAAATTGGGTTGTTAATGGTGGTGGTTGAACCATAGACCATAGGTGGCGTAATAAGATGTGCGTCAGGTACATCATTGGTGGGCAAAGCCCAACCCTGTCCGTTCACTTTAAAGATAGCTGCGGGTTCAGGACCGTCTGTTGAGAGCAGGTCTGCCAGGTGAATCAGTTGCCTGGCGGCAATCAGGAACTGACCAGGTATGTATCTAGGTGTCAGTGTCATCGGAAAACGCAGGCTGAATTCCCCCAGGTTGTAAGACACTGATTGAATGAACCGAATTTCTACCTTGATCTTCTCTTTTGGAGCAATGTTGGCGACGGATTGTGTAAACAGGTTAGGTCGAGATTGTTCAATGAGTCCGGTTCTTTTTCCCTCGGCTTTTGCTTTTTGATACATCTGCCTGGCTTGCTGCTTTTCTTTGATTTCGGCCCGGATCACCCTGTCACCAATTTCCATACGCATGAAGTTGACCGCTGCGGTCTCTGAGAGTGGGAAGACATAAACTGCCTCCTGCCATTGATCAGTCTGGTTAACGAAGTTCTGAGTTAGTGTGACCTGAGCGACAAAGCCACTGACTACAATGTCAACTTCACTCTCAACATGAATCGAGGTGCTGTACGAAGCAGATTCATCCTTGAACAGTAGTTGACCAGCCTCAATATCCTCTAGCACTACCGCTACAGCATTAATGGAAACCAGCAGCAATCCTATAGAGATCACGGGTATCAAGAACCAGTATATCCATCGGTATTTTTGGGCAGGTCCTTCGCGGCGAGAATCTCTGATGATGAGATGTGCTGGAATGCGTTTTTTCTTAAACGGCACGGTTGGCTCCCTTGAGACAAATCCGTATTCAACAGAACAAGCAGGGCAGATAAGTGTCCCAAATCGGTCTTTTTACTGATCAAGAATGGAAAAGCACACTAGTTGGAGCTTCTGGTTAAAATTGGAACCAACTACTACCTAAGTTTATTGTAGTCATCGAATCATACTTGCAGATTTCTCCGAATACGGCGTTAATACTCCTTGAGTGAGAGTCGCCGGGTTGAATCCAACTGGGTGAGGACATCAGTTTACGATGATGACTCAAATGATCTGGTAGCAGAATGCTTACTTAACTCGGCAACCTTGAAAGATTCATATGAGCAATACGCCGAGGATGCAAAGGCGCTGGGGAAGTCTTTAGGAGGCTAATGAGTATTATTGAGAAAAAGCAACCGGTGACAGGCACCGGTTGCTTTTATTTTGCCGGCTAGAAATCAGCAGAAAGTCTGACGTACCAGAATCCGCCGTTAAAGCCAAATGGTGATGTAATTGACTTGGTTACCCCCAGAAACTGCAGGACACCGTTCTGTTCGTCACCTGGTTCTACGTCAAATACATTGTCACCACCAACAGTCACCTGGTAGTTTTCGTTGATTGTGAATGTTGCTTCGATATCAACCAGAGTTTCTCCGTCATAAGATGAAGCATCTGAAGCGTCAGGTGGACTAAACAGGCCGCCTGTTGTTCGCCAGTCATCGTAATGATTGATTCGAACAAGTCCGCTAAACATACTGTCAGTCTGGTAGGTAAAGGTTAATGCTGTTCGATTTTCAGGTACCTGATTTTCGAGGTCGAAAACACGTGACTGATTAATCGTATTTGCAGCGACATTGTTTACTTCCTGCTGGTTAAAGCTGTGACGCAGGTCTGTGGTCAAAGATCCGGAATTCATGTCTAGTTCATGTCGAATCGCGATGTCTACTCCATCTATTTGAGATTCAAATCCGTTAACGAAGAAATTGGCAACGCTTCCCAATAGCAGGTCTGCATTGGCAATGCCTGCAGCGGTCAAGGTAGCTACCTCGGTAGCGCTAACAGTATTGGTAAGCAGCGCCAGTCTATCTTCAATCTCAATGTTGTAGTAGTCAACTGTGACACTGACGTTATCAACTGGTACCCAGATGGCACCTAATGTAAAGGAAGTAGATTCTTCAGGATCCAATGGTTTTGACCCAAGTGACAGAGCCACCGGATTGTCTACTGGGTAGGTTCCATTCGGTATCAGGTTTCCGTTTATGTCTGATGTTGTTGTGATATTTAACGTATGAACCTGACCTGGTGTAGGAATACGGAATCCTGTGTTCGCTGTTGCGCGGAGGGCAAAATTCTCTGATACATCCCAACGGCCGGATATTTTCCAGTCTGAGGTGGAATCAAACTCGTCAAAATCTTCGTAACGGAATGCGATACCAGCTGAGAAGGTTTCGGTAATATCAGCTTCAAGGTCGATATAGTAAGCGATACTTTCACTCTCGAAGCTACCGGCAGATTCGACCGGGAAACCCTGGAATCCGTCCGAACCCACACCAAAGTATGCTGCAGTTGGACCGGCTTCAATTGATGCCTGATCACCAGCACCAATCACGTAGGTTTCGTCCCGCCATTCGAATCCAAAAGCCAGGTTGAGCGGCGATGCCAGATTTCCTACATCGAGGCTCTTGACCAGATCAATTGTCAGACTTTCCTCTTCCTGCGTCAGAGTTCCTGGCTTAAATCTCATAGGAGATAATGCGCCCAGACTTGGATTAATGGTTTCAGAGATATGGTAGGCTGCCTCGGCGTCGGCTGATCGAAGCGTAATGTCCCACATTAGACCGTTGTCGGTCTCACCTCGTGCCCCGACGACATAAGCCTGGTCGGTAATATCGGCACCAAAGTTTGGATTGTAACCACCTGGGAAATTCACATAGATGGGATTTCGAAGGACGAATCCACTGGCACTCGCTGCGTTTGCGACAAGATAGTCGCTAGGATTTAGGCCTGCGCCATTAATAGAATCAATGAGAGACTGAGGAGCATCGTCAGGCACAAAGTCGCCATCAGCATCAGTCTGGAGCGTTTCTCTGGCGCCAGTTTCGTGAGACGGATCGAGAACCGGTCCACGATAGAAAAAGTCTGAAACGGTTTCATTTTCTGTATAACTGAGGTTTGCGTAGATCTCGACTGCGTCTGTTAGACTAAATGCCGTATTAGCGAACCATTTTGTTGTCTCAACATCCGGGTCACCCCATCGTTGACCTGTCCCCCCAAGGGGTACCTCGCCAGGAACAATTGTTTCAACAAATGCAGCATCTGGTCTAGCAACGCCGCGAGTTGTAATTTCAGAAGAAGAGCTCTCGAACGTAAGGTTCAAGAAACCGGCGTCACCTAAAGCTAAACCGCCATTAACGCTATAGGTTGTTCTTTCGCCGTCACCTTCAAAATATTCACCGGTTTGTACGGAAACAGTAATGCCTTCAGCGTCATCCTTCAGGATGAGGTTTATGACTCCTGCTATCGCGTCCGATCCGTATTGCGCAGATGCACCATCTCGCAGGATCTCAACTCTTTCAATCGCTGCTGCAGGAATTGCCGCGTAATCTACCGCCTGCGCGCCCTGGTTCACAGTCCCCAATGGAGCCAGCTGAAGATTGACCAGAGGTGATCTGTGCCGTCGTGTACCATTTACCAGTACCAGAGTCTGATCCGGTGACAGGTTCCGCAACGTGACCGGTCTGATGAACGCAGTGCCGTCTGCAATTGGAAAGCGTTGCGTGTTGATTGCTGGTGCGATCTTGGGCAGGCCATCAGTCAGATCGAAAGCTGCTTGATTGGAAAGCGTGCTACCACCGATGACGTCAACAGGTGACAGTGTTTCGGTGGGTGACGAACCCTGCTTTCTGGTACCCGTTACAACGACTTCTTCTATGTCGCTTGCCTCGGCCGCATACGCGTCCGACATCGTTAGAGCCAAAGGCGAAACTAAAATGCCAGCCGCGACTAATGCCAATGATTTTGATTTCATGTATTTCCCCCAAATATTATGCGAACCCCAAATCTCGTGTGCTATACGTCCTTCAGCCTGGAATACCAGACTCGGGCACAGATACTGATTACTGATCAGCGGCCGCAATTATAAGCTCGGGATTACAATCTGTATATGTTGGATAAATCGGATTGATGCCATATCACAGCACATCAGTCCGACAGTCCGACGCGCCCAGCGAATAGGCGTTGGCGCCTGATAGGAACCTGACAGGAATCTGTTATTTCATTGCAGGTATTGCAGGTGTAGGTATAAAAGATGGGAATAACGGGGTTGCTGGGTCGGATGGCAAGCTGAACCAGGCGTACCGGGGAAAAATGCCAAATTTCTCTTTTTTTTTCACATTTCATCCATGCTTTAGTAGTCTGAAGCTCCTTGCGTATCCTGGCAGAAATTCTATGACTGATTTACCCTCGGAGTCGAAGCAGCATCTGCCGGAACAAGACGCCGCGGACGACATTCTCACGGATCAGTCTGCAAATCTTATTGGGGAATGGCGGATTCTCTGCTATTCGTCTTTGTACATGCCGGTTTCCATGGTCTTGCTACCTGTCGGGGTCTATGTTCTTCCTCATTACGCTGAACTTGGCATCAGTTTGTATGCGATGTCAGCGGTCATATTTGGTGCCCGTTTATCTGATGCCTTTACAGATCCGATGGTTGGTGTGCTTTCAGATAAGACAAGAACCCGATTTGGTCGAAGAAAACCCTGGATACTGGCAGGTGCACCACTCCTGATGCTGTCTCTATATATGTTATTTGTGCCGCCAGACCATCCGACGATCTGGTATTTCGGTTTCTGGATCGTAGTCCTGTATCTTGCCTTCACGGTGATAGACCTGCCATATTTCGCCTGGGGTGCTGAGCTTTCACCTGTCTATGATGAGCGAACCCATATCACGGGACGTCGTGAACAGTTTCACTTTGCCGGAACAGTTTCATTTAATTTGCTTCCCCTGACTGCAGCACTCCTGATCTATTTCTCGTCAGTAGAATCGAGCAGCATTGCAACGATGGCTGGCAACTTCAGTGCAGAGTTCCAGGAGATCATGAAGGCCCGCGCGGGGCATATTGATGTGATACTTTACTGGCTTGCTAACTTTGTCATGATTGCAATACCGGTGACTGTATTCCTGGCTCTCTTTTTTGTACCTGAACCGGAGCAGAAAGTCATCGTTAGACGCAAGACCAGTTTCGTCGCAAGTTTGCGTGTCGTCCGTCGAAACGGTCCCTACTTGCGGCTTATCGTCTGTTATACGGTAAGTACTTTTGGTGCAGCGATGACTGCCGCGTTATCGTATTTTTTTGTAAAGCATGTTGTTCAGGTCGGTGAACTCTATCCGATCTACCTGCTCGTCTATTATCTGAGTTCAATTGCCGGTTTACCCGTCTGGATGAGATTGGCAACCAGGTTCGGGAAACACAGGATATTTATCGTCTCCATCCTGTGGTTTGCATTCTGGGCGTCCTGGATACCCTTTATCCCGGCTGGTGAGTTTGGTCTTTTTCTAATCATTATGTGTTTCAAAGGGTCTTCAGTCGGTGCCATATTAGCACTGCCTGCTTCAATGGCCGCTGATGCCGTGGATATTGACTCTGCCAGGTCAGGTGAACAAAGGGCAGGACTTTACTTTTCTGTCTGGGGTATGTTGAAGAAAGGAGCAGGTGCTGCAGGAGGTGCAATTGGACTTGCAGCAGCTGCTTTCTTCGGCTTTGATCCAACAGCTGATGCCAGCCTTTCTGGTACTCCAGGGGGGAATTCGCAAAGTGCATTGCTGTGGGTAACGCTGCTCTATTCAATCATTCCAGCGGCGATAAAGTTCATAGCATTGCCATTCATCTGGGGATACCCGTTAACGGAAGAAAGGCAGCGAAAGATTCGCGAGAGGATTGAGCGCAGAGGTATCGTCCTGCGGTAGCTACTCCGTTTGCCATGTTCCTGCAATAATGGTTTATTGATGAGTCTTTACAGGTGAATCTTGAAGGAAGTTGGAACGCGAAATGACAGGTTTTAAGGAATATGATCAATACGACGCACTGGGTCTGGCAGAACTGGTAAAAAAGGGCGATGTGACCTCAACGGAACTGTTAGAGGAAGCAATTGCTCGTACCGAGAAAGTCAACGATTCAGTCAACGCCGTGGTTCACAAACATTATGATGAAGCCAGGGCTGCAATAGATGCCGGACTGCCTGATGGACCGTTTACAGGGGTTCCATTCCTGCTGAAGGACCTGCACCTGCTTCTTGAAGGGACGGTGACAACTTATGGCAGCGGATTTTACAGGGACCATCTGGCTGATCACGACAGCACTCTGGTTGAACGTTACAAACAAGCTGGTTTGGTGACCTTCGGTAAGACCAATTCACCGGAACTGGGTTTAATGCCCGTAACTGAACCCAGACTTTTTGGACCAACCAGAAATCCCTGGGATTTAAGTCGCACCCCTGGTGGCTCAAGTGGTGGTGCATCTGCAGCAGTGGCATCCGGTATTGTTCCAATGGCCAATGCTTCTGATGGTGGCGGGTCAATAAGGATTCCAGCATCTTGTACCGGCCTTGTTGGTTTGAAACCTACTCGAGGTCGGACACCGATGGGGCCTGACAGGGGTGAAGGTTGGGCCGGGCAGTCAATCAGTCATGTGGTGAGTAGGAGTGTGCGCGACTCAGCAGCGGCGCTGGACGCGACGACGGGAGAAGAGCCCGGGAATCCCTATGAAGCGCCACATTTTGCAGGATCCTTCTTAGATGAAGTCGGGATAGCACCTGGAAAACTCCGAATCGCGATCTGCAGAAAGAAACTGGGGAATGGTGAGTTTTCCGCAGAGGTAACTGCGGCGGTAGATGAGATTGGCGAACTCTTGCAGAACCTTGGTCATCAGGTCGAGGAAGCAGAACCCGAGTTTGACCGGGAAGCAGTCGGGCAGGCCGGATTTGCAATCATTGCAGCCAATACCGCTCTTGCAATTAAGCTGAGGGCTGAAGCACTGGGTCGGGAAGTGACAGATCAGGATATAGAACCCTCAACGCAGGCGATTATGGCAATGGCTGGCAGCTTATCCGCTGACGATTATGCCAGGGCGACACTAACGAATCACCAATTGGGGCGAGTAATGGGTCGATTCCATCAAAAGTATGATCTGATGCTTGCGCCGACACTGAGTACCGAACCGGTACCCATTGGTTTTATGGCGGAAAATATTGATGGCATCGCTCAGTTTATGGCAGATACAGCACTGTTTAATCAGACAGGACAACCGGCGATTTCATTGCCCTTGTGCTGGAGTGCAAGTCAGCTTCCTATCGGCATTATGTTTGTTGCTGCATTCGGTAACGATGCCCTGCTCATGAGAATAGCGGGCCAATTGGAGCAGGCACGTCCCTGGTGGGAAAAACGAGCACCAGTCCATTCGTAAATCCTCATATCGAAACATTAAGAGCAGGATGCTGAGACGAATTCTAAAGATCTTACTGATTGTGCTTTTAGGCCTGGTCCTATCTGCTGCGTATTTTGGCTATCAGTTTTATATCACTGGTGATGACTATGGTCATGAATTGCAAATCGCAAGTGAGGATACAAGGCGGCAGACTAAATACGGAGAGGTCATTGGTTTTCTTGATATCACCGGTACTCATACATGGATGGGGTTGCCTTATGCCAAACCTCCCATTGGTGACTTGAGATGGAAGTCGCCTCAAAAGCCGGTCTCATGGCAAGGCACTTTAAAGGCGCTGAAGGCTTCAGACTACTGTAAGCAATTCGGAACCTTCGGTGAGAGTCGCCCACCAAAAGAGTTAGGCAAGCCAATCGGATCAGAAGATTGCCTCTATGCGAACATTTTTGCACCACGCTTCAGCGTTGATGAGGTGCCGGGAGAAGGTGACTTGTTGCCTGTGATGGTTTACATCCACGGCGGCGGGAACACCGCGGGGTACGCTAATCAGTATAAGTACTCCGGTCGTCACCTTGCTCAGAAGTACAATGTCATTGTGGTTACGTTTAATTACCGACTTGGCCCTTTCGGCTGGTTCTCGCATCCAGCAATGAATTCTGATGCCTCTCCGGAAGATCGTTCTGGCAATTACGGAAATCTGGATACGGTCAGGATCCTGGAGTGGATCAAGAGCAATATTGAAGCATTTGGCGGTAATCCGAAAAACGTCACCTTATTTGGTGAGTCTGCGGGTGGTATGAATCTGTTCGCAATGCTCGCTTCACCTTATGGTGCCGGATTATTTCATCAGGCGATTATTCAAAGTGGGCTGCCGATATCAATGCCCCTGTCGGTAGCTGAGAATTATGCGGATGCCGATGAACCAGGTCATCAGAACAGCTCGAAGGAAGTAGTTAATAAGTTCCTTATCGCGGACGGGATTGTAAATACCAGAGATGCGGCCATTGTCCATCAGGATCAGATGACAGATAAGGCGCTTTCAACCTATCTCCTGGGCAAGAGCGCAGACGAAATTCTGCAAATATATGAATCTGAAATGATGGGAACCCTGCCGATGATATTTATGGATGGCACTGTTCTCCCGAAAGAAGACCTGATAGATGTTTTTGCGGATACCAGTAACTACAACGCTGTACCGCTCATTGTTGGTACTAACCGGGATGAGTTCAAACCTTTCTTTGTCTCGGACCGGGAACTGGTTGAAATGAAGATGGGCTTTCTGCCTCACATCATCAACGAAGACTATTTCAATGCGGTTACCGGCTATTTCAACGATTCCTGGAAGGCCAGGGGAGTCGATGAAGTTTCGATCAGGCTGCGCGCAGCTCAAGGTGATTCAGTATTCGCTTATCGGTTTGACTGGGATGAACTGCCTACCATTCTGGGCGTCGATCTCAGTGTGTTAATGGGGGCGGTCCATGCCTCAGAGATTCCTTTCGTGTTTAGCAGCTTTGATGACAGCCTGATGAGCAACATGATCTTTAATGAAGGCAACACGCCTGGTCGCGATGCCCTCTCGGACCAGATGTCATCCTACTGGGTTGAATTTGCGTACTCAGGAAAACCAGGGCAGGGTAGAGACGGAAAGGGGTCCTTGTGGCAACCCTGGGGAGAATCAGCGAAGTTTATTATGTTCGATACTCCTGAGGGAGGTGGTGTCCGAATGAATCCAGAAGCCGTCACACGTAGCACATTAAAGCGAAGAATCATGACTGATACATCCTTCCCTGATGAGAAGTCCAAAAGTGAGATCTATGACTGCATGTTTAAAGAAAGTCCCCATTGGGATGAGGAAGAGTTCATGGAACTCGGGGGCAAATCTTGTGATATTGAAATATTTGAGTTTTTGCGGTTGTAACAGCTCGTCTTCTAAGACGGAATCTCAGGATAAATGATGTCTGGTGGTGCGAACCGCGCCCAGGGAGACTTAGTATCTTTTACGGGTGGATAGTTGTCTTTGTCGGTGCAATTCTGACATTTCTCGGCACAGGTTTTTACTCGTATTCACGAGGTGTTTTTCTTCCTTCTCTCGCCGAAGAACTCGCCGATGGCAGTCGATTTGAAATTGCCATGGGATTCTCTATTGCCGCAGTTACCAGTGCGGTGCTTGCGCCATTCCTTGGCAGGTTCCTGGATAATCATTCTCCTAGAATGGTGATCCTGGTTGGTATCGGAGTTGTTACTGCATCCTATCTGATGCTCTCGGTCTGTCAGACCCTTCTACATTTCTATCTGATTATTGGTGTGGGGATGGGAGTCGGCATGAGTTGCATGGGTAATCTTGCCTGGCATAGAACTATCATCAGCTGGTTCGATCACTGGCGCGGTCGTGCCATTGCGTTTGGCGTTCTCGGTGCATCGCTGGCAGGTGTTGTCATGCCGCCCTTAGTAACAGCGCTGGTCGAAGAGCTTGGGTGGCGAGGTGGATTTATTGTATTTGCGGTTGTAGTGGTATCAATTCTCACGCCGTTGGTTTACTTCTGCCTGAAAGACAGACCAGAAGATATCGGTGAGGTAAGAGATGGATTAAAATATGTTTCAACCCACCAGGATCAAATTATCGAAGTCGCTACAGAAACCAGGATCTGGCACTGGCAGGAAATGCTCAGATTTCCGGCTTTCTGGAGTATCGGGTTGATGTTTGGTGCGATGGGTTGCGTCTATTCAGCGGTGATGCTGCACTTGTTTGGTCATCTGAAAGATATAGGTGTGACTTCTGCAAATGCAGCCTGGGTGTTGTCTGCAACTGCGTTGTTTGCGGCACTGGGAAAACCGATTGTCGGCTGGATGTCAGACGTCTTTGGTGCGAAGGTAACCATCTGGGTGGCATTGATAACACAAGGTGTCGCTCTATTAATATTTGCCGTTGCTGATGACTTCAATCTATCGATCGTTGCGGGCTGTACCTACGGTTTTGGCTACGCCGGTATGAGCCCACTGCGCACCTTTGCTATCTCGGTGGCGATAGGAAACAGCTCGTTCGGAACAGCGAACGGTGTATTGAGACTGGTGGAATTACCGCTGGTGATTTCAGCTTCACCTCTTGCCGGATACATCTACGATAGTACCGGCAGCTACAAAATCGCGTTTGTAATTCTTGCGGGTTTAATGGCCTTTGCCTGTGTTGGCCCGTTTTTTATCAAAGCAGGTGGTTCGCGGGAACGCCAGAAGATGATATCTGAAGAGGCAAAAGATTGAGTTTGAGGACAAAGCAGCTCTGTATTCATTCTTCTTTGTCGCATGATCTGCTAGACTGCCCGCCTTTTAGTCTAGGCAAACAAGATCTTGCCGGTCCCTCCTTATTATCGTTGGTACATCGTTGCTTTAACTCTGGTTAATCAGGCACTTAGCGTTGGTATCCTGATCTATAGCTTCGCGCTTTTTGTCGTACCCTGGTTAGGGGAGTTCGAGGTTAGTCGGGCGCAGATGATGCTAGCGATTTTTTTTCTACAGATTACCGTCGGTCTGTCGAGTCCCTGGCTTGGACGTTTACTGGATCAACATTCCATCAGGATGCTTGTCGTTATTGGAGCGTTCTGTACGAGTCTGGGGCTTTTTCTTCTGTCACGGGCAGAATACTTTTGGCAGATAGCTTTTGTTTATGCAACTTTTCTTCCTGTTGGTATGGTGCTATGTGGCACACTGGCTTCTCAAACGCTGGTGAGTAAATGGTTCGTTGCCAATCGCAGCATGGCAATAGGTATCTCAGCTACTGGTACCTCCCTGGGTGGCTTCGTATTTCCTCTGGTCACGGCTGAGTTGATTGCGTCGTTTGGCTGGGAGACGACGTTGCTTGTTCTCTCGCTAGTTGCATTTGTTGTATTGGTACCTTTGAATCTGGTGATTCTGAGAATTCCTCCTCCTGTTGCGGATGACGCGATTGGAAAGACCAGCAGCATTGACACAAGGATCTGGACCAACAGAGAAATACTGTCGACTCGCGTTTTTTGGATTCCGGTTATGGGATTGATTCCCATGAATGCTGCTTTTGGTGGTGTACAGTTCAATCTCGGCGCTTATATCGGTGATCTGGGCTTCGATCAACAGAGTGCAGCCCAACTCATCTCGATCACATCGCTAAGCATGATTGTTGGGAAATTTATGTTCGGTGGTCTTGGGGATGTTATTGATCATCGAAAACTCTATTGGCTGATGGCTTTTCTTTTGACAGGATCTATGTTGCTTTACACGGGAACTCCCGGTTGGACTGAACTCGTTCTTGCTGCGATTCTTCAGGGTGTCGCTACCGGTGGTATTATGCCCATGATGGGTATTGTGTACTCCAGTCGCTTTGGCACTCTGTCTTTTGGTCGTGTGCTTGGCTTTGTGAATCTGTTCCTGATGGTTGGCAGTTTTGGTTCGATTCTGAGTGGTTGGTTGTTTGACACCTTTCAATCCTACGACTATGCCTTCCTCACCTTCATGTTTCTGTTGTTACCCTGCGTTGTTGCAATGAAATGGTTACCTGATCCACCGACAAATGAATCCTGATGGGAACATCAGCCACCTGACGTTGATTATCAGTCTTCGGGCACAAATTGGAACCGGAGGTTAATCGAACAAACCCAATTGATCGGACTGTCCATGGGTTTCCGAAGAGATGACTTTGAAGCATTGGACCAACCCGCTGAGGCGTGAAGAATCCAAGTGCACGCTTGCCTCCAGATGACTGGCTTTAGCATAAACACGGAGCTGAGATTTAGCCCGGGTGACGGCTGTATAGATCAACTGACGTGTGATCAGTCCTTCGATTCCGTCGAGATCAAGCGGTAGAACAAGATCAACTTGATCAAACTCCGCGCCTTGTGCTTTATGGACCGTCATAACGAAACTGGTCTCAAACGGGGGTAGTCGAGACGCGAGATAGGAATTCACTTCACCATTCTCGCCTTTGAATGCTACTTCGAAGCTGCCGTCGCCGCTACGAATACAGATTCCAGTGTCACCATTGAATAAACCCAGATTGTAGTCATTCTTGCTGATAATAACTGGCCTGCCGTGGTAATAAGGGTTATTGCCGATATCAGGGTGAATTATTGCTTCCATCTCAGCGTTGAGTGCAACAACGCCAAATTCACCCTCACGCACTGGTGACAGTACCCGGCAGGATTCAAATGCGACGAGAAGTTGCCCGGGTGTCGCATCGGTCCGGGTAAGTTCGAGATAGGACTGGTAGAGATCCAGAATATCCTGAACGACTAAGTCCCTGGTGTAGTCGGTGACGAACTCGACACCCTCACTACTCACAGGTTCCTTGAATTGCCGTGCACGGATTGCCTGAGCCAGATGGCTGATACCCTTGTTGTCTGAAAACCGGTAGCTCTTACGCAGATGGCAAAAAGCACCGTTGAGCTTGTGGGGTGGATTGAGCGTTTTTGGTAATTTGACTCCTAATCTGGTCATAACGGTCTGATTGAACGAAGCGTCATAATCAAGTCCTAACTCTGCGAGATCAGAGAGTATTGAACCATTGTCCACCGAAGGCAGTTGGTCGGGATCACCTAACAGGATAAGGCGTGTTTCTTTAGATATTGCGTTCAGTAACCGATTGAACATCGCGACATCAATCATTGATATCTCATCCAGTACCAGAATGTCAGCAGTCATCCGATTATGCTGATTAAATTGATATGAACGTCCGTCCGCTCGCATACCTAACAGTCGGTGAACAGTGCTGACTTCAGTAGGTACCAGATGGCTTATCGTCTCAGGAAGAGTTGAGAGTGCAGTTTTGATGGAATCGTTTAACCTTGCCGCGGCTTTCCCTGTGGGTGCTGCGAGTTTTATGCTCAGATCCGGCAGTCTGCTTAATAGTGCAGCCAGGATCTTGACGACTGTACTGGTTTTGCCTGTACCGGGTCCGCCGGTAATAATCGTCAGTTGCCGGGTTACTGATTGGAAGGCAGCGATTTTTTGCCAGTCAATTTCCCGTTTGTTGTCCAGCGGCGTTTCAGGAAACAACTCGTTAAGGATACTGACGTACTCCTTTCCGTCATTAAGCTGTTGATTTCGCTGCACGAGTGCATCGGCCAGGTTGATCTCATAACAATAGTAGCGTTGCAAATAAAGTCTGCAGTGCAACGGGTGCCCGGCATCCTTGAAAGAGCACATCACCAGCGGTGTATTGACGCGTTGACGATCATCGGGATGAACCAGTGTGACGCAATCCAGCTTGCGGAGTTTGGCTTGTATCAAAGGGCTGTCAGAGATGTCGAGGCAACAGTGTTGACTGGCCTGCGCGTGACTGAGATTGGCAAACGTGTTGATTAATTCCGCGTCAGCCGTCAGCGCCAGATCAGCCACAAATTCGGAAAAATATATATCCAGAGAGTTTAACTCGCCCTGATTGAGGCGCTGCATGAGGAAGTCAAATCTCATTGCAGTAGACTATCAAGGCTGTTAATCAGTGTCTCGGCAGGATGATCAACATAAACACCGTTGCCGGTCTTGCCGTTCATTCCTCTTAAGAAGAGATAGCATACACCACCAAAGTGTTGCCGGTAGTCGTAGCTCGTATCACATTGCTTGAGATAACGATTCAATGCGACCGTATAGATCAGATACTGCAGGTCATATTGATGCTGCTTGATAGCTTCGGACAATGCATCCTTACCGTAGGCGTTGTTATCTGGTCCCAGATCATTTGATTTGTAGTCGATCAGGTAGTACTTGTCATTGTGCTTGACAATGAGGTCGATGTATCCGGTCATCATTCCCTGTAGTGAACCAATCGAGAGTTTTGAATCAGCTTTCAGGTATCCGGCTGTCTTTAATTCTTGAAGGAATTCCTGTTTCAATCGCATGGGGAAGTGAAATTCAAGTTCATTGAGACGATTCTGCCCCGTGATACCTGCCAGACAAAAATCTATGTCCTGGTCCATCGTCGTTTCCAGAACATCGACAAGCCACTCGCATAAGGAAGTGAGCCAGGATTTGTGGTCGTTTATTCCGATTTTGTCCAGACACTGCAGTGCCTGATCTTCAATCTCGGTCCTGCCAGCAGCGAAATCTAACTGTTCCAGGAGATCGTGGAGTGCGACACCGACTCGAGGGCCCCTCGGGAACGAAAATCTGGTGGGGTTTTTAGATGCAATTGCACTCGTGGATCCTCTGTCGTCGTCGCTAAATCCAGGTTCTGTGTCGGTGTTGGTAGTATGTTCTTCATTGGTCTCAATTCTTCGGGCGATACTGCTGTAGCTCTGCATGCTCCATGGTGCTTCAATTACCGGTTCGGTTTTTGGTTGAGCCAGGGGCGACTCTGGTGTCGCTGGTGTGTAATTTGTTACTTTTTCGGTGGTAGCTGCATTGATATCGAACAGCTCTGATGGCAACTGATCCAGTTGGTTGGGAATCTCTGATTGATCATGTGTATCAGAGAAGTGAAGTAATTTGGCCAGTGCTGTGTTCTGAATGTTTTTGAAAAGTGGTACGCCGATAAAACACTTGTATCGAGCTCGAGTAATAGCGACATACAGCAACCGCATTTCTTCATGGCTTTCTTCGTCGATATGACTCTGTCTGTTTTCAGGATTACTAGCGATGTCCAGGTAAGTTGTGAATTGTTGATTGTCACCAGCCTTATGAAACAGGTACGGATCATTCTGATTTGGTTTTCTTTCACCAAATCCAGCCATCGGAATCATGACGACATCGTATTCCAATCCTTTTGCTGCATGCATGGTTACAATCTGGACAAGATGCTGATCACTCTCGAGACGCAACTGACGTTCCTCAACTGCAACAGTTTCCGCCGCCTGCTTCTCCCGGCTGAACCATTTGATCAAACGGTGCATGCCTGGCGCGACCGTTGAACGCGTTTGCAGTAGTTCTGCCAGATGACGAAGGTTAGTAATCTGACGTTCACCGTCCTGCTGCAGAAACCATTTCTCGGCAATTTTTCTCCGGACAATCAGATGCCCGATCATGGCGGCGATATCCACGGTTGCCCAGAGGTGATGGTAGTACTGGAATTCCTGGAGAGCCTTTTGTTGAGTGATGATATCGTGACTCAATGCATCAATTTCAGACACGGGGATTTGCATCAGTTGAGTCGCTAACGCTGCCTTGATGGCGCGTTCCTTAGTAGGATCAATCACAGCCTGCAGGATCAGTTTCAAGTCGTCAGCCGTGTCTGTCAGCAAAACACTTTCAAGGGTGACGTAGACGCTGCGAATATTCCTGCGAGCCAGGGCCTGCCGCGCACTAACCGCATCTTTTCTCTCACGAACCAGAAAGGCTATTTGTCCTGCCACAAGAGATTCATCACCGACCAGCACATTGCCCGTAGATGCAGCGTTGAGTAGATATGCGGTCTGCTCTGCAGCATATTCCATTGCCTGGAGACGAATCGGAACTTTCAAGGAATCTTGATGCTGAATTGAAAATAGCGAGATAGGTTTAGCAGTCTGATTATGAATAGTGAAAGCGTTATTTCGGTTTCGTTCTGCCACCGACGCCGGCTCAAAAGGAATATCGTCGTCGTTTCCAAAAATGTTCTGTTGCTGAAACAAATGATTAACTGCATCTATGAGTGCTTTGGTCGAGCGCCAGTTTGTAGTCAGGGAAAAAATCTCGGATTCGATGTTACGTTTTGCGTTGATGTAAGTGTAAATATCAGCGCCTCGAAATTGATAAATTGCCTGTTTGGGATCGCCAATAAAGAACAGGCCAGCCGGCTTTTCAGCAGTTGATGTGCTTGATTCCTTTTGGTCGGGATAGATTTGACGGAAAATCTCATACTGCAGATCGTCTGTGTCCTGAAATTCATCGATCATGGCAACCGGCCACCGACCGCGCAGTTGCTCTGTCAGCAGACGCTTTGATTCACTGCTGGTAACCGCTTCATGGACGCGGCTCAGCAGGTCATCCAACGTCATTTGACCAAACTGAGCTTTATAACCAAGCAGATTCTCGCTGATTGTGTTGAAGACCTCGTGCCAGAGATTATGCTCAACCTGCGCCACAAGATCCTGTCTTTGCCAGATAGAATCAATGAGTTCAAAAACAGGATGTTTAGGTTGAACTGTCGTTTTCTTTTCGGCTTTGAATAATGCTTCGCGATGATACGGTTCCCATAAACCAGGATCAAAATCCTCTTTCATGCAGTTATCGTTCATCTGCTGCAGACGTCGCACTGTCTTAGAAGTGCCATTGAAACTGCACTGCTGTAATAGCTGAGAAATACCCTCGGAAAGCCAGATTTCTTTGGCCTGACGGTTATCATTAATAAGATTGCTGAACTCATCATCTATTAGGCCGGCGGGTGGGATAATCGAGAGATTGTGGCGAAACAGGTAGGGCTTCAGTTTTCGAAGCAGAACTTCCGGCGTTCGCCATATCTTTAGCGCCATTCCGCGCCTGGTCTCATCCAGGGTCAGGATGTAGCTTCTAAAACAGTCTTCTGCCGCAAGTTGCAGTAAAAGATCCCGGTCAGCATCAAGGTCCTGGTTGAACAGTGATCCTGTTTCAAATGATTGTTCCGTCAGAACCCGTGCACAGAAACCGTGGATTGTAAAAACCGAAGCTTCATCCAGAGTCTGCAGAGCAGCCGAGAGTAGTTTTCGGTCTTTAGATAAATCATCACTTTGCTCAAAAAGATATTGAATGAAATCATCATTCTTTTCGGATTCTTCTCCTGCAAAGACCTTACGTGCCAGAATGATCCTGTCGCGAATACGTTGTCTCAATTCATCCGTTGCGGCATTGGTAAATGTGAGGACTAGAATCTCACGGGTCGATAACGGGCTTGTGCCGTGGCCCAGGATCAGACGCAGGTACAGATTAGTAATGGTGTATGTTTTGCCGGTGCCCGCACTTGCTTCAATGAGCTGTCGTCCCGAGAGCGGGAAGGATTCGCTGGTAAGAGATCTCACTTGAAATCCTCACAATTATCGATGATCGGCTGATAGATCTTTTCGGCGATGCTGATGAACCGATCGTTGAAATCATCAGGGAAGTTAAACAGCCGCCTGTAGTTTCTATCTTGGCCTTCAGAGCCCCCTTGATCGAGATCATAGGTTTGCAGAGCCGTCTGCACTGCCTTCGCCAGATCATGATTCTTGTTGAGACTCCAGTGAAGGCTCCAACTGGTTTCAGGCAGGAAGGCAACAGGCGCCCGAATTCCCTGTTGATAAATCTCAGCCAGATGGTTCAGATGGTCCAGTGCTTCGGATGGTGAAAGTGCGTTTAAAGATGTGGTTACAGGCTTATCCTTTTTTGTCGACAGGAGTGCTGTTTCGGTTTCATAACCCAGGGCATTCACAAACAGGTGTCTGATCCACGCATCAATCAGCTGACGTTTATTCAAGGAGCCGGTTCGATAATTAACAAATTGATTGTTAAAACCAACAACCTCACCGGAGATAACCGACTCTGCCAGGCTCAGATTTCCTCTGATTAGGGTTTGTGATCCGGGTAGTTTGTCATCAAGAAGTTTGCATAAAGTGGCATAGACTTCTGTAGCCTTGTCCAACTCACGCATCAGCTGCCTTTCACCAATGGCGCCTTCCATGACTGTTCCGCTGGCTCTCTGGTGCGCCAGCCATGCATCGATGGATGTATTATCAACCAGAACTTGCAGGGCGGAATCCGCTATCTGAAACCGTTCCAGACCATCCAGTTCGAATGACTCAGTATCCGTGGGTTCATTACTGTCACTGTCAAAATAAATGCCAAGTCGGCGCAGGAAGAATCTTGCCGGATGTTTGAAGAAGTCTAAGAGCTGCCCCAGGTCCTTGAGTGCATATTCCGGATCCTGACTGAGCTCCATATCCAGAAATGATACACCGGGCTGCTTAGCACTTATTGCGTGATACCAATTGTGCTGGTAGCTAATGAGTTCACTGTGCTCTGGATTGAAGTACTTTTTGTCAAATGGCTGCAATGGATGATCGGTGACAAATGATTCCCCGTATATTCTTTGCAGGTAGTCATCAAGTTCTCCAACTAATACAGAGGCAGGTTTTCTCTTGTTATCTTTAAGGCTTCTCCCTTTATAACTCACATAAAAGTAGTCCTCTGCAGAAAGCAGAGCCTCAAGAAACAGATAGCGATCATCGTTGCGTTTTGACCTGTCTCCCTTGCGATATTCCCCAGCCATTAAGTCGAAGCCAGGTGATTTGTGTTCTCTCGGATATTCACCGTCATTCATGCCGATCAGACAGACGATCTTAAAAGGTACGCTGCGCATGGGTACCAGGGTTGCAAATGTAATTCCACCTGAAATGAATCCTCGAGACTGATGTTGGTCAGTAAGTTGGTTGTGTAACCAATACCTCACCAAACGAGCCGACAAGGGTGTCTGGAAATCGCTTACTCCTACCTGATCGACCAGTTTTATCAGGACTTCCCGAACCGAATTCAGCGCAAAATCATCATCGCCAGAGGCAAGGAAGAAGTCTTCCATCAGATCAGTCAGGACAATCTGCCATTCAGTGGCAGTCTGGGTCTCACCTAAGCGGATTCGATATGTGGATAGTAAATCAATAATATGAACCAGGGTTCCTATGAGTTGACTGTCACCAGGATTGACATCGAATGGTGCAACCTCGTAAAAAACGTTTTGGTCGCCCTGCACTGCAAAACCCATTAGTAAGCGTTTGAGTCCAAAAGCCCATGTATTGTGGTCAGACTTCGGCAGATTCCAGAAGTCTGCTTTTGATGCACCGTTGCTTTCCCAGCGAATGCCTGTTTCCCTGATCCAATAAACCAGTGTCGACAGATCATGCTCATCCAGATTGAATTTCTGGGCAATTGTCGGTACTTCCAGCAAATCGATGACTTCAGTAGCTGTCAACCTCGTGTCAGGCAGGGCGATAAGTTTTTCAAATGCAATGAGGACGGCAGATTCCTGAACTATCGGCCTGTCGGTTATCGAGAAGTGAATCCTGTCCTGAAATACAGCCTGAATGAATGGTGCGTATTGGCTGATATCAGGAGCCATCACGATAATATCAGTCATTCCCAAGTCGCGATCCTGTTTGCTGGATGAATCAATCATACTGAGTATTTGATCGAAGAGGATTTCAATCTCTCTCATTTTGCTATGGCTAGAGTGCAACTGGATGCTTCTGTCACTGGCATCTCGCTCTTGTTTGTCGGGTGGTTGGCCCTCACCAAGAAACTGTCCGCCGAACTCCAGATTAAGGATATCGTTCTTCAAGGAAGAGAGAGCAGATGAGTTTTCAACTGGCTGAAAGTATTCGTTGGTTACGATGTTGTCCGTTTCCAAAAGTAATTCCAGAAACTCCCGGCCCTGTTTACCCATCGAAGAGAGCAGGGGATTGCCGACTTCGAGATAGTCTTGCTCAACCAGGGGACCCTGAGCACTGGTTATCTGGCGGATCGAATGCCTGGCGATATCCTTCTCCGATACGATATCTCCCCAGTAGTGTTCACAGGGATTGAGAAAGTAGATGTCCACATCTGTTTGAGTGGCAATCGCTTCGAGTGTCTGCAAATGCATTTTCGGCAGTGAAGACAGACCGAAAATACTGATGGTTTCCGGAACCTTTCCGGATGCTGTTGCGGAGGTTTTGAGTTTCTTCAGCAGTTCGCGATGCAGATTGGCGCGGTGCTTTTGCCGGTCAACGCCGGGTACAGAGACGATCTTCCGCCACAGGATGCTCTGCCAGGGCTGCTCGCCACTTTCACCGCCAGACTCCCAGTCGATGATCCAATCGGGCCTGTAAACAAGGTACTGGTCAAAAAGACCCGCGACGGTTTCGCTGAGTTGAAACAGTCTTAATTGAGGATCTTCGCGATCGTCACCTCTGCCTTGCAGATATTGATGGATATGCACAAATTCATCACCCTTACATTCAGGAAGCAATTGCATCAATCGCCAGGTTAGAAGGTGACGGGAGAAAGGGGATTCATCAGACAACTGCTGTTTTGGCAGCAAGTCTTTGTACAGTCGCCAGATCAGCTCTGCTGGCAAAAGACAGTCGATATTGGCAGCGATACCAGATTGCCTGGCGAGTTCGACCTTGAGCCACTGGCCAATACCAAAACTCTGAACAACCACGGTAATCGCTTCAAATGGATTCTTGGGCCGTTGCTGGGTGCGCTGACAAAACGTGTTCACCAATGCGCGCATGTTGTTTGACTGCAGGAGTTCTAGCAACTGGGTGTCCGTGGGTGAAGGTGCATGTTATTTTGAGAGCTTTGGGTTGAAGAATCCAGACCCATGTAGTTTGATCTGCTTGGCTCGACTTATCCGCTTCTCAAGCCTGTCTCCATAGCAGTGCGAATTAGCAGTGTGAATTCCTCCGCATTATGGCCTGAGTATGTACCATTCAGATCAGCCATAGGCTAGTTGCTGATCAGCAATTCTCTGACCCGCGCAACCGCCTCAATGGCCTTCTCCTCACTTGCCGCACAGGGTTTGATATTGAAAAGCGTACAACCGGCTTCCTGATAAGCCTTAAGAAATGCGGCAATTTTTTCCGGAGGTCCGCAGGGGCTGTATTTTTCAAACGCTTCGTAGGGCACCTTGTAGAATTCCTGCATTTCTTCAGCGATTAGGCTTCTCGCCCTGGTTTCATCATTATCGAAACCAGCCCAGACCTGCAGTCCATGTTGCCAGTCAACGTCAGCGCGATTTGCATTAGCGGCATACTCTTCCACCTCAGCTTTTGCCTGTGCAAATCTGTTTGCAGAACACCACGCACCCAACCAGCCTTCACTATACAGACCTGCTCGCCTGATAGCCGCATCAGCTCTGCCACCGACCATAATGGGGATGGCAGGTTCAACTGGTGGCGTAATGAGCGCATTCTCAAATTCAAAAAAGTCACTCTTAAAGCTCAAGGATTTGCCATTCATCAGCGCTCTGACGATCTCAAGACAGTCGTTGGTCTGCCTGCCACGGGTTCTCGGATCAATCCCGCAGACTTCTATTTCGTGCCGGTCTTCGCCACCTATACCAACTCCCAGGATGACTCGACCGGGTGCAGATTCCGACAATGTTGCCAGTTGCCGGGCGACAGTCACCGGATGGCGCAAGGCGAGAAGGTAGACACCGATGCAGATGCGCAGTGTTGGGTGCATTGCACATATTGTCGCGGCGTTGATCAGCCCATCCATACCCGTACCGTTATGAAAACTCACGTGATCAGCTGTAAAGACATGATCGAGCCCTGAATCAGCAACCATATTGATCAAAGATTGACGATACGAGAAATCACCCGTCATCATTTCTGGTGAGGTTACCGTACCTACTGCAAGTGTTGACAAGCTCAGCTCCATGAAAAGGCAAACGATTAGAATAAGGATCAGTGGGACGATTGTCATCCTGTTAAAATTTCCTTCCCACCCACCAACTGTTGCGTCTTCTGCTGCCACCATGCCGGACAGGGATATTCAAGGAAGTCCTGGATGTCGATTTTCGCAACTGGACATCCCGTATATAGCATTTTACGCAAGACAATATTTCCTCTAAAGTATGCCGCCTAATTCGGTGACACCCTTTGAATCCAAGGTAAACAGATCATGGCTAACTACTTCAACTCCCTGGCTCTTCGAGAGCAGCTGGCGCAACTTGGCAAGTGTGATTTCATGGATCCTTCTGAATTTGAAGATGGCGCAAATTATCTCAAGGGCAAAAAGCTTGTAGTCGTCGGTTGTGGATCACAGGGTTTAAACCAGGGGCTCAATCTGCGCGACAGTGGTCTGGATGTATCTTATGCCCTGCGGCGGACTGCTATCACCGAGCAACGGCAGAGCTGGAAAAATGCAACAGAGAATGGATTCACCGTGGGTACCTATGAAGAACTGATACCTGATGCTGATCTGGTCCTGAATCTTACCCCGGATAAACAACACACTGCTGTCGTATCTGAAGTCGTGCCCCTGATGAAAGAGAATTCATGTCTGTCATATTCCCACGGTTTCAATATTGTCGAAGAAGGTATGCAAATAAGAGATGACATCACCGTCATCATGGTTGCACCGAAATGCCCGGGTACCGAAGTGAGGGAAGAATACAAAAGGGGATTTGGCGTTCCAACGCTCATTGCAGTCCACCAAGACAATGATCCCAGGGGTGAAGGACTGGCAATAGCCAAAGCCTATGCGGCTGGAACGGGCGGTCATAAGGCTGGTGTTCTGATGTCCTCATTTATCGCTGAAGTGAAATCGGATCTGATGGGTGAACAGACAATACTCTGTGGCATGTTACAGACAGGATCACTGCTCTGCTTCGACAAGATGATAGACAAGGGAGTCGATCCTGGATATGCATCGAATTTGGTACAGTATGGGTGGGAGACGGTAACCGAAGCCCTGAAACATGGTGGCATCACCAATATGATGGATCGTCTGTCCAACCCGGCAAAGATCAAGGCGTTTGAATTGTGCGAGGAGCTGAAGGAAATAATGAGGCCCCTGTACCATAAACATATGGATGACATCATGACCGGTCATTTTTCCAAAACCATGATGGAAGACTGGGCCAATGATGATGAGAATCTGCTGGGATGGCGAAATGAAACTGGTGAAACAGCCTTTGAAACAACAGCCAACACTGACCAGGAAATCCCGGAGCAGGAGTATTTCGATCACGGTATATTGCTGGTGGCCATGTGTAAGGCAGGCGTTGAACTGGCATACGAAACCATGGTTTCAGCCGGTATCAAGGAAGAGAGTGCCTACTATGAATCCTTACATGAGACTCCCCTGATCGCGAATCTGGTCGCCAGAAAGAAACTGTTCGAGATGAACAGCATTATCTCTGACACGGCCGAGTATGGATGCTATCTCTATAATCACGCCTGCGTGCCCTTGCTCTCGGATTTCATGAAAGATATTGATGCTGATGTCATTGGCAGAGGTTTGGGTCTTAATGATAACAGTGTCGATAATCAACGGTTGATAGAAGTTAATGCGTCTATCAGGGATCACAGTGTTGAACATATCGGCCGCACTCTGCGAGGCTATATGGGCGCAATGAAGAAGGTTGTCTGACCTGCAGCCACCTGAAGTTTTCAACAAGGCCGATTGACATATTCGGCCTTGTTGATTTCTGACCTATGACACTTATTGCATGAACAATTCGCGTGAATATTTCAATTTCTGATTGTACGGTTGAATTCAATGAAGTGTTTTCGCTGCAAACTGTCGACTGGCAGCTGAAAAGTGGCGAGCACTGGGCGATCGTGGGTCCAAATGGTGGCGGCAAATCCGCACTCGCTGCGGTGTTGATGGGTGAAGGGCAGATCAGGGAAGGTGAAATATCGGGAATACCAGACAATGTGCAATTGGTGTCGGTTGAATCCCAGAGAGAGCTGATAGAGCGCGAAAGGAAGAGAGACGACAGCGATCTGACCGACGAGGTGTTCGAGGGCACCAGCGTCAGGGAGATTCTTCTGGAACTGTCTGTTGACGAGACAGTTCTGTGGCCACTGGTTGGAAGGTTTGAGCTTGAAGCTTTCCTGGACAGAGCTTTCCGTACATTGTCGACTGGTGAAACCCGCAAAGTACTCATCATGAGGGCCTTAGCAAGTAATCCCGATATTTTGATACTGGACGGCCCTTTCGATGGGCTTGATGCTGACTCGACAGCATTGTTATTTGAGGTTCTGCGAACCACCGCAGAACATACACCCACCGTCACCGTGTTGAATCGATTCGATGAGATACCGGAATTTGTGACTCACCTGGTCTATATGGATGAAGGTCGTATCGATTACATTGTTGACTACGACGATAAGCAAACAGTTGCTGATCTGGAACAACTGCTCCACCTGAAAACCAGCAATCTGACCATTCCCCCGACAGATCTGGCCGAGAGAATTCCAGCGTTGAATCCAGACGATCCGCTGGTGCGAATGAAAAAAGCAAAAGTTGCCTACGGCGATAATGTTATCTTCAGCAACCTCGACTGGTCGGTCCAACAGGGCGAACATTGGCAGATCACGGGGCCAAACGGCAGTGGTAAAACCTGCTTGCTCAATCTGATTACCGGCGATCATCCTCAGTGTTACATCAATGACATTTTTGTGTTTGGCTATCAGCGCGGTCAGGGAGAAAGCATCTGGGAGATCAAACAGCATATTGGTTACGTCTCGACTGCACTTCAGTGGGAATACCGAGTGAGCATCAACCTGCTTAATGTCATTATCTCAGGCTTCTATGACAGCATCGGGCTTTACCAGAAAGCCACGGATAACCAGAAAGATATTGCTCAGAGATGGTTGGAATTACTGGGAATGAGAGGCCGGCAGAACCAGCCATTCAATCAGTTATCTTACGGGGACCAGCGCCTTCTGCTCATTGCTCGAGCGATGGTAAAACATCCGCACTTGTTGATATTGGATGAACCCTGCCTTGGTCTGGATGATATCAATCGAAACCTGGTTCTCGCGCTTATTGAGAAAATCTGTGCTGGCAGTGAAACGACAGTAGTCTATGTTAATCATCATGCCGAGGATCGCATCGCAGGAATAGAGAAATATCTATCGCTTCAATAGCAACAGTCCCAGATTCAAGGAGCTATCATCTGGATGCATGAACTGCTGATACCGTGGGACTTTCTTCTTTTAACTGATCTGAGATAGAGTATTGCGTGACCAGCTGATGTATATATGACTGATAACACAACCTTACCTCGCGGAACCAATTTGTTTCAGCCCCTGTTCGTTCGCAACTTCAGATTGTTGTGGCTCGGCTCTGTGCTGTCTTTCATGGGTGGTCAACTCACACTGATAGCCTTTCCCTGGCTGGTTTTGAAATTGACAGGAGATTCGCTGGCGATGGGCGCAGTGCTGGCTGTTGCTGGTATCCCAAGAGCTGTATTCATGCTGTTCGGTGGTGCGGTGACGGATCGATTTTCTGCACTCACGGTCATGATCTGGACTAATTGGTTTCGCTTGGTCCTGATGTTTGGTCTCGCTTTGCTCGTCTATACCGGCATGATAGAAATGTGGATGGTGTTCGTGGTTGCCTTTATCTTTGGCATTGCGGATGCTTTTTACTGGCCTGCCTCGTCAGCCATTATGCCAAAGGTTTTGCCGGTTGAATTGCTGCCAGCAGGAAATTCCCTGCAACAGGGGTTAGGCCAGCTCAGTCAGATGTTGGGACCTGTTCTTGCGGGGATTATCATCGCCATATTTTCTGAGGGGCAGGAATCAGATCTGGCTGATTTGCTGGGAATTTCCGTCGTTTTCTTTATCGATGGTATTGGATTTGTCATCTCGTTAGCAGCACTCTCGATGATCAGATTGGATAAAGAGATTGTTGAACAGGGTTCCCTGGATTTTGCCAGCATGATCGAGTCAATCAGAGAAGGATTTACGGCAGCCTGGAACGATGTACCGGTACGATTAATCACGATTCTTTTCGCTATCTTCTCACTGTTCTATCGGGGACCTTTTCTGGTGGGTATTCCTATTCTGTCCGATGTCAGATTCGAAGAAGGGGCACTGGCTTACGGCATGATTACTTCTTCATTTGGTATAGGGGCAATGCTCGGACTGCTTATTGCCGGTTCATTTCCAAAACCATCTGAGAGGTTTCTTGGCATTCTCATTCTGGGAGACTTTGCAGTACTTGGTGCGGGATTTATCGCCTTTGCGCTGACGACTCATCTGGAAGTCGCCATGTTTTTTTCAGGGCTTGGCGGCCTGACCGATGGGTACATGGTGATTATTCTGATTTCCTGGCTGCAGACCAGGATTCCAATAAAGCTGATGGGACGTGTAATGTCGGTGATTATGGTATTTTGGATCGGCCTGACACCTGTCACGGCAGCAGCAGCGGGTTTGTTAATTCGTTGGTCGGTCGGTGGTGTTTTCATCGGCGCTGGTTTTATCCTGATTGGACTGAGTTTGATTGGTTTTTTGGTACCTGTTGTTCGTCGACTTGGAATTGAAGCAGAGCGGGTTGAATTGAATGAGCTAAAGGAAACGGGTGCGAAGTAGCGTGCAGATTGAGCAATTTCGGCAAACTATCATCGAGCTGGAACAGGAAGGTGAATTAATCGAAACTCCTTGCGACGAGGGTACAATGCCTTTTCGCATCTGGCGACCCTGGGGGGATCAACTCGGCGGCGAAACGCTGGTTTTCCTGCATGGCGGATCAGGCTCCTGGACTCACTGGATTCGCAATATCAAAGTACTTTCAAACTACTACGACATAGTCGTGCCAGATCTTCCGGGATTGGGTGATGCAAGTTCGCTGCCGGATGGGTATCAACCTCATGACGCTGCACGCTGGACAGCGATGGGAATTGAACAGATTCTTGGTGAACATCAGGGAAAACCGCAAAGGTATCACCTCATTGGGTTTTCTTGGGGCTGCGTGCCAGCATCGTTGATCGCAGCTCAACATGGCGATCTCATCAAGTCGCTGATTCTGGTGGGCCCCGCGGCGATGGGTGAAATGTCGAGACATGTTGGAATGGAACCATTGATACCAAGAACAAGAGAAATGTCTGAAGATAAAATCCGTGCTGCCAACAGGGAAAATCTGGCGCGGTTAATGATTCATGATCGAAAAAAGATTGATGACTTCTCGGTGTTTCTACAAACAGAAAATACCTACAATGCTCGATTCAGCAGCCCGCAGTTCGCGAAGGGTACCTATGTTCTGGATGGCATTAAGACGGCTACCGCACCTTTGCTGGTAATCTATGGTGAATTTGACGCGCCAGCATATCCGAATATATCAACCAGACGAGATATGGTGATGGATGTGAGACCCGATGCCAGTTTCGAAGTGATACCTGATACCGGACATTGGTTACAGTATGAGTCGTCCGAGGTATTCAATACTCGATGTGTGCAATGGATCGAACAGCATATTTTCTAGAACGAAAATCTTGAAACGAGCGTGTCATGATCAGCACCGGTCTCACCTACCCGACTATGTCTCACAGCTAAAATCTGGTAAAAGTGACGGTTGTTTTGAGCAGGGTCTCTAGCCGGGGATCCGTGTCTACTATTTTTTAGTCACTTAACTGAGAATCCAAGTCACTTAACTGAGAATCCAAGTCACTTAACTGAGAATCCAAGTCACTTAACTAAGAATCCAAGTCACTTAACTAAGAATCCAATATGTCAAAGCCAATAAGCAAACTTATGATTGCGAACCGCGGAGAAATTGCGATAAGAATTATTCAGGCCGCCAGGGAGCGGTCACTCGCAACTCTGGCGATACACCCATTCGATGATGCCAGTTCACTTCATGTGAATTTTGCTGACGAGGCGATCTTGCTTGAAGGGACAGGCACAGCTGCCTATCTGGATGTGGAGCAGGTAATTCGAGTCGCCAGGGACAATGTCTGTGATGCGATCCATCCTGGTTATGGATTCCTCGCTGAAAACCCGGTATTCGCCGAACGATGCCAGGATGAAGGGATTGTCTTCGTAGGGCCGACGCCTGAGACTCTGGATCTGCTCGGAAACAAGCTTCGCGCCCGCGAAGTAGCGTCAACAGCTGGTGTCGCTACATTACCGGCCAGTGGTGTAGTGGCAAGCGAGCAGGATGCCATTACTTTTTTCGAGTCACTGGGAGGACGATCTGCCATCGTCAAGGCAGTTGCCGGTGGTGGCGGCCGCGGAATGCGCATCGTGCAGGTTAAGGACGATCTCGAAGAGGCTCTGAGGCGCTGTGCATCAGAAGCCGAGGCTGCATTCGGTAACGGCGAGCTTTATCTCGAGGCGTACCTGGAAGAGGCACGTCATATTGAAGTGCAGATTGCCGGAGATGGTACGGGAAATGTAATACACATTGGTGAGAGAGACTGCAGTGTTCAGCGGCGGCATCAGAAGGTGGTGGAAATTGCGCCTTCACCAAACTTTCCTCAGGCCCTGCGCGAAAAAATCCATGCTGCCGCCGTTGCTATCGCGGGACCACTCAAATACTCAAACCTGGGTACGTTTGAATTTCTGGTTGAAGGCAGAACGCCTGCTGCTGATGCTGCTTTCTATTTCATGGAGGCCAATCCCAGGATTCAGGTTGAACATACCATTACGGAGGAAGTCACCGGGCTGGATCTTGTCTCTCTGCAACTTGATCTTGCCCTGGGTAAACGGTTGAGTGAGTTAGGAATGGAGCAAGCTGATATCCCTGCACCACGAGGCTTTGCTGTGCAGATGCGAGTCAATATGGAGACGTTGACCAGGGATGGCAGTGCTATGCCGTCGGGTGGTGTGCTCGACATATTCGAACCGCCAAGGGGACCGGGCGTCAGGGTGGATACACACGGCTACAGCCAGTATCAGACCAGTCCACACTATGACTCCTTGCTGGCAAAGGTCATCGTGCATAGTCAGAATCCATCATTTGATACCGTGTTGGCACGGGCGAACCGAGCATTAAGAGAATTTGGTGTGGCCGGTGTTGCGACCAATCTTGGATTCTTGAAGAATGTCTTGTCACATGACACTTTCACCCACGCTGAAGTCTATACCGGTTTTGTGGAAGACCATCTGAATGTGCTGACCCTGTACGAAGATCAACAATCCAGTCAGGGATCGACCACGGGAAACAAGGCACAACTGGCGGGTGGCAGTGTGGACAGTGCAGATCCGCTCGCTGTCTTGAGCTACAACCAGGATATCGCTACCGCAAGTAAACCTCAGGTTACAGAATTGGCGGATGGCATGCATCCGGTGATAGCCGTCATGCAATCCACTATTGTCAGTCTGGCAGTGAAACCGGGTGACCTGGTGCGTGAGGGCCAGGAATTGCTGGTTCTAAATGCAATGAAAATGGAACATGTCGTCATCGCTGAAGTCAGCGGTCAGGTGTCCGAGGTTAATGTCGCTGTGGGTGACACGATACCTCAGGAATCAGTACTGTTGATCATTGGTGAGCAGGAGGTAGAAGGATTTGCAGAAGATGCGGGAGCCGATCTTGATCTCGACACGCCAAGACCGGATCTTGCAGAAATTCTTCGCAGGAGGTCATTGACAACAGACGATGAGGATCGCCAACGACGAATCACCAAACGACATGACCAGGGTGGTCGTACAGCCCGGGAGAATGTGCTCGATCTCTGTGATGAAGGCACGTTTGTGCAGTACGGTTCCATCTCGGTAGGGTTTGGTTTGCATGGCAGTATTGATGAACTGTTAGGTTATGCGCCTTCTGACGGACTCGTGATGGGCCTTGGACATGTCAATGGGCATCTCTTCGATCAGAGTCAGTCTCGTTGCGTTGCTGTTGCCTATGACTATACGGTCCTGGCAGGTACACAGGGCGGCATGAATCACAAGATGATGGACCGGATATTTCAGACTGCCGACAAACTCGAGTCTCCGCTGGTTCTCTTCTCAGAAGGCGGTGGCGGTCGTGCTGGTGGCGGCAGCCGGGCGGCCCGACCCGGAACAGGGGGGTCACCCGTTCTGTCGGGTGGTGGTGGACTGCATACGCCTTCCTGGACACTGCTGGGGAAACTGAACGGACGAGTGCCTGTGGTGGGGATCAATTCAGGATTGTGCTTTGCTGGAAATGCAGCGCTCCTGGGGATGTGTGATGTCATTATCGCTACTGCAAATTCCAGCATTGGGATGGGAGGCCCGGCGATGATTGAAGGTGGAGGACTCGGTGTTTACCGGCCTGAAGAAGTGGGACCGATGGATGTTCAGGTACCTAACGGTGTCGTGGATATTGCAGTTCGGGACGAAGCAGAGGCAGTTGAAATAGCCAAGCAGTACCTTTCCTATTTTCAGGGTGATATCGAGGAATGGAAGAGTCCTGATCAAAGATTATTGCGCCATGCGATTCCGGAGAACCGGCTACGCGTTTACGATATTAGAAAACTGTTACGTACCCTGGCAGATGAAGATTCTGTACTGGAGTTACGGCCCGCGTTTGGGAAGGCGATGCTAACTGCCTTTGTTCGAATCGAGGGACGATCGATGGGTGTGGTTGCCAATAATCCAGCGTTTCTGTCCGGTGCTATCGACAGTGATGCAGCAGACAAAGCGGCAAGGTTTATCAAACTGTGTGATGCGTTCAATATTCCGTTGCTCTACCTCTGCGATACCCCGGGTATTATGGTTGGACCTGAAGCAGAGAAAACGGGCCTGGTGCGACATGCCGCTCGAATGTTTGTGGTCGGCGCAAGTGTTACGGTACCAACCTTCATGGTTGTGCTGCGTAAAGCTTATGGATTGGGAGCGCAGGCCATGGGTGGCGGATGTCACAAGTTACCTGCCTTTGTTGTGGGCTGGCCTACAAGTGAGTTCGGCGGTATGGGACTTGAGGGGCAGGTGAAACTCGGACAGCGCGCCAGATTGGAAGCGATCGGGGATCTCGAAGAACGTCAAAAGGCTTATGAAGCCATGGTTGAAGCAGCGTACAATCGCGGTAAAGGTGTGAACGCCGCCCATGTGTTCGAAATTGATGATCTGATAGACCCTGCCGACACACGTAAGTGGCTGATGGCTGGTCTCACGGCAGTACCGCCAAGCACTTCTGTACCCAGCACCAAGGGTACCTGTGTTGACACCTGGTAGCCTGAGAGGTTTACACTGAACAAGATGAGCAAAATCTCCTGGGAATGATTATGCATAAGCTCTTAGTCGTAGGTCTTCTATTCTTTGCTTTACAGGTGAGTGCAGAGGAAGCCATCTTTGCCGGTGGCTGTTTCTGGTGCATTGAAGCTGCCTACCAGGATCTTGAAGGAGTTAGCAGCGCGGTGTCAGGATTTACGGGTGGTACTCTAAAGAATCCAACCTATCGTGGAGATCACCGCGGCCACTTTGAAGCAGTGAAGATTGAATTCGATCCTGATGTAATAAGCTACAAGGAACTGCTTGCTATTTTCTGGCACAACATTGACCCGTTCGATAATCGAGGTCAATTCTGTGACAAGGGATTCAGTTATCGCAGTGCAATATTTCCCGTGAATGAAAAGCAGCGGAATGAAGCCATTGCGTCGCTTAGTCGGATTGGAGAGCAGTTTCACGGAGAGACTATTTACACAGAAATTCGTGACGCAAGTAGTTTCTGGCCTGTCGAGGAAGGGCACCAGGACTATTACAAGAAGAATCCAATTCGATATAAGTATTATCGCAGAGGGTGCCGGCGTGACGCGCGACTTCAGCAGATCTGGGGTGATGAGGCAGGGGTACATTGAGACCAGATACTTTAATTATGACCCTTGTCGAGTCAATCACGTCGGCATTCAGACGGTTCCAACCGCGGGATTGCAGTACTCTTACATGGTCCAAGAGAGTGACCTTCGAAGAAAACAGGGTTTGACGGAGGCTGATACAATTGAATTGTTGCGAGCTGCAACGCGAACAGTAGCCAGGCATTATGATCACTGTCCCCGCTGCCAGAAGCCGCTTCAGGCGCCACTCAAAATATAGACTGTTTCTACTTTTTTAGCCTTTCCAGCAAGGGACCGGCAAACTCGAATAGGATGCCATCGGGACCTTCAACAAACATGATTGTCGCGAGTGTACCGAGGGCGAACGGTTCAGTGTGGATCTTGCCGCCCCGAGCCAGCACGGTGGCTCGAACCGCATCAACGTCCGGCACAATCGCCTGAACAAGGTTCATACCGATCAGCTCTGCTGGACCGCCGTTCCAGGCTGGCACGTCAGCTGGAACTTCCCAGAACTTGATCTGTGTTCTGCCCATTTCATATCGATGAATTCGATCATTCGTTACGACGGGTTTGTATTGAAGCACCCTGGTGAGAAAGTCATCCATTGGCGCATGATCTGAAACCGAGAGCCCAAACTGAACCTGCTGAAAGACTTCCCTGGGTGTCTTTTCATCAAGAAATACGATTTCAACCTGGTTGTCATCGCCGTCATAAACCATCCCGAAGGCGTACCGGAATACACCCTCTGGCGTTCTGCGTATCGTCATCTCAGGTACCTCACGTCCCGCTTCTTTCAGTCGTTTGAGAATACCGTCCTGTTCTTTCAGTGGCAGCAGCAGAGCCAGTAATCGAATACCTAGTGCGCTGCCTGCACCTTTTGGTCCTTTTGCCAGGTCCTGGCCGGTGACAATGAACTTGAGTTCCGTGGCACCCGCCATATAGCGGATCATGTACTGGTTATCTGGAAACGGAATATTAGCTATTCGTTCCAGACCGAGGATTCCGCCGTAGAACTCGTGTACCTCGTCTGCATCAGTGACTGAGAAGACGATATTCAAATGATTCACCTGGGTGGGGGAGATGCTGTCTTCAGCATATGCACTCCCAACAGATCCTGCTATAAGGCAGAAGGTAAGTAAGGTACTCCTTAGAATTTTGAAAAGCATACGTGTCTCCTTCTCTATTCGTATCGTCAATGGATTTATGGCGCTAGCTGTCAAATCTCGATACCCGGTCAATTAGTTCTTCGACACAGATACTGTAACCCCATTTGTTGACGTACCAGCTAACAAACTTAACCATTTTTTTTTGAATGATCTGGGTGAGGGCTGCATCGAAGATGCCATTCCGGTTCTTGGATCTTCTGGAATTGACCGCCACTTTTGATGACATAGTCGATCTCAAGTTGTTTCCTGGGTAATTTTCGTGGATCGAATTCGCTCAGGACAGTGAAAGGATTGCCGTCGACAATAATGATGTCTCCATTGCGTTCGACACTGTCGGGGTAGTGACCATGAATACTGTTGTATTTGAGTGCGTAGGCCAGATCATCCGGTACTCTGGCAGGTTTGTTTGATCCAAGTCAATATCGTGGTGTCTGTCGCGAAATGACTCCCTTGTCAGTTAATTCCAAATGAGTCAGCGTCTGCTCATCATGATTCATACGCCAGGACAGCATTTTCTGAGCATATTCCAACACCCTTGGTCCGTAGTCAGGGTTTTCTGCCAGGTTGTTGAGTTCTTCTGGATCTTCTTCAAGGTCAAAAAAGAGGGGTGGCAACTGGGTAAAATGAACGTACTTGTATTGTTTTCCCCGTACCACGTTCAGTGAACACTGATGCTGAGTGATTCCCAGTGCCTGTTCGAGCGAGGTGCCTCCTGAAACATTTCTGAAGTCGTATTCCCAATGTGCCTCAGATCGCCAGTTTGATGGAAAGGTTCCTGTTCTTGTTGCGGGCAGCAATGACATGCCATCACATTGCACCGGAATGTTGATATCCAGCCAATCCAACATGGTTGGCATGATATCCACGTTCTCTGTGAATTCGGCGAGTCGCAGTCCGCGTGTTGTATCACTCTTGCTGCTTGGGTCAACAACAATCAGCGGAATATGGTATGACTGATCGAAATAACCCATCTTTCCCAGTAGATGATGATCGCCAATCTGTTCGCCGTGGTCTGAAGTAAAGATAATCAGGGTATCGCGCATCAGGTCCTGCTCTTTTAGATAGTCAAACAGACGGCCCAGATTCGCATCGACTTCTGACATCAGCCCAAAATAGGAAGCCTTGAGTCTGGCCAGCTTTTTCTGATCAACCGGTGCGCAAAGGCGGGGTTGTTGCAGCGTATAGTCAAGCCAGGGATGTTGTCTTGCCTCAGCACCTCTCGATTCATGGCGAATGTAGTCATTCAATGAGTCCGGAGGGTACATGCGGTTGTACGGCTCTGGTGCGACCCACGGCGGGTGCGGACGAAGTAGCGATAAGTGAATGCAGAAAGGATCTTCGTGAGTATCCAGATAATGTATGACCTGATCCACCATAAACCAGGTATCGTGATGTTCCTTCGGGATGGCCAATGCAGATGGTATGTCACCACCCAGTTCATATTCAGTTCCCCGCTTGTCCGTATAGAGCTTCCAGTTGGGTGACGGAATTTCATAACCCTTTGATTCCAGCCAGTCGGCCCATGCGTTGGGATACGTGCCCATCATTGTCACTGGTTTGATACCCGGCAGTGGACCTTCATAGGATTCAAGCACCGGATCATCACTGTCGAAGAAGCGAGGGTCGTTGGATGTGTCGGTGTAACCAAACAATACAGGGTCATACCCTTTGTCGCGTACTTCCTGCGCCCAGGTCTGATGACGAGCGTCCAGAGGTGTGCCATTGGTGCCTGAGCGGTGATTTTGCAGATACATACCTGTATGCAGGCATGCCCGTGAAGGACCGCAAGGTACCGCATTGGCATAATGCTGAGTAAAGAGCACACCTTGTTCTGCGAGCTGATCGAGATTTGGTGTTTGAACCTGGTGACCCAGTGCAGACAGACATTCAGCCCGCCACTGGTCGGCGGTAATAAACAGGATGTTTTTAGCCATAGTTATAACTTTCTGACGGCGGCAGGAACGGTCGATTCTGGCTGAAGTTCCTGTTGCTGAGTATCCCACAGCTGTCGGTAGAGGCCTCCCAACATCAACAATTCGGTGTGTGTCCCGCTTTCCGCAACTTTGCCTTCGTCAATCACAATGATTTTGTCCGCGTTAACAATGGTCGATAAGCGGTGCGCGATGATCAGCGTTGTATGACCTTCAGAGACGTTGTCGATGGCATCCATAATTGCGTTTTCAGAGACTGAGTCGAGAGATGAAGTCGCTTCATCGAATACAAGAAATGTGGGACGCTTTAGAATTGCCCGGGCGATGGCGACCCGCTGCTTTTCACCACCGGAGAGTTTAAGTCCTCGTTCGCCAACGACCGTCTCCATACCATCAGGCAGGCGGGAAATCAAACCGACCAGATTTGCCAGATATGCAGCCTCGGTAACCAGATCTTCCGTTGCAGTCACATCGCCATAATGAATATTTTCATAAAGTGAGGAATTAAACAGTGTGGCATCCTGAGGAACGATGCCAAATGCCTGTCGCAGACTATCGAGTTCAATTTCTTTAATCGGATGGTCGTCAATTTCAATTGAGCCCTCATGAATATCGTAGAAACGGAATAGCAATCTGGCAATGGTGGACTTGCCAGCACCGCTTGCACCCACCAGAGCAACTTTTTGTTTTGGTTTGACCACAAATGAAATGCTATCCAGGATATTTCGTTTACCGTCATAGCTGAAGGTGACATTACTAAATCGAATCGAGCCATTGATGCTCTTGAGGATCTTTGCGTTTGGACTGGTTCTAATACTGGGCTGTGAGTTGAGTATATCAAACATACGTTCCACGTCGGTGAAACAACGTTTCAATTCTCTATAGATACCACCAAGTTGATTAAGGGGCATGAAGACCTGCACTGCAAAGGCATTAATCGCTACCAGGTCACCTACAGTCAGCTGTCCTTGAATTACCTCCCAGGCAGCAAGCAACATCATGCCGAACATACCAGCGTGTACAAAAAATGACTGACCTGCATTGAGTCCGGCGAGAGAATACCGGTTCCTGCGGCGGGCATTTTCCCAGATCGTCAGATCCGCGTCATACTGGTTGGCTTCTACGGCTTCATTGCCGAAGTACTTTACGGTCTCGTAGTTGATGAGGCTGTCAACCGCTCGAGTATTGGCACGGGAATTTGCGTCATTTGATTCGCGAATAAATGGTGTTCGCCAGGCTGTAACTTTCACGGTATAGGTAGAGTAAAAAACAACGGCAACCAGGATGATGGCAGCATAGGACCAGTGATAGACGGTAAAAAGAACAATGGTTACGCCACCAACGCCAAGGAACATGTTGAGTATCTGGAATGTGAGTATTCGCAGCAAGGCTGCGATGGCACTGACGCCTCGGTCCATATCCCTCGTAATTGCACCGGTTCGACGTGAAAGGTGATAGTCCAGATCTAGTTGGTGCAGATGTTGCAGAACGTTGAGTGATACACGCCGCATGGCCCTGACGGTCACAGTGCCGTAAATGGCGAGTGTCAGTTCGCGCAGCGCGACGGCAGCGAAGCGAACGAAGGAATAGGCTGCAATTAACGCCAGGGGAAGAGCGATGAGTTGTTGATTGGTACTGTCCAGGCCATCAACAAGCATCTTCAACAGAAATGGCAGAGTGAGAGAAGCAGCGGTTACAGCAATCAGGATCCCCAGGGCCAGTAGTATTCTAGATCGATACTCAGAAAAAAACGGTACCAGCAATCGCAGTGTTTGCCAGTCAGTACTCGACAGGAAAAAATTTGACATTGAAATGTTTGAGATTATGAGTGGCTTCAAAATGATCGCTGCTTGTCCTTTTTGATAACATAAAAGGCTGGTCTGAAGACGTCAAGGTTCCTCTGGGGGTGATCAGGATTTCAAATTTTGATTAAATGGCTGAATCAGAACTGCATAAACTGATCACACGCCCTTAATTGGAAGTCACGACATGCGAATTTTGTATATCGATATTGATACGCTGAGGCCAGATCATCTTGGCTGTTACGGCTATCACCGAAAGACTTCGCCCAATATTGATGCACTTGCCGGACAGGCTGTTCAATTCAACAGTGTCCATGCATCGGATGTACCCTGTTTGCCGAGTCGGTCTGCACTTCTGACCGGTAGATTTGGAATACACAACGGTGTTGTCAATCATGGTGGTACAGATGCAGACCCCGTTCTTGGCGGACCTGACCGACAATTCTGGAGCCAGCTCCAGATCGACAGTTTTCCATCACGACTCAAGCGAGCTGGTCTCAAGACAGTCACTGTCAGTTCATTCGCACAGCGTCACTCCGCGTTTCACTGGCATGCGGGTTTCGACGAAGCATACAACGTAGGCAAATATGGACTGGAAACTGCCGATGAAGTTCACGCGGTGGCCTCAGACTGGCTGACGAGGGAGGGATCAGCAGATAACTGGTTCCTGCATGTGCATATGTGGGATCCCCACACCCCGTATCGGGCTCACGAAAGTTATGGCGAACCGTTTGCCGGAGACGAAATACCGTCATGGTTAACGGACGAAATCCGGCAGCAGCATTGGCTGCGGGGCGGTCCCCATTCCGCCAGGGAGTGCGTGGGATTTGCCCCCAGAGCTGATTGGTTGAAGCAATTTCCAAGACAGCCGCAGGAAATGAATGATATGTCTGCGGTGCGAAAGATGTTTGACGGATATGATACTGGGGTTCTGATGGCTGATGATTATGTGGGTAGAATTCTGAATCAGTTGGTTGAGATGGGAATCGAGGAAGAAACCGTCATCATGCTGTCCTCGGATCATGGCGAAACCCTGGGTGAACTGAATATCTACTGCGATCATCACGTTGCAGATCAGATGACTACGCGTATCCCTTTCCTGCTTAAGTGGCCCGGAGTGACAGATGAATTGTCGGGTCAACAGTTAGATGCGCTGCATTATCAGATTGACCTGTCGGCGACTGTACTCGATCTTCTTGACGTCAAAGTGCCCTCGAGCTGGGATGGCATTAGTATCAAGAGTGACCTGCAGAAGGGTAACGACCTGGGTCGAGACTGTCTTGTGGTTTCTCAGGGCGCGTGGACCTGTCAACGTTCTGTACGCTGGCAGGACTATATCTGCATACAGTCCCTGCATGACGGTTATCACCTGTTTGATGATGTCATGTTATTCGATCTTGCTAACGATCCTCATGAAACGGACAATATTGCACAATCAAATACGCTAACAAGAGATGAGGGGCTTTCACTTCTGGGTGACTGGCTTGGCGGGATGATGCAGGATGCTGCCAGAGGATGTGATCCACTGCAGAATGTCATCAATGAGGGTGGCCCATACCATGTTAAGAACCAGTTGAAGAACTACCTGAGCAGACTTCGCGATACTGACCGTCATGCTTTTGCTGATGCATTAGAACAGAAATTCGGATCCGCATCCTAGATCGCGGTTATTTTTCCTTTGGATAGCGAGTATTTATGCACTTAACTACTGTGTCGCAAGATCATGCAGTTTTTCATGAAGGTGACTCTGTTCACAGGATAGAAAACCTGGCCTCCGGCACACAACATGAAGTATTTGATACTTCATTTGAAACCCTGCCTGATCTCGGCAAGCGAGTGGCAAGGTTCGCAACCGTCAATGATGTCCACTTTGGAGAAACACAGTGCGGTGTCACCGCTGATCCTGATATGGGTCCTATTCTAAGTGTTCCTGAACAGTCAACACCTTATCCGGAAGTAATGAACAGCGGCGCCATTACTGAAATGTTGGCAATCGAACCTGATGCCGTCCTGGTGAAAGGAGACCTGACTTCGGACGGTACAGAAGTACAGTACGCCAGATTCCTTGAGTTTTATGAGGGTGCTTTTGGCGATCGTCTGCATCATGTCAGTGGTAATCATGAATGTTATAAGTTACCCGAAATAAGAACAGGATCGAAGATTAGAGTTGATCTGGCGGGGGTTACGCTTGCCACAATAGATACCGTACGGTCTGGATCAGCTGGCGGTACCGTCTACCCGGATGACCTGGATTGGCTCACGGAACTCAGCAGGGAATCTGCCAATCCGATCATGGTATTCGGGCATCATCAGATCTGGGATCCAGCCACACCCTATCGTTCGAAGGATTATTTTGGCATTCAACCGAACGAGTCAGAGGAGTTTATCGACCTGATGGCTGGTCTGGATAATGTACTTGGCTATTTTTCGGGGCATACTCACCGTAATCGGGTTCGGTACTTTCCCCAGACCGGAGACTTTCCCTGGGTAGAAGTTGCCTGTGTGAAAGACTTCCCGGGTATGTGGGCAGAATACCAGGTGTTTGAGCAGGGTATTCTTCAAATCAATCATCGCATAAGTACCCCAGAGGCGCTTGATTGGAGTGAGAAAACAAAGCTGATGTACCAAGGAACCTACTTTGATTATGCCTTTGGTGATTTATCGGATCGCTCATTTGTCGTAGCTAGATTCTGAGCCTACTTGCTCATAGTGGCTGTCTAATAGATCTGTTGGACTTGAAATCGGAGTTTTGTAACTGCTGAAGTGTCAATCGCCTGGATTTTCTTTATTGCCAGGGCTCTTGCCTTTCTTGAATTGACCGGTTCCCTGTAGAGGGCCAGCACAACATTTTCATAATGGGGCACCGTAAACAGGAGTGCTGATCTGAAGTTGTCACTGATTAGGTCGGCTGCTTTTGTGGCATTGCTTCGATCGAGATGATTTTGAACGATAATGCCATTATTTCGAAGTCTCTTGCTTAATAGCACCATCCAGGATCTATTCAGCTCAAATGGCCGCATCGGATCATCCGGTGCATCCACGAATAGATCATCAACGATGATGTTGAATCTGGCACCAGACCTCTTAAGCCATAGGCGCGCATCTGCTTCGATAAGCGTAAGGTTAGGATCCGTCAGACCAAAGTATTCCCGGGCTACCTGTATGTGGATCGGATCAAGTTCGATACCGATTATCTTGCCGGGGTTGACGAGCCTATTGAGCTGATGAATTGCCGTTCCACCGCCGACACCCAGCATCAGGACATTAGTGTATAAGGGGCTTGCCTGGAAGAGGGCAGGAATACTGAGCAGATCCCAGACACCGCCAGTGAACAGATGTCCGGGACTGTACTGAGAGTGAAACGCGCCATTGGTATACAAACGAAGCGATGAACCTGCCAGTCTGACTTCGTATCGTTTGTTTTCTCTGGTATCTTCAAAAGACCAGATAACAGCCAAGCTTTCGCCCTTTAGATGATTTCCGTTTTGAATCCGTCGAGACTCAGCTGGTTTTCTTCATCCCAGTAGGCTTCTACACCTGAACGACCTTTTTTTTCCGCCCACTTCGTCAGTGTTCGCCGGTCTTCCTTGAACTCATAGTAAGGTACACCATAACCACAGGAGGTTTGAACCATATCAATATTTAGTTCAAAGAATTGCCGAGCACCGACAAAATCAGGCATCAACTTCAGATACGATGCCCACTTTTCGTCTCTCGGGTGGATAGTATTGGCACTCCCGTATAAGCGAAGAATCAGTGGTTGCCGGTCGAAGGAGCAGAACATGAGTGTCATCCGGTTTACCTTCAGCAGATGTGCCGCTGTTTCATTGCCGCTGCCAGTCAGATTGAGCCAGACTGCTTGGTTGGGGTTGATGACTTGCAGACAGTCCATTCCCTTGGGCGATAGATTAACCGTTCCATCAGCGGCCGCGGTTGAAATGAAGAAGAGATGTTGCTGCTTAATGAATTCAATGTGCTTATCATCTAAGGACTCGAATCGCTCGGCCATGAGGGATAACTCCAACCTGGGATGGTTTTTGAAAACACGCACTATACACTGAAGGCATGAATCTTCAATATTAAGGCTGAGCGGGATAGTTTATTCCGACGAGATGCTGAGACGGTAAGTCTCATTGTGACAGGAGAACCATATGACAGATTTTGTACGTACACCAGAAGAAAGCTTCAAAGGCCTGGATGATTTTCCATTTGAGCCCAGATACCACGGTTGGCACGACCTTCGAATGCATTATCTGGATGAAGGTCCGAAAGATGGTCCGGTTATGTTGCTGTTGCACGGTATGCCAACCTGGAGTTATCTGTATAGACATATGATCCCGCCGCTGGTTGAAGCCGGATACCGCTGCATTGCACCCGACCATATGGGCTTTGGCCGGTCAGACAAACCAAAGGATGTTCATTGGTTCAGTATTGCCCGACACACCGAGATTATGGCGTCGTTGATTACAAGTCTTGATCTGAACGACATTACCCTCTTTTGTCAGGATTGGGGCGGACCCATTGGATTAGCCCAGGCTTGCGCCATGCCGGAGCGATTCAGTCGTCTGACCATAATGAATACCTGGTTGCATCACCCGGAGTATGAATACAGTGATGCCATCAGGAACTGGAATAAGAACTGGCACGAGGGAGGTCTGTTCTGTCGTGAGTCACCCAACCTTGGTGTCCTGTTGGTCTTAAGTGCCGGACTGACGGGTTCCGATGTGTTGATCCCTGCGATGACTGAAGGTAAAGAACCCGAATTTACCGGTGAGGCTGCTCGAATGTACCGTGGGTTTTCAGCACCACATAAGGGTCTTGATGATGGTGCTTTCAATGGACCTCGCCGCTTTCCCCTGTCTCTCCCGTTTGACAATTATGATGATGGCAATGCGGCAGCACAAAGCCTGCACTACAAGACCCTGCTTGAATGGTCGGCACCGGTGCATTTTATCTGGGGCTGTTCAGATGATGTATTTAATGAGGAGTGGGGCAGGTTATGGGCATCGCAAATGAATGCGAGTTTTGATCCAATACCTGAGGCGGGCCACTTCCTGCAGAATACTCACGGTCCAGAGATTGTTGAATTACTACTCAAGCGAATCAGTGAAGAATAAGGCAGGTGATCTCATTGTCCGCGATGGCGTGTTGAATACATCGGGCTAAACCGGAACAATGTTGAGCGTTAACTAATCTCAAGGATATCAAAAGAAGGAATCGAACGATGATTGAGCGACAGGTTGAGATCGAAACGAGAGACGGCACCATGACAACTTTTGAATTTCATCCCGAGGAAGGGGGTCCTTACCCCATAGTGCTATATCTGATGGACGCACCCAGTATCCGTCCTGCATTGAAAGATATGGCATCAAGGCTTGCCAGTGCCGGATATTATGTCCTGCTCCCCTTCCTTTACTACAGGGTGAGTCCATACAAGGAATTTGGCATAAGCGATGATGACATGCACGAAAGAATGGAATTTATGAAGACAGTGAATGGTGAAGGAATCATCCCGGATACCGAAGCCATGCTCGAATTTGCGGCAAAAAACGACAAAGCAGATTCTGCAGGAAAAATAGGGGCTGTTGGATTCTGCATGAGCGGACCGCTGGTGCTGGCTTTGGCACAAACCATGCCTGACAAGGTTGGGGCTGTGGCATCTGTCCATGGCGCCTGGTTGGTTACGGATAAGGAAGATTCACCCCATAAGCAACTCGATAAGATCAAGGCTGAAGTTTACTTTGGATGGGCCAACAACGATCCTACCGCGACGCCTGAAGAGATGGAGATAATGGATAAGGCACTCAGCGATGCAGCTGTTAACTACCATATCGACTTTATGGAGGATGCGTTGCATGGCTTTGCACCGCCAGGCGGTGAAAGATACAACCGGGAAGCAGCGGAGAAACAATGGGAACAGGTGCATGCCATGTTTCGGCGTAATCTTTCTTCATGAGTTTTATAGCTCATTTTGCTTCAGAAAATTTCTTACCGTTTCATTAAAGACAGCTGGGGTTTCGAAGTAGCTGCTGTGACCGGCGTCGCCCAGGTTCACGTATTTAGCACCGGGCACTGTGCGTGACAAGGCTTCTATGTACTCCGGCGGGAACAGGATATCGAGATCGGCAGTGATGAAGAGGGTTGGTGTCCCGTAATCTCTCAGGGTATCAGTATTAACGCTGATATCTGCCTCGCCGATTTTTTTGGGTATGACGCCTTTCTCGATCCCATTGAAGTTGCTGATCTGTGAATACAGCATCGCGCCGACAGGATTTTTTTGAGGGAAATCATGCGCCAATGCCTGTTGTGAAACGCCGGTGGAAGGACTACTGACCATTTCGCTGATCCTGGCGGGGTCGTTGATCGCTGCATCGTTGACGAATACGCCAGGCGTGTGACTCATGATCAGGGCCTGTACTTTCTCCGGGTAATCAAGCGCCATCTGGCTGCCAGTCCATCCTCCCATGGATTGGCAGATAAAGGCTGCCTTGTCCATTTTTTCCTGGCCCATGATGGTTATCACGTCGTCTGGAAATTTGGCTGGGTCGAAATCTTCCACGCTGCAGACGGACCGGGCGAAGTAGCGATGATCAAAGACGACAATCCGATAATCTTTTGAGAACTCAACTACCTGGTTAAACCAGATGGCTGCATTGCCGCCCATGCCATGAGCAAAAACAATATTTCTTTCGCCTTGGCCGTAGGTCTCGTAGTAGATTTCTGTTCCGTGACTGGTAATCGTTGGCATGCGTTTTCTCCTGGAATTATATGGCATGGTACCGCCTTGTGCGGACATACAGAAAGGAATATCAGCCATGGATCCAATATAGTCTGGACACTTTTGGTACTATTTATCAATTCTTATTAATTCCGAATTGAAGTCGTCACCGACGGTTTTGCTCCTGCCGCGTTCAAACTGGAAATGGCTCAAGATGACGAAAAAGAAACAGATTGATTTCGTGAAGATTGATCTCCCTCTGGTTAAGCGGCTGGTCGCGGATCAGTTTCCTCAATGGGCTCATCTGACTATCGAGCCGGTTAAAATCTCGGGCCGCGACAACAGGACTTTTCATCTGGGTGACCAAATGAGTATTCGTTTGCCCAGTGGGCGCTGGTATGCCGCACATGTACAAACCGAACAGATCTGGTTACCGAAACTGGCTCTGCACCTTCCTTTGCCTGTTCCCGTTCCACTTGGGATGGGTAGACCGGCGTCTGAGTATCCGTGGCACTGGTCGATTAACCAGTGGATTAAGGGAGAGAATGCGACTGTCGAGAGGATCAATAATCTTGATCAGTTTGCAGGTGACCTGGCTGATTTTTTGAACATATTGCGGAGTATTGATGCAAGCGGAGCACCGCCACCGGGTAAAGAAAACTTTTTTAGAGGTGGAGACCTGTCTGTTTATGATGCTCAAATACGTGAGTGCTTTGACGGGTTGCAGGATGACATTGATGTGGAAGCTGTGGCAGCGGTCTGGGAGTCTGCGCTCGGGGCCAAATGGTCGGGTCCGGCTGAATGGTTACATGGTGATGTTGGCGCTGACAATCTTCTGGTAAATGAGGGGAGGTTGTCTGCTGTCATTGATTTTGGGCAATTGGCTGCGGGCGATCCGGCATGCGATGTAACTATAGCCTGGACATTTTTCTCAGGGACAAGCCGGGAGGTATTCTTTAAGCGACTGTCTGTGGATAATGCCACCTGGTTGCGGGGACGTGGTTGGGCAGTCTGGAAGGCGATGTTGGTATTTCGGGCTAATCGGTATTCGGATCCTTTCGAATCTGCACGGGCTAAGCAGGTGATTGAAGACGTCCTTTCAGACTAGATCCTGGAATTTGTCACTGTAAGTGAGTCAAAGTAGTATTCAGTGAAATACAAGAATTGATCAAACATGACTGGATCGGACTTTGTTAGCCAGTATTAGTGACTCGGTTGCCAATAGTGAACTGCGGACCTGGGTGGTGTACCTGCTTTCCAATGTGCCCGGTCTGCCACCCATCGTGCAAACCGTACACATACTCGCACTGGGTGCAGTAATGGGATCTATCGTCTTTGTTAATCTGCGTATTCTGGGTTTGGCAGTACCCGCTCAGAGTCCAGGTGAAATGATAAAGCGTCTTCTCCCGTTTACCTGGTGGGCGCTGTTGCCGTTGTTTGTGTCTGGTTTGGTATTCATTATTGCAAGACCAGATCGCTACTTCTTTAATCCTGTCTTCGGGATCAAGTTTGCATTGCTGGTGCCGGCACTCATTCTTGGACTTTGCCTGCATCTACCAAGCAGGCGAGAGCCTGCCTATTGGGAGAAGTCTGCAATAAGGCGCAGTCTGGTTCGGTCAATGGCCGTTGTCTCCATCGTGCTCTGGTTGAGTGTCATGATGGCGGGTCGCTGGATCGCATACTCAGACTATCTGTTTTGGTAGCGCTACGATGTCACTTGATGAGTTTTGGGATTGGCTGCAAAACACGGACCTCGCTTTCCAGATAGGTGCGACCTGGTGGTTTCCACTCATTGAATCTATCCACGTCATCGCGATTGCTATGGTGCTTGGTTCGATTCTGACGGTTGATCTTCGTCTGCTGGGATTGGCTGCCCGAGCCTATCCTGTGAGTGCGGTTTCACGTGAGTTAACTCGCTGGACCTGGGCCGGCTTCATCCTGGCTGCCATTACCGGGCTGGCAATGTTCATTACTCGCCCTGCTGCCTATGCAGACAATACGGCATTTCAGGCAAAACTTGTTCTGCTTGCATTGGCGGGGATCAATGTGGCTGTCTTGTATACCGGTGCGATGCGACGAATCGACTCCTGGGAGGAAACAAATATTGTCCCGACGGCAGCCCAGGTTGCTGCCGCTGTTTCGATACTAATCTGGGTGGGAGTGGTGCTGGCCGGTCGATGGACGGGTCATCTTCAGTAATGCTGGATCAACTCTGGTTGCAGCTCAGCGAAAGTGGAATTTACTTATAAAACCCCGTCTGGTTGCCTGTTAGCGTCAAAATATCCTGGCGCACTGAACCGATAAGGCAGGGTTTGTCGTCAGTAGAAAGATCGATCAATTGAAGTTTCTGCTAACGCCGAGCTGATCAATTGATCTGCGCTCTTTCGACCTGAAGTATTATGGCTTCGTCGTTTCGTCGTGGTTTCTGTTCATCAGCCAAAAAAACGTGACCAGTGTCACAACCGTTACTACAACGAAAAATAAAATCTCTGAATAATCCATCTTGTCTTTTTCCTCTTACGTATCCCAGAAAACTATTCGCCAACCTACGCATTATATCATCTGTGATGAACCAAAGGGGTGTTGTTTACGCGGGTGATATCCTGGCATCACACAGTATTAGGCATGCGGGTCAGCCTGTTGTTCAGATATTAACAGCGCGAGTTTGCTGCAGGATCTGGTGGAACGATCGCAAGAAATATGAATGATATTCACGAGAAAAACAATCGCCATGAATATATTGGCGTTTCGTATTCTGAAGAGAGATCTGGACTGTGGTTTGCCGTCTCATAATCCGTATTTTCGGCTGCCAGGTTGAACTAAGTCAGTATTTAGTCTGCGGTCCGAAGCTTGAATATGGCGGTGTGCCTCAATCGAACCAGTTCGCACTGTGCCCCGGACCAGATAGAACCGTCGTTAACGATATAGTGATGTCCTCTTTTTTCAAAAGCGTCGTCACAACAGCCGGTAATGGTAAACGATTGCGCAGCATTTGCTGGTGCCAGGTTCTGAATCTGACTTCGTGTATGTATGGCTGGACCATAGTTGAAAGAATGATGCAGCAGATAGATCATCTGTGCCGCCAGCCAGGCAGGGTGACAGAGTCCTTCCGGGCCCGCATACCGGTGTAGAAGTGCTCCCTGTTTCTCTTTGATAAACGCTTCATGTTTCCGAACGGTTAGTGCAGCTGACATTGGTCTCAATCGCTGACCCACTGGCGCGTTGTCAAGAGTCAGGGCAGGGGAGTCGGTTATTGGATCCTCTGCCGGTTCAAATTCAGTTTGTTCGATTTCGTTCAGCCAGGGGGCGGTATTCATCCCGAGTTGTCCTTCGAGACAGACGTCACCCTGCTGGTTTTCAAGCCTGTATTGATGAATGTTCTCAATAGCATCGTCAATAGTGACTTGCATGGTGTCACCATCGTACGTTGGCTTTCGAAACAACACATCAATCCAGCCGTTTGAAAGCCAGGATTCTCCCAACAGGTCTACAATGGCGTCAGTTACCCAGCCATATACGTTTGCGCCACCAATCAGGGCACCTCGAAAACCATGCTTGCGTGCCGTATCAGTTGAGTGAATTGGATTCCCGGGTCTTGGCGCATCAGGATCCACCATAAAAGCTTTAATAGTCTGTCGGAACGGCAATTGTGTGAACCTTTGTGTCACTGTGTGCGGAAAATTAACCTGAGTGAGCTGACATTTACAAGTTGTTCCTGCCTGCCGGATATACAGCACAAGGCTGAGTTCTGATGCTGCATCGTTGAATCAGCAATTTGTGATGATTCAGACAGCACCATCAGATTTCATCTTCTCCAACTGTTTATGGTCGTACCCCAGAGAGCCGAAAACCTCATCATTGTCTTCTCCCAGATAGGAGGCGCATTTTCTGACTGCGGTAGGTGTACGCGAGAATTTAACCGCAGGTCCCGTGATTGGTATTGTATGGCCATCCGTAGTTTCAATCTGCTGTAACATATCCCTTGAGCTTACATGCTCCTCTCTGGCCACTTCCTTATAGGTATTGACACGGGTTGCCGGTAATCCCATATCGGAGAATGTCTGCACCACGGCTTCGACAGTCATTGAGGCGCAGTAGGCCCTCAGAAGCTCATCCAGTTCGTCTCTTCTTGATATTCTTTCCATTGCTGAAAGTTCAGCGAGATCCACGCGATTCAGGTGTTGTGCCAGTCGTTGCCAGTGAGAGTCGAGCAGGACACCGGCAAATACGTTACCGTTGGTACAGCGATAGTTGTTAACCGGGGCAGCAATATTAAACTGATTTCCCGTTCTCTCCAGCGGGATATCCAGTGCACCTGACGTCAGATTCCCGTTGCTGTGGAACAAGAGGGCATCGACCAGTGCAACATCCACATGTTGCCCTTCACCGGTCTGATCACGATGTCTGAGTGCTGCCAGTGCACCCAGTGCACCATGCATACCGGCAGTATCGTCCCCCAGCCAGGTTGGTGCTTTTACGGGAGATCCGTCCGGCTCACCATTAAGTGACGCCCAGCCGCAGTAATTCTGGGCGATGGGATCATATCCCACTCGATCCGAGAGTGTTCCGAACTGCCCGAATCCGGAGATCGATACGTAAACGATATCAGGTTTGACCCTCGCAACCTGCTCATATCCCACTCCCCAGTTGTGAAGAGTGCCAGGCCTGAAGTTTTCGATGATGATATCTGCAGTTTCAGAAAGTTTAAGAAACGCCTCTCGCCCATCGTTGTGCTGAAGGTTGAGAGAAATATTCCTCTTGTTGCGGTTTACAGTCTCGTTAGCAATCGTCAGGTCTGAATCTGGAAGAACCGGCGGCAGCCTTCTGGCAATTTCTCCTGTCGGGTGCTCCACTTTTATCACGATTGCGCCCATATCTGCGAGGATGCAGGCAGCCATGGGTCCAGCCCACGTAGTTGTCGCTTCTACCACGACTACATCACTTAGTGGTCCTGGAATATCGGTCCGTGCTCTGGCGTAAAACTCTGTTTTTTCCATGTTACCTCCGCTTGAATATTCGATCCTAAATACAGGCTGGGGGACTCAAGGTGATTCCCTGCGCCATTGGCTGGACCAGCCAACAATTAAGGTCTGGTGATCAGAATCCCAGTGTATCAAGAGCCTGGCTTTCGACAAACAGACTGAGAGACCCCGGCATAAAATCTAAGCTCTGTTGACTGTATGAGAAAAGAAAATTCACGTGTTCCCATGCTATACTATCCACAGACATTTCTAATCGGGATAGAAGCGTAGCTGAACAATTCGAACGCTTTATTCCCTCTATATCTGGCGATAAGAACAATCCGGGTCTTTCCTGATACGTACCTGTATGGGGCATCGCGACAGTAACCATCCATGGAGATCAAAGTGTCAGAAAGTTTACGGCCGGTAATCGACGTAAAAAACCTCAGCCATACCTATAGAGGCGGTTATAAGGCTCTGGATGGCGTCAATCTGACCTGTGGTGTTGGCGTTTTTGGTTTACTGGGGCCAAACGGGGCCGGAAAGAGTACGCTAATGCGAATTCTGTGCGCACTGCTGAAACCTGAAGAAGGAGAGGTTAAGGTTTGCGGTCATGATGTGAGTCAGGATCAGATGGGTGTTCGGGAACAACTCGGATATCTGCCCCAGGAATTTGGTGCCTGGAAGCTGCACCGCGTCGAAGAAGTGTTAGATACCCTGGCACAGTTGTCAGGTATGCTGGAAACATCCTGCAGGCGCAAGCGCGTCACTGAAGTGCTGGCGCAGGTCGGGCTTACGGATGTGGCCGACAGAAAAGTTAAGAAACTCTCTGGTGGCATGTTGCGCCGCCTTGGTGTAGCTCAGGCACTGGTTCACCAGCCAAAGGTGATCATAGTCGATGAACCAACCGTCGGCCTCGATCCGGAAGAACGGATTCGTTTTAGAAATGTCATCACCGAACTTGGCCGTGAGAGAACCATTCTACTATCAACTCATATTGTGGCTGACCTTGGTGGTGCTTGTCGGGAAGTCGCCTTACTTGATACCGGTCGTATCATTTTCCAGGGTTCTCCGTCTGAATTGGTAGCAGGTGCGATCGGTCAGGTTTTCCAGGTTACAGTTGATGAAATCGATCTTGAAGCAATGGAGGATAACTACGATATTGTATCGACCAGTGTGGTATTGGGTCGCATCACTCTGCGGGGTGTGGTGGGAGATAAGGGACTGCCTGCAAACGCGGAAGTTGTAAAGGAGCCCAGTCTTGAAGAAAGTTACATGGCGTTTATGGCTGCTAGGGGGCGCTCGATTGCCGCCAGTCAGGCCGATGAGCATGATGCCGCGGAGCGTTCGAAATGAGATTGCCTCAGATACTTGTAGTTGCCCGTGCGGAAATGCGTTCAGACCGCAGGTTGATTCGTTACTGGTTATTTGTACTCGTTTCTGTGCTGGCTTCATTTGGCATGTATGGACAATACGCATTCCTGCACGGCATGTTTTCAAACATGTCTGCGACGGTGGGTTCCATTGGACCTCGATATTTGATTGGGTCCATTGGAGTCACCGTGATTATGATCTACCTGGTAGGTCTTATTTTCCTGGCCTTTGATATCAGGGCAAGAGATGAACGTGACAGGATGACCGAGGTTCTGGATACCCGCCCCCTATCAAACCTCGAGTTCATAGTTGGCAAAGTAACAGGTCTGGTATTTATGATTTGGATACCCTTGGTAATCGTTAGCCTGATTCTTCAGGTTGTTGGCCTGATTGCTGTCGTGTTTGATTTTCCTATGGGAGAGCCGATTGAGCCCTATTCCGTCGTTGGGTTTCTGGTGGCTTCCCTGACTTCACTGTTTTTATGGTGTTCAATCATTGTGCTGCTCGCGGCAGTCATTCGATATCGGCTTCTCATTGCGATAGTGACCCTTGGGCTGTTAGGGCTGCAATTCTGGCTTTCGTTCAATATGCCCGTCTACCAGGCGGAGTGGTTTAATGTAATGCCGACCTCCGATTTTGGGTCTGACATACTCCCGGCAGTGTGGTCAGAAGGATCCGGTATCAGGATTGCTGCTCATTGGACCATGGCTGCAGGTTTGCTGTTCCTGGCAGTTGCGTTACATCCAAGGCGAGACGGCAACACAATGGCCAGAGTGCTGGGCGTCAGTGCAGGGTTGTTAACGCTGTCTATGCTTGTTTTGGGTAGCTATATCTGGCAGAGAAATGGCCTGATTGAACAGCAGAATGTCTGGCGTGTAGCTCACACGGCCAAACAGAATGTGCCCAGGGTTGATTTGCAGGCCATAACAGGCTCTCTCAAAATCCAGCCCGGTGATGAGCTAAGCATGGAACTCGATCTGATGATCCGCAACCCCCTGGATCAGGCATTGCCGACGTTACTGTTTACTCTCAATCCTGGTGTGAGTGTTGCCAAACTGGACATTGAAGGGCGTGAAGTGACATGGGTACATGAAAATGGCTTGCTGGAGATCACGCCGGTTTCGAGCCTGGCTCCCGGAGAGACCCTGACCATCAATTTGATGGCAGCAGGGGTTCCTTATGAATATTTTGGTTACCTCGATAGTTCTACCAATGTAATGGAAGCAGATCTGGTTAAATCCCAACTCGCAATCCTGGGGACTAAAGTGAGTATTTTTGAGTCGACCTACGTTGCCATGACCCCTGGAGGGCACTGGCTGCCATCTTCCGGGACTGATCTGCCGCAAAGTGACCCCAGGACCCATCCGCCTGACTACTATACGATCGATCTCGAAGTGGAAATACCGTCCGGCTGGCTGGTTGCCGGTCCTGGTCGAAGAATGGAAATAAGCTCAGACAGTGATGAGACAGCCCGCTTCCGCTTTGGTCCAAGAGCACCCGTACCTCATATAGGGCTTCTTGCCTCGCGATTTGAAAGGAGGATGATAGAAACCGCGGGTATTGAATTCGAAGCTCTTTTTTATCCGGCTCATGACCGTAATCTCAAGTTCTTTGAGGAGTCAGAGAATGCAATCAGGGAACGGTTGACGGAGATGTTTACTGCCGCGAGGGAACTTGGTTTGCCATATCCTTATGATGGGATGAGCCTTGTTGAGACACCTAATGTGCTGCGGGCATACGGTGGTGGTTGGCGGATGGATACGGTGCAGACGATGCCGGGTGTCATGATGCTGCGGGAAAGCAGCTTTCCAACCGCCAGGTTTGAGGTGAAGTTTAAGCGGGAAGGAGACGCCGGTGTTAATTTATCAGCACAGCTCTTTGATGAAGACGCAGGTGAGACGAAGCTGGTTGTCATCGAAAGATTCTTTGAGAATGATTTCAACGGTGGCAATCTCTTTACTGGAGGCTCCCGGAATTTTCTGCATTTCCAGACCAGCGCGATGGGTGAAGGTGCGCTTGCCATAAACTTCGTTCTGGATGAGCTGACTGCGCTGCTGCTTACCGATAAGCGGGGTTTCTTTTCGGCCCATGAGTTTTCCTCGTCCACTGATTTGATCATGGGAGAAATCATCGGCGATATAGCCCAGGGACGTACGGACTCTGTGGCAGAATCAATACAGCGTACCATCACGAATCGACCCTCAGTATGGGACCGGGCATTGGGTGCGTCACTCGCAGCGCTCGAGCCCAATGATGATCCGCGGAGGTCACTCAGTGTTCTGGCGCTGAAAAGCGAGGCAATCGCTCGAGTGATCCTTGACGGGCTTGGCAGGGAGAAAACAGGGGCACTCTTAAGTGCGCTGGTCAATCAGTATCGCGGTCGGCATTTTCATGCCGCTGATCTTTATCAAATCGCTGCTGATCATGATATTGAATTGGAACCACTGGTAGGTGACTGGCTTCACGACTCATCGCTGCCGGGATTTCTGGTGTCGAGTGTCGAATCGGTAAGGTTGACCGACGACTCGCAAGGTAATCCTCGCTACCAGACCCGGTTGCATGTTCGAAACGATGAATCGACACCTGGGCTCGTGCGGTTCAGTTTTCAGTGGGGATCGAAAAAAAAACGGATCTGGGATGCCACCGAGCCTATACGTGTACCTGCCAACAGTTCAGTTGAAGTTGGTATCTCAACTTTGACGCCACTGGGTGAACTATGGTTAAAGCCCTACCTCTCTCTCAATCGTCATGACGTAAAACTAAGGGTACCGAAAGTTGATTCGGAAGCCAGGCTAAACACCGAAATCCTGGTGGGTGCGCGACCAAGTGACTGGAAACCGCGCAAGACAGCTGACATCGTCGTCGACGACCTGGATTCTGGTTTTAGCGTGCGAAGTGAAAGAGAAGGCGAGGCGATAAGTATTGAAATAAGTATTGGTAGTCCCTTCAGCGATGAGGTGGCAGATATGGACCAGGGCCTGCCTGAATACAAATCGATATATGGTACCGCCGAAGCATGGAGTCGGTCTGTATATGAAGACAGCTGGGGCAAGTACCGTCACACGCACGCACTGGTTACAAGTGGCGCCGGGGATCAACATGCGGCATTTTCCACTGAATTACCCCATGAAGGGCGTTGGCGACTATCGTACTATCTTGCGCTCAGTCCTGAGCAGAAGGCTAAGAAGGGCGAAGAGGCCGAAGGTGCAGCAACAGGCCGTTTGACGGCGAGCGTTTTAGGCGAGTATCAAATGAATCTGATTTCAAATGGCGATAACCAGAAGATCGAATTCGATGGCAAGGCAGCTGCTTCAGGATGGAATGATCTCGGTGAATTTCAACTGCCGGCAGGTGAGATCAGCCTGGAAGTATCCAACGCCAACACTGGCTTCATCGTAATTGCCGACGCAATACGCTGGCGTCCCAGTACCCTGGGCAAGTAGGATAGCAGCCCATGAGTTATATGCGACGAAGCTTCACTTCTTGCTGTCTGCTGTTTCTGGTCACAGCCTGTAGTGATCAGGATGCAACACCTACGGTTGAATTCCGCATTCCTGTCGAGGTTACCGATGTAACCACAGGTGATGTTGAAGATCTTATCGTCACCACCGGCACACTGCGTACTCGCGAGAGCGTCATTCTGACTGTCGAAACACCAGGATTTCTGATACTGGCCAAAGATGAGAATGGAGATCGTCTGGCGGAAGGTTCTAATGTGGTCACCGAGCAGGTTATAGCGGAAATCACCGGCGAGGACGCGAGGCTGGCCTCACGCCTCGAAGCCACTGAACGCCACCTTGAATCGGCTCAACAGGAACTCGACCGACGCCAGCAGTTGTTCAAGCAGCGACTGATTGCCGAAGAAGATGTATGGCGTGCCCGAACACAGTATGAAGACAGGTTGCACGACTATGAAACCAGTCAGCGGACATTCGAGAAAACCCGCATCGTGACTCCCATTGCAGGTGTCATTCTGGAACTGGCCAGAGACAGCAGTGGTCAGGCTGTCGCGGACGGACAGATGGTTAACCAGGGATTTGGTGTTGCCCGGGTCGCCCCCCTGCATAGTCTTATTGCGGACATCGATCTTGTGGGTCCTGACCTGTCCCGGGTGACGCCAGGACAGGAAGTCAGAATAAATCACTATGCCTTCGAGGACAGGTCAATTGACGGTACCATATTGAGATTGTCACCCTCCATGGATGCGCAGACCCATACCTTTCGTGTTGAAGTGGAAGTTGATAACAAAGAGGGCCTGCTGCGACCGGGCATGTTTATCAGCGCGTCTATAGTTGCCGAACGCCGCGAGGATGTTGTCGTGGTACCAAGGGAGGCAATCACCCAGCGTGGTGGTCGAAACGTCATCTTTGTGATTGACGGTCAGCGCGTGGTGCAACGCAAGGTAGGAATCGGTCTTTCTGACGATACCAGGTTTGAGGTTTCTGAGGGATTACAATCAGGCGAGCGAATTGCAATTCGAGGTCTGGAAACTTTGACCGATGGTACACGGGTACGAGTGATTACCCCGTGAACCTCGCTGAGTCAGTTGCTGCCCTCGCGGCGCGACGACCAATCGCTATCAGTGTTCTTGCTGTTGCGATTGCACTTGTTGGTTGGCTCTCCTGGCAGCAATTACCCGTCGATCTGCTGCCTGATCTGCAAAGTCCCACCGTTGCTGTTTCAATTCGGGCAGGAGACAGACCTCCAACTGAGATGGAACGTCTGTACGGTGAGCAGTTGGAACAGAGGCTGTTTACAGTTCAGGGAATCAGGGAAATATCTCAGGTGGCTCGTACCGGCAAACTGGTTGGAACGATAGTTTTCGACTGGGACGCCGACCTTGAAATAGGCCTGGTGGAAGTTCAGAAAGCGGTAGGTCCCATTGGGTCAGATCCCGCCGTCGACGAAGTACTGGTGCGTCGCTTTGATCCCCGGCAGGCACCCGTATTGACCTTTGGCCTGGTAGCGCCAGGCGGAAGACCTGATCTCGCGGAATTACGCCAGCTTGCGAGACGCCAGGTTGCCCCGAATCTTGAACAGCTACCCGGTGTTGCAGAGGTAAGGGTGACTGGTGGTCGCGAAAAAGAAGTGCGCGTCGAACTGGATCGATACAAGCTTGACGCCTTTGGTGTTTCGTTAGCTCATGTTGAGCAAAGGTTGAATGCTGAGAATGTTGACATAAGTGCCGGTACCCTGGAACAGGATACAGAGGTCTATCTGGTTCGTGGCTTATCACGATTTCGTAAGCCGGAGGATGCTGCTAATGTCGTTGTGCGTTACGTCGTTGGTGATGGTGGCAGTCGCCAGGCGATTAGAGTCTCTGACGTTGGAACTGTCTCTCTTGTTGATCAGGAGATAGATCATATTGTGCGAGTCAACGGTATCGAAGGAGTCGGTCTTGCCATCTACAAGGAAGCTTCGGCCAATACGGTTGAAGTGTCAGGCATAGTTCGCAAGGCAATTTCATCTCTGGCTGATGATCTCCCCAATGTCGAACTGGTTGAGGTGAACGATGACGCGGCCCTTGTGGTTGATGCACTGGATGATTTGCAGATCGCCGCAGGCGTTGGCATCTTTCTCGCGGTTGTCATTCTGGCACTCTTCCTGCGATCAATCGGTGCAACCCTGGTTGTTTCCGCGTCTATTCCAGTGTCGATACTGGCGACACTGTTTCTCATGGGATTAGGTTCCCGAAGTCTCAATATTGTTACCCTGGCGGGTCTTGCTCTTGGTGCAGGTATGCTGGTCGATAACGCGATCGTTGTGGTGGAGAGCATCTATCGTCGGTTAGCGGATGGTGAAAAGCCGGAAACAGCAGCAGCCAGCGGAACAGGCCAGGTTGCCGGTGCAATTACCGCGTCGACCCTGACGACTTGTGTGGTGTTCTTACCTGTGCTTTTTGTTGAAGGCATGGCAGCGAGACTGATCGAAGGCATCGCCTTTACTGTGGTCGCCTCTCTGATTGCATCCCTCGCCGTTGCCATGCTGCTCATACCAGCGCTGGCCAGATGGTTTATGAAGTCGTCTGAAAAAACCGAAACTGAAAAGGTGATACCGCGGTATCGTCTTCGACTCGAATCGACGGTGCGCTGGTTGTTGTGGCGTCCCGGTACAACTGTTTGTGTGGCAATGATGATTGCGGGATTGAGCGTCTTCTCACTGGTGAGACTCGGCACTGAACTCCTGCCTTCTGCTGATCCCAGACAGTTTTCCTTAAGAGTCGTTGGTCCTTCGGGGCAACGAGTTGAATCAACTGCTCGCGTTGTTGAGAGCATCGAATCTCTGCTGGAACAGGCGAGTGGTGAGGAACTTAAGGCTGTATTGTCTGAGATAGGGCGGTTACCGGAAGACAGTCGACTGGTGAGAACAGAGTTAACGGAAGAGAACACCGCACGTCTTACAATCCGTATTGGGGAAAAAGGACCATCCGGCAGGCAACTGGCAGATTACCTGACTCCACCGCTGTCGGTACTGGAATCGACTGAGTTTGACTGGGAAGTAGGTTCGGGTGCACTTGCCAGTGCACTTGGGACCAGCGGACCACCAATCGTGGTTGAGATTTCAGGCCAGGCACTGCCGGATCTGCGAAGGGGCACTGAAATCATCAAGGAAAGACTAGCGGAACTGCCGGAGCTGTGGAATGTTCGTTCCTCTTTTGAAGGAGGACCCCCGGAACTCAGAATTGTACTGGATCGAACGATGGCTGATGGTCTGGGCATTGATCTAGGTACTCTTTCACGGGTTCTTGAGGCGAGTCTGGATGGAAGGGAAGTGACGACTCTGTCTACTGGCGATGAAGATCGTCCTGTCACCCTGCGTATAGGCTCTCCTGCTCGTGAAGATCTGCAGGGCATTGTATTCAGATCGTCTCTGGGGCAGAAAGTTACCGTGGGAGAAGTGGCGCGGTTCGAGGAAGCAGAAGGCGCACGAGAAATTTTCCGGCGTGATCAGAGACGAACAGCACTGGTGACCGCGGAAGTTTCCGAATCCTTTAAATATCCAACTGCAATTGCAGCCGTTATCGATAACCTAGAGGCGAATCCGCTCTTACCGGGACTGCATGCACAATTACGCGGTGAAGAAGCTGAACGAATCCGGACCTTTGATGAGTTACAGCTGGCGGGTATCCTTGCGTTGATACTGGTTTTGATGGTTCTCGCTGGATCTTTCGAATCCTTCATTCATCCGATTACGGTACTTGCCGCGGTACCGCTGGCGCTGATTGGTGTTGCCATGGTGCTTGGTCCCATGGGGCGACCCATTGGCGTGATGGCAATGATGGGGCTGATTGTTCTTGCTGGTGTCGCGGTAAATGATGCTGTATTGCTTTTGACGACGGCGAGGCAGCTGATCTCAAAAGGAAC
>Ga0207988_1000064_pt1 | contig 57107 bp, 49 predicted proteins | sample ETNtaG_11_FD_185773 | JGI IMG/M metagenome (GOLD analysis project Ga0207988, IMG submission 185773) | Marine microbial and viral communities from oxygen minimum zone, Eastern Pacific Ocean - ETNP201310SV74 (SPAdes) (version 2) | ecosystem: Environmental > Aquatic > Marine > Oceanic ...
GTGATAACCAAGTCAATACCAGTGCGGTGTCTACACATGGCGCTTTGGTTAACTTCTCCGCACGCATGGACCTAGACGAGGAAGTGGTTTATCAGGTGACCAAAGCGATCTGGGAGCACGTTGATGAATTACACGAAGCGGCGGCCTGGATGAAGGATGTGATATCGCTGGATAAAGCGCTCGATTTCATTCCCAGTCGTCTCCATCCTGGAGCGGAAAGGTATTACAGGGAAATAGGTATGACGATTCCCGAGCCGACAACTTACGACTTCTAAAAAAACCGATTGAGAACCTTCCGAGTTTCATCACTCGGAAGGTTTTTTTGTTTGGAGTTAGAAACGACTAGACAGCTACAAATTTAGCAAGAACCCGACGAGCGCCGTTTTTTTGATCTGAATCCGTGAGCACTTGTTCTGAGATTAGTTCGAGAATTCTAATTGTTGTTATGCTCGACGCCAGCGGCCTGCAGCACGCACCGTTGAAACAGTAGATTGTGGAGCCGGATCAGGCAGGGATGTAATAGGTCTGAGCTGAACGAAATATAGCTCTCCCCCGTTAGTCAGCACCCACTCGGTATCGACAGGTGTCCCGATCTGTCGTTCAAGCCGGGAGACTTCTGTGGCGATTTGAATAACTTCAGTGGAGGTCAGGCACGGTTCAGTCTGTAGCTTGGAATCGGTCTCGATTTCACGAACGGCGTCGACAGACGGATCGATTGCGCTGTGGACTTGTTTTGAACCGACCGTATAGTCCAGGATCCGCTGATCTTCCTTATCGACGGCAATCCTGTCTGGTACGGTGACGCCCTGAACAACGGCTTCGCCGTAGCCCCAGCACCCCTCAATGATGATTCGATCCTGTTTGCCAGTTACCGGGTCGGCAGAAAATGCGACGCCAGCGCAGTGGGCAGGCACCATCGACATAACAATAACGGCCATAGGGGTCTCGCCGAAAGGAATTCCGCTCCGGCGCCGGTAGCGCATAGCGCGTTCTGAAAACAGCGACGCCCACACTTGACGTACCGCGTTAACCAGTGGTTTGGGGCCTTGGATGTTGAGAAAAGATTCATACTGACCCGCAAAGCTGGCCTCTTTTGAGTCCTCACCACTGGCAGAGCTGCGCACCGCAACTGGTATCTCAGGATCCTCTTCAGTACCGGCCAAGGCACGGTAGGCCCCAGTGAGCGATAGCTCAATCTCGTTGGGTAAGGTAGCGGCTAAAAGTCGCTGGCGGCAGAGCTGACTGGCCTGTTTAAGGCCGGTATCGTCATTATCGGCCCAGCTTGATTCTGCAGCAGCCAGTGATGGTGCCAAAGCGTTGTCGTCGAGAAACATCTTAAAGGCTTCAGTGGTGATACAGAATGCTTCAGGTACGGGTGCGTCCCAGCGCCGAAGCCAGTCCACATGAACCATTTTGGGCCCCACTAGCGCCGGGTCTGTTGCCTCGATTGCGCCAAGCACGACAGTGACGGGCGGTGCGTGAGGCGTATCCAATGCGTCGGTCATACGCTTGTCATCGACATCGCGCTTAGGAGGTACAGCATTTACTGATGCTGGTCGAGAGTTTGAACCAGGTCATCCAGCAGTTGTTGAAGATGCTCCAGGCGCTCCTTGCCGAACCATTGGGCAATGTCGCTGTAGCGCGTGTCGGACCAGATGGCCGCTTCGGCGACCATCGTCTGGGCAGCAGATGTGGACGACACCATCGTTTTTCTGAGGTCATCTTTATTGGCGTGGCGGCGAATGAGGTTGCGCGCCTCAAGGGACTGCATGATTCGTGACAGGCTGGGCATGCTGATGAAAATGGCCTGTGACAGTTCGCCAGCTGTCATGGTACTCGCAGACGTCACCATGCGCAGTACTCGCCATTGCTGCTCGGTAATGTTGTATTTGCGGAAGATCGGTTGAAACTGGCTGACGGCTGCGTGCCGAGCCCGAAGCAGCCTGATGGGCAGCGTGTGGGAGAAGTCGTTCAGTCCGTGAGAGGATGTGCCCTTGTCGGGAACGGGCGGCAGCGGACACTTGGAGTCGCTGTTATTCATCGACGACCGTGTTACGCAGCAGTCCTATACCGGGCACCTCGACTGTGACCTCATCGCCGGGTACAAGAAAACGGGGGGGATCGAATCGGGCACCTGCACCCGTCGGGGTGCCGGTTGAAATGATATCGCCAGTTTGAAGGCCGGTGAATGTCGAGAGATAGCTGATCAAGTACGAGAACGAAAACAGCAGATTGGCGGTTGTGTCATGCTGGCGCTGTTCACCATTGACCCGGGTGGTCACGGTCAGATTGTCGTAGCTGTCGAATTCATCTGCGGTCACTAGCCAGGGCCCTACAGCACCGGATCGGTCGAAATTCTTGCCCTGGGTCACATTGAATTTACCGTGCCGCATCCAATCCCGGACGCTGCCTTCCTGCAGGATGGTCAGCCCAGCAATGTGTGTTTCAGCATTGTCCTGGGTAATGCGTCGTCCAGGCTTGCCGATGACGATCGCGATCTCACCCTCGTAGTCGAACTGCTCGGATTCCGGTGGTCGTACAATCGATTGCAGGTGCCCCACCAATGAGCCGGGCGTGCGCATGAATACACTGGGGTAGGGGGGCAGGCTCGTGTCGTCGTATTCTTCATTTCGATTGACGTAATTCACACCGATGCAGATGATTTTTTGCGGGTTAGTGATCGGCGGTGCATAACTGATCTCGTCCAGCGCAAAATCCGGCGCAAGTTCAGCACCCAGCACAGCCAGCTGTTCTGCGCCCGGATCAGTGAGGGCAGAACACAGGTTATCCGGTGTTTCGGACAGTCGGCTAAGATCAATCACACCGCTGTCGGTCACGATGCCATAGGCGCACCGGTTCTCTGTCAAGAAAGAAGTAAGTTTCATGTAGGTCTCAGTCTAGTAGGCCGGCGTTAGTGAGTACTTGATCGAGTCGGGCAGCGAGTTCTGCACTGGCCGCCACCATGGGCAGACGGTGTTCGTTTTCCGGGATGATTCCCAGGCGCTTCATCATGTACTTCATGGGGATCGGATTGGTGTCGAAGAAAACAGCCTTATTAATCTCAAGCAATCGCTGGTGGATCTTGCGCCCTTCGTCGAGATCGTTTCGCCACACCGCTTCACACAGTTCTGCCAGGGGCTTTGGTCTTAGGTTGCCCACGGCGTTCATCAAGCCGCAGGCACCCACTGCCATCATGGGAAAACTGAGTTCCTCAAGGCCGACAAAAATCCTGAAGTCATTTCCCACCCGTGCAAGGCATTCGGACACAAACCCGAGGTCGTTGACGGCATGTTTCATGCCGACAAACTGTGGGGAACGATCTCGCAGTTCAGCGACTGTATCCAGTGAAACGGATACGGCCGTCCTCCCGGGGATGTGGTAGATCATCCACGGTAGTTCATGAGGGGTGGTGACTTCAAGGTAGTATTCGATCAGGCCCCGTTGAGGTGGCCGGATGTAATAAGGTGTGACGATCAGCAGCGCATCGACACCGGCATTAACGGCGTGGGCGGTCAAAGCCTGTGTTTCGGCGAGTGACTGGGAACCAGTGGCCGCGACCACCGGTATTCGTCCTGCCACGGCCTCCATGGCGACGTCAATCAGGCGGTTGCGTTCGTCGACAGTCAGTGTGGACGGTTCAGAGGTGGTTCCATTAACCAAAATGCCATGAGATCCCTGTTCGACCTGAAATTCGACCAATCCGGCGTAACCGGCCAGGTCGACCTCACCATTTCGAAAGGGCGTGATCAGGGGGGGTATGGAGCCTTTGAGTTGTTCAACGCCAGCAGACATGCAGATATCTCCGGAAGTCAGTTTTGTATCGGTTGAGCGGGCGGCAGGGGTTTAACCAACTTAATTAACATGTTAAATATTAGCATACCACTCATTTCAGCCACTGCTGCCGACGGGCAGGTAGGCTTACGTTATGCCCCATATCTTTATTGAGCACTCAGCAAACCTGTCAGCCCGTATTGACCTAGGCGATCTCACGAACACCGTGCACCAGGCCGCGCTGGCAACCGGGGTATTCCCGGAAGGCGGTATCAGGACTCGGCGAGTCCCCCGAGAGGGCTACCTGATTGCGGATGGCCATAGCGACAATGCATTCGTGCATCTGGTCTTGCGAATCGGATCTGGCCGGGATCTGGACACCCGGCAGCGGGCAGCAAATGCGGTGTTTGAGGCTCTGTGTGAATTTCTGGAACCGGACATGGCGTCCCATCCTCTGGGTGTGTCGCTCGAGATTCAGGAGATCGTGCCCGAGACCAGCCATAAGAAGAGCAACCTGCATGCTTATGTCAAACGTCGGCAGGAGGCCAACCATGAGTGACCGTTGTACTGACAATCAGCACAAGGCCGAGCAGTATCTTTCCCGTTTTCAAGAAGCGCCACTGGGGCACTTGATTGAAGGGAAAACGGTGGTTGGCAGTCGTGAGCCAGCACTGGAGAACCGCACACCGATCGATGGCACTGTAATCAACAGCGTCGGGATGGGTGGTAAAGCAGAGATCGACCTTGCGGTTGAAGCGGCGGCCGGGGCATTCGCGGAGTGGCGAACTGTGTCCGGTGCTGCGAGACGTCAGCTGCTTCACCGCATCGCCGACGCTGTCGAAGCGCGAGCGGAGGAGATTTCTCTGGTCGAGAGCGTCGACACCGGCCAGGCTATTCGTTACATGAGTAAGGCGGCCGTGCGTGGTGCTGATAATTTTCGTTTTTTTGCAGACCGTGCGCCGTCGGCACGGGACGGCCTGCATCTACCGGCAGTTAACCAGCTAAATTACACGGTTCGCGAACCGCTTGGACCCGTCGGGGTCATCACCCCCTGGAACACGCCGTTCATGCTGTCGACCTGGAAAATTGCACCGGCCCTGGCTGCTGGGTGCACCGTGATCCACAAGCCGGCCGAATGGAGCCCGCTGACAGCAACACTGCTGGCAGAGATAGCCCATGAAGCGGGGCTGCCAGCCGGTGTCTGGAATCTCGTGAACGGCCTTGGTGAGGTGGCCGGTCGCGCCTTAACCGAGCATCCGGATGTGCGTGCAATTGCTTTTGTCGGTGGATCTGAAACTGGCCGCCACATCATGTCGCAGGGCGCACAAACACTCAAGCGGGTGCATTTTGAACTCGGTGGAAAAAATCCAGTGATTGTGTTCGCCGATGCTGATCTGGATCGCGCACTGGATGCGGTGGTGTTCATGATTTACAGCTTAAATGGTGAACGCTGTACCTCTTCAAGCCGTTTGCTGGTGCAGCAGAGCATCCATGATGAATTCGTCGATGCGCTGGCTAGCCGGGTCGAACAAATCAAAGTCGGGCATCCGCTCGACCCAGCAACTGAACTCGGTCCCTTGATACATCCGGACCACCACAGCAAGGTCTGTGGCTACATGGCGGTAGGCGCAGAAGAAGGTGCCACGGTTCGAGTTGGCGGGGAAGCTCTGGACAAAGCTGGGGGTTGTTATTTTCAGCCCACATTGCTGACGGGTGTCTCCAGTGCGATGCGCGTGGCTCAGGAAGAGATCTTTGGGCCGGTGTTGTCGGTGCTGCCCTTTGACGACGAAGCCGATGCCCTGGCTCAGGCCAATGCGGTGGACTATGGGCTGGCCGGTTACCTGTGGACACGGGATGTCGGCCGTGCCCATCGAGTTGCCGGGCAGATGGATGCCGGCATGATCTGGGTGAATTCGGAAAATGTTCGTCACTTGCCGACACCGTTTGGTGGGATGAAATCCAGCGGCATTGGCCGTGATGGTGGCGATTACAGTTTTGATTTTTACATGGAAACCAAGAACATCAGTGTGGCCACCACGGATCATCGGGTCCCGCGGATGGGCCTTACCGACTGACAGGGAGAAACGTTATGGGTGAACTGGTTCTGGCAGCAAAAATCACTCATGTGCCGTCGATGTATCTCTCGGAACTGCCGGGCCCTCACCAGGGCTGTCGGCAGGCCGCTATCGATGGTCATCGCGAGATCAGTCGGCGGGCGCGTGAACGTGGTGCCGACACCCTGGTGGTGTTTGATGTGCATTGGCTGGTCAATGCCGGCTACCACATTAACTGTGCGCCGCGGTTCAAGGGCATATATACCAGTAATGAGCTCCCGCACTTTATTCAGGACATGGCCTACGAGTGTCCCGGTAATCCCGCGCTGGGCGAACTGATTGCCGAGTGTGCGCGGGAAAAAGGGCTGAATGCCCGCGCCCATCAAATGGAAAGTCTTGGCCTGGAATACGGCACACTGGTTCCGAACCGGTACATGAACGATGACCAGCATTTCAAGGTGATCTCGGTGTCGGCCTGGTGCGACTGGCACGCACTTGAAAATAGCCGTCTGTTTGGTGAAGCGGTGGTCGAAGCGATCGTGCGTAGCGACAGCCGGGTGGCGATCTTTGCCAGCGGTTCGCTGTCTCACCGTTTTCAGGATGATGGCAGTCCGCAGGATTCGATGTTTGACATCAGTCGTGAGTTCTACCGCCAGGTCGACCTCAAAGTACTGGAACTGTGGGCCTCAGGGCGCTTCGACGTATTCACGGAGATGCTGCCCGAATATGCAGAAGCCTGTCAGGGTGAAGGTGGCATGCATGATACCGCCATGCTGCTCGGTGCACTGGGTTGGGATACGTACCGGGGGCCGGTCGACATTGTCACCGATTATTTTCCAAGCTCGGGTACCGGCCAGTGCAACGTGGTTTTCGAGGTACCGGGATTTACTGCTGCTGGAACCACATAACGCCGTGACAACTGTGCTGCCGGTCGGGGTACGAGAACTGACTGTCTCCTGCCGTGTCAGCTGAACCCGCGGCACAGCCTGTCAGTGCCGCAGGCTGGCGTGAGCGGCTGTCGCTACTGAGCGATTCGAATTTTCGAAAGGTCTGGCTGGCTGGCGCGATCTACGGAACGGTCCGCTGGCTGGACATGCTTGCGGTAGGGGTGTTCACCTACGAAGTGACTGAATCCCCCATGCTGGTCGCTGTGATGGTCTTTCTTCGGTTGTTGCCGTTGATCCTGATGGGCAGCATCGTCGGTGCGATTGCCGAACGATTTAATCGTCGCCGACTATTACTGGGAGGACTGGTGTTCCTCTCAATTGTCTGTGCCATTTTATTTTTGCTGGCTCTGACCGGCTACATCACACTCTGGCAGGTCGGTGTCGGTGCGGTCGTGAATGGCTTTTTGTTTTCCGCTGACTTTGCGATTCGTCGCATGCTGCTTGGTGAAGTGGCGGGAATGCGGCGCCTGGGCGCGGCCATGGGTCTGGATGCGGCCACTAATAATGCCACTCGCATGGCCGGGCCACTTCTTGGCGGTGTGGTCTATCAGGCCGTTGGGCTGGAAGGCACTTATCTGGTCGGGTTTGTTCTCTCGGCACTGGCCGCATTTTTGATTGCAAAATTGTCGGTCGATCCATCGGCACCGCCAGTACGAACATCCTCTTTGCTCACGGATATCATCGAGGGGCTACGTTACATCCGCTCGAATCGTGTTGTGACGGCGGTTCTGGTAATTACGCTGCTGATGAACTTTTTTGCTTTCCCGTTTCTGGGTATGATTCCGGTAATTGGTAAGGATGTTTTGCATCTTGAACCGTCTCTGATTGGTGTATTGGCTGCAGCAGACGGGTGCGGTGCGCTGTTCGGGGCGATTGTCGTCACGATTTTTGCACAGTCGGTGTATTACCGGCGGATATATGTCATCGGCTCCACAATCGTGCTCGTGGCTGTATTTATTTTCTCACTGTCCGGCGCATTTGGGCTGTCCATGTCCGTGTTGTTGATCGGTGGGCTCGGCCTGGCGGGTTTTGGCACGATGCAGAGCACTCTAATTTTTGTGGAGACTCCAGCATCGATCCGCGGACGGGTGCTGGGTATCCTGACGATGTGTATCGGCACGATGCCGATCGGCATGCTCGCAGTTGGATTGATTGCGGACTGGATCGGTGCCGCCCGCGCGATTAGCGTGATGACGTTGTGCGGGATGGCGGTATTAACCGCGGTGCTAGTGCACTGGCGTGAGATGCGGTGACACCGAACTCTGCAGGACGGAGTAAAATTCGCTTTCTTTGTTGGTAATCGTCTGTTAATTGGACGTCGGTACCGCTTTTTATTCAAACGATTGAGGTATTTGAGTGACCATAGATTTTGAGCAGGAAGTTGATCATTACGGGGTCAACTCGATCAAGTGGGAGTTCGTGGTCGATGATCGTGTGCTAAAACATTGGGATCTGACCGATCCTGATCTAGGGGACCGATCAGTATTGCCCATGTGGGTTGCAGATATGGATTTCCTGGCGGCACCGCCCATCATTGAAGCGGTGACGCGGCGCGCGCAGCGGGGCCTTTACGGCTATGCGTCCAAGACCGACAGTTACCTGTCGGCAGTGTGTGGCTGGATGGCGCGGCGCAAGGCATGGGCTGTGGATCCGGAGTGGATCCTGATGATGCCGGGTGTGGTTACAGCACTGCATGTGATCGTTCGCCATTTTACCGCGCCGGGCGACAAGGTGTTGATCCAGCGGCCGGTCTACCATCCCTTTACGTTCTCTATCGAGAACAACCAACGCGAGGTCGTATCCAGTACCCTGCATCTAACGGGCGATCGCTATGAGATGGACTTTGACGATCTGGCAGAGAAAGCTGCTGATCCCGCGGTCAAGTTGGCCATTCTATGTAGCCCTCACAATCCGGTCGGGCGGGTCTGGAACCGGGAAGAACTCACCCGTTATGCCCAGATCTGCAGCGAAAACGGCGTGCGGGTCGTCGCTGATGAGCTTCACAGTGATCTGATCATGCCAGGCCGGCAGTTCGTCAGCTACGGTACGCTGGATGAGCGATTTCTAAAAGACGTTTTTGTCTGTACGGCACCCAGTAAGACCTTCAGCCTGGCAGGCCTGCAGACCTCTAATATCATCGTGCCCGATGCAGAGCTTCGAGACGAACTTCGGCTCGAATTGCGGGCGCTGGGTCTTTGGGGCACAAACCCGTTTGGCCTTGTCGGAACTGAGGCGGCCTACAACCATGGTGAGCCCTGGCTGGAGCAGGTGATCGACTACATCTGGAGCAATCTTCAGTACCTGGATAAATTTCTGAAAAGTCACCTGCCATCCATGAAGCTGATCCCGATTGAAGGGACCTATCTGGCCTGGGTGGATTGCCGGGACCTTGGACTGGGTGGAGAAGCTTTGAAAAGCCTTATGATGGATGATGCCCGGGTCTACCTGGATACTGGCCATATATTCGGACCGGAGGGTGAGGGGTTTGTGCGCATGAATGTGGCCTGTCGTCGCCAAACGCTTGAACAGGCACTGGCCAGAATTGAGCGTGCGGTCAACGATCAGATCGGTGGCTGACGGGTATCGGGGGCTCGATGAAACGAATGATTATCTCCGGTGGCTCGCGGGGACTGGGCGCTGCATTGGTCGATGAGTATCGTCGTGCGGGGTACGAGATCACGGACCTGTCGCGCAGCGGTCGCTCGGGTGACTCCGTCCAGGTGGATCTCGCGCAACCGAAGGCGGCGCAACAGATCCTGGACGATGAGTTTGGACGAATCGCGGCGGATCCCTGTGAGCACGTACTGCTGTTCAACAATGCTGGCGATGTGATGCCCGTCGGTCAGGTTGCCGACAAGGCAGTCGATACTGTACTTGGCAACGTTAACGTGAATTTTGTCGGTGCCATTGTGCTGCTCAGAGCTTTCATGCTGGCTTTTCAAGCTAAGAACTGTCCCAAGGCAATCGTCAACATCTCATCAGGCGCAGCACTCTCGGGCGTTGAGGGCTGGTCGCTGTACTGTGCCGCGAAAGCGGGTATCGAACATTTCATCCGGACGATCGCGCTGGAGCAGGCCAACAATCCTTTCCCGATTAATGCATTCAACATTAGTCCGGGCCTGATCGACACTGGAATGCAGGCGTCGATCCGTTCAGCAGCGCAAACCGATTTTCCCAGAGTTCAGGACTTCGTGGGATTCAAGGCCGAAGGCGCCCTTCGCAGTCCGGCGCTCGTTGCCGGTGCCGTTGTGGCTATTCTGGCGTCGGACCCCGCACCCGGGAGTCGCCACGAGGTAGCAGACTATGTTCCGTAAAGCGCTGATGACGCGCCCATGACCGATCGCAATGGAGATCCATATGATTACAAAAGGAATCAAAGAACTGTGTGCCGAAGCCGAAACTGTTGTCGAAACGTGGACAGTGGATGAAGCACGGAACCATCTGGAAGATGAAGACGTGGTGTTTGTGGATATTCGCGATATTCGCGAACTGTGGCGTGAAGGTGCGATTCCGGGCGCAGTTCACGCACCGCGCGGGATGCTCGAATTCTGGGTAGACCCGGAAAGTCCCTATGCCCGGGACGTTTTTCAGTCGGGAAAACGTTTTATGTTTTTCTGCGCGGGTGGGTTGCGATCAGCACTGGCGGCGAAGAGTGTTCAGGAAATGGGTCTTTCTCCGGTCTGTCACATGGCAGGCGGATATTCAGCCTGGAAAAAAATCGACTATCCCACCGAAGCCAAAGAAAAGAAATAGCGCCTGAACTGGTTACTGGTCTCAGGTCGGCTGGCTGCTGCGACCGCGTTCGATCAATTGTTGCCAGCTCGCCTCGTCGATGTTGCTGCCACAGAGAATGGCGGCGGTGCGCTTACCCCTGAGTCGGCCTTTGAGGGGTCCGGCCAGGGCAGCAAGTACAGCTGAGCCGGCGGCTTCTAGTGAGAACTTGAGCCGGTCAAAAGCGACGACCATGCCCCGGCACAGTGCATCGTCATCCAGCAGCACAATCTCATCCACCACCTGCTGACAGACCGCAAAACTCTCGGCGCAGTGAAGCGGAGCGCCCATGCTGTCGGCTATGGTATTGACCTCCACCTTATCGAGGAACCTGCCGCATGACAGGCTTTGGCTCATTCCAGAAGCACCTGCAGGCTCGACGCCGTAGACTGTCAGCGAGGGCTGCAGTGCTTTAAGTGCAGCACCCACGCCGGCAATCAGGCCGCCGCCGCCAATGGCCACCACTGCCGCATCCAGATCAGTTATGGACTCAGCGATTTCCAGGCCGACCGTTCCGGTGCCCTGCATTGTTGCTTGACCATCGAAAGGGTGGATAACGCTGCGACCCTCTGTGGCGGCGATTTCTTCCATGATCGGAAACGCTTGTGTTATGTCGTTCACCAGAATTACTTCGGCGCCGAACGCGCGGCATTTGGCGACGCGAGCCGGATTTGCACCGCGATGCATCACGACCTTGGCTGAGACGCCAAGCGTCTTAGCGGCATACGCAACAGCGATGGCGTGGTTCCCGGCACTGACAGCCGTGACACCTTTTCCCCGTTCCGCATCGTCCCGGGTAAGAATGTTGTTCACAGCACCCCGGGCCTTGAAGCTGCCCGTGCGCTGCAGGAATTCGAGCTTGAGATGGAGCTCGCCGTCTGAAATATGTTCGTCCACCCAGTCGTCCTGCCAATGGTACAGTGGGGTGCGGTTGATATACGGCTGAATCCTTTGTGCCGCTGATCGAATGTCGTCGAGTTGAAGTGAAGTGGTCACTGGTTGAATTTTCCATTTGAATGAGGGAAATGCCCAAAGTCCGCCGGGCGATTGATCGCCATTGGTCAGGGCCGAATCCACCTATCTTAATCGCCCGGGTGGTTTTCGACCAACCATGCTCATCTTTGTTTCCCCGTTTCTCTTGACAGCTTGATCCACCAGTTTTATATTCATGGTTTGTAATGCAAACCAGTTTGTAACTATGGGGGTAGGATGACAGACACGAATACCGATGTCCGGCGGGCGATCGCTGATGTTGAACTGCTTAGACGCGTCCTCAACCAGGTCGAGCAGAAGAAGACCGAACACCGGTCTGTAGGGCTTTTCGGCGCCACGCTGAACGCCAACATTCTGCTCCAAGGCGGTGCGTTTTGCATCGCACTGGTGTTTGTCATCATCGAAGTCCTTTCAGGGCGGGGTATATCGGCTTTCATCATGCTGGGGCGGGAAGCTGGCGAGTTCCCGCTGTGGGGTATCGGCCTGATGGCGTGTCTGGTACTGGCAATGATCGTGTCGCTCTACCTTGTACTGTGGCGGGCGGCACAGAACAGCGGCGAAGAATTCAACACCTATATCGCCAGAAACTTCCGGTATGCGCGGCATCTGTCCTATATCTCGGACCTACTGATGAAATTCATCGCGATTTCTCTGATTCTGCTGGTTGGGCAGCCACAGTGGATCGCGCCTTTGCTGCTGGCTTTTACCGGTGATTACCTGCTCCAGGGCAGATTGTTTACGCTGCCTACCCGTGTCGGTGTGGTACTGGGCGTCTTTTGTATGGCAGCTGGGTTTATACAGTTTGTCAACGACTCGTCTGAGTTGCTGGTGCCCTTTGTCGTATTCATCGTAATAACAGGTATATCGCTTGGTCGGCTGTTGCATCTGTACCGACAGCAGAACGGATTTGGTGACTGAGACGACGAGCTGTGACTTCGACCGATCTACTCAATGTTCATCCAGTCCTGTTTGACCGTGTGCGTTTATCGATCATGGCCCACCTGTCGTTTGCAGAAGCCGCGGTGGACTTCAATTCGTTGCTTCAGTCACTGGAACTGACAAAAGGCAATCTTTCGACCCACATGAAGAAACTGGAAGACGGGGGACTGGTGAAGATAGACAAGAGATTTATTGGTCGAAAGCCAAGAACCAGCTACCGTTGTACGAAAAAGGGCAAGAAAGAAGTGCAGAACTATTTGACGACAATCGAATCCGTGCTCAAGGCATCAGCATGAACCTGGGTAGATCAACGCCAGGTGCCCTGAGCGCAGGGTCAAGAATTGCTTCCGGGGGTGGGTTAGCGGTGAACGGTGGCATCGATACAATGGGAACATCCCCCCGGAGTTCTGTCTCCTCCTTTGTTTCCATTGGACCACCGTATTTATTCCCTTCCAACAGCAGGTTATTCAGTTTGGCTGTTGGACCAGGCGGCGGGATGCATTGCATTCCGCTTCAGTACCGTGTCGGAGTCTGCCGGTGTACCTGCAGATCCGCCACGCAGCGGAGATGTTCAGGCGGTAACCAGTCGTATCGTTATGATGGGCATCATCTCCGGATTTCTCCTCCCTTCCTCTAAGTTCCTGTCTATTCGCCATTGTTACCTCCCCGGGGCCGGTTTCGCCGGTCCCGGAGTGAGGCCTTCAGACAGCACGCTTTGAAGCTTGTCCCGCCCGATATTGCCGCCGCAGATGATGATAGCCACGCGTTTCCCGGAGTAGTCGGCGGCAGTCTTCTGAAAAGCTGCGAGTGCAACACCGGCCGCACCTTCTACAGCCATCCGATGTTCGGCCAGGAACAATCGAATGGCACCGCTGATCTCGGATTCGGTCACGCCAACCCAGCGGTCGACGACCGTACTGCACAATTCGAAAGTCACTGCGCCGGGTTCAACCCCCCCTGCGGTACCATCGGACAGTGTGGGCAGGCTCGGCAGATCGAGCACGCGACCGGCTTCTACCGACGCCATCATGACGGCAGAATTTTCCGGTGAGCAGCCCACAACATCGACGCCCTGCAGCGAAGTTTTCAGGCAGGCACCGACACCCGATATCAGACCACCACCGCCGACTGCAACAAAAACGGCATCCAACGCCGTCATCTGGTGCAGCAGCTCCACGCCGATCGTCCCCTGACCGGCCACCACGTCCAGGTCGTTATAGGGGGAGATAAAAGTCATGCCGTGCTGTTCGGCAAAACGGCAGGCTTCAGTGTCGGTTTCGACGACATCGGTGCCAAAGTAGGTCAAATTCCCGCCCAGTCGTTCGATATTCCGTGCTTTTTCCGGTACCACGTTTTCGGGAACATAGACCGTACCGGATTGTTTCAATGCATTGAGAACATAGGCGACACCGGCGCCGTGATTGCCCGAGGATGAGGTCACAATGCCATTGTTTCGCTCAGCTTCTGTCAGTGAGAGTACTTTGTTAAATGCTCCTCGAAGTTTGAACGAACCCGTGTGCTGCAGATTTTCCAGCTTGCAGTACACGCTTCCGCCGCACAGGTTGCTCAGCACCGGTGAGTGCTCCAGATAAGTCTGCCGCACATGTTTCCGGATGCGTTCGTCGGCGGCGTTGATCCGCTGCCTCAATAGCTGTAAATCAGTTGTCATGGCAGTACGTCGTGATCCCCCTGTACTCGATTCATTTAACCAGGCTCCGGAATATTGCGCTTGTAGGCACAGAACCCGATGCATCCAGCAGGTAGTGGCGTTGGGCCGTAGCACTCGAACATCTCAAATTCGAATCCCAGTGTGGTCATGCGGTGTGCAAGCGTGTCGGGGTTGATCAGGCGCAGATGATGGGTCTCATCCACACGTTCGTAGTATTCACCGGCCCTGACAAAGGAAGATATTTTTCGCGTCATCATCAGCGGTGTTTCCGAGTGTATATTCTCGACCAAAGTCGTCCAGTTTTGGGTCTGGAAAAATTGTTTTGGTGGCGCCTTCACGATGCGGTCCGGGGTGGCGATATCAAACAGGAAGATCCCGCCACCTTCCAGTGACTGATGCACGCGGTGTAGTACGCAGTCCAGCGCCGCCTCATCATTGTTGCGGTCGAAGAGGTAGTTAAAACATTCGCCAATGGCACACACGGCAATCGAGGGCGGGATCTCGCACTCGAGCAGCGATTCGCGCCGGAATACTGCTTCCGGTGCACGCGACTGCGCCAGTGCCAGCATGGCGACGGACTGGTCGATCCCTTCGACGGCGTAGCCCTGATCGAGCAGTTTTCGTGCCAGGATTCCGCTGCCACAACCCAGATCAGTGACCCGGCCATGGGTCAATCCCGAAGCTTTAAGTGTTGAGATCAACATGTCTGTAGCCGCTTCTGCCACACCGGCAAAGCCGGTATCATGGATGTGGCTTAAAGCGTGTCCGTAATGTTCCGAAATTTTATAGTTGGACATGTATTCGAACCCACCGTCTCAGGTCGTCAATGGTCAGTCGAGATCGCGGGGGTGCTGGCATTATTCACTGGGTGATGAGTATACGATGAGCCGTTGCTTGGAATTCCGGGAAGAAACCGATGCTGATTTTGATGCGATAGCCAGTTTGCACGATACTGCGTTTGGAGGCGGGATGGAGTCCCGGATTGTCACCTGCATTCGGCAAGGTCATCGCCCGTATCTGTCTTATGTTGCGCTCAGTGATTCAAGGGTGTGTGGACATGCTCTGTTTTCAGAAGTCGATGTGATTGGTGCCGGGACTTCGGCTATTGCGGTTGCACTGGGGCCGGTGGCCGTGCTGCCGGCGCACCAGTTGCAGGGTATAGGTACCCAACTCATACGTCACGGTCTCAAGTGGTGCCGCGAACTCCACTATGATAGGTGCTTTGTGTTGGGTGACCCGGCCTATTACGGCCGGTTCGGGTTTTGTCAGGCTTTTGCATCGGGCTGCTGGTTTGGCACCCGGCGCGACAGGCCGGCATTCCAGATTCTGCTGTTCGATCAAGGGCCCGTCGACTTGCCTCGGGGCGAAGTTCGTTATGCACCTGTGTTCTACGAAGAAGAATCAGTCAACTGAGGATTCAAGGCTTAACCCCAGCGTTGGGTAATGTCTACGAACGTGCGCATCGTTTCCTCGTGAGTGCTCATCTCGTCGGTCTGGTAGATGAAGGTGCGGTCTTTGATACTGCTGAAGCCACCTGGGGTACCACTTTTGTCCAGCACAACGATGTTCATGCCTGAGAGGTACAGGCCGCCCAGATGATCGAGGTCTTGCATGGCATGGACGCCGGCCTGGGCGACAGACGCACCGCTTTTGAGGTAGAACACCACGCTGTGTGCCGTCGCACCGCGAATGGCCATTTCCCCCATGCCGGTACAGCCCGCCGCACCATAGCGATTGTCCGCGTAGTTACCGGCACCGATGATCGGTGAATCACCGACCCGACCCGGATATTTCCAGGCCCAGCCGCTCGTCGATACCCCGGTACACAGATTCCCCTCGCGATCCTGGGCAAGTACGTTGACGGTACCCCGCGTTTTTTCAGGATCGGTCGCCAGGGTCACCCACTGATATAGCTCAGCGCTGGAAGACAGGTCAGCAAAGACCTCGGGCGGCATGTCTGCTTTGAGCAGCTCTTCGCGCGCTTCACGGATCTCATCTGTCAGCATATCGGCTTGTTTTTCGAACCCCATCTCCGCGGCAAACCGTTCGGCCCCTTCACCGGCGAGCAGTACATGGGGCAGGGTGTCTTTGACTCGGCGTGCAATCGAGATGGCTTCACGAAATCCCTGCATCGCGGCAATGGCTCCTGTCTCCAGCGTTGCGCCATCCATAATGCTCGCATCGAGCTGAAGGTCGCCGAGGATGTTCGGATAGCTGTTGTAGCCGACGGTGTGATCATCGGGGTTGTCTTCAACCAGGCGAATAGTGGCTTCAACCGCATCCATGGCCGAACCGCCATTTTTCAGAATGTCAATCCCGTGCTGGATGCCGACATCAGCGTTGGTACTGCCGACAATAATCATACGGCCCACCTTTCCAAAAAGAACCTTACAGAATCCATGCCCGACTGGACATCCGGCCCGAGTTGCCTGCTTGCTGTCAGAGGAGTGCGCTATTCTTCAAAATCAATGCCCAGGTGAAACAGGCAATCCCCACGTTCGACCCGTCCGGGAATTCGTTTGCAGACAACCAGACCGTCGGCACTGAAATGAACGTTTGTCGGTGTTTGCCAAGGAGTCTCCGGAAAATGGACTCTGCCCGCAAGATCTCCTTTTTGAATCTCATCTCCAAGATTGACGACTGGTTCAAATAACCCCACGTCAGGCGAATACGTAAAATGGTCGGAACTTGGTACATGCATCATTCGCGTCGGCTTTTCCGCCGCCGGTGCCATGGCTTGTTTGAGCACCCCCAGTTCATGTAGAACTCGAACTACGCCATTGAAGCAGTGCTCCAGGCAATCGGGGGTTACTGTACCGCTGCCGCCCATTTCGGTACCAAAGGACAACATGTTCTGACGCGCAGCACCGTCGCCACTTCCCCCACCTCCAGCATGTCGGCCGGGCAGAAAAATACTATAGGGTGCACCAAATACTTTCATGAGTTCTCTAACCCGTGCTCCATTGTTATCGGCACCGCCTGAACCAATCGCGCTGGGGAGGTAGTGCAGCGACGATCCGCCGCTGTGTAGATCGAGTCCGTAGTCGGCCATCTCCATCAGGACTGTTTCGATGTAGTAAGCAATTTGCAGGGTCGGCAGTCCGTCCGGGTCCCCGGGATAGACCCGATTCAGGTTCAGTTCATCAATGGGCGAGGTACGAAGTCCTGCTTTGGCAGCCGGATAGTTGGCCATTGGCAGAATGATCAATCGACCGTTGATATCATCCGCCTCCAGCTGGTTGACCAATTTGCTCAGCGTGACCTGACCTTCGTATTCGTCGCCGTGGGTACCGGACATCAGCAGTACAGTAGGACCCTCACCGTTGCGAATACAGACGATCGGAATGGGCAACCAGCCGTAAGCCGAGCGATGAACCGAATGCGGTAGACGAACATAGTCGCACTGCTTGCCAGGTGCATCAAAGTCGATGGGGGTTGAGAGTCTTGACGGTTTTTGAGACATGATCGTGTCCTTGGGTCCAGATGGATTAGGGCTGTCTTGAGTCTACCAATGCAGAAAGCGAATTTCGGGCCTGGTTGGTGTAAATGGCCAGTGCTACGATGGCCATAGCCGCAGCACTGAGTTGGAAAACTGCATCATAGTCCAGCCAGCCTAACAGCAGGCCAGTCAGCAATGGTCCAAGTACTTTACCGGCATTGCGCATGGTGCCTAGAAAACCCATGCCAGTACCCAGATGCTGAGGGGGTATTCCGTCGCTGACCAGAGCGACAGTCGACGGAAAGATCAGACCCTGGCCGCAGCCGAGCGCAATCGCAATCAGCAGCAAGTGACCGCCGCTCGAGGCTAACGGCAGGAGTGCCAGAGCAGGGGCGATGAGCAGAAACCCCACTGCGATGGCCCGCAGGTAGCCCACGCGGTCACCGAGTCGACCACCCAGAGGTCGGGTCAGCAGATGGGCGCCTTCTTGTATGCTGAAGAAGAGCCCGACCATGATCAAGTTGAATCCGGCGACATACAGCGCGTACAGCGGGAGAAATGCCCGGATACTGTAGGTGCTTAAATAGACCAGCATTTCCAACGGCCCTGCAAGCCACAGCGCTCTGTTGGATACGGCGCTGAAGAACGCTGTCTGTACCTGGTCCCGCAGTGTGGGCAATTTCGGCTCACGATTCTGGCGAGAATCGAACGGATTGCGCGACGGTTTCAGCATCAGCACCGGCAGAAAAGCAAGGCAACTGGTAAATCCTATGATAGTGAACACCGTCGCTGGATCGAGCCAGGTCAGCAGCCAGGCCGCCGCAGTGGGTGCGGCCAGGTAGCCGACGCTGCGTGCCATGCCGAACCACCCCAGTCGTTCGGCTCGTCCACCCACTGCCATCTCGGCAACATAGGCCAGGCTGACCGGTCCAAATACAGCAGTGGCCAGGCCGTGTACAACGCGAATCATTAGAAGTTGCTGTGGTGTTTCGACCAGCCCGTAAAAAAATGGGATTGTGCTGAACAGGATCAACCCGATCAACAGCCAGAGTTTTCGTCCCCATCGGTCGGATAACAATCCAAACAGTGGTTTAAGAATCAACCCAGTCATCGTCGAGACGGAGACGATGGCACCAATCAGCAGTTCACCCGCACCGACTGAAGCGGCAAAAAGAGGCATCAGGGGGGTTTTGCCGACCTGATAGGCCGTGCGGACTATCAGGTCAGCGCCGGTAATCCGCCACAGGTCCTGTGAGACGGGTAACCGCACGCCCGTCAGACACCGATGGCTGAAATGCCTGCGACGGCGATTTTTTCGTTCAGCGCTGCAATCGGTCCGTCGATAAGTTTGTCCAGTTTTGCAACCTGCCTGTCGACTCGCCCCATAGTTTGCTCAGCCACTTCTTTTGCCTGATCGGTTGGGGCAAAGTCTGCAATGGCCACGACTGAAATGAGGTCACCCAGCGTATCGTCCAGTCCTGCTGTATGGCGCAGGACATCGCGCGGTGTTTCACGGTGTACGTTGACCAGAGCGCCTTCTATCGCTTCCAGGCGTGTGACAAGTTTGTTGGCTTGTGTAACCAGAGCCCGACGCTTTTTCGGTAGACGGCCCGACAACTCATGCAACTGGTTCTTCATCCGCCGGATCTGGTTTATGCTGGATCGCAGGTCTGAGAGCTTTACGGTTAAGTTTTGCACCAGGGTGAACTGTTCGTCGAAATCAGCTTGGGTCGTCTCCACGCGTGGATCTTTTCGTATCTCAAAAGATACGCTTTGGCTCGCACTGCCGCATTCGAGTTTGACGCTGTAGTCGCCTGGCGGTGCGGCTGGCCCCCCCCCTTTGCTGAAAATGTCTGACTTGGCAAGCGGTTCATAGGGCCGTTCAACCAGGTCGGGGTCAAGTTTCTCCGGGCCCGGATAGCGGATATTCCAGATGAAGCGGTTCATACCCTTGTGCTTGGTCAGACGCTGGTTGGGATCCTGTGACTCATCACTGGAGAACTGTGTAATCGTGTTTCCTTCTGCGTCCTGAAGGGATAGCGCAAGCTCGTCCTCGGGCGTGTTATCCAGCCAGTAATAGATGATTGCTCCAGCAGGTGGGTTTTCCCCGGCGTCCAGGTGACGTCGTTCAGTTGTACCGTCGGCCAGCTTGACCGGATAAGTGGTTCCGGGAAGACCAAAAGCCGGTCCATAGGCCTTACCATCACCGGTAAATATCATTCCTGAGGCCCACTGGAGTTTGAGCCGGTACGTCGGGCGTGGTTTGAAAAGTACAAGGTCTCCTTTCTTCCGCTTGTTTGTCGAGATCTTCCGCAGCGGGGTGATGTCGTCGAGTATCCAGAAGGAACGCCCGTGTGTGGCAGCGACCAGATCGCTGTCCTTGATCTTCAGGTCGTAGACCGGGGCCACCGGGATACCGCCTTGCATGCGAATCCAGTTGCGGCCGTCGTTGAGTGTGTAGAACACCCCTGTTTCAGTGCCGACAAACAGCAAGCCTGCCCGAACCGGATCGGTCCGGAGTACGCGTGTAATCTCTCCGTCGGGGAAGTCACCGGCAATGGACTGCCAACTCTTGCCACCGTCTTTAGACTGAAAAAGATAGGGGTCATAATCGTCCAGTTTGTAGCGGGTGGCAGTCAGATAGATGGTGTCGGCGTCATGGGGCGAGATTTCAACCGTACCGACATAAGCCAAGTCCGGCATCGCTTTGGGTGTGACGTTTCGCCAGTTCTGACCTCCGTCCTTGCTGGTGTGTACCAGTCCGTCGTCTGTGCCGGCCCACAACTCGCCAGGTCTATGGGGCGATTCGGCAAATGTCGCGAGGGACGCGTAAGCTTCTGCAGATGCACCGTCTCCGGTCAGTGGGCCACCGGAACTTCCCAGTTTCTCAGGGTCGTTACGGCTGAGGTCCGGACTGATGGCTTCCCAGCTCTGACCTTCATTGCGAGTTCTAAACAGATGGCTACCGCCGGCATAGAGCGTATTGGGGTCGTGCGGCGAGAACACGATGGGAAATGTCCAGGCAAACCGGTATTTCAGCTCACGCTGGGGAACACCGGTCTGTTGCTCGGGCCAAACATTGATCAACCTGGCCTGGCGTGTCGAGTGGTCGTAGCGTTGTAGTGCACCATTGCCGCCGGGGGAGGATCCGACACAACCCACGTAAACAATATTCGGGTTTTCGGGATGGACTGTAATAAAACCACTTTCACCGGTTCCCGGGATTGTGCAGTCGGCCATGGTGATCACACCCCATTCGGCTGCGCTGGGCACACTGATGGATGTGTTGTCTTGCTGCGTGCCGTAAACCCGGTAAGGAAACTGGTTATCAATATCCATCCGGTAAATCTGTGCGGTCGATTGGTTGTAAATGGTGGACCAGGTCTCTCCACCGTTGAAACTGACATTAGCGCCGCCATCGTTGCCCTGTACCATGCGCTGGTTGTTGAACGGATCTATCCAAAGATCGTGGTTGTCACCATGCGGTGTCGTGACTTCGTGAAAATCTTTTCCACCGTCGGTCGATTTCCACATCTGAAAATTGGTGACATAAACTGTGTCTGGATGGGTGGTGTCCGCAAACACATGGGTGTAGTACCAGGGTCTATGCAGCAGGTCCCGATTGGGTGACATCAACTGCCAGGTGTCTCCACAGTCGTCGGAGCGGTACAGCCCCGCCTTCTCACACTCGACCAGAGCCCACACCCGGTTACTTTGTGCGGGAGAGACGGTAACACCGATTTTACCCAGCATCCCGCTGGGGAAACCGGGGTGTTTGCTCACCTCGGACCAGGTGTCACCACCGTCAGTCGAGCGGAAAAGTGCACTGTCTGGCCCGCCACTTGAAAGGTGCCAGAAATTACGATGTGCCTGCCAGATCGAGGCAAACAAAATTCTGGGGTTGTTTGGATCCATTGAAAGATCGACGGCACCGGCTTGATCACTTTGGTACAGGACCAGTTCCCAGTTTTCACCGCCGTCCGTAGATCGATACACGCCACGTTCCGGATTGGGTCCAAATGCGTGGCCCAGTGCGGCAACATAGACAATATTGGAGTCATCGGGGTGAATCCGGATCTCGCCGATATGACGGGTTTCTTCGAGTCCTGCGTGGGCCCAAGTCTTACCACCATCGGTTGAGCGGTAGATGCCATCTCCATATGAGACATCCACACGAATTGTGGTTTCACCGGTTCCGGCATAAATCACATTGGGGTCGCTTTCTGAAACCGCTAATGCACCAATGGTCGCACTGTTCAGGTAGCCATCAGATACGCACTCCCAGTAGGTGCCGCCATCTGTTGTTTTCCAGACTCCCCCGGCGCAAGCACCGAAGTAGAATGTCATCGGATCGGCGGGGTCCCCGGCTACGGCCACGACTCTTCCACCGCGGGGTGGGCCAATACAACGCCATTTCATTTTCTCGGTGACGGCATCCACTTGTTTTTGTTTCGTCATTGGATATCTCGATTGTTGGTGATTTCAGTCGATGCTTTTTTGGCACCTGTTTTGCTTGGGGTCACTGTCTTATGTATCACAATTTACGCATAACGGGCCACACATATTATGGTGTACATTCGGCTCAGGTTGACAAACCCTAACATAGAATCTCCAATAGCGCGGGCCACTGTTCGATGATGGCTGCCGACAGTTTTGGGCTGAACTGTATTACTATGGAAGTCCTGAGGTTCAAAGCACAGATGGATATCAAGAGGATTCTCTGACATGCCAGTTAACGAGACGGCCGAAGTCGTATTGTCCGTCGACAATATTGTCACCCAGTTCAACACTGCCGAAGGTACCGTTCATGCAGTGAATGGGGTGAGTTTCGATGTACATGCCGGCGAACTTCTCGGCGTGGTCGGAGAGAGCGGGTGTGGCAAGAGCGTGACCATGATGTCGTTGGTCAAGCTGGTGCCAATGCCACCAGCAAAGATCGTTAAAGGGTCAGCCATACTCGATAGCAAAGACCTCATCCAGATGGACCTTGATGAACTCCAGAAGGTCCGGGGGGCACACATCGGGTTCATTTTTCAGGATCCGATGACATCCCTAAATCCCGTGCTTACAGTCGGCTATCAGCTGACCGAGGCACTGCGGCTGCATAAGAGGATGTCAAAAAAAGCAGCGCGGGCCCGGGCGGTCGAGATTCTTGAACTGGTCGGTATACCTCTGGCCGACAAGCGGCTCAACGATTTTCCCCACCAGTTCTCGGGCGGTATGCGTCAGCGGGTGATGATCGCGATTGCGTTGTCCTGTGATCCCAAGGTGTTGATTGCAGATGAGCCCACAACTGCGCTGGATGTGACGATTCAGGCACAGATTCTCGATCTGGTTAAACGCCTGCGCGAAGAACTGGGAATGGCCATTGTCTGGGTCACGCATGATCTCGGTGTGGTAGCGAGCCTTGCAGACCGGGTAATGGTGATGTACAGCGGATTTATCGTTGAGCGTGCGGATGTTGAGCAGCTGTACGCCGAACCAAAGCACCCTTACACCATGGCACTGCTCGCTACTCTCCCGGAACTAGAGGGGGAACGAGCGACCAGGCTGGAGTCCATTGAGGGACAACCGCCCGATCAATTGAGGGCACCCACTTCCTGCCCGTTCGAGCCACGGTGCAGTTATGCGTTCGATCGATGTTCCCGAGAGAATCCCCTTCTAAAGTTTGTAGCCGAAGGCCATGAAGTTGCTTGCTGGTGGGACGTGGAAAAAAATACCCCACGCGAGGCGAACTGACAATTCCAACGGATAAAAAAGAATGCACCTATGAGTGATACTTACTCCTTTGATCCCCTGCTTCAGGTAAAAAACCTGAAGCAACATTTCCCGGTCACGGCCGGTTTGTTGCGTCGACAGGTTGGTATTGTTAAGGCGGTGGATGGTGTCAATTTTGATTTACTGCCAAAGGAAAACCTCGGGCTCGTCGGTGAGAGTGGATGTGGGAAAACCACGCTTGCTCACTCTATTTTGCGCCTTTATCAACCGACTGAAGGCCAGATTCTGTTTAAGAATGTCGACCTAGCGCGCCTAAAACCTTCCGCTTTACGTGCCATGCGCCCGAAAATGCAGATGATTTTTCAAGATCCACAAGACAGCCTTAATCCCCGCATGACAGTCGGTAGCATCATCGCCGAACCCCTTGATGAACATACCGTCATCAAAGGAAAAGAGCGCAGCGACCGGGTCGAAGAGTTACTGGACGCCGTCGGCTTAAATCCGAGATACACCAACCGCTACCCGCACGAGTTCTCGGGTGGTCAGCGCCAGCGAATTGGAATCGCCCGCGCACTGGGACTCAATCCTGAATTCATTATCTGCGATGAGCCGATCGCCGCACTCGATGTATCGATTCAGGCACAGGTCGTCAATCTGCTGGAGGACCTGCAGGAAAAACTGGGTCTCACATACCTTTTCATCAGCCACGATCTGGGAATGATCCGCCACATCTCCAAAAAGGTTGCGGTGATGTATCTTGGCAAGATTGTCGAACTCGGGCCAGCGCACGAACTTTACGCCCGCGCGCAACATCCCTACACCAAGGCTTTGCTTTCGGCGGTGCCGCTTCACGATCCGCGTCGTGAAGCAAAACGAGAGCGCATCATCCTCTCGGGCGATGTGCCGAGCCCTGCTAACCCACCCACCGGTTGCCCGTTCCGGACCCGTTGCCCCGTGGTGGAAGCGCGCTGCGCCGTCTCACTCCCCGAACCAAAAAAACAGGGTCCAGGCCATTGGGTGGCCTGTCATCTGTTGGAATAGAGAAATTGCGGTAGACTCTGACCCAGGATCGGACAGCGGTGACATTCGGGTGATTGAATAAGCATCGGTGACCCGGGCTGTCGTTATGTCTGGTTCTCGGTAAACCGGCCGATCTTCGGGTCTGTCAAACACTACAACACGAGGGTGGAAAAATGAGGAAAACACTTATTCTTATTTGTATCGCGCTTTCTTCCGCGGTCGCACTGGCGGGCACCGTCTGGGCTGCGGAACGAGGACGAGACGGTGAGCTGAGGTTGCTCTACTGGCAGGCGCCGTCGACCATGATGCCGTACCTCTCGGGTGGCACCAAGGAGTTGGAAGCTTCGTCGCTCGTAATTGAGCCACTGGCTCGTTACAACCAAGACGGTGAGATGCTTCCCTGGCTTGCCGAAGAGATTCCAACGGTTGCAAATGGTGGCATTTCAGAAGACCTGACGTCGATTACCTGGAAATTAAGACCCGGAATCAAATGGTCGGATGGATCCGAGTTCACCTCGGCAGACGCGGTATTTACTTACGAATACTGCTCCCATCCAGACACCGGCTGTACGTCATCCAACTACTTCAACGACATCGTGTCGGTGGATGCGTTGGACTCGCACACCATCAAGATCAATTTCACGGTAGCCAAACCGTTTCCGTATGCCCCGTTCGTCGGCTACAACGCCCCGATCATGCAAGCGGCGCAGTTTGAGGGCTGTATAGGTGCCAAAGCGCAGGAATGCACCGAGCAGAATTTCAATCCCATCGGTACAGGCCCCTTCAAGGTCGTCGACTTCAAACCGAACGATGTGATCGTGTTCGAAGCCAATGAGAATTATCGCGTGGAAGGCCAACCTGCATTCCAGAGCGTCCTTTTTAAGGGCGGTGGCGATGCAACGTCGGCAGCCCGGTCTGTGCTCGAGACAGGCGAGATGCATTTTGCCTGGAACCTGCAAGTCGAGCCCGAAATTCTGAACAAAATGACCGAAGCGGGTAAAGGCACGATCATTGCGGGATTCGGAACGGCGGTAGAACGACTGATGGTGAATTTCACCAATCCCAACCCGGCCGACGATGAGAATCGCTCCGAATATCTCGGTGGCAACAATAACCGCAATCCGCATCCGTTTCTTACGGAGTATGCGGTCCGCCGTGCCCTGTCATTGGCCATTGATCGCCAGGTCTTGGTGGATGCAGGCTATGGTAGTGCGGGGAAAATCAGTTGTAACGTCCTGCCGGCGCCCGCCATTTACGCCTCTAACGCAAATGATGAGTGCAAAACCCCAAATGTCGCTGAAGCAAACCGACTTCTGGACGAAGCCGGCTGGGTTCCTGGTTCGGACGGCGTCCGTGAGAAAAACGGGGTAAGACTTTCCATTCTCTATCAAACCTCGACCAACTCGGTGCGCCAAGGCACACAGGCTTTCATTAAAGAGATGTGGAAAGCCATTGGAGTCGAGACAGAACTTCGTAACCTGAGTGCGTCGGTATTCTTTGGTGGCGACCCCGCCAGTCCCGACACCTATCAGAAGTTCTATACTGACATCGAGATGTATACCAATACGTTCAGTGGTACGGACCCTGAGACCTACATGGCCAACTGGACTTGTAAACAGGTCTCCCGGAAAGCAAACACCTGGGGCGGTGGCAACATGCCGCGTTGGTGCAACCCAGATTACGATGCGCTCTCCGCTGAAATGGCCACGACCGCCAACCTTGAAGATCGAATTCGTCTAGCGAAGGCGATGAACGATATGTTGATGCAAGATTACGCCATGATCCCGCTCATCCATCGCGGGGGCGTGTCCGCTTTTTCCAATGCAGTAGTGGGCCCCAACGGGAACGAATGGGATTCCGAACTGTGGAACATCGCAGAATGGCATCTTAAGTAAGCGGACTTTCTGAACCATTGTTTGTGCGGTTTGCGGGCTTATGCCCGCAAACCGCCTTTTCTTCACTAGTCACCAGGCGTACCGGATTTGATTCAGTACATTATTCGGCGACTACTTATTGCGATCCCGACGCTGCTGGTCATTAGCTTCGTCATATTTGCAATCCTTTATTTCGCACCCGGCGATCCGACCGGCAGCTTGCCGATGACGGTGCCGCCGGAAGTCCGCCAACAAATCCGTGAGTCGCTTGGCATTGGCGAGCCCATGCACATCCGTTACTACAAGTGGCTCGTGCAGTTTTCTATCAATGAGCCGTTAAACATTCTGCAGCACAGTTTTGGAATCACGATTGGCGATACAGAAAACCGAACCCGAATTTTGTCCTGGGCCACACGCAGTCCCGTCATTGACCTGATCGTTGAACGTACACCGCAAACGCTTTGGGTCGTAGGGCTCTCTTTTCTTTTGGGGATCTTGATGGCTATCCCGATTGGTATCGTACAGGCCTACCGCCAGTATTCTCTGTTTGACCAGATAGGTACCTTCGTGGCCATGGTCGGCTTTTCCGTGCCGACCTTCTTCACCGGGGTGGTTGCCATCATCCTTTTCAGTGTCCAACTGAAATGGTTCCCCATGATCTATGACACCACTTTGGAGGTCACCAGCTGGAATAATTTCGTTCTGCAAGTGAAACAGATGATCATGCCGGTCACAGTACTGGGGTTCTACCAAGCTTCGCAGCTCAGTCGGTTTATGCGCGCTTCAATTCTCGACAACCTCAACCTCGACTACGTTCGGACCGCTCGCTCCAAAGGCCGGAGCGAGAATGCGGTTTTAATGATTCACGTACTCCGCAATAGTTTGATCCCAGTGGTGACCCTAATTGCGCTTGGCATCCCGACTATTTTTGGCGGTGCCATAATCACAGAACAGATTTTCCGGGTGAACGGGCTTGGCCAGCTGTTGATCATCGCAATTGAAGGGGCGGATATTCCAACCGTGCAGACGCTGACATTTCTCTTCGCTATTTTGATTGTGCTCTTTAATCTCATCGCAGATGTGGTGTACGGTATGCTTGACCCGCGTATTCGCTATGACTGACCGACGAACCATGAGATGAACGCGAACACGGCCTCAATGGATTCCGCTGTAATTGAAACCGAACACCGGACGATGTGGAATGACGTCTGGCGTCAGTTTCGAAAGCACAAAGGTGCTGTTGTCGGGGTTTTTGTGTTCATATTCATCATCATTGCGGTGTCTGTCGGCCCCTTGATTTATGGAGTGGATCCACAAGCGATTGATTTCAAAGCGAGGAACCTTGGACCAGTCTGGGCCCATCCCCTAGGAACTGACAACATTGGCCACGATACGTTGGCGCAGATGCTTGCCGGTGGTCAGGTCTCACTTGCGGTCGGTCTGTCTGCCGCCCTGATTGCGCTGTTCCTCGGCACGCTAATCGGAGTAGTCGCGGGATTCGTCAAGTCTCTGGATGGGCCACTGATGCGTTTGACGGATATATTTCTTTCGTTGCCGCTTCTGCCACTCCTGCTGGTGAGTATCATGTTATTTCGTGACCCGTTACGGACTATGTTCGGGCCCGAAAAAGGAATTTTTCTTTTAATTGTGGTCATCATTGGTGTGACCAGTTGGATGCACACTGCCCGAATCGTTCGAGGGGATGTTTTGAGCATCAAAGAACGAGAATTTGTGACCGCCGCACACAGTATCGGCACCCGTCGCCACCGCATCGTATTTCGCCACATACTTCCCAATATTCTGAGCCCGATTATGGTCTCGGCCACGCTGGGTATTGCGAATGCCATTATCACCGAATCTGCCCTGTCCTTTCTGGGGCTGGGATTCCCGCCTGATTTTCCAACCTGGGGTCGGCTTCTTTTTGACGGCACGAACTTTATTCAGATCACGCCCTCCCGGGTCATTTGGCCCGGCGTCTTTATTGCGCTGACGGTACTAAGCGTCAACTACATCGGTGATGGGTTGCGGGACGCACTCGACCCACGCCTGCGCGGGCGTTAAAGCCGCCACCTGTCAGCGTCTCGTTTGGTGGAGTCGTTTTGCTGCCTTAAGTTCCGTGTTCCTTCCCATGCACGATCGTGGCTTCGCCGCCGACCACAGCTCTCCGGGAATCTGGAACGGCTCTTCGGATTTGCTATGCTGTTAACGACTCAGGCGCGCATTCGCTGACCCGAAGGATCCCACGCGGGTTCGGCCAGGATCCGGGCATCTTGTAGCTTGCCGACCACATGGACCGAGAGCTGGGTATTGTCGCTGATGTGTCTGTCGACAAGCGCCATGGCTAGGCTCTTGCCAGTGTGGTGGCCATAACCACCGGATGTCGTGAACCCCACCCGTTTATCATTGAGCCAGACTGGTTCATAGCCGGAGGCGTCGGCGTTGTCGGCGTCGATTTCCAGGGTCACCAGACGCTGCAGTGCACTGTCTTTCTCGCGGGCTTCCAGTGCTGCGTCCCGGCCAATAAAATCCGTTTTTGTCCAGTCTACCCAACGATCCATCCCAGTCATGGCCGGGGTCCGGTCCTGTGTGAATTCAGCACTCCAGATACCAAAGCTTTTTTCCAGCCGCAGCGCATTCATGGCGTAGAAACCAAATTCGCGGATTCCCTGGTCACGACCTGCTTCAAGCAGCATCTCCCGCAGCGCGGTATGTTCAAGCGTACTGCAGTTGATCTCGTAGCCGAGCTCTCCGCACACTGAAAGGCGAACAACTTTGCTGCGGATAAGGCCCACATCTAGTTCCTGGCAGCCCATGAAACCGAACGCATCGTGACTGACATCCTGGTGGGTGAGGCCGGCCAGGACATCGCGTGACCCGGGTCCGGCCAGACCAAAACCTATCGTGGCATCGGAGATATCGCGCACAGTCACGCCGTCTTCTAGATGATCCTGGAACCAGCGCATGTGCCAAGTACGAAGGTAATACGAACCCATGATCCACCAGTTTCCCTCGCCCCAGTTGATGATGGTCAGATCGCCTTTGAGTCGGCCGCTGGGCGCCAGCATCGGCGCCAGTCGTGCGCGACCCACAGGGGGCAACCGTGATGCCATCAGGCGATCGAGCCAGGCTTCGGCGTTCGCTCCACTGATTTCGTAGCGGGAGAAGCCACTTATATCTAGCAAGCCCACGCCCTCTCTGACTGCGGCGCATTCTTCGGCAACGAGTGGAAACGCGTTTGAGCGATTCAGTGATGGTGTCTCGCTGAATCCCGGTGGGGCAAACACCAGTGGAACTTCCAGACCCCAGCTGCAGCCCCACTGGGCCCCGGCAGTGGTCATGGCATCATAAGTCGGCGCTTTACGCAGGGGTCGACCTGCCGGCAACTGCTCGTTGGGGTAGGTCATGACAAAGCGGCGGGAGTAGAACTGGCCTGTGGTCTGCCGGATGTACTCGCGGTTCGACGTGAAATCGCCGTAACGTGCAATGTCCATCGGCCAGGCATCGGCTTCTGTTTCGCCATGGATCATCCACTCCGCCAGTGTTTTACCGACACCGCCGCCCTGCAGAAAACCCGCCATCACGCCGCAGGCCAGCCAGTAATTGGGAGCGCCGGACACCGGGCCCACCAGCGGATTGCCGTCGGGCGAGAAGGTAAAGGCCCCGTTAACCCAGTTTTTGACGCCGACATCGTTCAGCACCGGGTAGCGGTTGAACGCCATCTCCAGCTCGTCGGCAATGCGGTCGGTGTTCTCCTGAATCAGTTCGATGCCGTAGTCCCAGGGGGCGCCGTCGATGTTCCAGTGCTGGTGGTTGATCTCGTAAATGCCCACCAGAATGCCGTTCTGGTCCTGGCGCATGTAGGTAAATCCTTCGAGATCAACGGTCATGGGCAATTCAAAATCCATCGCCTCGACTTCGGGAATGGTGTCGGTCACCAGGTAGTGGTGCTCCAGCGGTGACAGCGGCAGATCGAGCCCCACCATGCGGCCCACCTGTTTGGCCCACAGTCCGCCGGCATTGACCACGTGTTCGGCATGTACCGGGCCCTGTTCTGTGATCACGTTCCAGCTGCCATCTGACCGTTGTGTGAGGGACTCCACTTTGTTGTGTTCGATCACCTCGGCACCGCGCTGTCGCGCTGCTTTTGCATAGGCCAGCACCGTACCGGTGGTGTCGATGTATCCTTCGCGGTCGGCCCAGAGCCCGCCAAGCACACCGGTGGTATCCATAATTGGGCATTTGGTACGGACTTCATCTGGCGTCATCAGGTAGCAATCTTCGATGCCGACGGTCTGGTAAGTCCGGTAAGCTGATTGCAGCCATTCCCACCGATCCGGCGTAGAAGCGACGCTAATTCCACCTGTCATGTGCAGATTAATCGATTGGCCAGACTCCTGTTCAATTTCGCCGAGCAGATTAATGGTGTAGGCCTGTAAAGCAGACATATTGGGATCTGCATTTAACGCGTGTATACCGCCGGCGGCGTGCCACGAAGAACCTGCGGTCAGTACCGAACGTTCGATCAGGCAAACATCCGTCCAGCCGAGCTTTGCCAGGTGGTACAGCACTGAAGCGCCGACTACTCCGCCACCGATCACAACGACTCGATAATCAGATTGCATGGGTTGTTTCTCCAAATAGGTGGTGTGGCGGGTATTTACTCGGCGACGATAGCGCTGATTCTTGAATCCATTTCGCGGACGACCTGTGCCAGGGCATTCTGGTCTGCGCTGTTCAGCGGACTCAGCGGTTTTCTTGGTGGGCCGGCTGGCAGGTCACGCAGTGTCATACCCTGTTTGATGCATTGTCCGAACTGTCCTCCCTGTTCGAGGATCGCCATCAATGGCAGCATGGCAGCCATGATTTTTCGACCTCGTTCGTAGTCGCCGTCGACTGCACATGCCTGGTAGAGCGCGATGTGGGCTTCAGGTGCAAAATTGGCGCCGGCAGCGACCCAGCTGCGTGCACCCCAGACAAAAAATTCAAGGGCTTGATCGTCCATGCCACAGGACAGCTGGAGGGTTGGATATTCGTTGGCCAGCAGGTGCAGGCGGCCAATGTCTCCGGAGCTTTCTTTGATGGCACAGAAATTCTCCGACTGGCTGACGATCTGCAGATAAGTCTCGCCCATGCCCACACCGGTTCGGCCGGGGTAGTTGTACAGGATGATCGGAAGATCAGCAGCCTTGTCGATTGCGAGGGCGTGCTGTGCGTTTTCACCTTCCGTAGGCAAAGCGTAAGGCGGCGAATTGATCATCAGTGCATCGGCCCCGGCCGTACGCGCAGCCTCCGCCAGGATGATCGAATCTTCGGTACGGATGGCACCGGTACCGACAATCAGTGGCAGCTTGCCCGAGATAACTTCTTTTGCAAAACGTGTCAGCTCAACGCGTTCTTCAATCGTTTGCGCATAGTATTCACCCGTTGTGCCCGAGACCACGATACCGTTTACACCTGCGCCAATCAGAAACTCAAGCACGGTGGCGAACCCCTGACGATCGATGGAGAAGTCCTCATTGAATGGTGTGATCACCGGTGTGTAGATTCCTTCAAAGTTCATGGATGGTTATTCCTTTGAGTTTTCGTCAGCTGAATTCAGAGACGCTTGTCAGTGATTCTAGTATTGGCGTGACTCCCAGTCCCGCAGTGTCAGCAACAGTCATATAGCCGTTTTTAACGCTCGGTGCACCGTCTGCGATGCAGACGGTCGAGTATTCGTGAAATGCAGACGATTGAAACTGAAATTCGGTCGGGGTGGAGTGTGCCAGATGCGCAATTGCAGCGGTTGCGATCTCACCGCCCCAGCTGTCTTCGACGTTCATCGGCAGGCCAAGCGATACGCACAGGTCACGAATCTGCCGGGCGCGTGTGAGCCCACCCATGCGGTTTATTTTCAGGTTAATCAAATCCATGGCATTGTCATGATGTGCTCGGAGCAGGGCCGCCAGACTGTCCATGCATTCGTCGAGCACAAAAGGCAGATCGGTATGTCGGCGTACCGTCAGACATTCTTCGTAGGTGAGACACGGCTGCTCAAAGTACAAAAGGAGTCCGCGTTCCCGCGGCAGGTCTTTGATTGCGTCGGCCACGATCAGTGCCTGGTGTTGCTTCCAGCCGGTGTTGGCATCGGCATTCAGCACTTCCCCGGGCTCCATGCAGGCAGCAATTTTACGAATGCGACTGATATCGGTCAGTGGGTTTTCGCCGACCTTAACCTGAAAGTTGCGGTAGCCCTGTGCGCGATATTCCGGAATGCGGGCAGCCATAGCGTCCGGATCGGTGCGTGTGACCACCTTGTACAGTTTGACTTTATCCTGTTGTTTGCCGCCGAGCAGGGTGTACACGGGGAGGCCGGTCTTTTTGCCGAGAATATCCCAGCAGGCCATGTCGATCGCTGATTTAACGTAGGGATGCCCCTTGAGTAAGGTGTCCAGTGTGTCGTTCACACAGCCCAGCTGTGTCGGATCCAGTCCGATCAGGGCCGGTGCCACCTTGGCAATACCGGTGCGAACCCCTTCGGCGTAGGCCGGCAGGTAAGTGGGGCCAAGAGGACAGCATTCGCCTGCACCGCAGATGCCTTCGTCGGTCTCGATGATGACCACGGTGGTATCGAATGCGGTGTGTGACTGGGTCGACCAGCTGTAAAACCCTTCCTTCATCGGCAGGTTTGCACGAAAGACTGAGATTCGGATAATTTTCATGTGCTTAACTTAATGTCTTGGGCTGATGTTGTGAGTTTCTGTCTTGGGTCAACCAGCCACGGACTGACGGAGTCTATCTTTATCTTTCAGCGCTGTCAGGCGCAGGAATAAGGCGCTGCCGGCGTGGGTATTTAGCGTTCGTGCCTAGAAGCAATGTATTTGTGCCGGCTACTGAATTGCTCAGTAGAAAGCGCCTGCACTATGATTCGATTAATATCGGTGTATTGATCCTGTGTCCAGCCACGACAGTCCAACGGATTCAGCATCATGTGAGGAATGACTGATGAACTATGCAAAGGTACGGGAGATTACTGTCGATGAAATCCCAGTTATTGATGTGCCCGGTGTCAAAGATGCTGACGGCCGTCAGCTGAGAGCAGTAGCCGACCAAATGGTTCTGGCAGCCAAGGGTATAGGATTTTTTTGCAGCAGGGGCCATGGCGTATCGCGCGACATGCTCGACGAAACATACGCGCTGTCACAGACTTTCTTCCGATCACCGGATGAGGTTAAGGACAGTGTCGCAGAACGCTATGACAATTCGTTTGGATATCGTCAGGCAGAGGGTAATCGTTGATGCGGGCCTGGATAGAGATGGTGCCGCCCGACGCAGCGGATGGCAAACTGGCAAAACTCTATGAAAAAGCCCGTACTCCGGCCGGTACGGTGGACAACGTCATGCAGGCCCATTCCCTGCGACCCCATACCCTGGATGGTCACGTCGCCCTGTACCGCGCCGTGCTTCACCATCCCGACAACACCTTGCCGGACTGGTTCCTGGAGGCGGTCGGCAGCTATACCAGCATTCTTAACGGCTGTGACTACAGTTTGACCCACCACTGGCACAACGCCAGGGCGTTGTTGGGTGGCGGTGAGGCTGGTGATGCGGCACTGGCGGCACTCGACAATCGTGAGCCCGAACAGGCATTCGAGGGAAAGTATCTTGCGCTGCTTCAGTATGTTGAAAAGCTGACTCTGTCACCGGCATCTATTACCCGCGACGATGTCGACGGACTCCGAGCCAGCGGCGCAAGCGATGGCGAGATCCTGGAAACAAACCAGGTCTGTGGGTACTTTAACTATGTCAACCGGCACCTCAATGGACTGGGTGTCAGTACAGAAGGTGACAAGATCGGTTATTACGACGAGCCCGGGTCGTAACTGTGAGTCCTTTTCCGGGTACGGGCTAGCAGTGCTCAAAACCCGCGACCGTCAACCATGTCAGCGGTAACGCTGCTCGTCACGCTGTGCATCGCGCAAGTGCTTGCGATGACAAGTTTTGCCAACTTCGCCGCGTTGCTACCCGATTTTATGGTGCTGTGGGATCTGTCCAACACCGAGGCGGGATGGATTGGTGGTATTTATTTCGCGGGCTACGTCATGGCCGTTCCGCTGCTGGTGGGGATGACCGATTCAGTCGATGCCAAGCGAATTTATCTTTTCAGTATTGGCGTCGGGGTGGTCGCCTCTCTGGGCTATGCCATTCTGGCTGAAGGGTTCTGGTCAGCGATGGTGTTTCGGTTTCTCTCAGGGATCGCGCTGGCCGGCACCTACATGCCGGGCCTGCAGATCCTGAACGACCGCCTTTCCGTGAACGATCGCCAGCGTTCACTGCCGTGGTATCTGAGTGCATTCAGTCTAGGCACGGCAGCATCGTTCTATCTGACCGGTTGGCTCGCTGCGCGTTATGAATGGCCACTGGTCTTTCTACTGGCGGGGGTGGCGCAGCTGGCCTGTCTGCTGCTGATCCTGACCACCGTGCCCCCCAAAAAACCGAACGTGCTGAAGTCCGGCGACCGCCACCCACTGGACTTCCGGCCGGTGTTCACTAATCGTGCCGCGGTGGCCTACATCTGGGGTTACACCGGCCATACCTACGAGCTGTTTGCCTACCGTGCCTGGATCGTTGCATTTCTGGTGTTTGCCGCAGCTGTATCGGGCACGGCGATTGGATCGGAAGCCATTGCCGGCTATGCCGCAGTGTTCAGCCTGGTGGGCATGCCAGCGAGTGTTCTCGGTGCCCACCTGGCATTGCGCCATGGTCGCCGTAAGATTGTGTCGGTAGTGATGGGGGCGTCCGTCATCACAGGCTGCAGTCTGGGGTTTCTGGGGAGCGAACCGTTTATGGTGGTCGTGCTGATTGCGGGATTGTATTCAGGTTTTATCATGGGTGACTCGGCTGCGCTGACCGGGGGTACGGTGGCAGCAGCCCGTGCAGGCGAACGAGGCGCGACGCTGGCGATGCACTCGGTATGGGGGTTTTCGGGGGGGTTCCTTGGTCCCTTGGTGGTGGGTGTGGTGCTGGACCTGGCAGGTGGCCGGCAATCGATTCAGGGCTGGGGGCTGGCTTTTGTCGCCATGGCCGCCGGCTCGGCACTTGCTCTGGTCGGCCTTCGCGCGCTGCTGTCACGGTTGCCCCGGACAGCAAGGTAGAAAACATGCATGCCCCTGATCGAACTGGGTTGGCCCCAACGGGAGGTTGTCTTTGAGACATCTCGATATTGCCGTGATCGGCGGTGGGCTGCTGGGTTCGGCGTTTGCCTATGGCTTAAGCGTTGACGGCGGGTGTGTGGGATTAATTGATGAAGGTGATCACGCCATTCGTACGGCACGCGGCAACTTCGGCCTGGTCTGGGTACAGGGCAAGGGTCTTAGCATGCCGGACTATGCCCGCTGGAGTCTGCGCTCGGCCTACGCTTGGACACCGTTCAGTGAACAACTCCATGCGCAGACCGGGATATCAGTCGAATACCATCGCCCGGGCGGGTTTTATGTCTCGCTCGATGAGCAAGAGTTTGCAGATAACCTGGCCTTGCTGAAGCAGCTGCGGAATGAAGCCGGTGAAGACGGCTATGATTATGAAATCGTGGAACGGTCCGCTTTGCGTGAACAACTCCCGGAGATCGGTCCCGCTGTCCCGGGTGCAACCTATTGCCCGCATGACGGCCACGCCAATCCACTGAAACTGCTGCGCGCGCTGCAGGAAGGTTTTCAACTGAACGGAGGCGTCTACACACCGCGTGCCAAGGTCACCCGCATAGCGCCGGTGACTGCCGGTGGATTCGAGATTCACTGCGATGGCGGGCACCGGTTCGGGTGTGACAAACTTGTGATCGCAGCGGGTCACGGTTCAGTTGAGCTTGGTCATCACCTGGGCATGGAAATTCCTATATTTCCGGTTCAGGGGCAGGTCGTGGTGACCGAGCGCGCGCAAATGACCATGGCCTATCCGACCAATTACGTCCGCCAGACTGACGATGGGAATTATCTGCTGGGCCCGTCGGCGAGAGACGTCGGCTTCAATGATGAAACCGAAACCACTACATTGCGCGACATCACCCGGCGCTGTACCACCGCTTTTCCGCATCTCAAGCACCTGCGCGTGCAGCGGACCTGGGCCGCACTGCGGATCATGACGCCGGATGGCTTTCCGGTATACCTGCAGTCTGAGGCCTATCCAGAGGCATTCTCTTTTTCGTGCCACAGTGGTGTGACGCTGGCGGCGGTGCATGCCACGGACGTGTCGCGCTGGGTGCTCGATGGCCAGATACCGTCACGATACCGCTGTTTTCACCCGGAACGATTCAATGTTCCGGCGTAGAGACCGAGTCAGTGACCCAGTCACGATCTGGTTCTGTGATCGGGCAATCGAGGCTGTAGCGGACGACTCGGTTGCAGCGGCACTGTTGGCTGCCGGCATCTCGTGCTTCGGGCGAACACCCGTCAGTGCAGCGCCGCGGGCTCCGTTTTGCATGATCGGCAATTGTTTTGACTGCCTGGTCGAAATCGATGGTGAGACCAATCTGCAGGCGTGCCTGGTGACGGTGCGCGACGGTATGCGAATCCGTCCCCATTCCGGGTCACGGCTTGGCGATTCCGAAGGACGCACATAACTATGCCTGAGAACGTCGTCATTGACGTCGTGGTGGTTGGTGCCGGACCGGCCGGCATGACTGCCGCCAGCTGCTTGGCACAAAGCGGTGTTCGGGTGCTGGTGCTGGACGAGCACACGGCACCCGGTGGCCAGGTATACCGCAGTGTTGAGAAAGTCACTGACAAGAGATCTGCAGACCTGAATGTTCTGGGTAGTCATTACCGCAACGGATCGAAACTGGTTGAGCGCCTACACAGCAGCGGTGCACAGTACTGGCCCGGCACGAGTGTCTGGGAGATCTCTGCCGCTGGAGAGCCGACGCTTGCAGTCGGTGTCGTACGCGATGGGCGGGTGCGACTGATCCAGGCTGGTCATATTATTCTTGCGACCGGCGCCATGGAGCGCCCAACACCATTTCCGGGCTGGACGTTGCCCGGTGTGATGACTGTGGGTGCGGCACAGACGCTGCTTAAATCCTCAGGCCTGGTGCCGGACGGGCGCATCGCGGTTGCCGGCAGTGGACCTTTGCTTTACCTGTACGTCAGCCAGCTGATTAAAGCAGGGAAAAAACCGCAAGTTATCCTTGATACGCGGCCGCGGGCATCGTTGCAGGCCAAGCTGTCGGTACTGGCTGCGCTGACCGTCGATCCCGCATCGATGTTCCGGGGGTTGGGGTGGATGCGCGAAGTACGCCGGGAGGTGCGGGTCCGTGAGAGGGTTCATCGACTGCGTGCCGGCGGCGTCGAAAAACTCTCCAGCATCAGCTATGAGTCTTGTGATCGACAGTTCACTGATGACGTTGATCTGCTGCTGGTGCACGATGGCGTCATACCCAACACCTGGCTCGCCATGTCGGCCGGTTGCCGGCATCACTGGCATGTACAGCAGCGCTGCTGGGTACCAACCATTACCGGGGCAGGGCAGACGAGCCGCCAGTCCGTGTCAGTTGTAGGCGATGCGGCCGGTATCATGGGTGCCGACGCGTCGGTTCTGCATGGCGAAGCGGTGGCTAGCGAGGTGATTGCCTGTCTTGAAGGTAAGCAACAAAATTCTGCCGGAAACGCAGCCCACCCATTGCTGGTTAGACAACAGCGCTTGCTTCGGCGCTGCCTTGATCAGTTTTACCCCCCAGCGCAGGAATTTGAGTTGCCGCCGGATGATGAGACCATTGTTTGTCGTTGTGAGGAAGTGACCGCCGGACAGATTAGGCAGGTGGCCACATTAGGCTGTGTCGGTCCGAACCAGGGCAAGGCGTTTACCCGCTGCGGCATGGGACCGTGCATGGGGCGCAAGTGTGGTGTGACGGTCAGTCGGCTGATTGCCGAGCACCATGGGTTGGGCATGGACGAGGTCGGGCACTACCGGATCCGGCCGCCGGTCAAGCCGATCACCGTGGCTCAGCTAGCTGAGCTTGAGATAGATACTGACGCGCACACGGCCTGATGGGATAAGGGTCTAGGCTTTCATCTCCAGGCGCCGACGGTGCAGCGCTGGTTCGGTATACCCGTTGCGCTCTTCGCGGCCGCCAAAGATCAGATCCTGCGCCGCCTTGAACGCATAGCCATTGAACTTCGGTGCCATGTCGATATACAGCGGGTCGCCGGCGTTCTGACGATCGACCACCTTGGCCATCCGTGCCAGTGCTGCATTGACCTGGTCTTCAGTCACGACACCGTGGTGCAACCAGTTGGCGATGTGCTGGCTCGAGATTCGCAGCGTCGCCCGGTCCTCCATCAACCCGATGTCGTTGATGTCGGGTACTTTAGAGCAGCCCACGCCCTGGTCTATCCAGCGCACCACGTAACCGAGAATGCCCTGGCAGTTGTTGTCGAGTTCCGCCTGTAATTCCTCATCAGACCAGCGGGTGTCCGGCGCAAGCGGCAGGGTCAGGATGTCGTCCAGACTGGCCCGTGCCCGGGAGCGAAGAACTGCTTGGCGTGCCTGTACGTCGACCCGGTGGTAGTGCATGGCGTGTAGGGTTGCTGCAGTTGGTGACGGCACCCAGGCTGTAGTGGCACCCGCTTTCGGGTGGTCAATTTTGGCATCCATCATGGCGGCCATTTCATCCGGCATCGCCCACATGCCTTTGCCGATCTGTGCGTGGCCCGGCAGTCCGCAGGCAAGCCCGGTGTCCACGTTCCAGTCTTCGTAAGCCGTTATCCAGGGCTGGGCTTTCATCTGGGTCTTGCGGATCATGGGCCCGGCCTCCATGGCAGTGTGTATCTCATCACCGGTTCGGTCCAGGAAACCGGTATTGATAAAGATCACCCGGTCGGCGGCTGGACGGATACATTCCTTGAGGTTGACCGTAGTCCGGCGTTCCTCGTCCATAATCCCGATTTTGATGACACACGCGTCAAGTCCGAGTGCTTTTTCGACTCGGCCAAACAGCTTGACGGCAAAGGCGACTTCTTCGGGGCCGTGCATTTTCGGTTTAACGATATAGATCGATCCGGTTCTGGAGTTTTGGAGCGGGCCGTTGCCGTTCAAGTCGTGCAGGGCGATCAGACTGGAGATCACGCCATCCATGATGCCTTCAAAGACCTCGTTGCCCTGTCGGTCGAGAATAGCTGGATTGGTCATCAGGTGGCCAACGTTTCGAACCAGCATCAGCGAGCGGCCGGGCAGGGTCAGGCTCCCGCCGTTGGGAGCGCTGTACTGACGGTCAGGATTGAGAGAGCGGTCGACGGTGCCGCCGCTCTTGTCGAACCGGGCCGCGAGGTCACCTTTCATCAGTCCCAGCCAGTTTTGGTAAACACCGATTTTCTCTTCAGCGTCCACGGCCGCCACCGAATCCTCCAGGTCCTGGATGGTGGTGATGGCAGATTCCAGGATCACGTCACAGACGCCGGCCGCGCTTTCACGGCCGACCGGATGACCGTGGTCGAGCCGGATCTCGATATGCAGGTTATGGTGTCTGAGCAGGATGCAGCCGGGTTGCGCCGGATCACCGCTGAAGCCCGCCAGCTGTTCTGGCTGGGCCAGACCACACTGGGAATCCATGTTGTGTGTGGCCGTGAGGGTGCCATCGACGATTGCGTAGCCCGTGACATCGGCATAAGAGATGCCGTTAAGCGGTACGGTTTGGTCGAGAAATCTATTGCTGTAGTCGACCACCAGCTGGCCGCGCACTGGGTTGTAGGCACTGCCTATTGCCGCACCATCGGTTTCTGGCAGTACGTCCGTACCGTACAGTGCGTCGTACAAAGAGCACCATCTCGCGTTCGCAGCGTTGAGCGCGTAACGGGCATTGTTCACTGGAACCACCAGTTGCGGCCCGGCAATGGTGGTGATCTCGTCGTCCACCCCGACCGTGGACACACTGAAGTCAGGACCTTCTTCGACCAGATAGCCGATTTGGCTCAGAAATGCGCGGTAGGCTGCCGGGTCGTGCGTCTCGCCCCGATGTGATCTATGCCACGCGTCGATCTGCGCCTGTAAGCTATCTCGTTTATCCAGCAGCGCCCGGTTTTCAGCTGTCAGATCATCGACAATAGCGCTAAATTCAGCCCAGAAACTGTCCGCATCCACACCGGTTCCCGGGATGGCGCTGTGGGTGATGAAGGCGTACAGGTCACTGTCGACCTGGAGGCCATGGGTATCGATACGCTGTGTCACACGTTATCCATTTTTTTGTTCGTACGGTTATCGGAAGTCACTAACCCACCGTACTCGGGTAGTTCACGCCCATCGGCGTTCACAGACAAGGACGGTATCATAGACCAACGGTCAAGCCAGTGGAACAGTCGCACCGGTTGTGGCGCGGGTTCAGTGCTTATTCAGCAGTGCGCCGTAGCCCGCTATGGCATCATCAATCCCGGCGCGCCGCAGGGTGTCCCAGACCATGGCCTGATTACTGCAGACCACAGGTTTTCCCAGCCGATCTTCGAGTGCATCAACAATATCGATTGAGCGCAGGGCGCCACAACTGATAAACAAGGTATCGGCTTCTGGTCGGTCTACCCTCTGTGCGAATTCGGCGATGAATGCAGGTGTTACACGCACCATGTCGCTGTCTTTTTCTAGGTTAAGGCCTTGCAGGTTGACAATTTCAAGACCAGTTGCCGCCATGTAGTCCGCCTCCCGGCGGTTGATTTCGTCCAGATAGGGTGTGGCGACAGCGATCTTCCGGGCACCCAGTGTATTCAACGCCCGTAGCACGGCGGTGATGATGGAAGTGGGTTGTGCTTTCGGGGCGCCTTTTTTGAGTTCACGGAAGACTCTGTCTTCACCGATGACCAGGCTGCCCGACGTGCAGGCGTAGCAGATCACATCCAGAGTTCCATCGGGCAGGATGTTGTGTGCGGCATCGGCGAGCAGATCTGCCTGGGCTGCCAGAGTGGCATTGGTGATGCTGTCGGGAATGTGTATACGGGTGAAGTGCACGCCGACCCCTTCGGGTGTGAGGCGATAGACATCATCTTCGACGGTCTGTTCGGTGGCCAGCAGTACATAGCCGATTTTGGCACGGTGGTGTCGGCCCTGATCAAAACGAATGTCAGCCGGGTTATCTACAGTGGTATTCATTGGCATCTTGTCAGTTGATGTAATGATTTAAGTTACCAAGTGTGCCACGTTACGTCACCATCGGCCTATTGCTGTGGCTGGACCACCCACATGAGATCGGTTCTGTAATCGGTCACGGTTCAACCAGAAAAGTACTGGGGTTGTGTTTGGCCCGTCCCTGTAATACAAACAGGCCCTGCCAGGAGTGTGTCATGCCATCAGCCAGTCAAAGTCATCACTACGATATTCACGTGTTCTGCTGTATCAACGAGCGCGCACCGGGTCACCCGCGGGGATCCTGCAGCGCCCGTGGTTCGCAGGCCCTTCAGGCCTACATGAAGGCTCAGGGTAAGGTACTTGGTCTGGGCAGCCGAATTAGGATCAATAAGAGCGGCTGCCTGGAGCGGTGTGAACTCGGACCGACGATGGTGATCTACCCGGAAGGGGTGTGGTACACGTATAACTCTGAGGCTGATATCGACGAAATACTTCAGTGCCACGTGTTGGGTGGTGAGCGCGTTGAAAGACTGCTGCTCGAATCCGGCCAGACACGCCCGCGGCCGACTGATCCGCTGCGGCTGACCCTGCAGGTGGCCGATGTGTCGCTGACGGCGCCGGCCGTCAAGCGGTTTGTGTTGCGCTCGCTGGACGGCAGCGACCTGCCGGCCTACCCGGCGGGGGCCCACATTGATCTGTTCACCGAGCCGGGACTGCGCCGCTCCTACTCACTGGTGGGCGATCCGGCCGACCGCCAGCAATATGTACTCGGCGTTCGCCGGGAGGAGGACAGCCGTGGGGGTTCAAGTTGGGTGTTTGATCAGCTTTCTGCGAATAGCGAGGTGACGGCGTCGGTGCCTAGAAACAGTTTCGCGCTGGCGGCTGACGCCACGATGCACACACTGATTGCCGGTGGTATCGGCATCACACCGATTCTCGCCATGGGACATGAGCTTAAGGTCCGTTCTGAAGACTATCACCTGCATTACTGCACACCGAACGAAGTCGAGACGCCTTTCCTGGAAGAGGTCCGGTCCGTGTTCGGCCCAAAGGTCACATTTCATCATGACGACGGCAACCCGGCTAAAGGGTTGGACGTCCAAGCCCTGCTGGCGGATTCAGTTCCGGGGCAGCACATTTATGTGTGTGGCCCGGCGAGTTTGGTTGAGAGTGCCCGGTTGCACAGCAGTCACTGGCCCGAAGAGACGTTTCATTCGGAGTTGTTTGCTGTCGAACCGGTTACTGACGAGCTGCCCAACGAGGCTTTTGATGTCTTCCTGTCCCGGCAGAAAATAACCCTCAGCGTGCCCCCCGAGCGGTCGATCCTCGAGGTGGTGCGGGACGCAGGTCTTGCCGTCGAGACGTCCTGTGAAGACGGGTTGTGCAGTTGCTGCCGGACGCGTCTTCTGGGCGGGGAGGCCGACCATCGAGATCATGTACTCAGCAGCGCTGAAAAGCTGGCCAACGAATCGATCATGATTTGTGTCTCACGCGCTACCGACGGCGAGACGCTGATACTCGATCTCTAAGGTTTAAACACGGGGTACCGTGCCGGGCTGGGTGAGTCTTCAGTCCGGTTGGCCAACGGGTGTTCGCACCAGTCTCAGCTGAGCCAATCGCTGTCTTCAAAGACCTCGATCAATGTCGGCACCTCAGCAGTAAAAGCATCGGTGACTGCCGATCGGAATGCGGCTTCGCTGTCAGGGCGGCTGCTCTTGCAGCCGCACGCGCCCGCCAGTTGCGGGTAGTTCGGATTGATGCCATCGACACCCACAGCTGGTATTTTGCGGTGTGCCATGTCGTCCCGGATCTGTTTGAGTCCGGCATTGTTCCAGACAATGATCGGTAGCGACAGGCGCAGTTCAGCGGCCGTGATCAGTTCCTGTACCGTGAACATAAAGCCGCCGTCGCCGGCAAGGACCACCACCGGTGTATCACCGAGCGCGAGCTTGCCGCCGATTCCATTGGGCAGACCGCAGCCCAGCGTGCAATAGCCGGCGGGGTAGTGCCACTGCCGTGGCTGCTCCACCGGAAAGGCGAACGCACCGGTATACACCACCTGACAGATATCACCGGCAATAACGGCATCGCCGGGCAAGACCTCGCGCAGTACGTCAAGCATGCGGATGTGGCGGGACTCGCTGGCGGTCAGTTCATCAACCAGTGAGCCGCACACAGCATCGACCTCGCTCGCGGTGTTGTGATTCTGAGTCTCAGCGCCCAGTGCCGACAGCAGTTCTCGGGCGGCGAGATCTGCGTCACTAACGATGCCGATTGAGGCGGGGTAGAGGTCGTTCATCTTCCGTGGATCGATATCGATACGGATTAACTGACCGTTCAGTGTTAACCGTTCGACGAAGCTGTCGGTTTCGGACATTTCGGTGCCGATGGCGAGGATCACGTCGGCCTGGGCTAGAAAGTCCCGGGCCTGCGGCCGGACGATGCCACCGCCAATACACAGCGGGTGGGAATCGGGCACCACGCCTTTACCGGCAGTGGTGGTAATTACCGCGGCATCCAGACGCTCAGCTATTTCGGTGAGCGTGGGCGCTGCATTTACCGCACCGCCGCCCGCATAGATCAATGGGCGCTCGGCCTGCCGCAGCAAGGCAGCCGCCTCGTGGATCGCGGAACCGGCCGGTGCCGGCGGGGCCGGTACAACCCGGCGCTGCCAGGTCGTGCTGACCGGTTGCGCCAGGACATCAATCGGTATGGCGATGTGGACTGGTCGTGGCCGTTCAGAGGCAAAAATAGAAAACGCCTGCCCGATCAGTTCTTCCAGGTCATCGGGTGATCCGGCGGTGGCACTGAGAGCCGTCAGTGGGCGGGTGACCGCTTCTAGATCGGTGACCTCGTGCAGGCAGCCCCAGCCTTTACCCAGGCTGTAGCTGGCGGTGGTGCTCGAGATCACCAGTACCGGGATGGAATCCGCAAAGGACTGTCCCATCGGTGTGCAGGCGTTGGTGACGCCAGGGCCTGAAATCAGCACACACACCCCGGGCTTACCGCCAAGGCGCGCATAGCCGTCGGCCATGAAACCGGCGCCCTGCTCGTTGCGGGCCTGTACATGTCGGATGTTGCTGTGGGCGAGGCCGCGGTACAGGTCCAGGGTATGCACACCGGGAATGCCGAAGACGGTGTCTACGTCGTAACTCTCCAGCAGTGAGATGAGTGCTTCGCCGCAGCTGACCGATCGTGTCATGGTGTTTGCTCCGTACCTTTGAGTCTCTGGATGGGGTTCGCACCGGTAGCCGGTCACCGGTGCGACAAGGCCGACATTATGATGGATTACAGGCGGATCAGTCAGCCTGTGCCAGATGCGCAAGCACCTGCTCAGTCACCTGCTCAGTCGTTGCCTGTCCGCCCAGGTCCGGTGTCAACACACCGTGCTGCACGGTACGGTCCACGGCCTGTTCGATAGCCCGTGCGATAGCAGGCTGGTGGAAACTGAATTCAAACATCATCGCCACACTGAGTATGGCACCGATCGGGTTGGCAATGCCCTGACCGGCGATGTCGGGTGCCGAGCCATGAACCGGCTCGTAGATTGCCGCCGCACCGGCATCGTCTGGCTGGGACAGGCCCGGCAGTGAAGCCGACGGCAGCATGCCCAGAGAGCCTGCGATTGTGCCGGCGAGATCGGAGAACAGGTCACCGAACAGGTTGTCCCCCAGGATCACATCGAAGTGCGCCGGCTGCTGCATCAACTGGTAGGCGGCATTGTCCGCGTAGAGCAGTTCGAGCTCGACGTCGGGGTATTCCAAGTGGCCGATGTTCTCGACGACCTGCCGCCACAGCACGTAGCTTTCCATCACATTGGCTTTATCGATGGAGGTGACACGGCCGCGGCGGCGCTGGGCCAGCGCAAAGGCGACCCTGGCAATGCGCTCGATCTCGGGCGTGGTGTAGAGGTTGGTGTCAAACGCCCGGAAGCCGCCGCCTTCAACAGGTTCAATCCCGCGAGGCTGGGCAAAAAACGCACCGCCGCAGAGCTCGCGTACCACCATCACATCGGCTTGCTCAGCCAGGCCTTCTCGAAACGGTGTGGCGTGGACCAGGGCGGGATAACCCCGTGCGGGCCGCAGGCCGGCGTACACATTGAGTGTTTGGCGCAGGCGCATCAGGCCGTCTTTATCCTGCGGTCCGCCGTCGATCTTGATTTGATCCCATTTAGGGCCACCGACGGCGCCCACCAGCACAGCATTGGCCCGGACTGCTTTGTCCACGGTATCGTCAGTGCAGAACACACCGTGTTGGTCGTAGGCCGCACCGCCCAGTAAATCATGTTCGAGATCGATTCGAAGGCCGCTCGCCCCGGCAGCCTGTTCCAGGACGGTGACGGCTGCATCAGTCACTTCAGGCCCGATACCATCGCCGCCCAGTGCCAGGACACGGAATGTAGAAGCGTTCACGGTGTGCACCGGGTCAGATTTTGGTTTCAGCTGGCGGGTGTGCTCTAGTCGGACGCGCGATCCAGGATAGCCGGAATCTTGTCTTCCCAGCCGATGGCCATGACATGCACGCCGCGGGTCATATCTCGCAGTGCGCGGACCGTGCTGCCTGCAATCTCGATACTGATGTCAGCGACCTTTGCCTTGTCGTCACCCGCCGCGTCGATTTTATCGATGAGCTCCTGCGGGATATCGACACCCGGGATCTTGTCATTCATGTACTGCGCCATCTTGACTGATTTGATCGGGATGATGCCGGCGAGCACTGGTTTTTCCGGTTTCGCTTTATTCATGAACTGGTCAAACGCGTCCACATCGTAGATCGCCTGGGTCTGGAAAAACTCCGCGCCCGCATCGGCCTTGCGCTTCATATTGTCAATCTCGCCCGCCAGGTCGCTGGCACCGGGGTTGGCTACTGCGCCGATGGTGAGGTGCGGCGCGCCTTTAAGCGCATTGCCGCTGAAATCGGTGCCACTGTTGAGGGCACAGGCGGCCTCGAGTAATTGCGAGGCGAACAGGTCGAATACCGGTTTGGCGTCTGGATGATCGCCGTTTTTAGGGGGATCACCGCCCATAAAGACCACGTTGGAAACACCCAGCGCCGCAGCGCCGAGGATGCTGGCCTGAATGGCCAGCCGGTTCTTGTCACGTGAGGTCATCTGCACGATGGGTTCGACACCGCGGTCAATCAGCAGGTGGCCGACGGCAACCGGGTCCATAGCCATGCGGGCGGCATGGGATTCAGTCAGGTTGAATGCCGTGACGAGATCGCGGAGCAGGTCGGCCTTGGCGAAAAGCTCGTCAAGATCGGTGCCTTTCGGGGGGGTGAGCTCGCTGGTCACCACAAACGATGATGAATTCAAAGCCTCAGCCAGTTTGCCCATCGTGCGTATCTCCGGTGTGTCTTCTTGGGTGCCGGACACCAGTCTCGGGTCCGCCGGGTGCCCGACATGATAGGGCGCAAAATCGGTCCGTCAACGGTTCTTTGGTCGCAGCGTCAGCCGCCGCGGCGCTTGGCACTGCGCAAATCGATACAGCCGGGTTCTGCTCTGGGATCAGTATCTGGTGGAAAGATCAGGGTCTTTTGGACTTTCTGTGTGCCGGTAGTGGGCAGTGACTCGCAGAAGAGCACATAACCCGGTGCCTTGTAGTACGCCAGCCGTGCCATGCACCAGTCAAAAAGTGCCCTTGCAGTCGCCTCGTTGGGATCAACGTCCGGCATCACCACGATGCAGGCAAAGACTTCTTCTTCTCGCAGGTCGTCCGGTACCCCGATTACTGCGGCCTGGGCGACTGCGCTGTGCGCCTGCAGCGCTGCTTCGATCTCGCCGGCAGCGATGTTTTCGCCCGAGCGGCGAATGATGTTCTTGTTGCGGTCGATAAAGTAGAGCATGCCGTCCTCACCCTGGCGGACCGTATCACCTGTGTGGAACCAGCCACCGCGCCACGCCTCGGCGGTCGCCTGCTCATTTTTGTGGTAGGCCGAGAAAAAGCCCCTGCGGGGGTCAGCGGCAGTGTGCCGCACGAGCAGCTCACCGGGTGTGCCTACGGCAACATCCTGATCGTGGTTGTCCACGACGCGGGCCTCAAGACCATTCATCGGTTTGCCGAAGGCCCGTGTGCCGACCTGTCGGGGCGGATGGTTGTCAGCAAAAATCCGACCGGTTTCGGTCATGCCCCAGACCTCCACCATGGGAAAGCCGAATCGTGTTTCCGAGGCTGCATGGTGATCCGGGTCGATACCGGCGCCGATTCCAAAGCGAACGCTGTGATTCGATTCTGCCTCGCTTACCGGCAGGTTCATCAGCAGCGGCGGTACCACGCCCAGGTAGTGGATGACCGTTGCCCGGGTGGCGACCACGTCGTCCCACCAACTCTTAGGGTGAAAACGGTCGGGAGAAATCAGACAGCCGCCGCCGCACATCAGGCCGGTGGCAGTGACCGCGAGCGAATTCATGTGATAGAGCGGTAGGGGGTTCAGCACCCGGTCGGTATCACCTAAAAGGGCGGCCTCCCCGCCGAGGGCCAGGTACCACTCGCCGGCGGTGATGAAATAGTCGTTGGTGAGTAGGCAGCCTTTGGGTCGCCCGGTGGTCCCTGAGGTATAGAGCATGGCGCACTCGGTCTCTCGGCCGATGGCTGCAGTGGCCCGGGGCGGCGTTTGGCTTGCACAGGGCAGTGCCTCATCCCCCAGCCGTGCGACATCAACGGCCGGTGGTTGCAGGGCACAGTACTCGCTTGCCTTTTTTAGGTCAGTCACCCGATTTGAGATGGCCACGGCGAGAACCACATCGGCGTGGTCGAGCTGGTAGACGATCTCATCGTGGCGGTAGTCCGGATTCACCGGCACGATAGCCACGCCGAGGCTGTTGAGCGCGAGATACTGCACGAAAAACTCAGGACGGTTTTCGAGCAACAGGGCGATGCGGTGGCCGTGGCCGTAACCCGCCTCGGCATAGGCACGGGCCGCGGCCAGGGCCTGGTCCAGCATCCACTGGTAGGAAAACTCAGCTCCTTCAGGACAGTAGTCGCGCTGTGCTCTGGCCGGCACACACAGAAACGGGGCGTCGGGACGTCGTGCAGCGGTTGACTGGAAGATCTTGAAAACGCTGTTCATGAGAATCGACTACTGACTTGCCTTAATGGTGTTACTGAATCATACGGTAGCAGATAAACAGTTTGGCTAGTAGTCGATGTACGCGGGTGTAGGATTTTGAATGAAACGCGAGTTGGGTGAAATTCGGTTCAGATTGTGCGATGCTAGGATCCCATCGGTTGCTGACAATATCATTCGTTGAGGACACGCTATGTCACGTAAAACAGGACTGGTCTGGCATGAGCTGTACATGTGGCACAACACCGGAAAATATGCCGGGGTGATGCCGCCTGGCTTGCAGGTACAGCCGTACGAGCACTCGGAACATCCCGAGACCAAACGGCGATTCAAGAACCTGCTGGATGTAGCCGGACTGACGGAACAGCTGGTGGCGATTCGACCCCGGCCCGCAACCGAAGCGGAAATACTGATGTTGCACGAGCCTGACCATCTGGATCGTATGAAAGTCCTGAACGAGACCGGCGGCGAGGCGGGTATCGGCACGCCCATGGGCGTGGGCTCGTACGACATCGCCTTGCTGGCTGCGGGCGGCGTGATCGAACTGGTCGATGCGCTGCTGGATCAGCGCGTTGACAATGGCTATGCCCTGGTGCGGCCGCCCGGACATCACGCGAAGACAGACATGGGGATGGGTTTCTGTATCTTCTGCAACGGTGCGATCGCCGGCCTGCACGCGATGAACCATCGCGGTCTCGAGCGTATCGCCTATGTGGACTGGGATGTGCACCACGGCAACGGTACGGAGGCGGCGTTCTGGGAAGACCCCCGAGCGTTGACCATTTCCATTCACCAGCAGAATTTATTCCCATTGCACAGCGGCGGCATGGACCAACGCGGTGCCGGGGCAGGCGAGGGTTTCAATCTCAATATTCCGCTGCCGCCGGGATCCGGTTACGGGGCCTATGAGGCGACGTTCGACCGGTTGGTGGTACCAGCACTCGAGGCATTCGCCCCGGAATTGATCATCGTCCCGTCAGGGTTCGATGCCGGGATCCATGATTCGCTCGGGCGGCAGCTGATGCATTCACGTGGTTACCGGGTACTCACTGCCAAGCTGATGCGTACGGCAGATCGGGTGTGCGGCGGTCGCCTGATGATGTGCCACGAGGGCGGCTATGACGCATCGACTGTGCCCTACATGGGACTGGCCGTACTCGAAGAGTTGTCCGGGATCAAGACCGATATTGATGACCCGTTGCTTGAAGTCTTTGAGCAGATTGGTGGGCAGGATCTGCAGCCCCACCAGGACGCGGTGATTCAACAGGCCGAATCGTTATTGGACACGCTCAGAACCTAGGCGAGCGACCACAATCAATGGTTGCTGTTGGGCACCAGCTCGAACTTGAGTACTTTTCCGGTGGCGTTGCGCGGTAGCACCTCGACGAAGCGTACTTGTTTGGGTTGCTTGTAGCGGGCCAGGCGGCCATCGCAGTAGGTGGTGACGTCATCGGCGGTTAAGGTGGTGTCCGGTTTGAGTGCAATGATCGCTTCCCCCACTTCACCCCAGCGCTCGTCGGGGATGCCGATCACGGCGACCTCAGCCACCTCGGGCATCTGGTAGATCACGTTCTCGACTTCGGCTGGATACACGTTTTCCCCGCCCGAGATGTACATGTCTTTCCAGCGGTCGACTATAAAGTAGTAGCCATCGCTGTCGCGCTTAGCCGCATCGCCGGTGTGTAACCAGCCATCGGTGATGCTTTGTGCAGTTGCTTCGGATTGGTTCCAGTAGCCGGGAGTGACATTGGGGCCCCTGACCCAGAGTTCACCGATCTGCTCCGCATCCAGGATCTCGCCACCGTTGTCATCGATCAGTTTGACTTCATTGTGCAGTACCGGCAGGCCGGCACTGCCGAGTTTCTCGACTGTGGCCTTGCCTTCGAGCCACAACACCGCCGGACTGGTTTCTGTCATACCGTAGCCTTGCTGCACATCGACGCCTTTGGGACTGAAGGCCTCGAGGATAGACAGCGCGCAGGGGGCACCGCCCACGCCACAGACCTTGAGGTGCGACAGGTCCGCATCGGCAAATGCGGGCTGCTGGCTGATAAATAGGTAGTTGGCCGGTACCCCGAAAAAATGAGTAAACGCATGGGCTGGATCGCTGAGAAGGCTCAGGGATTCAGCGGGGTCAAAGGTTTGCGTTACGACAACCGTACCACCGGCGTGGAAGACCGGATTGGAAAAGATATTCAGGCCCGCAATATGAAACAGGGGCAGCACCGACAAGTGCTTGGATTCAGGGGTGATCAGGGCCGGGCCGCCTATATTGACTGCGTTATAGAACACCATGCCATGGGTGATCATCGCGCCTTTGGGCAGGCCGGTCGTGCCGGAGGTGTACAAGATGGCGTATAGATCGTCCTGATTAAGCGTGGTCTCGGTATAGCCGGCTGGTGCCTGTGTCAGGGCGTTTTCATAGGGGCTGCCTGCGGCCCCGTGATCGAGCAGCATCAGTTTCGGGATACCGCACAGGCCTTTGATTTCGGTAGCATTGGCCTCGAACTGGCGGCTATAAAACAACAGCTTCGGGCTCGCATCGTTGACGATGAACTCGAGTTCCGGCACGGTCAACCGCCAGTTGAGCGGCAGAAACACGGCCCCCAGTCGGGCACAGGCGAACTGGATCTCGAAAATGTCGCTGCTGTTTTCTGCCAGCACCCCAACCCGGTCACCGCGTTCGATACCCAACGTCTGTTGCAGTGACCCCGCCAGCTGGTCGATGCGCTGGCTGAGTTCGGCATAGCTCCAGTTTCTGTCACTGTAGACATCAGTGAGGGCAATGGTGTCGGGTGCTCGATTGGCGTGATGTCTGATCCAGTCGAATACTTGGGTGGCCATGAGGGTCTGGTTCCTTGTAATGGGTTGCGAGACGTTTCGGTTCAGTGGGCTGCGAAGTTGGCGATGCTCTGCCGGTAGATCTGGTAAACCGGTTCCACGGTGGTGGTGTCGATCCATTCGTTGGGTGCGTGCGCATTGCCGCAGGCGGCGCCGAACGCGTTGATGATCGGAATGCCCGACGCGCTCACCACATTGCCGACACTGCCCTGGCCGCTTGCTACCAGTGGAATGGGTTCTGGCAGTATATGGCAGGCTGTGTCATGCAATAACTGAACAAACGAGTTCTGCGGATCAGTCAGGTAGGCCTGTTCCTGCTGCAGAATTTCGATTGTGTAGTCGGCGCCGGTGACTTTGCCAACCTGGTGAATCTGTGCGATTACCTGGTCGGGATCCTGATCCGGGATGAGCCGAATATCCAGCAGGGCCTCGCAGTGATCGGGCACCATGTTGATGGCCACACCGCCGCAGATCTGGGCAACGTTCAGCGCTGAACCGAAATCGAAGAAGTCTGTACGGGCCTGTCCGATCTCAAGCGCCGTGATACCCGTGATCACCTGCGCCATCGCATGCACTGCGTTGACGCCTTGGCCGGCCGGGTCGCCGGTGTGTGCCGCCTGTCCGCGAACCGTAAGCTTAAGGCGCAGCCAGCCGCGGGCTCCGATAGAGATCTCATCGATTCCTTGGTATCCCAGAATACAGGCGTCCGCGATAGGCGACTGCTGCATGACGTCCCGGATGCCGGTGAACCGGCCGCTCTGTTCGTCCGCATCAAATCCGAGAAAGAGCGAGACCGGTACATCCGGGTCGGCATGGAGGTCGCCCGCCAGTTCGCAGAAAAGGGCGATGGCGAGCTTGGCATCAGCCACGCCCCGCCCGTACAGGCGTTCGCCCACCGCAGTGGCAGCCAGCGGGGGGTGGTCCCAGTTGTCCTCGGTGCCCGCCGGTACAGTGTCCAGGCACGATTCCAGCCAGAGGTGCCTTGTTGCCCGGGGTTTTTCTATTCGGCAGATGACTGACGGGTGATCGTCGCTGCCGATCAGTTGTGGAGAGAATCCGTCGGCCTGAAGCCGGTCGAGCACGGCCTGGGCGATGGCAGCTTCACTGTCGATGCCGTTCTGTGACGGGATCTCAACCAACCGCCGGGTGAACGCCAGAATATTTTCAATACGATTGCGCATACTGGCTGGCTATAAGGCGTGGTCCCTATTGGTATCGGTTGGGTCGTTTGCCCCGGTGTGATCGGTCGGCTGGGGAGTGACTGTCATCAGTTGGACCCCGGTCTTCGATTCGAATCGGTGCCAGCACCCCTGGGGCACGATGATCATCATGCCGGCGGTGAGTTCAAATGTTTCCGTGTCGCTCTGGCGCATGATGGTCAACCGGGTTGCGCCGCTCAGGACGTGGACGATCTCATCACCGTTACGGTGCCGTTCCCAGCGACTGACCCCGGAGAATCCGCCGGCAAATATGCCGCCGTCTCTGTAGTGCGCGAGCGTCGCAAAAGCCGCTTCTAGTTCTTCAGGTGGCGTGTCGACATGCCGGCCTTCTAGAAATGTACGGGTGTCCATTTCCTTCTGAATGTCGATTACCTGTGGCATCAGTCTGTCCTCACGATCAGAAATATTCGGGTTTAAGCCTGGGTCAGCCCGGCGTGCGCCGGAACCGGATGATGGCAATTCCGCTCAGGATGATACAGACCGCACCCACCAGCGCCAGCAGATCCGGCACATCGCCCCACAGGCCATAACCGTACAGTACGGCAAACAGTATCGCGGAGTACTTGAGTGTGGACAAGACAGCCGCTTCGGCGTACCTGAATGCCATCACGATGATCACCTGAGATACAGCAAAGAGCACACCAGCTCCGGCAAGAACCCCCCACATCGATGGCAGCATGGGCTGCCAGTTAAATGGTGCAAGGACAGCGGCGATCAGTATCGTCATGAGATTAGCCAGCGCGAGTATGGCGATGGCGTTTTCAGTGGCAGCGATGCGGCGGGTGACGATGTCCCTGACGCCGACCAGCAGCGCGACGAACAGCGGCAGCGTAACCGCCCAGTGCATGCCGAATCCTGGCTTGACCACCAGGCAAGCACCGAAAAACCCCAGCGCAACTGCCAGCCACTGTGGCCACCAGGTTCGTTCGCGGATTAGTACAGGCGCCAGAATAATCACCCACAGTGGACTGGTATAGGCCAGGATAATGGCGTCTGCGAGCGGCAGATAGCGCATGGAGATCGGAAAGACCAGCACGCTGACAACCAGCAGTCCCGCACACAGTGTGACCCCACGGCCATTGTTAATCCTTAAATTCTGCCAGCCGCCCAGCAGTGGCAGGCAGACCAGAACCGTCAGCATCGAGAACACTGAGCGGATCAGCATGACCTGACCCAGGGCGTGGCTGTTGATTGCGATTTTGATCAGTGCGTCGTTAGCGGTGAGCAGGCCCGCCCCCGCGACCAGGAGAACCGTGCCCATCAGGGGCGTCTGATGGCCAGCCTGAAACAATGGCGTTGTGTGCGGGCTACCTATCACAGTCGTAATTGCACAGGGGTCAAGCGCGCTGCCTTCAGCCGTGGCCGTATTGCTTCATGATGGCCAGCAACTGGTCATGATCCAGGGCGCGGCAGATGTGTCCGGCTGGCCGCAGGGTGGTCATGTCTTCGGCTGCCAGCAGCGCATTGATGACTGCTTCCTCCACGGATTCGACGGCGGCGAGATAGATGGGATCGCATTGCTCGTCGTTGACCCAGTCGAAGGACAGGAACGCCTGGTCGATCCGGGACAGCGGCATCGGGTTGGCCACACTGAAGGCGAGGAAAATATCACCGGAACCATTGCCGCCCGGTGTACCGCCCCGGCCAATACCAATCGCGGCCCGTCGTGCAAGTCGGTTGAGTTGGTGCGGCATCATCGGTATATCGGTGGCCAGGATCACAATGATGGACCCCTGTTCATGGCGGGGCAGGAGTCGATCGTCAGTCAGGTGGCGCCCGACCGGCACACCCAGGATCGTGAGCCAGGGGCGGATGCCGTGGTTCGCCTGTACCAGGGCCGCGACTGTGAACTCCTGTCCATCGATGTTGATTCGCCGTGACGAGGTACCGGTACCGCCCTTGAATTCGTAACAGATCATGCCGGTACCGCCGCCGACGTTGCCCTCGGCCACAGGCCCTGGCTTGGCACTGCGCATTGCGGCCAGCGCGTGGCTTTCTGTGAGATGCTGCCCGTTGATGTCGTTCAAAACACCATCGTAGGTCTCAGCCACCACCGGCATGGCCCACAGATGTTCCTCACCCCAGTTCTCCCGGTAAGTCTCGATAATCCAACGCACCGCCGCATGGTGAACGATGCCGACACTGTGGGTGTTGGTGATACACACCGGTCCAATAAGATAACCTCCGTCATGGATCCAGTGGGTGCCGGTCATCTCCCCGTTGCCATTCAACGCGTAAGCACCGGCCCAGACCGGGTGTGGCTCGGGATCATGGCCTTTAGGCAGAATCGCGGTGACCCCGGTCCGTACCGGGCCCTTGCCAGGCTGCAGGGTGCCTTCGCCCTCAATCACGGTGCTGTAGCCGACCGCAACGCCCGTGACATCCGTGATGGCATTGTCGCTACCGGGGTTGCCGGGAAAATCGAGCCCCAGCGTTCTTCCTCTGGATCGGGTCATGTCTGTAGGTTTCCTTGCGCTGTTTAGGTGTCCAGCCCAGTTTATACTGGGCCTGATTTAAACATTTTAGAAACGATTCGCCACGGTTTTTATGATTTTTCTGATTCGGTTCAATGCGATTTTGACCGGAGATAGATCGTTACAAAAAATTTGTTACATTACGCACTAAGATGAGTTACATCGTTCACGTCACAGCGGTCGTGGAGGGCGATCTCGAGCAGATCGAGGCGCTTATCAACGAGTACCGCTACAACTGCCTTCAGAATCAGCCTGGCATGGAAAGTTTTTATGTGTGTCGGCCACTGGATCAGCCCAATGTGTTCCTTTACACCCAGGTCTTCAAGGATGTCGATGCGCACAAAGCGCATATAGACGGTGATGACCCGAAGACTTTTTTCGCTAAGATGGAAGCTGAAGACTTCCAGTTCCAGGGTCGCTGGATGGCCGGCCTGGAGATCAATTCAGTTCCTAAGGGTCAGCTGCTGAACTGAGCCTGGCTCAGCTGCATAGCCCCAAGTCTTCTCCCCGAGTACCTGTCTTACAGGGACCGGGTACCTTCGCACTGATTGACAGTGCCTCAACCTGTTGCAGTTTGCTGGTCTTTTCCAATCAGTCGTTTAACGCCATCGATTGCTGTGCGTATGGCTCGATCTCCGTGGAACAGTTTTTCCCCTTCCTGATCGGTCGGCAGACCTTCGTTTTCGGCCACCATGGTCATGACGCCACCGGCACGTTTGCTGTGCAGGCTTGCCAGAATAAACAGGGCGGATGCTTCCATCTCCGAGCAGATCGCCCCACCGGCCCGCCATGCCTGCCAGCGCTGCGTCAATTGTGACGACAGTGGTTGTCGGTCGGGTTCTACTTCACCGTAAAACGAGTCTTTGGAATGGGTAACGCCAACACGGAAAGGAAACCCCAGTTCCAGTGCACTTTGCTGCAGGGCGAGAACGATCTCCGGGTCAGCCAGCGCAGGAAACTCGATTGGTAGATATTGGCGCGTGGTACCCTCATCGCGAATCGCACCCGTGACAATGGCGATATCGCCGGTTTGTGTACCGGGCTGTATGCCGCCGGAGGTGCCGACCCGAATAAACGTATCGGCACCGATCTTGATCAGTTCCTCGACTGCGATCGCCGTCGAGGGACAGCCGATCCCGGTGGAGGTGACGGAGACCTTTTCACCGTTCAAATAGCCGGAAAAGGTGGTGTATTCCCGGTTCTGAGTGATGAACTGTGGCTCGTCGAAATACTCAGCGATCCGGGCACAGCGCGCCGGGTCACCCGGCAGCAGCACATAGCGGCCGACATCGCCTTCATTTAATTGGAGATGGTATTGCAACGTCATCTGCTTGGTCCGTTGTTTACCCCAGTGTTTTATATCCAGCTGCGCGGTACGCAGCATTGCTGTGGACCATCAGTATAGTGAAAACCGTGTTCAGAGAGGTCAAAAGCCGGCGGCATGGTGCACTGGGTGTGTTGTTCAGTGCCTATCATTGTGCCGTCTTCGCGCCTGAGGTATGCAGCAGAGGAGCGAGTGCGTCGATTGCATGCTCCAGCACAACCTGTATTTTTTCAAAATCTGAATTTTTTTCCCGACTGGTTTCATCCATGTAAAGCCGTCGGTTAATTTCCAGTTGTACGGAATGCCGATCATGTACGGGATCACTGTAGGCGCGAACCAGTTCAACGCCCTTGTAGGGATCGTTGATCGTAACCTGATAACCCTGGGCAGCCAGGAACTCGTACAGCGTTTGGGTCAGTAAAGGGTCACAACTGGTCCCGTCGCGATCACCAATGACGAAATCGGGCCGTCTCGTGCCCTTGGGTTGTGTCGACATAGCCGAAGCCTGGTTCGACATCGAGTGACAATTGATGTGGAAAACTCGGCCGAACGTTCGATAAGTTTGGTCCAGGCACTCACGTAGTGCGGCATGGTAGGGCTGGTAATAGCCAGCCAGTCGTTGCAGTACTGTTGCGGCCGCGAGCGGTTGTGGATACATGGGCTCACCATCTGGCGGTACCCGCATCCAGATCAGGCCGATACCGAGATCACTTTTGACGGTTGGCTCCAGCTGAAATGGCAGGTGGTCAGCTTCCGCTGCCCCCAGGCTTGCGGGCAGGAAATCGTTTTGTGCCCGGTTTGGGTCGATGTAGCTGCGGGGAAACAGAGCGTCGAGCATCACCGCGCCCCGATCGAGGGCACCTTTAAATAGGTCGTGCACGTGACTGTCCTCGGCTGAACGCAGCCTGGA
>Ga0207988_1000067_pt1 | contig 55901 bp, 50 predicted proteins | sample ETNtaG_11_FD_185773 | JGI IMG/M metagenome (GOLD analysis project Ga0207988, IMG submission 185773) | Marine microbial and viral communities from oxygen minimum zone, Eastern Pacific Ocean - ETNP201310SV74 (SPAdes) (version 2) | ecosystem: Environmental > Aquatic > Marine > Oceanic ...
GACGATTCTGCATCTGATTCCCTCTGGAATTCTTCACTCCGACGTTAAATGTTTTATCGGCAGCGGTGTGGTGTTGTCACCCACAGCTCTGATCCAGGAAATAGAGGCATTGAAGGGCAGTGTCACAGATATTGAACAACGATTGCGTATCAGTCATACCTGCCCGGTCATTATGCCCTATCATATTTTGTTGGATAAGCTACGAGAAAACGCAAAGGGCAAGAAAGCAATTGGCACCACCGGTCGCGGTATAGGCCCAGCCTACGAAGATAAAGCAGCGCGTCGCGGACTCAGGTTTGGCGATCTTCTGGATGAAACTACTTGTAGATCTCGGATCGACGAAGCACTCGACTACCACAACTTCGTTCTTAAACACTTTTACCACAGTGACACCGTCGATGCAGATGGCTTGGTCAGAGAGTCGTTAACCTTCGGCGAGCAACTCGCGTCTATGGTTGGTGACGTTACCGTTGAGCTGACAGACTGTATTAATCAAGACGACTCAATTCTGTTCGAAGGCGCCCAAGGAACTATGTTGGATATAGATCACGGCACCTACCCGTACGTGACGTCATCAAACACGACCGCGGGCGCTGCATCGACCGGTAGTGGTATAGGACCAATGCTTATTGACGGCATCCTGGGGATCGCTAAGGCCTATACGACTCGGGTCGGTAGTGGCCCTTTCCCAACTGAACTGTTTGATGAGACAGGAGCGACACTCGCTTCAACAGGGCAGGAATTTGGTTCTACCACAGGAAGGCCACGTCGCTGTGGGTGGTTTGATGCTGTGATGGTGAAACGGGCATGTTTAATCAGCGGAGTTTCCTCTCTATGCATAACTAAACTTGATGTTCTGGACGGACTTAATGAAATCAAGATCTGTACAGGGTATGAAGTGGACAACACGCCTGTCGATATTTTCCCAGACGTGAGCAGGTTATCTTTATGTCGTCCGATCTATGAAGTACTGCCGGGTTGGCAGACAGTGACGTTTGGCATCAAGACATATGCTGCTTTGCCACAAGCAGCAAGAGACTACATTGACAGGCTCGAGAGTTTAACGGGTTGTTCGATAGATCTCATTTCTACTGGTCCGGATCGAGCAGATACGATTGTACGTAAAAGTCCGTACTCTTGAGTCGTGGTTGTCGAGGCTGCATAGAAATGGTACCGAGGGCCGGACTCGAACCGGCACGAGGTTGCCCCCACCAGCACCTGAAGCTGGCGCGTCTACCAATTCCGCCACCTCGGCAAAAGAGTTTTTGGTAAAAAGTTCATTCAGGCACCTAGCATTGTGGGCCCGACGGCAGACTGCGGGCGCGAACATTACCGTCTGCCCAGTAGGTTGTCAATCGAACATCGAAGAGGTTGTTTGTGCTCAGGATTGTTTTAAAAAGTACTATTCATCGCAAACCGGTATAAGGCAGGTACAACAGTGGTTATCGGTAGTTCATACGATCACAGTTGGCCACTGACGGTGCGATGTTGAACAGCAAAAGCGGTGAAGGGACCGACAACCCAGACGAGTCTTGGCTATAAAAAGGCATATTTCGTACACCGATACGGTCATTCAGACATATGATCTCGCGGCACAGTGGTCCCCGCAGGTTATAGCCGAATCAAAAGAACTCGCGCGACCCACGAGCGAACAGTTTCGGGGACAGTGTCTGGACTTTACCCATCTACCGTTTGTGACAATAGATGGAGATGACGCGCGCGATTACGACGATGCCATCTGCGCTCGTAATGCCGATGATGGCTGGCTGTTGCAAATTGCTATTGCGGATGTGAGTCACTATGTGCGACCTGGAACGGAGCTCGACAAGGCGGCAAGATCGCGCGGGAACTCGACTTACTTTGCCGACCGCGTCATTCCCATGCTGCCAGAGATTCTTTCAAACGATCTTTGCTCTTTACGGCCTGAAGAAGATCGGCTTGCTATTATCTGCAGTATTGCAATTAACTCCTCTGGTGAGATTTTGGAGTGGGATTTTGATCAGGCTTGGATCTGCTCACGACTTCGGCTGACGTACGATGAAGTTGACCAGTTTCTCGAAGAACAAGGAGAACGATTTGATCGGGATTGGGGTAAGGCGGTATGCGAAAGTCTCGACATCGCGTCGCAGATTGTTCTGGCAAGGCAGGATTGGTGTATTGGCACAGGCAGGATCGATATTAATTTCCCCGAGATTGCACTTACATTGGGGGATAATGGCGCGGTGGAAGCTATTGGTTACCGCGAAAGTAACAGTGCGACCCGGCTCGTAGAAGAATGTATGCTCTCTGCTAATCTTTGCGCAGCACAGACCCTTGAGAAGTCTCTAAACAGGGCGGTCTATCGAGTTCACCAGGCGCCTTCTTCGCAAGATCTCAAACATTTGCGCCAGGTTCTGCAGCGCTTTGGCCTCACACTGGCTGGCGGTCAGGAGCCGAAAATTCTGGATCTTAACAACACTCTCAGTGCGGCCCGAGAGACGTTGGGACGGGGGCAATGGGTGGAAGGGCTAGTATTGCGAACGCTTAAACAGGCGCGCTATGACTCGACGGTAGCGCCTCACTTTGCTTTGGGATTTGACTGCTATACCCACTTTACCTCACCAATCCGTCGCTATCCTGACCTGGTTGTGCACCGGTTGATAAAGGATATATTGGGGTACGATCGTTCAATACACATTGACGCTACGGATGAGCAACTTGCAGATATTGGTGTGCATTGTTCGATGACTGAGCGTCGTGCAGAGAACGCAGAAAGAGCGGTCAATGCCTGCTATAAAGCACAATTTATGTCGGATAAGATCGGGCAGATGTTCAGAGGGTCCATCAGTGGGGTCACTGAATTTGGAGTGTTTGTTCAGTTGCTCGACTTGCCAATAGACGGGTTGGTCCATGTCTCCGAGCTCGGGGGCGATTATTACGAGTTTAATCCACAAACTATGGAACTGTTGGGCAAGCACACAGGAAGAACGTTTCGATTGGGAGATGTCCTTGAAGTCATACTGACAGAAACATCTCCAGAAGAAGGAAAAATCAGTTTTTCCAGCATAATGAACAATAACTCCACACCCAGAGGAAGGATTTACCGTCGCAATAAAAAGACACGTCGTGGGAGATAGACGCTCCGAATCGGCAGGGGAGGCTGCATTGAAAAGTTGCAACCGCCAAACAATCCTCGAGGCGGGGTCGTGGATCGAACGGGGTCGCTTGATTCCTGACGCCACAAAATACATTGATCTCATAATGGGTGTTGATTGACCGGAAAACAGTCGCCATTACTATGAATACGATAGTCTCCACATCGTGCGGATTTCACGCAGTTCAGAATGCCCTAAAGCACCCCGATAATGTGGAGGTATTGTTATACGACGTTGAGCGCAACGATCTTCGACTCAAGGAACTCGCTGAACAAGCGCGTCGTTCACAGATTCAGATCAGGGCAGCTGGAAAAAAAGAGCTCGATAAAATATCTGCGGGGGTCAGACATCAAGGAGTCATAGTTATTCACACAACTGGTTTGGCCAAACCCTCTTTACCGCTCGAGGAATACCTAACTCAACTTGAACGGGTGCCACTGATGCTGGTGCTTGATAGTGTTCAAGATCCCCAAAATCTTGGCGCTTGTCTTCGCACTGCAGCCGCTGCCGGAGTCGACGGCGTTATTCTCCCACGTAAGAAAGGTTGTCCCATCACCGCCACGGTAAAGCGCGTGGCTGCCGGGGGCGTCAGTCATTTGTCAATATTTGAAGAGAGCAACTGGAATCGCGTCATGACTACCTTGAAAAATAGCGGACTGTGGATTGTGGGTACTGATGAAAAAGCCGAAAGCGATATCTATAGTACAGATCTAGTACGACCTGTGGCGCTGGTATTGGGTGCGGAAGATAAAGGGCTACGCAGACTGACGCGAAAACAATGTGATCAGGTCGTGCGTATTCCTGCTGTCGGCGGGATCCATAGTCTTAATGTATCGGTTGCAACGGGTGTCGCGCTGTTCGAAGTGTTGCGCCAACGGCGTTCGCCATTACAAAAATAGCTCACAACTGAAAACAGAGTTTGAAATCGGTGCGTGCACAATTCATTCTGGTTCACGTGTTTTGGACCGATAGTCACAAAATTCTCTAATCACGCAGACAGGGCATTTTGGCGTACGTGCGGTGCACGTATAACGGCCATGCAGAATCAGCAAGTGATGGGCATCCTTAAGGTAGCGTTCAGGCGTAAATTTGAGCAGCTTCTGCTCCACATGCAGCACCGTTTTGCCAGGGCCCAACCCAGTTCGGTTGGAAACTCGAAAAATATGCGTGTCCACCGCGATAGTAGGTTCTCCAAACGCGGTATTCAGGACAACATTTGCGGTTTTGCGGCCGACACCAGGGAGAGCTTCTAGTGCTTCTCTTTCGGCAGGTACCTGTCCGTTGTGCAAATCGATCAGCATGTGACAGGTTCTGATGATGTTGTGCGCTTTTGTGTTATACAGACCGATTGTTCGAATATGGCTTTTAAGGCGGGTTAGTCCCAGATTAAGGATTGCCTGTGGCGTATTAGCTTTGCGGTACAGTTTGTCGGTGGCTTTGTTGACTGAAACATCAGTGGCCTGGGCGGAGAGGATTACTGAGACAAGCAACTCGAAGTTGGATCTGAAATTGAGTTCGGTAGAAGGGCTTCCGTGGACACGGGCCAGAATTTTAAAGATCTGTTTTCTTTTGTCGGGATTCATGTGAACGACTGTCTTTTAGTCATTATTTAAATACAGACTGTTTTTACGGTCACGGGTGCGTTTTACGCTGCTGAGAATGTTTTCCCGCATGACGGTCTGTGTCGATACTGTATTACTGCAACAAGACTCTGCTGAAAGTTTCGATCTCGAGCGTTTCATCTCGGCCCGCCTGCGTGCCCGGACGACCATACCACTCGAATACTCAGGCCATGGACTGCCAGGTTGATTATCCAAGGGCGAGCCAGTAATGGGTGTCATCTGAATACAGTCCATTGGGCAGGGCACAACGCACAGTTCACATCCCGTGCATTCATGACCAATTACGGTGTGCATCAGCTTTGAAGCGCCGGCAATAGCATCGACGGGGCACGCTTGTATGCAAAGTGTGCATCCGATACACAGTGCCTCGTTGATGACAGCACAGGCTAAAGGCTTCGCTGTGCCACAATCTTTGTCCAGTGGTACCAGGGGGTTGCCTGTGATTTTGGCCAGTGCACGAAGCGTGATATCACCGCCTGGTGGGCAACGGTTTATTGGAACGGCCGCAGTACTGATAGCAAGCGCATACTCCCAGCAGTCCGGGTACCCGCAGCGCTGGCACTGTGTCTGGGGCAGCCACTGATCAATTGTGTGGGGATCGACCGCACCACTCATTGAAGGTTAGATTCCTTGGCACATTGAGTGGTCACCGGACGATCAGCGCACACCCATCCCAGGTTCTGCACCACTATCGGGCTCTATGACGAAAATGCCAGATGCATCATCGATACCGGAAGCCGCCAGGATCATGCCTTCAGAGGTGCCAAACCGCATCTTTCTGGAGGCGAGGTTGGCGACCAACACGACATGGCGGCCGATCAATGTTTCGGGGTTGTAGGCATTTTTGATGCCGGCAAATACAGTGCGAGATTGACCATCGAGGTCTAGCTGTAACTCAATTAGTTTGTCAGCACCTTCGACGGTTTGCGCATCGACAACCTTAGCGATACGCAAGTCTATCTTCGAGAAATCATCAATGGTGATTTCCGGCCGGATGGGTTCGTCTGAGAGATGAGATTTAGTTACGGGTGATTCGGGTTCTATAGAGTCAGCAATCATCTGTTCTACATCCTTGGGGTTAATTCGCGTTAACAGGTGTTGGTATTCCGAGACTCGATGGTTCAGCAACGGCTGAGAAAGGTTCGACCATTGTCCAGGTCCGGAGATATCGCAGCACAGGAAGCTGCTTGAACGCTGCGCTAGAGAGGGAGTTACTGGACTTAGCCAGGTGATCAGGAGTCGGAAAAGGTTGAGGCCCTGACAGCAGATGGCCTGAAGCTCGGCATCAGAACCAGCCTGTTTGGCAACGATCCAAGGTTGTCGATTATTGACGTATTGATTCGCTTCATCAGCTACGCTCATGATCTCTCGTATCGCCCGGCTGAATTCACGATTGTCGTAAGCCTGGGCTATTGAGGGTCCGGCATCGACGGCTTTCTTGAACAGGGCGGGATCATCGAGCTGATCACCGATCTCGTTACTAAATCGTCTATTTATAAATCCAGCGCATCGTGAAGCGATGTTCACGACCTTGCCCACGAGATCAGAATTGACACGCTGGATAAAGTCCTCCGAGCTTAGGTCTAGATCCTCAACACGGTTATTCAGCTTGGCTGCGAAGTAGTATCGCAAATAGTCAGGATCCAGGTGACGGAGGTAAGTGTCTGCCTTTATGAAAGTACCCCGCGACTTGGACATTTTTTCGCCATTGACCGTCAGAAAACCGTGAACGAATACTGAAGTTGGCGTGCGAAAATTTGCCCCTTGAAGAACCGCAGGCCAGAACAAGGCATGAAAATAAAGGATGTCCTTGCCAACGAAATGGTACAACTCGGTTTTAGAATCCGGTTTCCAATAGGCATCAAAATCCAGATTTTCACTGTTGCATAGCGCCTTGAAACTCGCCAGGTAGCCAATGGGTGCATCCAGCCACACGTAAAAATATTTTTCAGGGTATCCGGGTATTTCGAAGCCAAAGTAGGGTTCATCTCGGGATATGTCCCAGTCGCGTAGTCCGGAATCAAACCACTCGGCCAGCTTGTTGACCACCTCGGGTTGTAGGCGTCCAGAGCCGATCCATGCCTTTAGCATTGATTCAAAGTCTGGTAATCGAAAAAAATGGTGTTCAGATTCTCGTTCTACAGGAGTGGCACCAGAGATCGCGGAGACGGGATTCTTTAGGTCACCGGGGGAGTAGGTCGCACCGCATGATTCACAGCTGTCACCATACTGATCCGCGCTGCCGCAGCGGGGACACTCGCCGCGGATGAACCGGTCTGGCAAGAACATCTTGGCGTCTGGATCATAGGCTTGCCGGATGACTCTTCTGGTAATGTAGCCGGCTTCATTGAGACGGCTGTAAATGGTTTCAGAAAAATAGCGATTTTCTTCCGAATGAGTCGTATGATAAAAATCGAATTGAATATCAAATCCTGCGAAATCACGCTGATGCGCACTGAGCATCTCTTCAATCAATTGAACTGGCTCAATACCATCGGATCGTGCTTTGAGCATGATGGGCGTACCGTGCGCATCATCGGCACAGACATAACGTGCATCGTGTCCGACGAGCTTTTGGAAACGGACCCAGGTATCTGTTTGAATGACCTCCAGCATATGACCGAGGTGAATTGGGCCATTCGCGTACGGTAATGCACTCGTGACCAGAATCTTTTTCGATGACGTTGTCATGGATGTCGGGGTGCTTGAATACCTGAATTTAGTAGTGTTGGAGAAATTAGGTTGCGTTGGCTTGAGAGCGCAGTCGAATTGTCTCGTTCTAAGCCTTCAAACGTATTTTAGCCGATACGAAAGGTCTATCGGTCCTGTGTTAGCATTCGCATACTGAATTAATCGGGTAGATTTTGGTCCGATCTGATCGCTTAATCCTGTACAACTCCATCTTGGTGAGGCCGTAAAATTCTTATGAGTACAGTAGCAAAAGATGCCGTTGAGGACGCTTTGTCTGAGATTGTCGACCCTCACACAGGTCTCGATCTGGTGACTGGCAAGTCGGTAAATGACTGTGTGGTGGATAACCAAAACGTTTCGATTGACCTGATTTTGGGATATCCAGCTAAAGGGTGGCACCCGAATCTAAAGCAGCAGGTAGTCGATGTGGTCTCAAAATTGGGGGATATCCAATCAGTAGAGGTCCGGATCGATACTCAGGTGGTGGCACACGAGGTAAACAAAGGGGTTACCCCTCTTAAGGAAGTTCGTAATGTGATTGCTGTGGCATCGGGTAAGGGAGGAGTTGGCAAATCGACCGTTTCCGCTAATTTAGCGTTAGCCTTATCTGCAGAGGGTGGGAAAGTTGGTGTATTGGACGCAGATATCTACGGGCCCAGTCAACCGCGAATGCTCGGGATAAGTGGACGACCTGAAATTAAGGGTGAGGAAAGTCTTGACCCGATGCGAGGCTACCAACTTCAAGCAATGTCGATTGGATTCTTGATCGAAGAAGACACACCTATGATCTGGCGTGGGCCAATGGTGACTCAGATGCTGGACCAAATGTTGCAGCAAACCCAATGGAGTGATCTCGATTATCTTATTGTTGACTTGCCACCAGGTACTGGCGACATCCAATTGACGCTGGCACAGAAGGTGCCGGTTTCTGGCGCTGTGATTGTGACTACACCACAGGATATTGCGCTTCTGGATGCACGAAAAGCGATAAAAATGTTTGAGAAGGTTGAAATTCCTGTTTTGGGTATAGTTGAAAATATGAGCACTCATATCTGTACGAATTGTGGCCATGAAGAACATATATTCGGAGAGGGTGGCGGACGGAGAATTGCTGACGAATATGGAGTTGGGCACCTTGGTGATGTCCCGCTCGATGTGAGGATCAGAGAAGATGCGGACAGTGGTCGCCCAACTATGGTCTCAGATCCAGATGGTGAATTGGCGAAGGGATATCGAACCATCGCCCGAAAGGTCGGGGGAGTATTGTCTATGCGAGCCCGTAGCTATAGCGACGTTTTTCCAGCAATCGTAATCCAAAATGATTGAAACTCGTTTGAAAGTCACCTATGTCGATTAAGTCTGATAGCTGGATTCGCCGAATGGCGGATGAAAGCAGAATGATCGAGCCGTTTGAAGCCGAACAGATTTCAAGTATGGGAGCAGATCGAATCATCTCATACGGTACTTCCAGTTATGGTTATGACATTCGTTGTTCGGACGAATTCAAGATATTCACAAATATCAACTCAGCAGTAGTCGACCCGAAGGATTTTGACGAGAGTAGTTTTGTTGATTATCAGGGCGATGTCTGCATTATTCCCCCAAATTCTTTCGCATTGGCTCGGACCATTGAATATTTCAGAATACCGCGAAACGTGCTCACGATCTGCCTTGGAAAATCGACCTACGCGCGCTGTGGGATAATTGTCAATGTGACCCCGTTTGAGCCTGAATGGGAAGGTTATGTTACGCTCGAATTTTCCAACACAACGCCCTTGCCAGCCAAGATCTATGCAAATGAAGGGGTGGCACAGGTAATATTTTTTGAGGCGGATGAACCCTGCGAAGTATCCTACAAGGATCGCCGCGGTAAATACCAGGGGCAAACTGGTGTAACGTTGCCCAAGGCCTGATCAAGAGAACGAGATATGGCAGGCAACAGTTTTGGTCAGTTGTTTCGCGTTACGACATTTGGTGAAAGCCATGGTCCGGCTCTTGGCTGTATCGTTGACGGGTGCCCGCCGGGCCTGGAGCTTAGCCCTGATGATATTCAACAGGACCTGGATCGGCGTCGGCCCGGACAATCAAAACATACGACCCAAAGGCGCGAGTCTGACCGTGCTGAGATCCTGTCAGGTGTGTTTGACGGTGTCACCACCGGTGCACCGATTGGTATCGTGATCAGAAACGAAGATCAGCGAACAAGGGATTATGAGCGGATTCGGGAACAGTTCAGACCGGGTCATGCTGATTACACCTATTTAAGAAAGTACGGAATCCGAGATTACCGGGGCAGCGGGCGAGCGTCGGCCCGCGAAACGGTGTGCCGTGTGGCCGCAGGTGCCATCGCCCGAAAATATCTTAATCTTAACAGCGCTATTCAGATCACCGGTTACCTCCAGCAGATGGGAGACATCGTGGCCGAACAACACAGCTTCGATGAAATCTCCCGCAACCCGTTTTTCTTCCCCGATGCCGATAAGATCGGGAAACTTGAGAAATTAATTCAAGCGCTGCGTAAAGCCGGAGACTCGATTGGTGCACGGGTAAATGTTGAGGCGACAAATGTTCCTGCCGGGTTGGGTGAACCGGTATTTGACAAACTGGACGCGGAAGTAGCCAAGGCAATGATGTCTATAAATGCGGTCAAAGGGGTAGAACTGGGGGCTGGATTTGACAGTGTTATACAGCATGGCTCAGAACACCGTGACGAGATGCACCCGGAAGGATTCTTGAGCAATAATGCCGGTGGAATTCTAGGAGGTATTTCTAGTGGTCAGGACGTCGTGGTGTCAATTGCGCTGAAACCAACTTCGAGTATTCAAATCCCGGGGCGTAGTGTCGATATACATGGTGAACCCGTTGAGGTCGTTACAACCGGGCGTCACGATCCTTGCGTGGGTATACGGGCAGTACCGATAGCTGAAGCAATGCTCGCTTTAGTATTGATGGATCATTTGCTGCGCTACCGCAGTCTTGGAACAGAGTCGAAAGGCCCGTGTATCTCCGCGTCGACGGACATATCGAAATCAGACTAAAAGAATTTCGGCACTGGCTGCCATTTCAAGACTACATCCTGACTTCGGTCAGGGGTTTTTCAGTTCCGTCTAACGATTGTTCGTCCGGAGCTGACAGTAGCTGCGTCACGAGGTATCCCATGTCTTCGATGAATCGTATGGCATCAATGTCTGCACGACTGCCTTGTAAAGTCTGAGCTTTCAAAGACCCTAGTGCATCTAATGTGGGATATAGCGAAATCGGGTCTAGCAGGTTGCTGCAACGGTTATGTTTGAAAATCAGCGTGGCGGCATCCTTAGATAATTCTGGATGAAGTGCCTGACTCAGGATCAAGTCTCGAGGAACTTGTGCTTCAGGGTAAAGCGGCAGTGCCGCTTCCCCAAGCTCGCTTTGTAATCTTTGGAACAGTGTCAGAAAGCTGGTCATTTGTTCGTGCTAGATTTCTGTTTGGCAGAATAGATTCTTAAGGGTCTGTTGTATCACCAACATCTCGGAGTTTACGCTAAATTATCGGGTGGTAGTTGTCAGTGACAGTCTAGGACGGTTCGGTGATGTGCTACAATTTTATTCCACAATCATTAATTGAGTTTTACTGAAAATGCCTGGGAAAACCCTGTACGACAAGCTATGGGATAGCCATGTTGTGCGTGAAGAAGATGGCGGCACATCACTGATCTATATAGACCGTCATCTGATTCATGAGGTGACATCGCCGCAAGCCTTTGCTGGCCTCAAAGAAGCCGGGCGATTACCGCGCCGTGTCGGCGCGAACCTGGCAGTTGCTGATCATAATGTACCGACGACTGATCGAACCAAGGGAATCAGTGATGCGGTGTCACAGCTTCAGGTTACAACCCTTGATCAGAACTGCAAGGAGTTTGGCATTACCGAATACGATATGAACGATCCGCGACAGGGGATTGTTCATGTGATTGGCCCCGAACAAGGTGCAACACTCCCAGGAATGACGATCGTATGCGGAGATTCCCATACGGCTACCCACGGTGCTTTTGGTGCACTGTCTTTTGGTATAGGTACCTCTGAAGTTGAGCACGTACTGGCGACACAATGCCTTGTGACCCGGAAAATGCGCAGCATGCGGATCACCATAGACGGCGAACTGCGGCCTGGAGTTGGTGCTAAGGATCTAATCCTCGCGATCATAGGTAAAATTGGAACATCGGGCGGCACAGGTTATGCCATTGAGTTCTCAGGCAGTGCAGTCCGTGCGTTGAGCATGGAAGCGAGAATGACACTGTGCAATATGACGATTGAAGCGGGGGCCCGCTGTGGCATCATTGCAGTTGACGAGGTAACGATCGATTATCTCGAGAATCGCACTTACGCCCCCAAGGGCGAGCAATGGGTTGAAGCGACACAACTCTGGTCTGGTTATGTTACGGACAAAGATGCGGTATTTGATCAGGAAATTAAGCTTGATGGACAGGCAATTGCTCCGCAGGTCACCTGGGGCACATCGCCCGAAATGGTCATTCCGATTGATGGAGTGATTCCTGATCCACAAGGTCAAGCTGACGAGACTCGCCGAGACGGTTGGGTACGCGCACTGGAGTACATGGGCCTGGAGTCTGGAACACCGATCAGCGAAGTCAAGGTAGACAAGGTATTCATTGGGTCTTGTACAAACGGAAGAATTGAAGACTTAAGAGCCGCAGCGCAAGTTGCCCGGGGTCATAGTGTTGCCTCAAATGTCTTGTTGGCAATGGTCGTTCCGGGGTCCGGGCTGGTTAAGCGCCAGGCTGAAGCAGAAGGGCTGGATGTAGTTTTTACTCAGGCAGGATTCGAGTGGAGAGAGCCCGGTTGTTCAATGTGTCTTGCGATGAATGCCGATCGACTGGAAGCTGGCGAGCGTTGTGCCTCAACCTCTAACCGGAATTTTGAAGGCAGGCAGGGCCAGGACGGGCGCACACACCTGGTCTCGCCGGCAGTGGCGGCGGCTGCAGCTGTAGCAGGCCATTTTGTTGATCCTGCCGGGTTGGAGGTTAAGTCCTGATGGAAGCTTTTAAAACAGTAAAAGGCGTTGTCCTACCTATCGATCGCTCAAATGTTGATACTGATGCGATTATTCCGAAACAGTATCTGAAGTCGGTAGCCCGTTCAGGTTTCGGTGCAAACCTATTCGATGAATGGAGATATCTGGATCATGGTGAGCCTGGGCAGGAACACAGCAATCGGCCAATAAATTCAGCTTTTATACTGAATGAAAAGCGCTATACCGGTGCTGAGGTTTTGCTGGCTCGCAGTAATTTCGGCTGTGGATCATCTCGCGAACATGCGGTGTGGGCACTTCATGATTATGGTATCAAGGTGATTATCGCATCAAGTTTTGCCGATATATTTTTCAACAACTGTTTCAAGAACGGTCTGCTGCCTCTTGTATTGTCCGAGGATATTATTGATGTCTTATTTGAGTCGATCAAAGATGAACCAGGCTATATGCTCGAGGTGGACCTGGAGTCTCAAACCATCATCACTCCAGATGGCACGCAACATTCATTTGATATTGAAAGTTTTAGGAAGTACTGTCTGATTAACGGTTTCGATGACATCGATTTGACTTTGCGGCATAAGAAAGATATTTCGGAGTTTGAGGCGACGCATAAGCAGAGGATGCCCTGGCTGTTTGAGGATATTGCCTAAGATGGAGTTGTGCGGTTTGTCTGGGTTCGATTCGGTTCGGTTGCCAGCCATGTGTCTTGGGAGAACGGAATCTCTTGGCCAATAGCATAAATGTTGCCGTCGTCGGAGCCACCGGAGCGGTGGGTGAGGCAATGATCGGCATTCTCGAACAACGCAGCTTTCCGGTTGGCTGTTTGTTTCCGCTTGCGAGTGAACGGTCAGCAGGTAGTACGATCAACTTTAGGGGCAAATCAATCCAGGTAAAAAGGCTGGACGAGTTTGATTTTTCCACAATCGATGTTGGTTTGTTTTCAGCTGGGGGAAGTGTATCTGCCGTCTTCGCGCCGAAGGCTGTGTCATCGGGCTGCGTAGTCGTTGACAATACTTCTTATTTTCGCAACGATCCGGAAGTTCCTCTCGTCGTACCAGAAGTCAATGCGCACGCAATAGACGGGCACGATGGCATTATTGCCAATCCCAACTGTTCGACCATTCAGATGGTCGTTGCCTTGAAGCCAATCTATGATGCTGTGGGCATCTCCCGCATCAACATAGCGACCTATCAAGCTGTTTCAGGTGCGGGTAAGCGAGCCATTGCCGAACTGGGGCAGCAATCAATCGAACTGTTAAATGGTAGGCCGGTCAGTCCGACTATTATGCCAAAGCAGATTGCCTTCAATGTATTGCCTCATATCGATGAGTTCCAGGAAAACGGGTATACGCGAGAAGAAATGAAAATGATCTGGGAGACCCATAAAATACTCGGTGATGATACCATCTGCATAAACCCGACCTGCGTGCGTGTGCCGGTGTTTTATGGCCACTCCGAGGCTTTGCATATCGAAACGCGCGAAAAGATTACTGCCAAAGCGGTTCGAGAACTGTTACAAGTTGCACCGGGCGTTGTTGTCGTTGATAAATGTGAGCCGGGCGGTTACCCGACCCCTGTTTCGGATGGTGCCGATAGCGACGGAGTGTATGTGGGTAGGATTCGCGAGGACGTTTCGTGCGCTCAGGGTATCAACATGTGGGTTGTATCGGACAATATTCGGAAAGGTGCGGCACTAAATAGTGTGCAGATAGCCGAACATCTGTTTAGGAGTGTTTAATGTCTATGTCAATTAGCATTAGAGAAACGCGTCGAACTATTCGTTGGAAAGCCGAGTTTTAGCAAATTGATCAGAACTCTACCTAAACGACCAGCTGTTCGGATTGTTTTATCGGTCTGCATTTGGCTGGTGACATCCAACGTCCAGGCTATCGGCTTGGGCCGCATAGTAGTGAATTCTGCGCTGAATCAACCACTTGACGCAGAGATATCGATTGCTTCCATTGAAGGCAATGTGCTTGAGAGTCTGGAAATCAGGCTGGCAACAGATTCTGACTTTCGACGTGCCAATATCTCAATCGAACCGGTCGTCAAGTTGCTGCAATTTAGTGTGATCAATGGTGAAACCGGCCCCTGGATTCACGTGACAACAGATCGTTCAGTTCGCACACCGTTTCTACATTTTCTAGCGGCCATTGAGTGGTCGGGCGGTAGGATTATTCGCGAATATACCGCCTTGCTGGACCCACCGGGTTACGACACGGTAGCTGGTCAGTCAATGACGTTACCCAGTGCGACTGATCGGCGAGTAATACAGCCAGGTGATACTTACGAACCCGTCAGAAGTGGTGAGACGCTGATGGGTATTGCTACAAATATTGATGTCGATAAAAGCGTGACTATATATCAGAGAATGTTTGCGTTAATGCACATTAATTCTGAAGCGTTTATTCGTGGCAACATGAATCTGCTCCGAGAAGGAGCTACGTTGATTATCCCTTCTGTTGAAATGATGGCGGGCATTTCAAGAATTCTAGCTAGAGAGGAATATACTCGTCAGCTATCGGAATGGATTGATTATCACCAGGGTATTGCACAGGGCAAGTCGCAGTCTGGCGAGAGACTCTGGGTATCATTGATACCGGGAGATGAAAAGGTCGTTGTCAAAGAGGTTGAAAAAACAATTGTCAAGGAAGTGCCAGTCGAAAAGGTCGTTGTCAAAGAGGTTGAAAAAACAATTGTCAAGGAAGTGCCAATTGATACGACAAAGGCAAGCCAGGACAGCAAGCGTGAAAGCGCTGGTGCAACGACAACCGCCACCACGACCGGGGAATATGTTCTCAGGATCGTTCAACCAGATCCGACCGTTCCACCTGCAACAGTGGTCAAAGATTCCGATTCGGTACCGGTACCAGCTGACCAGCCGTTTATCGATCCTGAGTTGGAGAATGTCAAGCATCGCCTAACGTTGACCGAGGAAAACCTGGCGTCGACGGAGCTCGAAAATGAGAAGTTGTTACGCCAGATCGCATTGTTAGCAGAGCAGATCGACAAGTCGGCCAGGCTGATTGCCTTGCAAGATGAAGCACTCGCGTTGGCACAGCAACAGGCAGTACTACGAGCGCAGCAAACTGCAGCAGCGTCTTCAGTTCGGTCAGCGGATACAACCGCTGCACCGGCAGTGCCGGATACAGCCGTTGATAGCGCACAGGCTTCGGCCGGCCAGACAGCAGATAGCGGTGATCAGACAACCGTAGCGGCCACTCCGGATATCGGAAGCGCTACCTCGCAGGGTTCGTCAGATCAAAATGCGAGTACCAGTAGTGGAGCAAAAGAGAAGAGCACGTCTGAGCAGGGTAGCGACTCTTCAGAGAGCGTCGTGGTGACCTCCTCAAGTACAGCCGAAGACGAGGAGATCAAGGAAGCAGGCAGCCTGACTCCCGCAACGCAGATGCAATCCGGACAGCAAAAAACCTCCGCCGTCACAACAACTGCTGTATCGGTCGACTCGAATGATCGTGGATCTACGGAGTCGGTGATAGATATTATTCGCAGCCTGTCCACGATCGACGGATTCAACAAGCTTTACCAACAGGACGAGCAACTCGTTGCAATGTTAAGTGCAGCAATCATACTGATTCTATTGCTGTTGCTACTGGTTCTACGCAGAAAACGTTCGACCAGTCCAGATGATACGCCGTCCGGGACGATGCCGATCGTGGTGCCGGCGGTGACCAGTAAGCGAGATGCCGAAAATCCTGCCCAACAATCTGCTGGTGCGAGCCCACGAGATGACTCCAACGCCAGTTCTGAACGCTCCGAAATACCGGAAAAATCAGATGACACGTCGGCTGATCGAGGCAAGGCGACTGATCCTATTTCTGAGGCGGGCATTTACCTCACTTATGGTCACCACGATCAAGCTGAGCGCGTCCTGGCATCCGCGATTCTTAGTGAACCAACCAGAACTGATTTGAAGCTGAAGTTGCTCGAGGTCTATCAGGCGCAAGGAGACTTAGAAAAGTTCGAACAGACGGCCGGCCAGTTGTCCACATCTTTGCCAGTGGATTCCTCTGAATGGGTATCGGTCGTTCAAATGGGTCGTGCCTTGTCCTCGAATAGTCCGCTTTTCACAGCAACGCCTCTCAGTGATCGTGATGCAGACAATGAAATAGCCAATGACGGCGATACCTTGACTGAAGAAATCGGGATTGATCTTGAACTTGAGGAGCCAGGGGTCGAGATGGTAACCACTGCGATCAGTTCACCGCCAGACGTGCAACCGGATGTAACCCCGCGATCATCGTCGACCGACCTGGCACTTTCAGAGGAACCGGCCAAACCTCCCGTAGAGGAAACAGTCTACGGTCCGAGCGTCTCTGATACGGATGATTCGACCGAAGATCCAGATAACACCGATAGTATGGATGTTGGGACTCGCCTTGATCTTGCTCGGGCTTATATTGAAATGGGGGATAACAGTGCCGCCAAGAATATGCTCAACGAAGTGGTACAACACGGCGATTCGGGTCAAAGGGCAAGCGCTCAGGCGATGCTGATGACCCTAGACAATAAATAATCTACAAATTCCTGGCAGATGATCTGATCAGGTCCGTACTGTACCGCTAGCCAGGTCCTGTACAAACTCAATAACGTTATCACACAGTTCTGCTTTCGGTTGCCCACTGTCATCTAGATTCGCCCTAATTTTGTTAACCAATGCCGAACCTACAACCGCAGCCTCTGCAAACTCGTTGACAGTGTGGACCTGTTCTGATGACTTTATTCCAAACCCAACTGCAAGCGGTAGGTCGGTCATCCCTCGTAATTGAATGATTGCCCTTTTGACAGTTTCAGGGTCGGCAGAGTGTGTGCCGGTTATACCGGTTATCGATACATAATAAACAAAACCGCTGGTATTCTGTAGAACAGATATGAGGCGTTTATGGTCTGTGGTAGGCGTGACCAGGCGAATCCAGTGAAGGCCAGCGGTCAGGGCAGGATGACAAAGCTCTTCATCTTCTTCAGGAGGCAGATCTACGATAATGAGTCCATCGACGCCCGACGAATAGGCATCACTCACAAACTTCTGGCTACCATAACGATAAATAGGGTTGAAGTAGCCCATCAGGATAATGGGTGTCTGGGAGTCTTCTAGCCGGAAATCCCTGACCATGCTAAGAGTGCCTTTTAACGTCGCACCTGACTTCAAAGCGCGTTGGCTGGCTGCTTGTATAGCTGGCCCATCAGCCATGGGATCTGAAAAAGGCATACCCAGTTCGATAATGTCCGCACCGGCTGCGGGTAGTCGGCTCAGAAGATCTCTGGATATGGATGGTGTTGGATCCCCGGCCGTCAAAAAAGTAATGAGTCCACCACGGGAGTCACTGGCAAGCTGAGCGAATTTACGAGTCAGTCTGGTCTCTACTCCGTTGCCGCTCACAGTTCTACTCCCAATGCTTGGGCGATGGTGAAAACATCTTTGTCTCCTCGGCCGCACATATTCATGACTATCACGTTGTCTTTATCAAGCGCAGGTGCAATTTTGGCAACGTGTGCTAGCGCGTGGGCGGGTTCAAGCGCAGGGATTATTCCTTCTGTCCGGCAACATAATTGAAATGCATCCAATGCTTCGTTGTCAGTTACCGATACATATTCGACCCGACCAACATCATTTAGCCACGAGTGTTCAGGGCCGATTCCAGGATAGTCTAGCCCGGCAGAAATAGAGTGTGCATCGATAATCTGCCCGTCGGAATCTTGTAACAGATACGTTCGGTTACCATGCAGAATACCCGGCGTTCCGCCTGTAAGCGAAGCAGCGTGTTTACCTGAATCAACGCCAAGGCCTGCTGCTTCCACGCCTATGATCCTTAAATTGTCATCGAGAAAGGGGTGGAACAGGCCCATAGCGTTTGAACCACCGCCAATACAAGCAACCAATACATCCGGAAATCTGTTTTCCGCCTTGAGAATCTGTTCCTTCACCTCCCGACCTATCACACTTTGAAAGTCCCGAACCATGGCCGGGTAGGGGTGTGGACCAGCAACAGTGCCGATGATATAGAAGGTGTCTTCTACGTTAGCAACCCAGTCTCGAAGTGCTTCATTCATTGCGTCTTTAAGAGTCGCTGTTCCGCTCTCCACCGGGATTACCTCAGCTCCCAGTAGTTTCATTCTGAAAACATTAGGTGCCTGGCGTTCGATGTCTGTTGACCCCATGTACACGACACAGGGTAGATCGAAAAGAGCGCAAACCGTAGCAGTTGCAACGCCATGCTGACCGGCACCTGTTTCTGCAATAATGCGTTTCTTGCCCATTCGACGAGCAAGCAGAATCTGACCCAATGTGTTGTTGATTTTATGGGCGCCAGTATGATTCAACTCGTCACGCTTGAAGTAAATTCGCGCACCACCAAGTTCCTGAGTTAGGCTTTCGGCGAAGTAAAGCGGGCTTGGGCGACCAATGTAATGTTCTGCAAAAAAGTCGAAATCTGACTGAAAGCTTGGGTCGATTTGAGCTTGGTTGTAGGCTTGTTCAACCTCAAGAATCAGTGGCATGAGGGTTTCGGCCACGAAACGACCGCCAAACATTCCGAAATGGCCGGTTTCGTCCGGACCACTACGATAAGATTCTGGCTTAGCGTTATTTGCTGTCATGAGTGCGTTATAGTGTGTAGCTAGAATGCCAATTATTGTCTATTGTACCAGCGCCCGCTAAGGCGACTGTAATCAACCAGCGGTCAAGTTGAGTCGTATAGTACGACCGATTCACAACGAGTAAGGTTGCTATTTAGTCCAGTGTAGGGTGTTTTATCTCCAATATTCCATTTCAGCGTAGTCGGGTGTTCTAGGGGCGGGGTGCAAGATGATTCCCAACGGTATATCTCGATTGGCCATGTGTCTTGAATACGATGGTAGTAGTTACCATGGATGGCAGATACAAAAAGGGGTAGTAACCGTGCAAGAGACGTTGGAAGGGGCGGTGTCCAGCGTAGCGGACGAGCAGATTCAGGTGATTACGGCAGGCCGGACAGATGCAGGAGTGCATGCGACGGGGCAGATTGTTCACTACGATACTCGGTCCAATCGGTCGGGCCAAGCATGGCTCCGGGGTGTCAACTCTAATTTGCCGGAGTCTGTTGTTGTGTCGTGGGTTCTGCCGGTGCCGGCTACTTTCCATGCGCGGTATTCTGCACTCACCCGCTCCTATCGCTATGTTTTGCTGAATAGGCCGGTGCGGCCGACCTACCTGTCCCGACGAGTTTCCTGGGACTACAGGCCACTTGATATAAACAAAATGAAGGTGGCTGCGAAACCTTTGCTTGGTGAACACGACTTTAACGCTTACCGGGCGGTATCTTGCCAATCAAATACATCGACCCGAATAATCCACGAACTTGAAATCAATCAGAAGGAAAGCTGGATTTGGTTTGATATTAAAGCGAATGGGTTTCTTAAGCACATGGTTCGGAACATCGTCGGGGTTCTTATAGCTATTGGTGCGGGTGAATCCGAACCCGGTTGGTCCAGCGAAGTACTGGAAACACGTGATCGAACGAAGGGTGGCGTGACAGCCACTGCCGATGGGTTGTATCTATGTGGTGTTTCCTACTCGGCTGGGTATAACTTTCCCCCAGCACCGCCGCCATGTAGGTTCTGGTAACATGAACCCAGAACCTGTTGATGTGGTTCATCTGTTGCAGGTCACACTAACCAGTAAATTGTCTTGCGAACTCGTATAAAAATTTGTGGAATTACCCGGGTTGAGGATGCTGCGACCGCAACCTCTTGTGGTGCGGATGCAATCGGCCTTATTTTCTACGGTCCAAGCCCTCGCGCAGTTAGTATACGGCAGGCTGTGGATATTGCTGACAGTTTACCGGCGCTAGTGCATGTCGTTGGTGTGTTTGTGGACCCGAATGAAAAAGAAATTGATACGGTACTGAGTAAAGTAAGGCTTACTTTGCTCCAGTTTCATGGCAGTGAGTCGGCTGAGTTTTGTAACGGCTTTGGAATGCCATACATTAAAACATTGAGGATGTCGGATGATGCCGACCCTGAAATTTATGCACGGTCCTATCCGCAAGCATGCGCGCTTCTGTTGGATACTTATGAATCAGAAAGATACGGCGGCACAGGTTCGGTATTTTCGTGGGAACGAGCCAAACAATGCCAGAGCAGTCCGGTAATTATTGCTGGAGGCATAGAGGCGAGTAATGTTTCTGCCGCACTTGTGAAGTCCGGGGCGTATGCAGTTGATGTTTCGAGCGGGGTGGAAACGTCACCCGGGCAGAAGGACACAGAGAAGATTCAATCATTTATTTGTGCGGTTAGAGATCATGATCAGATGCAAAGACATAAAGGGGGGGCAGACTGACCATGAACTGGTTCGAGAGGTTAATTCCACCTAAGATCAAGGTTCGAAATGCACTAAATAGACGCAGTGTCCCAGAAGGATTGTGGCGTAAATGCGAAGCGTGCAGCGCTGTGTTGTATGGCTCTGAACTTGAAAGGACCAATCAGGTTTGTCCAAAGTGTGGGCATCATATGCGACTGGGCGCCCGTGAACGCTTGCGGACATTATTTGACGAGGCCGAGTTCACTGAATTGGCAGCCAGTCTGCAATCCACTGACCCGTTAAGGTTTAAGGATTCTAAAAGGTATAAGGAAAGGCTTAGCGACGCCCAGAAGGAAAGCCGGGAGTCCGAAGCATTGATCTGTGCTCATGGCAGAGTTGCTGGGTCAGAACTGGTCGCGGTCGCGTTTGAATTCAAATACATGGGAGGATCGATGGGATCAGTGGTCGGCGAGCGATTCGTTAGAGCCGTCGATCATGCTTTGCAAACACAGACGCCTCTGGTTTGTTTCATTGCCAGTGGAGGTGCCCGAATGCAAGAGTCGATTCTGTCGTTGATGCAAATGGCAAAAACAACAGCTGCACTGAACAAACTACACGAAGCTGGGTTGCCTTATGTTTCAGTTCTTACAGACCCTACAATGGGGGGTGTGTCGGCAAGTATCGCCATGCTGGGTGACGTTATCATTGCTGAACCAAAGGCGCTGGTCGGGTTTGCAGGGGCTCGGGTGATCGAACAGACTGTTCGTGAGTCTTTGCCAGAAGGTTTCCAACGTGCTGAGTTTCTGCTCGAACACGGTGCCATTGATATGATCGTAACAAGAGATCAAATATCTGCGACTATTACCAGCTTATTGAAAATACTAGGGCCGAGTCCCGGACGTAGCATAGAGGGGGAGTTGGTGTTTTAGTTCTAGAGATGGTTTTTACTCTCTTTTATTCAGGCTGAAATAGAACAACCTCCAACAACTGAGTTGTCCGCGCCCTCATCACTTCTGACACTGGATCAGTGGCTCGAATATATTCAGTCAGTTCATCTTCGATCGAAGGATCTTGCCCTGGATCGTGTGCGACGTGTGCTTCATCGGATGAGGCTTCGACTGCCATGCAAGGTGATAACGTTTGCCGGTACGAATGGTAAGGGTTCAACAGTCAGATTTGTTGAGTCGATTTACGTATCGGCGGGTTATAGAGTGGGTGCTTATACTTCTCCCCATCTAGTTGCCTATGGAGAAAGGATTCAGCTCAACCAGTGCCTCGCAGAAGACGATGAGTTGGTGGAGGCGTTCAGAGTAGTTGATCAGGCCCGGCAAGGGATCCCCTTGACATATTTTGAGTTTGGGACTTTAGCGGCGCTCTATATTTTTTCGTGCAACAAGCTAGACGTAGTGCTGCTAGAGGTTGGATTGGGAGGCCGACTAGACGCTGTTAATGCGATTACTTCGAATCTTAGTTGTATTACCCCCGTATCACTTGACCACGAGGCCTGGCTTGGACAAACGCGTGAGCAGATAGGGTTTGAGAAAGCCGGCGTTCTTCGTTTCGGCAGTAAAGTGGTACTCAATGACCACAACGTACCAGATTCGATCGTCGATAGGGCAGTTCGGTTGAAATGTAAGATAAAAAGAATCGGTATAGATTATAGTTTTAAGGTAGAGGACAGTCGCTTGGCCTGGAATCCGGATCCGTCGCGATGGGGCGCGGCTAGGACATATAGCGACCTGCAGCTCCCGGGGTCGGGGGACGATGCTGTTCTGCACAACACTGCAGGGGCGATCGCAATCGTTGAGTCGATGGACGCGGATTTACCTGTCCGTAAAAATGCAGTTCGCGAAGGTTTGGCAAACACAGAATTGTCTGGTCGGATCCAGGTGTTGCCGGGTGGAATCGAACAAATGTTTGATGTAGCCCATAACCCGGCTGCTATAGCTAATCTGGCTGCGTTCATTGATAAGCGTCATCCTGTCAGACGTAACCTCGCTGTATTTTCCATGCTGAAAGACAAAGACCTGGCTGAAGTCGTCCGTCTTATGGGGTCTAGAATTGCCAGCTGGCACCTGACCCAACTAGACGGTTCTCGGGCTATCCCACTACAGGACTTGGCTGATGTTGTGTCTAACCATTCGAATTCGGATATAAAGATGTGGCCTAATCCTTTGCATGCCTACAAAATGGCTATGCAGCTAGCACACCCGGGCGACAGGGTGGTTGTTTTTGGATCGTTTTATCTTGTGGGTGCTATACTCAAATCAGTTTCAGGACACCCTCTTCAGGCGTGAATGCCACAGCCCAACGATTATTCGTTTGATTTAAAGCATCGACTTGTTGGCGCGGCAGTTTTAATAGTCGCTGCCGTAATCGTTCTTCCCTTAGTCCTGACAGGTCAGAAACAAGGCCATCGCCATGCATTAATCGGCAACGGTGGCGCTTCGGTCCCGATTCAACAGACGTTTATCTCGCGCATAGAAGTAGACAATCCTGATGTCTTTGCACAACAGAACTCTGCAGAGACCGTTAACGATGAATCTGAACCAAGGAAAGAATCCGATACACAAGAGTCCGCTAAGGATGTGAAAGATCAGGGAATTGACGATAATCGACCAGTGACCGATTCGGTTGGATTGCCTTCCGGCTGGGTAGTTCGGGTGGGTGTCTTCCAAATACCTGAAAATGCAAAGAAAAGGCAGTCTCTGCTTGACGAAAATGGATTTAACGTCAATTTGGAGGAAACCAAATTGGATGGTAAGACAGCGATTAGGGTGTTTCTGGGTCCGTTCTCAACAGAGGATGAGGCTGAGAGTATGAAAGCACAGGCAGTCATGGTGACAAACGATAAAGCTTTTGTTGCACGGTATCCGTAGATGCTGGTCCGACTAAGATCTAAGACACAAGGGAGACGCCGGTGTTGAGTTCGATAAATCTCGATCAGATTATCTGGGTTGATGCGGTCGTAATTGCAGCCCTAGTCCTATCGTTTGGGTTAGGTATTTTCCGCGGGTTTGTCCGTGAAGTACTTTCCTTGAGTTCTTGGATTATCTCAATATGGTTAGCTTATCTGTATGGAGATAATCTGGCCATTATCATCGTGCCGTGGCTCGAGTCTGAAAGACTCAGCGGATTAATCGGCTACCTGGTGGTTTTTGTGGCAGTTCTTGTTCTGCTTTCACTGATTGTGGCCTTGCTATTTAAGCTTTTCCGGGTAGCTGGATTTTCTGGTACTGATCGGTTTTTGGGTGGGTTGTTTGGTTGTTTACGGGGTGTCGTAATAGTTGCAGTCCTATTATTTATAGCGGAGTGGACGCCAGCAACCGGTCAAGCGTGGTTCAGAGAGTCCCAGATCGTGCCATACTTCGAAGACCCGCTCACTTGGTTCAAATCCAAGGTAGTGGATCAGTTGCATATAGACTCCCTCCAGTAAGGCGGCGAAAAAAAGAACAGTAGTTGAACCAATAGCAAATAGGGTAATTAACTGTGTGTGGTGTGATAGGTATAGTGAGTCAATCGTCGGTCAATTACGCTATCTATGAAGCACTGACTGTGGTGCAGCATCGAGGTCAAGATGCCGCGGGTATGGTGACTTGTGACGATCTACGTGTCCATCTACGTAAGGATGGTGGCCTGGTCAGGGACGTGTTTCAGTCCCGACACATGGCGCAGCTGGTCGGTAATGTTGGCATAGGCCATGTGCGATATCCAACTGCAGGTAGTGATTCTAAAGCTGAAGCACAGCCGTTGTATGTGAATTCACCATACGGGATTGCGCTTGGCCACAACGGAAATCTGACTAACGCTGCCGAGTTGAGTGATGAGCTATTTCGGGAAGATCTAAGACAGTTGAACACCAACTCAGATTCTGAGGTCTTGTTGAACGTATTTGCACATGAACTTCGCGAGTCGATCGGTACCAGTCGACTTCAACTGGAACCTGACGATGTTTTCAGGGCGGTGGGTCGCGTGTATGAACGTTGTCATGGTGCCTACGCAGTGGTTGCTATGATAGTAGGGTATGGACTCGTTGCTTTTCGAGATGCCAATGGTATTCGCCCACTGATTCTCGGTGAGAAACCCGATACTGATCATAAATCGGTGTTGATAGCATCAGAAAGTGTTGCTTTAGATGTTCTTGGCTACAGCAGTCTCGGCGATGTCGGAGCAGGAGAAGCAGTTTTCGTGGACCTTAAGGGTAATATTCACAGGAAGATATGTTCTAAACGGTCGAGTCTTTCGCCCTGCATATTCGAGTACGTGTACCTGGCCCGTCCGGATTCAATTATTGACGATGTTGCTGTCTACAAGAGTCGTTTGAGAATGGGTGAAAAACTCGGTCATCGGCTTTTGGAGAAATGGCCAGACCACGACATAGAAACGGTGATACCCGTGCCTGATACCAGTAGAACATGTGCTTTGCAGTTGGCAAATGTTATTGGCGTCAAGTACCGAGAGGGCTTTATAAAAAACCGTTACATCGGGCGGACATTTATCATGCCGGGGCAGGCTGAACGACGTCGATCTGTAAAGCAAAAACTTAATGCGATTGATCTCGAATTTCGGGGAAAGAATGTATTGCTGGTTGATGACTCGATAGTCAGAGGGACGACCTCACAGCAGATTATTCAGATGGCACGCGAAGCTGGAGCGCGGAATGTCTACTTTGCATCCGCTGCACCACCAGTCAAGTACCCCAATGTATACGGTATAGATATGCCCGTGGCGGGGGAGTTGGTCGCAAATAATCGTAGTACAGACGAGGTCTGTCACCAGATAGGGGCGGATTGGCTGATCTATCAGGAACTGGAAGATCTAGTTGATGCAGTTCGAGAGGGGAATCCATCGATTGAAACTTTTGATTCTTCCTGCTTCGATGGTAATTATGTTACTGGAGATGTGACATGGGATTATCTGACCGCACTGGAAAAGCAGAGAAACGATGCGACAAGAAGCAATAGGCGAAATGAACTCGATTCTACTGAGCCAAGCGTAATTCACTGAGTAAGGTCAAGTTCCTCTCGCTGTTCGCCGTAGAAGAGCGTGATCAAATTATTGTTGAGCAGGGCAGCACTGGGTGCGTTTGCCCAGTCACCGAGGACTACACGATAAGCAGTGTCTCTGCCGTTCAACTCGATCCTGTGTATGCCCGGGCGGTGTGTGTGTCCGTGAATCATCACCCGGGCACTGGTCTGATTGAATTCATCTACGACTGCAGACTGATTTACATCCATTATCTCCAGAGGTTTTATCGACTTTCCATATTCGCTGCGGTATCGGACAGTTTGGGCGACCTTGTCTCGCTCCTTAATGGGTTTCCGCAGAAAGTTGAGTTGCCAGTCTTGGGTTCGAACCACTTTACGAAAGGCTTGATGCTCAACATCATCAGTGCAAAGACTGTCTCCATGGAGAAGCAACGCTTTACAAGCCTGAGTCTCAAGTAAGAACGGTTCCTTGATCAAAGTGCAACCAGTGCGCCTGCTGAACTCAGAGCCGAGTAGAAAATCACGGTTACCGTGAAGGACTGAGATCGCCATACCAGTGTTCGAAGTATCTTTCAAAATCCGCTCATAATCAGATTGCCCAAGGTGCTCCGATGCGTCATCACCCAACCAGTATTCAAATAAGTCACCCAGAATAAATAACTTTTGTATTCCCAATAGCGCTATGTCATTGAGGTAGTCGTTGAAGCGATCTCCCAAGGCTGATTGGTCCGGAGTCAGATGGAGGTCAGAGATAAAAGCGATGCTCAATTCAGAAGTAATCCATTAAAAGTATTTTGTGAATTCGTGATCAGCAAGCAGTCTCACCTGCATTGGTGACGCCGTCAAATTTCGTTTGCCCGGGTGGATCCACATGGCACGTATCGTGGTCGCAAACTGCAGTTGGAGAGACACTCACCTCCCTTAAGTTTGAAATGAGTGGGGCATATCCAAGTTGCAGATTGGGCAAACTGGACTGGTTAAGCATGGAATCGTTTTGTGTTCGAGCGTCTATTAATGACGCAGAATCAATTTACAGCGACTTAATCATAAAGCTATACTTTAAGGTTTGCGGGAATTGAATTGAGTAATAGTTTAAAAGCTTGTTTCGACAGGCAGCTAAAAGAGGTGAGCACGTGATACTGAGCGGTGCAGAAATCGTCGTCCAGAGTCTCAAGGATGAGGGAGTTGAATTTGTGTTTGGTTATCCGGGTGGGGCAGCTTTGCACATCTACGACGCGTTCTACAAACAACAAGATGTACAGCACATACTTGTTCGTCATGAGCAGGGCGCAACCCATGCGGCTGACGGATATGCCCGGGCGACTGGAAAACCAGGTGTCGTACTGGTTACGTCGGGTCCTGGCGTGACTAACGCGGTAACCGGTATTGCGACGGCTCACATGGACTCCATTCCGATGGTCATACTGACCGCCCAGGTTCCGACGGCGCTAATTGGAGATGATGCGTTTCAGGAGGTCGATACAGTTGGAATTACTCGACCGTGTGTCAAACACAACTTCCTCGTCAGCAGAGTGGAAGACCTTGCGCTGGTGATAAAAAAGGCCTTTTTTATTGCGAGCACTGGAAGACCGGGGCCGGTAGTTGTCGACATTCCAAAGGATGTGTCTGCGCATAGTATTGAATACGAATATCCCACCAGTGTTCAGATGCGTTCCTATGCTCCTGTCTCGAAAGGTCATCCTAAACAGATCAGCCGAGCTGCTGATCTATTGTTGGGTGCTGATCAACCCATAATCTATAGCGGTGGCGGAATTATCCAAGGTGGTGCTGCAGATGAACTGACTCAACTTGTCAGGGAACTCGGATTTCCCTGCACCAACACCCTCATGGGCTTAGGTGGGTTTCCGTACAAAGATCCACTCTTCCTCGGGATGCTCGGCATGCATGGCACTTACGAAGCCAATATGGCAATGTATGACTGTGATGTCATGCTGGCGGTAGGAGCTCGATTCGACGACAGGGTAACTGGAGACCTGACCAAGTTTTCACCTAATTCAACAATTATCCATGTGGATGTTGATCCTTCTTCTATCGGAAAGAATGTCAGTGTGGAAGTGCCAATAGTGGGTGAAGCCGCGCCAGTGCTTCGTGAAATGCTGAGCGTCGTGAAAGCCAGAAAGGCTGACGGGGTAGTGCCTGACATCGGACAGTGGTGGGACAGAATCGAGGAGTGGCGAGCATTCAAATCATTCGAATATGATCGAGAGTCTGCGAAGATAAAACCACAATTTGTAATCGAGACGTTACATAGGATCACCAATGGCAATGCTTTTGTTACGTCCGACGTGGGTCAACATCAGATGTGGGCTGCACAACATTACGGATTTAGCACAAGCAGGCGTTGGATTAATTCTGGTGGACTCGGCACCATGGGGTTTGGCCTACCAGCTGCGATGGGCGTGCAACTGGCACATCCTAATGAGCAGGTCGCCTGTATCACGGGTGAGGCGAGCATTATGATGTGCATCCAGGAACTGTCGACCTGTAAGCAGTACGATTTACCTGTGAAGGTGATTAATCTGAATAATCGCTATATGGGGATGGTGAGACAGTGGCAGGAGTTTTTTTACGACGGGCGTTACTCTCATTCTTACATGGATGCATTGCCTGATTTTGTTGCTCTTGCTGAAAGTTTCGGTCATGTCGGAATTCGGATTGAAAACCCGGGCGATGTTAAAGGTGCGTTGGAAGAAGCTTTTGCTCAAAAGAATCGGTTGGTGTTTATGGATTTCATAACGGACCAGTCGGAAAATGTCTATCCGATGATATCTGCGGGCGGAGGACACAACGAAATGCATCTTAAACCTTCTGAGGCAGACGACGCTCTGCTTGAACGGGAACTGGCTTAACTGAATGAGAAGAATAATTTCCTTGCTTGTGGAGAATGAGGCCGGGGCGCTATCTAGAATAGCAGGCCTCTTTTCGGCCCGCGGTTACAACATCGAATCCTTAACTGTTGCTCCCACTGAGGATGAAAGCCTTTCCAGGATGACCATAGTCACCCAGGGCTCTGATGCTATTATCGAGCAAATTACTAAGCAGTTGAATAAGCTTATAGATGTCGTTCGATTGATTGATCTAACCGAAGGCCGTCATATTGAGCGTGAGTTGATGCTGATAAAGGTTATTGCAGAGCGTGAAGAACGCGAAGAGGTCAAACGACTTGCCGATATATTTCGCGGTCGAATCATCGACGTGACTAATAGCACTTATACCATCGAGTTGACAGGACCAGGTGGAAAACTCGATGCATTTATTGAGGCGCTACAGGGGGCGGAAGTGGTCGAAGCAGTCCGCTCGGGAGTATCCGGTATATCACGCGGGGATCGGGCGTTGCGATAGTAGGTTTTACCACGCATTCTGATCTCATTAAATCAATTGATTACTTATCCAGAATAGGGAGCACTCTTTTATGAAAGTCTTCTATGACAACGACGCTGATCAAGGTGTCATCCAAGGACGAAGGGTCGCGGTTATTGGTTATGGATCTCAGGGGCACGCACACGCCAATAATCTTCGTGATAGTGGCGTCGATGTTGTTGTTGGATTGCGAAAAGAATCCTCATCCTGGGGTAAGGCTGAAAATGCCGGATTAGCCGTAGCTACAGTGTCTGATGCGGTAAGTGGGGCAGACGTTGTAATGATGCTGGTGCCTGATGAATTGCAAGCAGACCTATTTGAATCCGAAATTGTTGCCAATCTTAAAACTGGAGCAGCACTGGCTTTTGCCCACGGGTTTACTATTCATTTCGGCTTTATAGAACCAAGCAAAGAGGTGGATATCATCATGATCGCGCCTAAAGGCCCAGGTCACTTAGTTCGGTCGACTTATGTCGAAGGTGGCGGCGTACCGTGTCTGATCGCCGTCAAGCAGGATGCGACGAACAATGCCAGAGATATAGCGTTGTCATACGCTTGTGCGATCGGCGGTGGCCGCGCAGGCGTAATAGAAACGACCTACAAGGAGGAGACAGAAACAGACCTGTTTGGTGAACAGACGGTACTTTGTGGTGGGATCACTTCATTAATTCAGGCGGGATATGAGACCCTGGTCGAAGCCGGTTATGCTCCAGAGATGGCGTACTTCGAATGTCTTCACGAAACGAAGTTGATTGTCGACCTGATTTATGAAGGTGGAATTGCAAACATGCGTTACTCAATATCGAACACGGCAGAATATGGTGACGTTACGCGTGGGCCGCGAGTGGTCAATGATGAAACTAAAGCAGAGATGAAACGTATACTTTCCGAGATTCAGTCTGGCAAGTTTGCTAGCGAGTGGATGGCTGAAAGCCGGTCAGGCGGTGAACGGTTCAAGCAGCTTAGAGCTGAGGCTCAAACCCACCCGATAGAGGATGTTGGAGCACGATTAAGATCAATGATGCCTTGGATCCAGAAGGGCAAGCTTGTTGACAAAGATGTAAATTAGAACAGAGATATGGTGTTCAACATCAGATGATTGTTTTATTGAAGGCCCAGTGAATTATGATTGCCCGGGAAGGGTGGACGCGTATAGCCATTTTCGCGATGTTGGCGTTTGGGGTGCAGATTTTCGCAGGCACAGTTTGGGCGCTGCCATTGTGGTTATTGCTACTGCTGGTGATACAGTTTTTCAGGGACCCTGATCGCGAAATACCGCAGCAGCCTGGAGCGATCGTCTCGCCAGCTCATGGGCGCGTTATTGCGATCGAAAATGTTATAGATCCCTATATAGAACGACGCGCACTCAAGATTAGTATCTTTATGAACATATTTTCTGTTCACTCGAACAGAACTCCGGTAGATGGTGTTGTTGTTAAGAAATGGTATGAAAAGGGCCGGTTCTTGAATGCTTCACTGGATAAGGCTTCTGAATTGAATGAAAGATCTGCCGTGCATTTTCGTACCAGGGATGGATGGGATGTTACGAGTGTTCAGATTGCTGGCCTAGTTGCCAGGCGGATCCTTTGCTATCTCAAAAACGGCCAGGAAGTAGAGCGAGGCGAACGCTATGGTTTCATCCGTTTTGGCTCACGAGTCGATCTATATCTACCCGAGGATACTTACGTGGTTGCGCAACTCGGTCGCTGGGTATTGTCTGGAACCGACATAATCGGTTTTTTGCCGGTTTCTGAGTGCTGATAATGGAAACAGGGAAAAAAATCCACAAGTTCGAACGAGCTGACAGGGGTCGCAAGGGCATCTATATATTGCCTAACTTGTTTACGACCGCCAGTCTTTTTTCAGCTTTTTACGGGATCGTACAGGCTACAAACGGTTTCTATGAACATTCTGCTATCGCCATAGTCGTAGCTGCTGTGCTTGATAGCCTTGATGGCCGGGTTGCGCGGATGACCAACACGGTAAGTGATTTTGGCAAGGAGTACGATAGTCTTGTCGATCTTGTTGCGTTTGGACTTGCCCCGGCTCTGGTTCTCTATGAGTGGGGGTTGAAGAGTTTTGGCAAGCTAGGATGGTTGATTGCATTTATCTACGCTGCTACCACAGCTCTGAGACTCGCCCGTTTTAATACCCAGGATACAAAAGGTAACAAGTATTTTCGAGGGCTGCCCTGCCCGGCTGCGGCTGTGCTGGTAGCGACAGCTCTTTGGACAGTGGAGAGTTATGGTTTGACGGGTACCTGGACAGTTGTGACGGCGTTGCTGGCGATGATTGTTCTGTCAGCAGCAATGGTGAGCTCTTTTCCTTATAGGAGCTTTAAAGATCTTGATTTGAAGAATCGGGTTCCATTCATGACGTTACTCGCCCTCGTGCTAGTTTTTGTGCTGATTTCATTCGATCCACCCGTTGTACTCTTACTGCTGTCGGCTGGTTTTGCACTATCCGGTCCATTCTTTTGGTTATTTGGGACAAAACCAGAATTCTCCGATCTTGTTGATGAAAGCGACATTGAGGTTGAGGATGAGGTAACAGAAATCCGAACAGCCGGCAGCGGGGTTGATAAATAATGATTCGTCGTTATACTGCCGACACAAGGAACAAGGTTATTTAAAGTGTATCCAAACACCTATAGTTTTTGTCTTGCTAACAAACCTCGAACAGAATTGTCACGCTCTGTTCGGCTGCGTCTAGCGGTTTGTGATCTTCTGCTGCGCTGTTAGGCGCATCATATTCTCCCTCCAACTAAAACTTAACCAGACCGACTGTTTTACATCGTTGCAAAACGATGTCCCACACGGATTATTGCGATGTCGCCGTGGGCGCCAGTCTGGTAATCGACTAAATTAGCAGAAGCGAGGTGCACGATGACTAATAAGTTAATTGTTTTTGATACAACGTTGAGAGATGGTGAGCAGAGTCCCGGCGCATCGATGACGGCGGATGAAAAAATGAGGCTCGCTCGGCAACTAGAACGATTAAAAGTAGACGTTATAGAAGCAGGGTTTCCAGCTGCCAGTCCCGGAGACTTTGAAGCGGTTCAACGAATCGCAGAGCAGGTGAGAGGAGCCACGATCTGTGGTCTTGCCCGGGCTAATGCTCGTGATGTTGGCTTAGCTGCAGATGCGGTCAAGCCAGCTGAATCTCCAAGGATACACACCTTTATTGCTACCTCTCCGATTCATATGCGGGAGAAGCTGAGAATGTCTCCAGAGCAGGTACTGGAACAGGCGGTGTTGTCGGTCAGGCAAGCCAGAAATAGTACGGGAGATGTAGAGTTCTCACCAGAAGATGCGGGTCGTTCAGATGAGGATTTCTTGTGTCAAATACTTGAAGCCGTTATCGACGCCGGCGCAACGACGATTAACATACCAGACACAGTAGGCTATACGATGCCAAACCAGTTTGGAGAGTTGATAGCGAATCTAATGGAGCGGATACCGAACTCGGATAAAGCAATATTTTCAGTGCATTGCCACAACGATTTGGGGATGGCTGTCGCTAATTCGTTAGCCGCAGTAGTGAAAGGCGCCCGCCAAGTTGAGTGCACTGTCAATGGACTCGGTGAGCGAGCAGGTAATGCGTCACTTGAAGAGATAGTGATGGCAGTCAGGACAAGACAAGATTATTTCGACTGTGATACCAACGTAGACTCGACACAGATTGTTCCAACAAGCCGACTAGTTTCGACGATCACTGGGTTTCCTGTTCAACCCAATAAAGCGATTGTGGGAGCTAATGCGTTTGCACATGAGGCCGGTATTCATCAGGATGGTGTTCTAAAGAGTCGAGAAACTTACGAAATAATGCGGGCGGAAGACGTCGGCTGGTCTGCCAACAAACTTGTACTTGGCAAGCATTCGGGTCGTACAGCGTTTACAGAACGTCTTTTAGCTTTGGGGATAGAATTTGAGTCTAAAACAGATCGAGATGAGGCTTTTGTAAAATTCAAGACATTGGCTGACAAGAAACACGAAATATTTGATGAAGACCTTATAGCTTTGGTCAGTGAGAGTGATTCGGAACAGGTGAATGAAAAACTTCAATTGGTGTCGATGAGTGCTTCTTCGATAACGGGTGAGATACCCAAAGCTGTCGTTACGCTAAGTATTGATGGTACCGAAAAAACGGGCTCAGCGACGGGTGACGGGGCTGTAGACGCCTCATACAAGGCGGTAGAAGCTATTGCTCCTTCAAAGAGCAAGCTGCTCTTGTATTCTGTAAATAACATTACGACTGGTACGGATGCGCAAGGCGAGGTGAGTGTGCGTCTGGAACAAGATGGAATAATCGTCAATGGTAGCGGAGCAGATACCGATATCGTGATTGCATCGGTAAAGGCTTACGTGAATGCGCTAAACAGGCTCAACCAGAGGCAGTTTTCCGTCCATCCACAGTTGAGTGGAACGGTATAGAAGGATAAACAGTTCTTGGCAATACACCCTAGATCGCAGCACTTACGAGAGATCGGGATTGTCCGGTGGCAAAGGAGGGCGTCAAACACAACATCAGTTAGGGCAGATGGTGGCAGTATCGAACTGAAGGCACTATCAGATAAGGTTCGGCAGTGTCAGGCATGTAGCCTTCACCTGCGACGACAGAACACGGTCTTCGGTCATGGTCCGATAGAAGCGGACTGGTTGTTTGTAGGCGAGGCGCCTGGTTCGAATGAGGATAAACAAGGTCTACCGTTCGTGGGTCGCGCGGGCCAGTTGTTAAATTCTATATTGTTTAGTATCGGATTGGCGCGGGACGAGGTTTATATCACCAATGTGCTTAAGTGCAGGCCGCCGGCGAACAGGGACCCGATGGGAGAAGAAGTAATTCAATGTGAACCCTACCTGCACGATCAGATCAACCACATCAAACCTGAGATTATCGTTGCAATGGGTCGTTTTGCAGCACAAGCACTACTGAAGTCCACATCATCGATAGCGGAATTACGTGGCCAAGGACATGAATACTCAGAATTAAAGATTCCTTTGGTAGTAACTTATCATCCGGCGTATCTACTGCGCTCACTGTTGGAGAAACAAAAGGTGTGGAAGGATTTACAGTTCGCGCAATCTTTGTTCAGTGGTTCCAAAAATGAACGATCAATATGATCTAGAGATTACGCGACCTATGGCGTATTCGGACATACCTCAAGTTGTGGAGATAGAACAACAAGTCACGTTTCATCCATGGACCCAGAACGCATTCTCCGAATCTATTAAAACGGGAGATAAATGCTGGGTTATCGAATACGACAATCAAGTCGTGGCTTACCTTGTTCAATCAATTTACACTGAAGAATCGCATATCTTGAATTTGGCTGTAAAAAGTACTCGACAGGGTCAAGGCCTCGGTCGTGGCCTTGTCAAAAAGGCATGCGCTGATGCCCGTAAAGGCGGAGTGATGAAAATTCTATTGGAGGTTTGCCCAAACAATCTGATCGCGCGACAATTGTACGAGTCAGAAGGGTTTTTGGTTTTTGGACGCAGAAATAGCTACTATCGCTCTGGTGGTCGAGCAGAGGATGCACTCGTTATGGAAAGGGTTCTAGAGCCTGCGTCCGTCATGACTCAGTGACCTTCACTGGTTATCGCTGTAGAGCGACTGACAGATCATGACCGATAAACCTCCATTGATTAGCCAGTTTGTTGTGGGCTATCGGATAATTTAGGGTCGTAGTTTATGGTTAACTGGTTTAACACTGAACTTGGAACCTGTTTTGCTAACGAAGCATGTGCCCATGTTCCCAATTTGATTCCCTATGGATATCATGGAGTAGCATTACAAATCGGGACGACACAACAGGACTTGCTGGGCGACATCGACTGTGGCGAACGGATTTATGTTGGTTCGGGAGACTGTAAAGTTAATGGAGTCCAGGTCTATTCTGATTGGGACGCGTTGCCTTTCGAACGTAGATCTATAGATCTTGTCGTCCTGTTCCACGCGTTGGATTTCGGGAGAGATCCCGGGGGAGTATTACGAGAAGTCAGCGAGATCTTAGCACCCGAAGGTCATTTGGTTGTCCTGGGGCTTAATCCCTTTGGGATCTGGGGTATCTGCCGGTTCCTTAAATTCCATAAACGAAAAATGCCGTGGACAGCAAACTACTTCCCGTTGACCAGAGTTCAGGACTGGATAAACCTATTGGGGTTTGTAACGGTAGGTGGGACCATGTATTTCTATCGGCCACCTGTCAATAAGGGATCTATATTGCGTCGGCTAGAATTTATGGAGTCGGCTGGTCGACGATGGTGGCCTGCGCTTTCTGGAGCCTATATTCTCGTCGCTAAGAACAAAGCCCTTAACATTCATACAAAACATCTGAAGAGCGTGTTAAGAGGGGGCCGGCAACGACACCGGCTCCAAACGTTAACGCGCAAATCCTGACTACAGCATTTGATTAGGAAAACCGGTAGAGAGCAGTGACTGAACGATGGGTAATCTATACAGATGGGGCCTGCCGTGGCAATCCGGGGCCCGGAGGCTGGGGTGCGGTTCTGTATCGAGATGGGGGGGTAAATGAGCTCAGTGGTGCCGAGTCGAATACAACTAATAATCGGATGGAACTAACCGCTCCAGTAGAGGCACTTAGTGCACTTCCGGACTCCAGCCATGTATCACTCTATACCGACTCACAGTATGTCAAGAATGGCATAACTGTGTGGATATCAAACTGGAAGCGAAACGGCTGGAAAACATCAAACGGCAAACAGGTAAAAAATCAGGATCTGTGGCAGGCCCTGGACCAATCGACCCAGCGACATGTTGTCGAGTGGTACTGGGTAAAAGGCCATTCTGGCGAAGCTGGAAACGAAAGAGCAGATGAGTTGGCCAATAAAGCGATCGAACAAATGTTTGCTTAGATAGCCTGAGTTAAGGCGACCATAATGATTATATGAGACAAGTTATTTTAGACACTGAGACGACTGGTTTAGATCTAAAACTAGGCCATCGCGTCATCGAGATAGGTTGTATCGAGGTTTCAGACCGTCGAATTACAGAACACGTTTTTCATAGTTACATTAATCCGGATAGGCAGGTCGACTTGGAAGCGCAAGAAGTGCATGGGCTTACCACAGAATTCCTGTTGGACAAACCAAGATTCTCAGAACTCCTAGAAGAATTTTTGTCGTTTATTGAAGGCTGTGAACTGGTTATCCACAATGCATCATTCGATGTTGGATTTTTGAACAATGAAATTAGATTAATGGATTCGGCTCGTGGAAGAATTGAGGATTATTGCCAAGTCGTGGACAGTTTGGCACTGGCTCGACAACTGCATCCCGGCCAGCGAAACAGTCTCGATGCTTTAGCTAAACGCTATCAGGTCGATACCAGTCAGAGAACCCATCATGGGGGTCTACTGGATGCGAGAATTTTGGCAGAGGTCTATCTCGCAATGACTGGTGGTCAGGCAGACCTCTCTTTTGACATGAGTGAGCCGCAAAAGAAGTTTGGAGAGAGTGATCGGGATGTCGATCGGGATTCGGCAGGAGACCCCAGCGACAGAACTGACTTTTCAGACGACAGATTTATAGTCATTTCGGCCAGTGAGGATGAGATTCTAGAACATAAAAAATGGCTCGACAGGTTAGGTGATAACTGTGTCTGGAGATCTGACGTGGAGCCTTGATTGAACCGCGCTGAGTATAAAATTGCACTGAACAATTCTTGATATTCTGGGTATGTAAGACTCAGATTCTTAGAGGGTGATTGTTTCAGCTAATAATTAGGGGGAGAAGAAAATGGATGACAACCGAATATACCCGGTCGCCTTACGCAATGCAGAAGATGCCTACATTGATGAGGCCCGTTACCAAGAGATGTATCGCCGGTCCATCGAAAGTCCCGAAGAATTTTGGTCGCAGCAGGCGGAGAAATACCTGACTTATTCCAAGAAGTGGGATCGGGTTATGGATTATGACTACGTCAATGGAGCAATTGCATGGTTTAGCGGTGCAAAACTCAACGCAACGGTTAATTGTATCGATCGTCACCTTGAGACTCGAGGTGATCAGACTGCGATCATATGGGAGGGTGACGATCCATCTGAACAGCAGCATATTTCCTACAAAGAGTTGCATGAAAATGTTTGCCGATTTGCCAATCTGCTGAAATCGCGCGGAGTAGGAAAAGGGGATCGGGTATCCATCTACATGCCAATGATTCCTGAGGCTGCGGTCGCTATGCTGGGGTGTGCTCGGATCGGGGCCGTACACTCCGTGGTGTTTGGTGGCTTTTCTCCAGATTCGTTAAGAGATCGCATCCTGGACTCAGATTGCCGTGTTGTTGTAACAGCAGACGAGGGACCTCGTGGGGGGCGACCAGTCCCGCTTAAGGCAAACGTTGAGGCGGCGCTTGCGGAATGTCCAGATGTGCATACCACAATCATTGTACGGAGGACGGGCGCTGAAGTACCTGGTGACGCAAAACGAGATATCTGGTATCACGAAGGTATGGCAAGTGTATCGCCAGATTGTGAGCCTGAAGAAATGGATGCAGAGGACCCCCTGTTTATCCTCTATACGTCAGGTTCTACTGGAAAGCCTAAGGGCGTGTTGCACACGACTGCGGGCTATCAACTCTATGCAGCGATGACTCACCAACTGGTGTTTGATTATAAAGACGGTGAAGTCTATTGGTGCACAGCTGACGTCGGTTGGATCACGGGTCACTCATATATTGTTTATGGCCCTTTGGCCAACGGTGCAACTACGTTGATGTTTGAGGGAGTGCCAACCTATCCCGACGGGAGTCGTTTCTGGAATATTGTGGATAAACATTGCGTCAACATTTTCTACACAGCACCAACGGCTATTCGGGCGCTGATGAGTTTAGGCGATGGGCCCGTGCTAAGTTCTGATCGTACTAGCCTTCGTATATTGGGCACTGTAGGTGAGCCGATCAACCCAGAAGCCTGGGAATGGTATTACCGAGTTGTGGGAGACCAACAGTGTCCTATTGTAGACACATGGTGGCAGACAGAAACTGGCGGTATTCTAATCACACCACTGGTTGGCGCGACGCCACTGAAGCCAGGGTCGGCAACCAGGCCGTTTTTTGGAATCCAGCCAGCGCTTCTGGATGATGAAGGGAATGAAGTAGATGGTGCGGGCGTGGGTAATTTGGTTATCAAGCGTTCATGGCCGGGACAGATGCGAACGGTGTACGGTGATCACGATCGCTTCGTATCTACTTATTTTGCCACGTATCCTGGATATTATATGACTGGAGACGGTGCACGCAGAGATGAGGATGGTTATTACTGGATCACGGGCCGAGTCGATGATGTTATTAACGTTTCGGGTCATCGAATGGGAACAGCTGAGATTGAAAGCGCTCTGGTATTGCATGATCTGGTCGCGGAGGCAGCTGTTGTTGGATATCCGCACGAAATCAAGGGACAGGGGATTTACAGTTATGTCACATTGATGGTGGGTAGTGATCCCAGTGACGAACTTAAGAGAGATCTCGTTAATCTTGTGCGAAAAGAAATAGGACCGTTTGCAACACCCGATATAATCCAATGGGCACCCGGCCTGCCGAAAACTCGCTCGGGAAAGATTATGCGTCGAATTTTGAGAAAGATAGCCGCCAGTGAAATTGATAACTTGGGAGATACGTCGACTCTGGCGGATCCTAGTGTCGTAGACGACTTGGTAGCTAAGCGGCCGAATCGATAGCTTGTCAGTTGTTCTCGAAGTGAAAGGCGGTTAAAATCCGCTGCCCTAAATAACCCAATTAACTCCTTGTTTCACTGCGAAGAGCAGGAAGCTCGATCCATAGGGAGAAATTTATGCGCCATTACGAGATAGTATTTCTCGTCCATCCTGATCAAAGTGAGCAGGTTCCTGCAATGACCGAACGCTATAAGGACTTTATAGAGAACGCGGGCGGTCAGTTACACAGACTGGAAGACTGGGGCAGGCGCCAATTGGCCTATCCTATTGAGAAGGTTCACAAAGCCCATTACGTGTTGATGAATGTGGAGTGTGATCAGCCAACGCTCGACGGAATGAACGACTTGTTCAAATTTAACGATGCAGTTATCAGGAATCTGGTTATTAAAAAGAAAGGTGCTGTAACCGAACCGTCATCCCTGGTGCAAAGTGGGGAAAGCAGTGATGTCGGACCTGAACCTGAGAGGCTTAGTAAGGAGCCCATAGAAGCAGCGGATACCACTGAGAATTCGGGCCCTGATAGAGAAGAGGATGGTGAGGTAGTAGATGAGCCGTCGTTGGAGGAATCAGCGCCAGCGGATGAAGATTCGATTGCTGCCTCAGATTCTGACGCTGAGGAAGCTGCGGAAGTTGAGGAACCTCAAACATGAGAAACAACCGGCGTCGTAAATACTGTCGTTTTACTGCTTTGGGTGTATCCGAGATTGACTATAAAGACTTGGATACTCTTAAATCCTATATTACTGAGACAGGGAAAATAATTCCCAGTAGAAATACCGGAACGAAACCGCGCTATCAGCGCCAACTGGCGACTGCGGTTAAAAGAGCGCGTTACCTGGCTTTACTTCCGTATAGTGACCAGCATTAGGATTGTTTTAGACCAGTGTTTTGGAGAAAATGAGAGATGGAAATCATACTGCTGGAAAACATACAAAACCTTGGAGAGTTAGGAGACGTTGTACAGGTGCGATCTGGTTATGCTCGCAATTATCTTGTGCCACAAGGCAAGGCGGCATGGGCAACTGACGATGCGAAGGCGCAGGTTGAAGAACGCCGCAAAGAGCTCGCAAAGCTAGATAGTGAAAGAATGGATGCCGCAAAGGCTAAGGTCGACTTATTGCCAGAATCTGTGACTGTCGCCCGTAGAGCCGGCGAAGAGGGTAGATTGTTTGGCTCTGTATCAGCGATAGATATAGCAGAATTATTACAAAACGCGGAATTGGCTATCCAGCGCTCTGAAATCGATATGCCAAATGGATCAATTAAAGAATTAGGAGAACACGAAATTCAGATAATACTCCATCCGCAGGTCAGGCAATCGCTGAAGGTTGTAGTGACTGCTGAACAGGTAGAAGATGGGGAGGGCATTCAGGAAGAAATAGTATCCTGAGTTGTATGTGTTATTTACCCCATGAGCCGGACAAAATGTCCGGCTTTTTCGTGTATCCTTGTCCGGTCAAATAGTGCAACCGAATAGTGACAGCCGTCCACTGATTTGTTGTAAAGTTATAAGCATCTAACGCATTGAATTCTTGAACGTATCCGATGTCAGAGACCCAGGCAATAATTTCAACCCGACGCGAATACCCTGTACCGCCGCAAGCACTTGAAGCTGAGCAGTCGGTCCTGGGTTGTCTACTTTTGGATTCCAGGCGCTGGGATGATGTGGCAGAAGTTGTTTTAGAAGAGGACTTCTACACCAAGGCGCATCGAGAGATATTTGCGGCCATAAAAGCCCTTCATGCTACGGATCAACCGGTAGACGTCGTTACAACATCAGAGTGGTTAGGTAATTGCGGTATGCTCGATAAGGTCGGTGGCCTTCCTTATCTGGGAGAACTGGCTAAGAATACACCGGCGACGGTTAACGTCATCGCTTATGCCGCGATAGTCCGAGAACGGTCGGTATTACGACGTTTAATCAACGTTTCTACACAGATTTCAGAAAAAGCTTACAACCCTGAAGGTTCCAATGTAGAAGAATTATTGGGGTACGCGGAAAAGTTGGTATTCGATATAGCTGAAGCCGACAAGCGCCAGAGGGGCGGGTTTGTGCCGGTGCAGGGTCTTCTGACAGAAGCACTGGATAGAATAGAGGAGCTTTATGAATCCGGACAATCGATTACCGGCGTACCGACGGGGTTCGGTGATCTGGATAACATGACATCAGGGCTTCAACCTTCCGATCTGGTAGTTATTGCTGGTCGACCATCGATGGGTAAAACCAGTCTCGCAATGAACATAGTTGAGAATGCCGCGATCGGGAGCAAACTGCCTGTTGCAGTATTCAGCATGGAAATGCCTGGCCAGCAACTCGCCATGCGGATGCTTGCATCTTTGGGAAGAATTAATGCCCATCACGTCAGGACAGGAAAACTCTCCAAGGATGACTGGCCTCGTCTGACCTCAGCCGTGGAATTACTTGATACTGCTCCGATATTTATTGATGATACTCCCGCGCTTACACCGGTTGAACTAAGGTCTCGCGTTCGCAGGCTATCCCGGGAACATGGGCGACTTGGTATGATCGTCGTTGACTATCTACAGTTGATGCAGTCCGGTGATAACAGCGAAAATCGAGCTGTTGAAGTATCTAACATTACCAGGGCGCTGAAGATTATCGCTAAGGAGATGTCTGCACCTGTGGTGGTACTTTCACAGTTAAATCGAAGCTTGGAACAAAGACCTAACAAAAGGCCTGTAATGTCCGATCTTAGAGAGTCTGGCGCGATAGAGCAGGATGCTGACGTTATATTTTTTATTTATAGAGATGAGATCTACAATGAAGACTCTCAGGATCATGGCACAGCCGAAATCATTATAGGAAAACAAAGAAACGGTCCCACGGGGACCGTTCGTCTAACATTCTTGGGTGAGTACACTCGGTTTGAGAACTATGTTTCTGAATTTTCAGAGCCTTTGTATTGACCTGCGGGAAATTGTTTTGGCCCTAAGTGCTGGACCGAGGCAAGCGCTATATAGGTGCCATAAATCGAATCTTTTAATTCGTGCTTATAGGGAAATATTGGAGTAATGCCAGCGAAAGGGAAGATTGCCTATATCTGTAGCTCGTGTGGCACCAAGCATCCGAAATGGACTGGCCAGTGTAATGAATGCGGAATATGGAATTCTTTGTCAGAAACCAAGATTGCCCAGTCAGCTAAATCTATTCATGGCATTGACCCGACAGACAATGTTCCAATAGATCTATCGAGCATTCAAGTGGCACGGGTTGCCCGGATGTCGACAGGTTCCGCGGAGTTCGATCGAGTCCTTGGCGGTGGGTTCGTAGAGGGGGCAGTAACGCTGCTTGGAGGCGAACCAGGTATAGGAAAGAGCACTTTAGCCCTCCAATGTGCTGGCAGTCTTTCGATTGCCGATTCGGTTCTTTACACCACGGGAGAAGAGTCATTGCAGCAACTTGCCTTAAGGGCAGGTCGTACAAAGATAGAGAGCTCAAACATCAAGATCATAGCAACTTCGGAACTCGAATCGGTTTTGCATTTTGCTAAGTCAACAGGCCCCAAACTCGTTGTGATTGACTCGATTCAAACCCTATTTTCCACAGAACAGGAATCTGCGCCAGGCAGTATCAGTCAAGTACGAGCTTGTGCAGATCGATTAGTGAGGTTCGCCAAATCAACAAGTACCGCAATTCTTATGATAGGGCATATAACAAAAGATGGTGTGCTTGCTGGTCCTAAATTGCTTGAGCATATAGTCGACACCGTGTTGTACTTTGAAGGAGATGCGGACAGTCGCCTACGACTGGTTAGGGCTTTCAAAAATAGATTCGGCGCCGTAAATGAGATAGGCGTATTTGTAATGACTGATTCAGGTTTAAGGGGAGTAGAGAATCCATCATCCATGCTGCTATCTTCAGATAACACAGATAAGCCTGGGAGTGTCGTCCTGGTCGCACAGGAGGGCTCGCGCCCGTTGCTGGTTGAGCTTCAAGCGTTAGTCGATGATACTGTGCTTGCAGCTCCTCGTAGACTGTCCATAGGTCTTGATGGTGGCCGAATTAACATGTTGCTGGCTGTGTTAAGCAGGCATGCTGGTGTTAACTTGGGGAACAGGGATGTCTATGTGAATGTTGCGGGGGGGATAAAATTATCAGAAACAGCCACAGATGTTGCTATAGCTCTAGCGGTTTTGTCTAGTCATTTTGACAAACCGTTACCAGCTGCCACAGTATGTTTTGGCGAGATAGGATTGTCTGGTGAGATCAGACCAGTTCAACGAGGCCAAGAGCGGCTTAAGGAGGCAAAAAAACTCGGTTTCAGACAAGCCATAATTCCACAAGCGAACCAAGCGGCTCATGGTCTAGAGAAGCTAGAGGTTGTTCCAGTAAAGAATGTCGGTGAGTTGTTGGAACTGCTCCATTGACTTAGATATCGCGTAGCAACTCATTAATCCCAACTTTCGATCGCGTTTTCTCATCTACCTTTTTGACGATTACAGCACAATACAAGCTGTGTGAGTTGTCTTTCGCTGGCATTGTTCCAGATACCACAACAGAACCTGGGGGGATTCTTCCATAGCTGACGTTCCCATTTGCACGATCCAAAATCCTGGTACTCTGGCCAATATATACGCCCATTGAGACTACGGAGCCTTCTTCAACGATTACGCCTTCAACAATTTCGCTGCGCGCACCAATAAAGCAATTGTCTTCAATAATTGTAGGGGAAGCTTGAAGAGGTTCAAGGACCCCGCCGATACCCACACCTCCCGACAGGTGGACGTTCTTTCCGATTTGGGCACAAGAGCCAACCGTTGCCCACGTGTCGACCATGGTTCCCTCCCCTACGTAGGCTCCAATATTGACATAGCACGGCATGAGAATGACATTGGGTGCGAGATAAGCACCGTGGCGAACCATAGCTGGAGGCACAACGCGGTATCCACCAGTTTGAAATCGACTATCGTCGTAACTGTCGAACTTGCCGGCAACCTTGTCATAGTACTTGGTGTCCCCGGATTCTAATACCTTATTTTCGCCAAGTATGAATGACAACAATACCGCTTTCTTGAGCCACTCATTCACCACCCATCCGGTAGCTGTTGGTTCAGCGACTCTGGCGTCACCGTTATCTAGGAGTTTAAGCGCATCTTGTATTGCTTGGACTAATTCGACACTGGCTGAAGAACGAGTCAAGGACGCGCGATTCTCGTATGCCGCAACAATAGTTTCTGTAATAGTATTCATAATGTGAGTCGTTCAAAGGAAATCAAGGCATTAGGAAGGCAATGCGGCACAAACGGTTTTTGCGAGTTTCATTCTTTCTTTCGAGTTGTTTATCGGTTGGCCGTCACGGTCCGTAATGTAAAAAATATCTTCCGCTCTTTCACCGAAGGTGCTGATTTTAGCGCCTACTAGATGTGTTTTACATTCAATAAATGCCTTCGCAACTTGATGGAGTAACCCAGGTCGGTCTTGGGCGGTTATCACCATAATCGTTTTGTTTTGATCTTTTGGCTTGGGAAATGTCACCTTTGTGTCTATAGGGAAATTCAGCAGGGAGCGAGAAAGTCGAGTTCGTTGGGGGTCTTTTCCAGGCTTTGGATCTATTATCTGCGCCCTCAAAGACTTTTTTGTAGAATTTAGACTGCTTTTCGTCGGTTTGTTACGACCAACATTCAACACAACAAATGTCATCACAACCAGGCCGGAAAAGGTGCGGTGCACCCGAGCATCGACAATATTTAGATTTTCCCGGTCAAAACCCGCCGTCACATTACACAGTAAATGCTCCGAGTCAGGTGCGCAGACAAACACCTCAGTAGTACCAGATTTACTATTACTTATCGTATCCACAATAGGTAGGGACGCTATGGAGGTTGATGCCAGGAGGCGCGTGTGCCAGGCAATAGCGGATGGAGAATTCCGAAGAAAATACTCGTCTTCCATTACCGACCATACACTTTCTGCCATTTCCTGTTTGATTGAGGCGTCCCCCAGATAGATCAACGATTCATTTTTCAGGTCCTCTATTCTTTCTGATGCTAATAGCGGCGATCCAACGTCGCGACGAAGAGCCTGTGTCGTTAGGTCGTATAGGTCACTTAGAAGCTTCGCCTTCCACTCGTTCCATACATGAGGGCTGGTGCCTCGTATATCAGCAACCGTAAGCAGATAAAGATTGTCCAAGTGTTCCTGATCCCCGACCAGGCGCGCAAAGTCATCTATTACACCAACATCTGAGGTATCTTCACGCTGAGCTATCCACGACATCGTGAGATGGTGACGGACCAGCCATGAAACAAAATGACAGTCATAATCGCTCATGCTGTGTTTTCTGCAAAATCGGTAAGTCTCAGATTCGCCCAGTTTGGAGTGGTCGCCTCCTTGTCCTTTTGAAATGTCGTGAAACAGTGCAGCTATAAAAAGGCGATGGCGCTTGAAAATGGTACGCATCAACTGACTCTCTGCCGGATACTCGGCGTCGTGTTCGGGCATCTCAAGACGCCGGAGGTTTCTTACGACAAACAGAAGATGTGCGTCGACTGTATAGACATGAAATAGGTCATGTTGCATCTGGCCTATGATTCGGCCGAATTGGGGTATGTAAGCTCCTAGAATGCCGTATGCATTCATTTGTCGGAGTGCCCGTGTCTGTCCGAGTGGAGCTTTCAGAATTTCCATAAATAGACTTCTACATCGAAGGTCTTGGCGGAATCCGGCATCTATTCGGAAAAGATTCTTACGAATTGACCTGATAGTGTCTACACCAATGCCTTTGAGGTCTGGGTGCTGTTGTAAAAGTAAGAAAACTTCCAGGAGAGCAAAAGGCGATGTTTGAAATACATTGGGATTGCGTATTTCAATAACTGCGTTCTTCATATAAAAACGCCGATTTAGGTCGACAGCTTTATTTTTTCGGCCCTTTGGTTTAGGTTTCGTGACCGCTTGTAGTTGCTGCAGTACAGTCGTATTGAGTAGTCGAATTTCCCCGGCCGTTCGGTAATACCGTTTCATGAGTTTCTCGACTGCTAGCGTTGTTGTGTCTTTATAGCCAAATTGTTGGGCGATCTCGCGCTGGTAATCGAAAAGAAGTCGGTCTTCAGCTCGACCCGACGCGAAGTGCAATGCAGTGCGAATCTTCCACAGAAAGTTCCTCCCTCTGATCAGGTCTCGATATTCGTGCTCGGTTAGATAATTGTAAGAAATAAGGTAACGGAGTCCCTGCTGACTAAGTACACGGTGAGCAACCCAGCCAATGGTCTGGAGATCTCTTAATCCACCCGGCCCTTCTTTGATTTGTGGCTCGAGGTTATAGGCAGTGTCATCGTAGCGTAGGTGGCGGGCTGACTGCTCTTCGATCTTGGCTTCTAGATACTTTGCAGCTGGCCACATCAGGTCGATACCGGTTTGTAACTTGAGCTGGCTCAGTAATTCAGCATCGCCGGCAAGTACCCTCGATTCCAATAGGTTGGTCATTACAGTCACATCATTACGTGACTGGGAGGTACAATCGCGAAGTGTACGAACGCTATGGCCGATTGTAAGTCCGACATCCCAGAGTGTTCGAATCAGCGATTCAGTGTTTTGTCGCTGTGTTTTAGTGGGTGCTTTTTGAAAGAGCACCAGTAAATCGATGTCCGATCCTGGATGAAGTTCAGACCTACCATAGCCACCAACGGCAATGAGTGCGACGGAGCGACCTTTTTCCGCCGAAGGAGCATGATGTTCCCAGATAGCCTTGATTACCTGATCTACAAACCAGGCATGAGCAGTGACGATATCCTGTGAAGGAGCACCACCCAGATGATAGTTTCTTAATACACCGTTACTCTCATTCAGCAGTGTTTTGACTAGGCTAACTCTATTGGAATCCTCCATCAACTGGTGCAGGATCCGGGTATCCAGGATACGGTTTCGTGATAGCCACATTATTCAGACCGGTTGAGACGGCTAGTTTGTTAGTATCTCATGACCGTCTTCAGTAACCCCTATCGTATGCTCCCACTGTGCGCTTAGACTATGATCTCTGGTAACAACGGTCCAGTCGTCCGGAAGTAGGCGAGTTTCCTTTTTCCCCGCATTGATCATTGGTTCGATAGTAAAGGTCATTCCAGGGGAAAGTTCCAAGCCACTTCCAAACGTGCCGTAATGCAGTACCTGCGGGTCTTCATGAAATACACGCCCAATGCCATGACCACAGTATTCGCGTACAACTGAAAATCCGTTACCTTCAGCATGCTGTTGAATCGCAGCGCCGATGTCCCCAAGGCGGGTGCCAGGGCGTACAAGACGAATAGCCGTTTCAAGACACTCACGAGTAATATTTATCAGACGTTGAGCTCGAATTGAGACGTCGCCAATTGCAAACATTCTGCTGGCGTCCCCATGGTAGCCATCCTTTATTACGGTGATATCGATGTTAATGATATCGCCAGATTTGAGTTTTCTTTTTCCTGGAATACCGTGGCAGACCACGTGATTCACACTTGTACAGATCGATTTGGGAAACCCTCTATAGTTTAACGGAGCTGGTATCGCACCGAGGTCATCGACGATGTATCGGTGGCAGATTTGATCTAGCTCACCCGTGGTGATTCCAGATGCTACGTGAGGCGTTATCATATCTAGCACTTGTCTTGTAAGTTGGCCGGCTACCCGCATCTTGGCCAATTCAGCGGCAGTTTTTGTCGTTACGGACATGGAACACAGAAATTTCGCTCATTTCGGGGTAACCTATCCTACACGAACATTTTGCCAGATGTGCCTTAAAGTACAGTTGCAGAGCCATAACTGGACAGTATGTATGATGCATAAACATCAAACACTGGCGATTTCCAGACTGTTCGGATAGAATCCCGCCCCCAAATCCTGACAGGTAACATAATCGATCGCCCGGGTGCTCATTTGTCCAAAAACAGATGAGTCGGCGATAGAGTTACCTGCCGAAACTTAACCCGAAGGAGATCACATGGCAGACATTAATATGCGTCAGATGTTGGAAGCTGGCGTTCATTTTGGCCATCAGACCCGTTATTGGTCACCAAAGATGGCACCCTACATCTTCGGCAGCCGCAACAAAATTCATATTATCAATTTGGAAGCTACGTTACCTCTATTTCAAGAGGCGATGAACTTTTTAGGAAGCGTTACTGCTGCAAAAGGAACGGTGTTGTTCGTTGGGACAAAACGCCAGGCGAGTAAACTGGTTCGGGAGCATGCTGAACGATGCGGTTGCCCCTTCGTGGATCACCGCTGGCTCGGGGGCATGTTGACCAATTTTAAGACAGTCAAGAACTCTATAGCGAGGTTGATTGAGCTTGATGAATTAAATACCAGTGGTGCCATAGACCGGCTAAGCAAAAAGGAAGCGCTCAATCTGGAGCGAGAGCGAAATAAACTAGACCGCAGTCTTTCTGGTATACGTGACATGACGGGTCTACCAGATTGCATATTTGTTATCGATGTTGACCACGAGAAAATTGCGGTTGCCGAGGCTAAAAAGTTGAAGATTCCGGTAGTCGGTATTGTTGACACCAACAGCTCACCAGAGGGAATCGATTATCCTATTCCTGGTAACGATGATGCGATAAGATCGGTGCGCCTTTATCTTTCTCATGCTGCTGATGCTGTTTTGGAGGCAAGAAGTATTCTGCCAGAGGTTATCACTGGTGACGCTGATGATTATGTAGAGGTTTCTGAAAGCGTAGAGACAGTTGGCGTTGCCGAGGCTGATCCGGTTGACGTCCCAGATTCTCCTGTTGCCTCCGAAGAAGCTACCGAGACGGCACCCGACCTAATTGGAGAAGGTGCGCCGTTAGAGGAAAGCGAAAAAAGTAATGATGGGTAAACACAGGGAGCGGATGAGGACCATTACATGACTATATCAGCCGCCTTGGTCAAAGAATTGCGTGAACGTACCGGTGCAGGCATGATGGACTGCAAAAGAGCCCTCACTCAAACGAACGGCGACATTGATCAGGGTATCGAACTGTTACGAACGTTGGGCGTTGCAAGTGCAGAAAAGAAGTCGGGACGTATCGCGGCTGAAGGAATAATCGTCCAGCTTGTGTCGGAAGACAGATCTTCGAGTGTGTTGGTTGAGGTAAATTGCGAAACCGACTTTGTGGCCAAAGATAACTCGTTTAAAGAATATGCAACCGCAGTTGCCCAGTGTCTACTTGCAGGTGATCAAGATACGATGGAAGAACTGGAACAATCTGATCTTCGTCCAGGTATTTCTGTCAATCAGGCACGTCAGGAGTTGATCTCCAAAATCGGTGAAAATGTCTCTGTACGTCGTTTCGATAGACTGAGATCTTCGGACGGTCTGGTGGCTGGTTACCTCCACGGAGGAAGAATCGGTGTGTTGGTCTCCATTGATAAATGTGATGTGGAACTAGGTAAAGATATCGCAATGCATATTGCAGCCAGTCGACCAATTTGTGTCGCCGAGGATGATGTTCCTGAAGAAGTTATCGATGCAGAGCGGTCAATATTTGTTGCGCAGGCGAAAGAGAGCGGCAAATCTGACGACATTGTTGCGCGCATGGTCAACGGCAAGTTAAAAAGGTTTATGAAGGACAATACCTTGTTGGGGCAGGCTTATGTAAAAGATCCAGATATAACAGTTGGTGATCTTATCGCAGGAGTTAACGCAAAGGTATGTGAGATGCTTCGATATGAGGTCGGTGAGGGACTCGAAAAAAGAGATGATGATTTTGTCGCCGAAGTGATGGCGCAAGCTAACCGTGGCTAAGATTATGTGTGATAACACTATACAAACGGTAGATATCGCCCGGTAAAATTATCGGATTGCTTCTGCGAGGAAGCAAGTTGCCAGCGATGCCTTGATTCTGTTCACTCAGATAAGCGCGATCAACGTAACAGTCACCCAGTGTTAACAAGGACCATCAACTTAAGGTCGATTTAGGCCTGAGTCCCAATGTCATTCGGCCACTTAATCCCCTCTGAATAACTGGACTCGGTTTCATCTCCAGACATAATCGGGTTTTCTAGGTCCGCAATAGAATTGACACAGCATCTATTGATTGTTACCGGATTGAGTCGTAATGTGCTGAATTAACTAATATATTCTAGAGGTCGAAATCGAGCCTGCTATTCCACTTGGACAGTATTAAAATATTGGCCATGTCACGAGAAGTACGCAGATTCCTAGGGATAGTGAGTTAAAAAGGGAGAGAAACGATGATCGATGAAATCATGGCAGACACCAAAACTCGCATGAAGAAGAGCATCGCTGCAGTCAAGGTTGAATTGGCAAAGATACGCACTGGTCGAGCCACCCCAGGGCTACTCGATCATGTTGTGGTGAGTTATTACGGCAACGACGTGCCGCTTAATCAGGCAGCAACAATCAGTGTGTCTGATGCTCGTACCCTGTCAGTGCAGGCTTGGGAAAAGAACATGGTGCCAACAATTGAGAAGGCTATTCTGGAGTCGCAGTTAGGGCTAAATCCTGTTACAGCCGGCGAGGTTGTGCGTATTCCAATTCCGTCCCTAACAGAGGAAAGGCGCCGGGAGATGACTAAGCTGGTACGGACTGAGGGAGAAAATGGGAAAGTTGCCATTCGAAATATAAGGCGAGATGCGATAAGTCATGCCCGCGACTTGGTCAAAAGCAAGGACATCGGTCAGGATGACGAAAAAAAGGGAGTAGAGCAGATACAGTCGCTTACGGATCAGTACACCGTGGAAATCGATGTACTGATCAAAGAGAAAGAAGCTGAGATCATGGAAGTTTAGTAAAACTAAACTCTGATTAGCTGTATTATCTCGCTAAATATCTAGCTATATATAGTTGATCTTATGCAAGGCCAAGATCTGTGTGAGGTACCATACCACGTCGCGATCGTTATGGATGGGAACGGCCGTTGGGCGCTACAAAGGAAGCAGCCCAGAATTTTCGGCCACAAAAAGGGGGTGGAAGCCCTACGCCATATCATAGAATGCTGCGGAAAACATGGCGTTTCAATACTGACTTTATTCGCTTTCAGCAGTGAGAACTGGCGTCGGCCACCAGCAGAAGTCAGCGGGTTAAAACAGCTGTTGTTTTCTAGCCTTATGGCTGAAGCGGACAGTCTGGTGAGTAATGGGGTCCGGCTTCGTGTTATCGGTGATTTAGGACCGTTTGGACCCGATGTCCTAGACTTGGTGCAGCGTACGGAGCGCGAAACTGCCAGTAATCACAAGCTCGAATTGGTCATTGCGGTGAATTATGGTGGTCGCTGGGACATTGTCTCTGCCTGTCGTAGGCTGGCTATGAAAGTGGCTGAAGGAAAACTTTCTTCAGATGCTATTGATGAAAGGAGTATTGCTGAAGCACTCAGCACGTCGACACTACCCGATCCGGATCTGTGTATCCGTACTGGGGGAGAATATCGCATTAGCAATTTTTTGCTCTGGCAACTCGCCTATACTGAACTGTATTTTTCTGAGGTTCTCTGGCCTGAATTCAGCGAAGGTGATTTTATTAAGGCCCTAAATTGGTATGCTACGCGGCAAAGAAGATTTGGCAATACTCAAGAACAGGTCAGAGCCTCCTGACTGCTTTTTAATTGGAGTGCCAACAAAGACGACCTGATGCTGAGGGCAGGTTGTTCTGGGTTACCTGACAGCACAAGACTGTGCCGCTGAGCCTATGGAATGAAAACACGGATAGCAACAGCAACAGTGCTGGCAGCGTTCACAGTTACAGTTATTCTTTGGCTGCCAGGGGCCGTATTTATCGGATATCTGGTAGCTGTCAGTGCATTGGCTGCGTGGGAATGGTGCCGATTGATCCCAGGAGGGTTGTCCCCGGTAGTGCGGGGTGGATACTCAATTGGGGTTGCTGTTCTTTTACTTGGAAGTGCATTGTATGAGCCTAGTTGGGTACCGCTGACGTTAGGTGCATCAGTGGTTTGGATTGGGCTGGGCGTCAGTGTCTTGTTTCAGATATATCGGCAATCTAGAGTACAGATCCGTTCCGGACTCCTTCTTGGATTGATACTGCTCGTACCGGGTCCAGTTGCTTTGATCGCAATTCAGCAGAGCCTGGATCAGGGTCGTTTATTGGTCTTGATGAGTTGCGTCGTTGTTTGGGGTACGGACACATTTGCTTATGCAGTTGGTAAACGATTTGGGCGCAGGAAATTGGCACCGAGCATCAGTCCTGGGAAAACACTGGAGGGCACCCTGGGTGGTATAGTGGGTGCTATTGGAACGGGGATCATCTTCTTTTTTGTCCTGATGGAAAATAATAGTGTTGGGGTCATTGGGTTTGAATTTTGGTGCTTAATCGCTGCTTCGGTTGCTGTAATGGCAGTCATCGGTGATCTGGTAGAGAGTGCTATAAAACGTTCAGCACATCAGAAAGACAGTGGCACACTTGTGCCTGGCCATGGTGGGGTACTTGACCGGATTGATAGTCTGTTATGTGCGGCGCCAATATTCGGTAGTTGGGTGTTTTTGTGCGAAAACAACGCAACAGTAGCGTTGTAGTGGAATGATAAGAAACGTCGCAATTCTTGGGGCAACAGGCTCTATCGGTACAAGCGCACTAGAGGTTATCGAAAAATATCCCGATCGATTTTCCATCTGGGGTTTGACCAGTCATACGCGTACAGAAAATTGCTGTGCGATGATCAAAAAATTCCGGCCGAAGACGGTTGCGGTTTCTTCTGAGATGATAGGTGATGTGGGTGGCTTTCTCACCGATGGTTTTGGCTCAGTAGCGTTGCTGGAAGGCGATCAAGGAATCAACACGATAGCCGCCGCTGACGAGGTCGATATTGTTATTGCTGGAATTGCCGGTGCCGCGGGGTTCGCTTCGACGGTGTCTGCAATTAGGGCCGGAAAGAAGGTCTTAATTGCGAACAAAGAGCCACTGGTCATGCTCGGCGGATTACTGCGAAAGCTGGTTGCGGAGTCTGGTGCCCAGATCGTACCCATCGATAGCGAGCACAATGCGATATTCCAGTGTCTGCCCAAAGCTGCCCAAGTGGATTGCATGAGTGGCGGAATAGACAAAGGTCAGGGATTATTGCGGCACGGTGTGCGAAGAATCATTCTGACGGCATCTGGCGGCCCTTTTTTAAACACACCACTAGATGGAATGTCAGATATTACACCTGACCAGGCTGCTGCCCATCCTAGATGGACCATGGGGCGCAAGATCTCGATTGATTCTGCGACGATGATGAACAAAGGCCTAGAGATAGTCGAGGCCTGCGTCCTTTTTGGGGTTAGCCCTCAAAATATCGAAGTGGTTATTCATCCAGAAAGTATTGTTCATTCCCTTGTGGAATACCTAGACGGGTCGATAGTTGCTCAGTTAGCAAACCCTGATATGCGGGTACCAATTGCTGCGGCTCTGGCGGATCCTGAGCGTATTGAATCGGGTGTCGAGCGATTAGATCTTGTTCGGGCGGGACAACTTAATTTTCAAAACCCGGATGACAGGAAATTCCCTTGTCTTGCGATCGCTCGTCAGGCTGCAGAGGCTGGGGGCGCAGCCCCGATCGTTCTGAATGCCGCCAACGAAGTTGCTGTAAACGCTTTCTGTGCGGGTAGGCTACGATTTACAGATATTCCTGATTTCATCCAGTGTGCGCTGGACAAATTTTGCGATCGGACAGCTGATGATTTGATCTCTATAACCCGTCTGGATCAACTGGTTCGTGAGACCCTCCAAAACAGGTTAGACGCAGGCGCCACTTCATTGCAGCAGATGGTCGCGGGGTATTGATTATGGCGGCTGTTGAAAATGTGGGCTGGTTCCTAGTTGCTGTATTCATCTTGGTTACATTCCATGAATTAGGCCATTTTAGTGTTGCACGTCTTCTCGGCGTGGGCGTATCCAAATTTTCAATCGGTTTCGGTAAGACACTGTATTCATTTCGGTCTCGGCGTTCCAGTACTGAATATGTGCTCGGCGTATTACCTTTTGGCGGATATGTAAAGTTCATCGATGAACGAGAGGATGACGTAGACCCTCGAGATCTGCCTCGTGCATTTAACCGCCAAAACCTGTGGGTCAGGACGGCTGTTGTGATTGCTGGTCCAGGTGCTAATTTTATATTAGCAATATTCTTTTACTGGCTAGTATTCGGGATAGGCGTTCCCGGTGTTGAGCCAGTAATCGGCTATATTGAACCTGGGAGTTCAGCAGAAGTAGTTGGGCTACAACGCGGTGATCGGATAGCCCGCATTAACGGTAGGAATGTCCGTAGTTGGGGTGAGCATCGTTACTACCTTTTGAATCAGGTTGAGGCTGGTGAAACGTTAACCTTTACTGTTGTGACACGGGCCGGTCAGAACAAGACGGTTTCCATAGAATCGAGCGAGTTGCAGTCGGGTCGGTTGAATCCGTTGGTTTTGGAGGAACAGATCGGAATACTGCCCCGATTAGCCCCCATTGTCGGAACCTTGATTGCAGGGGAAGTTGCAGATGCTGCGGGGATAAAAGTCAATGACCAGTTTATGACGATAGACGGTATAGCCATCGATGGGTGGCGAGATGTAGTCAAAACTATATCGTCTAGGCCGGACCAGACGATCCGGCTATCTATACTCAGAAATGGAGCACTAAAAACGATCGTGGTGGTTCCAAAAGCGATACATTCTTTGGATAGTGTTGTGGGTCGGATTGGAGTCGGACCTGCCAATCATGTCAATGTGGTGGTTCGATTGGGTGCTGGCGAGGCTATAACTCGTGCGGTAGAGGCTACCTGGCTTTTGAGCAAATTGACCGTTGGGATGATTGTTCAAATGGTCCAAGGTAAAGAATCAACTAAGAATATTGGTGGACCCTTGTCGATTGCAAAATATGCAGGTGCATCGGCTGAGTACGGCTTCACTGCTTTTCTGACGTTTTTGGCCATCCTGAGTATCAGTCTCGGAATTCTGAATTTATTGCCAATTCCTGTTTTGGACGGGGGCCACCTGGTTTATTTTATTATCGAGGGTATTAAGGGTGGACCGGTTTCAGAAACATTTATGTATAGGTCGCAACAGCTAGGTTTCGCGGTTCTTGCTGTATTGATCAGCTTTGCACTTTATAATGATGTGCACAATGTATTCAAATTCTAGAAACAATGAAACTCGGCCTGTTATGTAAAGCACTTTGTGTAACTGTACTCGTTATCCTCAGTGGACCAGTGCAGGCACTTGATCCTTTCGAGCTCAAGGATATACGGGTCGAGGGGGCTCATAGGATTGAGGTTGGGACGATTTTTAACTACCTCCCAGTTAAAGTCGGAGATAAGATAACCGACGAACTTGCTCGCGAATCAGTGCGAATTTTGTTTTCAACAGGATTCTTCAATGATGTTCAGCTTAAACGCGATGGAAATACACTTATAGTTGTCGTCAGTGAGAGACCTTCGATCGCTTCGATAGAGTATTTGGGGAACAAGGATATTCGAGATGCTGAAATTGAAGAGGCCCTTCATTCGGTAGGTTTCGTCGATGGTAAGGTATTCAGTCAACCCGTGCTAGACAAGCTATTGAAAACTCTGCGTGAAAGGTATTTTTCTCGAGGCCGTTACTCCGCCACTATAGAATCTACTGTAACGCCATTAGATGCCAGTAGAGTGCGTATCCGACTACAGATCGACGAAGGCCGCGTGGCACGAATTGAGAAACTGAGGATTGTTGGTAACAATAGGTTCAGTGATCGCGAACTCTTCAAATTACTTGAGCTTCGACAAGATTCTTTGCTAGGTTTTCTCTCATCAAAGAGAAACTACTCAATTGAAAAATTGAATGCATCGTTGGAAGCGCTGACAAGTTATTATTTGGATCATGGATACATCAATTTTGAGATTGACTCTCATGATGTTGCGATCAGTCAGAACAAGCAAGATATTTTCGTAACCATTTCGATAACCGAAGGTGAGCCTTACGCGTTCGGTAAAGTCGAGTTGGATGACACTCAACGGTATATAACTAAAGAAGATTTTAGTAGGGTGCGACCACGTTCCGGGGCACCATTTTCTCGCCACCAGGTGTTGTTGGCAAAAACTGCACTGGAGTCAATACTCACTGATATCGGTTTCGCATTTTGTAATGTGAATGCAATGCCAGAATTAGACA